>Ga0307931_1000041_pt1 | contig 63703 bp, 23 predicted proteins | sample OrgLakmetageno47_FD_201816 | JGI IMG/M metagenome (GOLD analysis project Ga0307931, IMG submission 201816) | Saline water microbial communities from Organic Lake, Antarctica - #47 | ecosystem: Environmental > Aquatic > Non-marine Saline and Alkaline > Saline | place: Antarctica: Organic Lake...
GATTCCATCTTAGATAGGCACTGCGTGGTCCATATGGATCATGGTCACCCCCTCGATGCGTGCATATTGCTCTTGCACCGCATTTATGGTGCCCAGAGGTGATTATATGGCTCAATTCAGCTGAGATTGCTCAACGGATGGGTCAGACGACCAAGAACTAGCCCCTGACCTTGTGGCCGGTGCCTTCACAGACAAGCACCGCAGCGTCGCCTTGTATCATACTAAGTCGCTCGTGCCCATTGATAGGCTTCTGTATCGTGCTTATGGTGCGGGTGGCAGAGAAATCGGTCCAAATCAGACAGTGCCGTGTGCTCGACGGGTCGTTTAGAGTTAAGGTCGCCAGTCGCACGACGAGACCCTGCTTTCTTAAGGCTTTGAATTCTTATGGAATTGTTTGTAAAAAATTTAATGATCAGTTTTGCCAATTGGCCTTTCCCTTCAACTATCATTTTTATTGTTGAATTCTTGGAATGCTTTACTTCAACTTCATGGCGAAGTACAGGAAAAAATATGCCAAGAATATTTTATCAGAAGCCTGCCCCTTTTGTTTATTGCATCTCCATGACGCCCCTCCGACCTGTGCGCTGCTAGAGCTACTGGTGTTGGAGGTCCTGATGTTCTTCTCGCTGTTGATCAACCCCCAGTTACTGTGAATGCATCACTTGGAGGTTTGATCGGTTCCACTGCTGCAGCTTTTCTTTCCGGCGGCTGCGGCGGCGGTGGTGCTTCTCCCAAGGCTGCTGCTCCCATTGCTGCTGTATCGTCCTCTGCTGCCTCTGCTGTCACTGCTGCTGCTGTCACTGCTGCTATCTCAGCAGCTATAAATGCGCTTCCTGAACGTCTCCCTATAGCCGCCGCCACTGATCTATACCCTGCGACGGAATCGCTGGGTCAACACGCTGCACTTCGCTGCCCCTCCCCCCCCCACTACTGCTCCGCTACTGCTGCTGCTGTAACCACTGCCACTGTTACTGCCGCTGCTACTACTACTGCTACTACTTTCCCGCCCCATTTCGGCAACGCTGGCCTCATCCGCCTGAAACAGCATAAAGTAATTTGAAAAGTAAAGTAAAAAAGCGTGAGTTTGCGATTACAGCAGTGGTCCATTGAAAAGGAGGTTATGAGAGGAAGAGAGCGAAGGTACGAAGATTGAGAGTTAGGACGAGACTACCTTTCTTTCGAGCCGTTTAATATTTGCATTGTCGTTATGACAAAGGACTTTCATCTGGTTCAAGTAGTTTTCTAATTCATCTTTGTTTTGTTCATTGCTGACTCCTGCTGTAGCTACGGCTGAGGGTCGCCCACCCCTATCCCCGATCGAATCGTTCTTATGTCGTAAAGCACTTTACGAAGGATGCCCGAACACTTAACCACAGCCTTGTCATTGGTTGAAATGGACCTATTTTATCGACAAAAGCGGTATCTTTTCTTCGTCAAGCCAGTGCTAAGCATGTAAGAAATGTGGCCATGTACTTCCGCAAGGTCTTTAGTCTGACCCCAGACATTTACCGCTACTCCCAATAATGATGGAATTCCACGGAAAGTCAAGCTAGCGGTTTGAGCTCCGTGCATTGAATCTGTTTCAATCCGGACGCTGAGCATTCATCCAATACTGTAGTCGGTATCATGATTGTTTTCTTATTCTTCGCCCCATCAACTGCTCCATTTGAACCGGTGTCCACAGCTGCCGAGCTCACCTCGACGCTCGGCGCTGCTATTGCTGAAGCTGCAGCCTTCATAGCCGCTTTACCAAGATTCATTTTTTTGCGACGTGCCCCTTTCTTCAGGGTACCAGAACTTGCAAACATTCGTTAAACGACGATCCTAATCATCAACAATGATGACTTTATCGCCGTGCTTCTCGAAGTGCGTAAAGCTGCTCTTCGGCCCGTAATGACCACAATAAATGTATTCTTTTTGCGACTCCTTGACCATCGCGTGCTTTCGCATGGTCTACGTAGCTAGCCTCAAAGGAGCCGATTGAGTGGACGGTTCAGGGCAGTTCACGCCTGCTTACAGGGGTACAATAAGCTTCAGAAAGATGTGGTGGGATGTGATAAATTAATGTTCGGATATGTGGTCGGATGTACTCGCTGTAGCTACAGGGTCGATTTCGACTTTCGACTTCGACTGCTCTCTGCTTTTCGACTTTCGACTGTTCGACTGGAAAACGCGCCTGCGCCCTGCCGCTCCTACTTCTACCTCTACTTCTGGTGGTTGGTGCTTAGCTCCTGGCACCAAGCAAAAAAGCCACATGGCACATGGGCCTGTGTTCTTGTTTCTTGTGTTTTTCTTGATATTGATATTAATTTTGATATCCGATATCCAGAGGGCCAACCCACAAGCCAAGCCAAAAACGCACAACTCACGGCCCACAGTCGCAGCTCCCTTAGTCAGTAACCTAAGTGTGCCGGCCTTGGTCATTAATGTCCACTAAATACGAGAGCGCCAGAAAAGCCCGAGAAAATAAAATGAAAGAAAAGGCCCGCTTCTCCGATTGTAATACTAATATCGATACTATAGATTAAGCTCATCAAGCAAGATGAGTTACAAAACAAAAGGAAAATACGCAAACAGGGAATTATATGGCACTTCAATTGCACTTATGGCTGCATAACAGGAGCCCGAATGCGCTCATACTCGCGCACCCGCCGTCGAGTCTTCGGCACCTCAGCCACCTCTGGTGCTGTATCGATATCGTCCCTGGTTTCAGATCCAGCCACTTCATTGTCCTCTCCACGGCTTGATTTTCCATGTACATCGGTGTTGTCCTTGGCGCTTTTCGCTTCGGCGGCCAAGAGCCGGCGGGCTCGGAACTGTTCGCCGATTGCTTGCGGGAGCACTTCTTTCAACAGCTCTTTGCGCTGCTCCGTGTACCTCGCCTCGGACGACGGCAAGAAGTGAGCTGCACCGAGGCGACGCAACAGAGCACGGTACCCTTCAGTGTGCACGGGGGCAGTATTTACCGCGGGAGATGCGTCAGCCGCCGCAATAGTGGCCGAAGCTGGCGCGGATGCGTCGGCCGAAGTGGCATCGGCCAAAGCATTAACGGTTGCAGCGGGCGGACTTTTGGGACTTTCCTCAGAAGCAGTGGTTGACTTCCGCGAAAGCAGCCGCGGGATCAGCCCGCGCCGCGGTGCAGCTGCATCTTCTACCAGTGGGCCATCTTCGGTGTCTTCATCGGAGGATTGCGGTGGGAACTTTGAAGATATCGGTGGCGAACGGCTAGGGCCTCCAAGAAAACGACCGATGCGGCGCAAAGCACTTGCCACGGTATATGCCAAGTCATCCACCCAAACAGGCAAATCGGCCACGACATTGTCGTCCTGGATCCAAAACAGTTGTCCCAAAAGAGTTGAGCGAAGAACAAATTCAACTCGAGGTTTAAGAGGCGAAACGTCCTGGAGCGACTTCATTGCACCTCGGCGCGGCAGCGGAACCGCCCAAGGTTGAAGGGCTAGGGGAAGGCCCCACCCAGGAGACGACGCATTCAGCGGCGGCGACAGCCACACCTGCTCGGGCCGCTTCCCGAAGAGGCCAGGAGCAAAGACCACCGCCAAGGCGTCACCTCGGCCACCTCCGAGCGTCACACGCTGCACACGGTACAGGGGCTCCAAGGTCACCGCCTTTTTCTTAGCAGGTGCACTGCCATGATTGACAGCATGCGTGGTTTCGGCCTTCATCTCAGCAGCACTTGCAGCGGCAGCGTCTACGATACCATGGCTATCGGCATGCATGTCATAAGCAGCAGCTGAGGCAGCGGAGTGCCCAGTGTGACGAGGAGCACGCATGGTGAGCTCGGAGGCATTTCGTTTACCAACTACGTTAACAGCACGCCCACTAGGCACGTGCACTGGAGACGACCACACCGCGTAGCAATCATCATCGCCAGGATATCCCTACCAGGAAAGACACGATTAAGAGAAGCGTTGTGAGAATCGAGTATTGCACCCAAAGCACGCAAGGAATACGAACTATAATGAAAAACAAGTGACATCGATTGTGCGGCGAGTGTATGAATGCGAGTCATTACCTGAAGCACGCGAAGAGCACCATCGTGCCCCAGCAAGAGCGCAGTGCGGAAAGGAGACGGCACCCATTCGCCAGCGGCCAATAAAACCGTCGAAGACGGCGGCAGGCGCTCACCCAATGGGCTCAAGGGCTTCGGTTGCAAGCGCGAGCGTTGCATGGCGGCGGTAAACTTCAAAGACCCGCCTAGCACGAGACCCAGCATGGCAGCAGCGCCGCAGCAGAGCGTGCCACACAAACAAAGCACGACACCCCAGCGCAGGAGCCGTCCAAGGCCTTTCATGAAGTTGAAGGGCTTGGCTACACCCTCTCGAATGTCCAAGAAGCTCCTTGTGGAGGTAAGCTCATGATCTTCCTCCATCCTTGAAACCACCTCACCCATAGGCTTCTGTGCAGTATGCGGCGTGGAGTCCCCTTCATCTCCAGAAGCAGCAGCTGCATTGCGGGGCCGCTTCGCAAGAGACCGCTTCGCCAGCGTCAAGAGCGGCGACTCCAAGCTCTCGAGGCCATGCACGCTCCCCGCAGTAGTGGGTGTGGCCATGCCTGAAGATGCAGGTGCTTCAGTTGAAGGCTCAGCAGCGTCTGCAGCACCGCTTCTCTGCCGATCGGTGGTGTACAGTTGCCGCAACAGAACATCGCGCTGAAGATCACTGGATGTATAATTGTCACAGCTGCGATTCTCGTCCAAGTAGGCACTTGAGGCACCATCAACAGGCGGTGAGTTCACAGTCCCCGAGGAGGAGGAGGAGGAGGAGCCTCGAGAAGGGGACCCTAACCCGTTGCGCCCGCCACTCGCAGCAGGAGGCAGAGGCCGCCGCGCTCGCCGCCGCTGCGCCGATGAAGGGCTGCTGGGGTGGCTGCTGCGTGGGCTAGCGCTGCTGCTTTTGGGGCTTCCGCCTTCAAAAGGATTCCAACCACCGACACCTCGGCCACTTCCTACTGCAGCCAGGTCTACTGTAGGCCTTCCATCTACATTGCCATCGTGACAGCTCTTCGTTCTATCGTCAAAGGTCTCGTTGTTGAAGGTGATGTTGTTGCTAGTGAAGCATAAATCGTCATCAGCAGCCTGAGCCTCAGCGACTACTTGTGAGCCTTGCTCGCTGCGCTCAACAGATTGTTGACTCACGGTTTTCTTAGCGAGTTCAACCGCGAGCTCAAGCTCAAGAGAATGCCGCGTCTCAAGCTCTTTCACCTACACCAATCATAAATGACGCGTGACCGTAAGGAAAAATGTCATCATCAAGAACGTTAAGAAAAGACAAACAAAGAAACCACAGCAAAGTATTTAAGAGAATAAAAGACACCGACCTCTTCAGCCCATTGCGCTTCAACTTCAGCTAATTTCAGCTCCAACATCGCTACTTCTTCAGCTGCTGCAGCTGCTATTCCTTGGGTATCAACCGTCGTGCCACCACCGTCGCCTGTGCCCTGCAATTCTGCTTCTCCACTGGCCAGGTTGCCACTGACCTTGCTGCTGCTGCTGCTGCTGCTGCTATCGTCACTGGCGTTGCTAGTAGCATTCGTGCCCGATTGCGGTTCAGCACCTCGCCACCACGCCACTGCCTTGTCGGCAATGCCCATTTCTCGGAGGTGGGCCACTTCCTGCCGCGCCGCCTCGAGGTCGAGCCTCAGAGCCAGGGCCATGGATTCGGCTTCCGCACGGCACGCGGCCAGCTCGCGGGTGGTGACGTCTTGGGCTGCCTGTGTGGCCGCGTCGGCAGCAGCGGCCTCGCTCCTCTGCTTCTCCTCTTGGGCAGCGGTGCGCGCTGCGGTGGCCTCTCGGATGGCGCCATCGCGCACTTGCTGAAGTTCCGCTTCCAGACGCTGTTGTTCGGTCAAGAGTAAAGTGCGGTCCTGTACGGCTGCGGAGAGCGCCGCCAAGGAATCGGCATTCATGCCCTGACTGGCGTCAGCTTGCTCGAGAGCTTCGTTGAAGTCGTGGTCGCGTCTCAGCATGGCGGCTTGCGCGGCGGCCACTGCGGCGTTGGCGTGTTCCAGCCGGTGTTGCAAGTGGGCCACCTGGGCCTCGAGCTCCTGGACCTGGCGGCGCTCGTGGGCTACGAGGGAGGTTTCACGCTGCAGCTCTGCAGACAGAGAAGCGGCGTGCTTGGCCGCTTTGGCTTCCACATCCTGGAGGCGCTGATTGGCAACTTGTGCGTTTTGGTTCGCCACTTCTTGGTCTGCTCGCGCCGAGCGACGCGCGTCTTCAAGCTCTTCAATGGCACGCGCTAATGTAGTCTTGGCTGCAACCGAGGCTTCTGCCATCTCCAGCTCCAAACGGTTCACGTGTGCTTGAGCAGACGCCAATTCCTGGAAAGAGTCGAGGAGTGTTTTGAAAAGGTAACCATAAAGTAAATCATTGAGAGGTGGCCTTAACCATATTGCTTAAAAAAGAAGAAGAGAGGTCTAAACGCTTCAAGGCAAGGAATCGGTTCACCATTAGTACTTTTTTTGTTGCCCACTCACTTCAGCGTGTTCCGCTGAAATCGCGGAGATGCGCTCAGCAGCATGTTGCGCCGACGCTTCTGCCGCCACCTGAGCAGCCTCCTCTGCAGCCGTCGCTCGACGGGAAGCTGCTGCCACTCTGGACTCCAGCTCGGCGCAGGTGTCGGCATGTTTAGCTTCCACCGCCCGAAGCGCCTCTTGATGCTCCACCGCTGCCTTCGCTCGAGCCTCCGCAGCCGCCACCGCTGCCTGCACCGCCGCCTGTGAAGCCGCTTCTAACCGGGCTTCCCACGCGCTCTCAGCAGTGGTGAAGCGTACTTCGGCGGAAGCTTTTTCGTCCGCGTGCTTGGCGTCCGAGTCCTTCCGGGCTGCTGCTGTCGCCACCAGCTCTGAGACCAGCCTCTTTTCTCGGTCCACCGCAGACGTTTGCAGCGCTGCCGCAGACTTCTCTGCTGTCGCCATTGCATCTTGCAACGCATGCACTTGAGCCTCCGCATCCGCGCAGCGCTGAAAGAGCTGTTCTTGCTCGTGCTCGGCCGCTCTGGCCGCGTGGGCGGCTGACGCCTGGGCGAAGCGAGTGCTGTCTTCGGCGGCCGCCACTTTTTGCAGCGCGTCAGTGGTGTCCCGTTTGGCACTCTTCAGGGTGAGCCGTAAACGAGTTGCCTCTTCCTGGTGGGCTTCGGCCTGAGCCTGCGCGCTGCTCTTGGCTTCCGCAGCTTTCTGCTCGGCCCAACTCGCGGTTTCTTCTGCGGCCAAGGCGTTTTCTCGAGTCCATTGCAACTCTTGCTGAGTGGCCTTGTCGGCAGCTTTTGCGCTGGTGAGCTCGTCTTGCGCTGTGCTCAGGGCTTCTTGAGTGTCGCAGAGTTGAGCCTGTAGACCTTCTGCCTCGGATTGCCGAGACGCAGCATCGGCCTTGGCTTCTAGGCAGCGCTCTTCCGACAGCCACCGTTGCTGCTCGGAGCTCGCTAGGGCTTCCTTCAGGCCCTCTACTTCGGCCTCCGCTGACGACGCTGTCGCCTGCGCCGAATCCAGCTCTTGCTGCAGCTGCAGCACGCGGGACTCGGCCGCACTCGCACCACTTCGGAGCGCGGTCAAGGATTCTTGGAGGTTTTTCACGTGCTGGGTACTCGCAGCGGCGTCCTGCTCCATTTCTCGAACCTTGGCTTCACTTTCAGACAAGTTTAGCCTCAACGCATCGGCTTCACCGGTTGCTTGGCGCATGGCCTCGACGTGGGCTGCTGCAGCCGCCGATGCTCGCGCTTCCAGAGAAGACGCCGCGTCTTCGGCGGCCGCACGCCCACTTTCAGCCACTCGAATGGAGCGCTGAGCTTCGCGGAAAGCATCGCGAGCCTCGTCGTTCTTCACCTGTTTATGAAGAATTACGACGACATTACTCGTGAGGAGAGGGTGAGAGCCGAAAAGAGAGAGCCTGCATGCATCATAAAATGCACACCGATGAATGGAGGCTTAGCATTCCCTACTTGTGCATGCGATATCCTCACCTTCGCTTGCGCCAAGTCGTTGCGAAACTTCGTGAGGGTGGCTTTCGCCACAGCCAGTTCAGCTCCCACGCTTAGAGCGCGCGCGTGCTCCGATGCCCCCTTCTGCGCTGCCACCTCAGCGGCTGCCTCGGCTTCCGCGGCCTTGTTTACCGCAGCCGCTAATTCGGCCTTCAAGCTCTGCGCAGACTGGGTGGCTGCGTTGACAGCTTCCGAGGCCTGTCGAGAGCGGAGCAAGATCAGGGCAGAGATGAGCGGTGATGAATTCAACACACGCAAAATGAATAGGGCACAAGTCACCTTAGTGTACAAACGAAAAGAACTCAAAGCTGCAAAATGCATAAAATATAATAGATTACAAAAATTGATGCCTCAAGAGATTATCTTCCCACGACTACCACCCCCCCATTTCCACCCCTTCTACCTGAGCAAGGGCTTGCCGGTCTCGCTTTTCGTCGCTGGTTCGTTGCGCTGCTGCCAGAGCCGCTGCGGACTTCGCCGCGGCTGCTTCCGCCCTCGCATTCGATGCTTTGCGCTCCGCAGCTACAGCGTCTGCTTCATACGCTTTGGCAGCAGTTTCGGATTGTTCCAAGGCTGCTCGCAACTTTTCCACATCGATAGCGTCGATATTGCTGCTGGTGCTGCTGGTGCGGCTCATGGGTCCTACCTGGTGACCGTCGTTGTTATCACCTTGGTGGACAATGGTAGGCGTAGACACTGTGGCAGCACCGAGCCCTGCTTTTGAGAGGCTAGCGGCGAGGCCTGCTGGGTCAGACGCCTTCGCCACAATGGCTGCTGCTGCTGCTGATGATGATGATGATGCGGCGTTGGGCGACTTAGATGATGCGCCCTGGAGGTGGACAGAAGTAGGCAACACCACACTCCCTGCTCGAGCCGTGCCCACTTGGACCTGAGCTTGAGCTACACCAAGGCAAGTCGCAGTGGCACTCGCAAAAGTAGCCCGAAGGTCCTCGGTGACACTCTCGATGGATTGCTCCGCCAGTGTCACTTCAAATTGTACCACTGGAGTCTTCTCCTTCTTCTTCTCCATTGGGGAGCTCGTGTCTTCATGGCTTGCAGCGGGCAATGCGGAAGAAACTCCAGCAGATTCTTGCGTTGCAACATAAACATCGTCAGGTGCTATTCTAAGGTCCGATGCAGAGCTTTCTGAGGCCTTCACAACTTCTTGGTTGCGGTGTTTTGCCACTAGGGCGGCTGCATCTGCTCGAGCTTGCGCCAAGGTCTCCTGAGCGGCCGCTAACGATGATTGCAGACCTTGAACTTCCTTCTTGTGATGGCTCGAATGCGTGTCTGCTGTTGAGGGGGCAGGATCGCCATAGCCGCTGCTATTTTTGTTTTCGTTACTCTTGTGGGCATGGTTGCCGGTCTGGTGATTATTCTCGCCGCTGGGACTCTTTTTGGTCGTCGAAGTAGGCGTGCGCGAACGAGGTGGCACGGCCCGCAGCGAATGGCGCGCTCTAGCCCAGGCAGGCGACGCGCCCGCCCCACCACGGGCTGTGGCCCCCGCCGCCAGTTTCAAGCCCCCTAAGGGGGAAAGAGGCGACTCCCTTTCTCGCGGTGAAGGAGGCTGGTCTCCAGCAGTGGCAAGAGCCTCTTTGTCACCAGCTCCTGTGTCGCCGTTCCCTTCGCCACGCTGCGAAGAAGGCTTGTGCGTACTCTCCTTGGCTTCCGCCGGAGCAGCCTTACCATCCATGACGTCAGCATTGTCCTGATCCCCGTCTTCGAATACCCGCCCGAGGCTGCGCGGGGCAGCGCCCTTGGCACCAAAGCGGGACGACCGACTCGCACTAGGCGGCATTATGGTGGTGGAGCTTACAGCGGGTGACACAGACGGTGCTGTCTTCGGCAACGGCCACCCGATGTCGTTGACTGGAGAGTCTGTGGTGCTATTGGCCCTGTCATAGCTGCTGCTGTCCTGGCTTATGTCCGCGGAAAGCTCTTCGCCCTTCTCAGCTGCACGGTCGTCTACTACAACAACGCCACCACCACCAGGGCTATTAGCGTAGTCACGGTTGTTGTTGTTGTTTGGAGTCCATCGCGGCGCGGCTTCTAGAGAGGGGCCTCGCAGTTGCCTTGCCGGTGAAGGAGACCCTTGCGTCTGCAGGGTGTGCGCGAGGGTTAACCGCGCAGCTGACGTTTCCAGAATCCGTGCTTCTTGCACCAGTTCCGACTGCAGCTCGTGCACTTCCACTTCGAGGTCGCGCGACAGGGACGCATCACCGGACGACATGTTCAGCCCTAAGGCGGCTGCTTCCTCGCGGAGTTGCCAAAAGCGCTGGAGCTCCGCGGACTCCGCCTCGAGGGCCGCTCGTGCCACCTATTCACAAAGTGAGAGAGGCAGAAGAAGGGAAGTGAGAGAGGTACCAAGAATAAAGATAAAGAGAAAGCAGAATCAAGAATATGCCAATAATCATATTTGATGGATTTTGGTTGAGGGAGTTCAAGCAAGTAACAATCATCCTGATATAGTACCTGCACGGCATCGAGGCTTGCAGCACGAACCCCATGGGCACGGAACGGCTTCAATGAGGAAGACGGAGATGAGGAAGAATAATTTGGAGACGCTACAGTCTCAAGAATCGATTCAGTGGCTGCACGCAATGGCAGGTTCCCACTACTGTTTACACGCTTAGCACCGCGTTTCTGAACAGACTGGCCCCTACTTGAAGACGAAGAAGAAGATTCCCCGGGTGATGATGACGACGAAGCAGATGATGAAGACCAGTGCTGCTGCTGCTGCGGAGAGCTACCATGGTTGGTGCTCTTCTCCACAGATGCGCTGAACGCTTTGTCGTCCTTGGCTGACGGTAACGCACAAGCGCGCGACGCCAACCAGTCTGGGCTCAACCCAGAAGGGCCACCGAAAGCCACCACATCCGCGCCTGCGCCCATAGCGCCTACCATGGAGGTTGCGTGCGCCGACGTGGCGCCCAGCACCTGTCCAGATGTCAAGCCCCCAATAGAAGGAGAACTACTGGTTAATCGGTAAATGCGAAAATGAGCAAAGTTTGAAGTAAGCGTAGTAAGCATATAGCGCGAACCTTAAGGGTGTCAAGCGCAGCACAGAGGCCGTCTGGATACAGGGCCACAGTGGAAGAAGGCTCAGACTCATGCGCGTGTTGCCTCAAGAGCGCTGCCAATTTCGCTTCACCGTGCGCCCTGCCCCACGCTCGCATGCGGGCCCACGCCAGTTTACCTGCCTCCGCCAGGGGCAACCCATCCAGGGAGACTTCCATGATGAGCGCGCTCGCCACGCCTACCAACGGCCTCGTACCAATAGGAGCGTAGTCGACAGAGGAAGCTTTCTCTGAATGTTGCAGATAGTGATGTTCCACCGCCGAGGACGCCGTAATGGGCGACAAGGTTGACACGTCAAAGGGTGAAAGACCCGGGGTTGGATACACCAGCTCGTCTTCAGATTGCACTTTGTCAGGAGAAGGCGGCGGTGACGACCACGGTGACGGAGGTGACGCTTGTTCAGGAGCTTGCGAAGGAAGCTCCTCCACTTTGTGAGTACCGTGTGCATCGCTACGAGCCAGCTGGTTCGCGGCTGCTTCAGGGGCACTAGGAAGTCGACGCGTGCCTTTGCGGCGACTAGCGTTCTTGCGCTGCGGCGACAACGGCTGCGTCGTTGCTTGCTCTCGTTGGTTGCTGGTAAGGTCGCTTGATTTGTCTGGTGACCCACGGTCGGCACCTGAGACGGCGCCTTTAGCGCGGTTGGGACGCATGGGCGAGGGCACTGCCACCTGCACATCCTCGTAGGCCACGGGCACTGCGTGTGCAAGAGGTGACAAGCGAGTAAAGTCGGACGTGGCATCGTCGCCCAGACTATCGCCGAATAAAGGATCAAACGCGCGGGTGGGCGAGTTCGAATCAGACGAGCGTGCTTCGGAGACATTCTGAGTCACCTCCTGAGAAACGTTTGGGGAAGCAGCCTGACTGCCTCCAGCTTGAGAACTGATGTTGCTTTCCTCCTCTTCTACTTCCTCTGCGAAAGTGCTTAGCTTAGGGTCGTGCCCAGTGCCGCTTTCGCTGCTTGCCAAGGCTTCACGCGCATCTCCGCCATTAGTTTCACTCTCTCTTTGGACGGCAGCTGAGTGCTTGTCGAGAGCAGCGAGTACCAGTTGAAGCTGCGAGCGCGAAGCAAACCCAGAGTTGGCCGCATCTACCAGGCCGTACATCACCTGAAGGCAAGTAATTTACGCAATTCAACTTCTGAAGATTGCCCTCTCAACAAGAACACTCCGAATTACCGACTCATTCAATTCCATCAACTCTTCTGCAGTAGGAACTCTAACTTAGAATAAAACACAAAAATATATACTAACTACCTTGAGTTTCGCTACAGGGTACGAGGGCCTCGCCAAACGTAGCGCAGCCATAATTTCGTCACGCCCAACTGGCGCAATCCCGTCAGGGGGCACTGCTCGAGGCGTGCGGTCCAGAGAAGAAGTGCGCAGGTCATTGTCACCCACGTCTCCTGACTCTAAAGAAGTGGCATCGCCTGTTTTCGAAGACTGCGGCGGTCTGTGGATAGATGCAAAGCTTGGAGTACTCATGTTCCCGTGGATCTCCAACGCTGCTCCCTTCAACGTGGGTTCATGGTGACTGCAGTGAACAGGGCACCTTCAAGATATTCAGATGAGCAAGGGTACCATATATATATTAGTCAGCCTGTGCCCGAGGTAACTTCGTTTATCTCATCGGCCCCTAGAAGATGTCCAGGTCCAACACGTGGAAGGAAGGCGATGAGCACAACCACTTTTTTTGAAGTCCCGAACGACGTCCACGACTACACCCAAATGGCCCAATCATTTAGCCGGGATTTCAAAACTTGAAAAAAAAAACTCAAGACATCTCTAAGTTAGCTCCCTGGCTAGGAACAGCTAGCTTTGCGTGCACTGCATCACAAGGGCTAGCCATGAGTGCCTTAGCGTCACCGGAGCTCTTACCACCGACGGTTTCAGGACTTAGAGTCATTGACCTTTCACAACCGCTCGACAAAATAGGCCGAGAGTTTAGAGAAGCTCTGGCATCAGTTGGCTTCGTCTACGTTCAAGCCCAAAGTATGGACAGTGTGTTCTCTGAGGCGTTTGATACGTTGCGAGAGTTCTTCGATCTTAGCGTCGACGTAAAGACGCAGTCTTGCTCCACAAATCGCGCTCTCCGAGGCTACTCACCAACGTGCAGCGAGAATTTCGCCTCGCTCGCAGGAACAAAGCGGCCAAACGACTCCGTCGAAAAGTTTCGTGTTGGACCCTTGGCTTCGCATTCCAAGTCGCCAACGCCACGCACTAAAGCACACGCTCAATTCTATTTTCCCAATACTTGGCCACAGCAGCCTGCGCGACTACGGCCCACTGTTGAGTCTTTGTACGCTGCGGTGAGCGTCGTTGCTGACCGTATCGCGGAGGGCCTCGCAAGCGCACTAGGCTTACCAATCTCCTATTTCAAGGAACGTATGCGGCATCCAACTTCAATTTTAACAGCCAATTACTTTCCGGAGACATCACCTACAGGTGACCTATCATCATCCACGCACATTGCTGCACACACTGACGTAAGCTTATTCACGATAGTTGCAGAGCAAGTGCAAGTAGGCAGCTGTCGCTCCAGCTCCGGTCTTGAGGTGCTCGTCGGCGATGATGTATGGCTCCCAGCACCTGCAAAGCCCGGCGCCCTGATCGTGAACATCGGCGACTGTCTCTCTGATTGGAGCAGTGGCGCATTTGCGTCGACGGTTCACCGCGTGGCACACACGCCTAGCCAGGAAGAGGGCGTGTCTCGTCTATCACTTGCTTTCTTCGTGACACCTGACCCAGAATCGTCAGTAGACCCAAGACGTCTCACAGAGGATCGCCACGTTGCTGCGACCACCAGCGGCGACCTTGTTACTGATCCTGAGGCTAGGGAAACAGGAGTGACACCGGAGACCCTATTAGACAACGAGCTTACGTACTTTGAGTGGAGGAAGCAGCGAATCAAAAGAGCTATGAATATTCTTAGGGATAAAGCGTGATAGGGTCAGCACAAGGGGTCGTAACTGGGATCCTGCACTGATATTGGGCTTGGTATCTCCAATCTATGTCCTGCTATGTCCAGGAACACCTCCTTTTCTGATTGAACATGCGTTAAACATCAGACATCAGCGCAACCCACAGCACAACCGAGAGCCAAGTGCCAAGTGGGCGGCATTTCGAATACTGTTGCCTGCATCCTTCATAGTACATGCGGTATATACATACGTTATAATCTACTGTTTGTATAACACCACCGCAGGATGCGTAACTACGAGCCCATTACCTGTTGATCTGGAAAGACTGGGAAGTTACCAAGTATCGCTAACGAGGTAAGAGCAAAGCATCGCCAACAACAGGAACCCTCCCTGTATAGCCCTGCAGCTCCTAAAGGCTAAAGGGGATTACAAACCCCACTGTTCTCACATCAACATAAATACTAGTAGATATAGCTCTATAAAATTTGCTGTTGTTTCTTTGTAATTCGAGAGTAAACTCTAATCTAATTTGATTTAATCCAATCCCAATACGAATATGATATACGTATCTGATTTAGAAGTAACTCGATTAGGCTATTATGCTATTATGCCGCTTGGAAGACGGAACTGGTTCAGTTAAGAGCCGAATTAAGTAGGGATATGTAAAATGTAAGGTTTGATATATGAAGTCAGTATGGATATGTATATGGATATGAAGATCTCTGTTCTCTCATTCGCTTTCGTCCTCTCTAAGGTGCAGTGCCATCGGAAGGCGGCTTTGACCGAGGCGCCCTGGGTGCTCGAGGAGCGCGATTCGACGCCCCAAATGCACCCATTAAGCCCCCTGGCGCAGCGCCTCCTCCCGGTGGACGTGTGCTCCACGCCCCCCTTGCCTGCCCCGTTGGCTTATCCGGCGCAGCCGCCACTGGGGTTGGTGTCGACGCTGCTCTTGGGTTCGGAGCTTCGGGGCGTGGCACGCGCGGTGCGCGAGGAGCGCGGTTCGTTGGTCGACCAAACACGCCCATAAGGCCGCCACCGATACTTCCGCCGCTCGCGCCACCGCTGTTGCTCCCGCCGCCTGAACCGTTGCTGCTGCCGAAGCCAGTAGTTGCTGCCGTAGGAGCAGAAGCAGCACCAGGAGTTGGGGCATAAGCAGTGCCGTTTGCTGCTGGCAGAGGCCTCGATGTTGTTGCTGTAGGCTCCTCTGCTCGTGCCGCCCTCGGCGCTCGGCCGGCGCGCGGCATTCGCGGCAGCTGCGTGCTGGACGCGTTGCCTTCGGAATCTGCGGATGGGCGGAACGGCACGCCAAAAGGCGACTCTGTAGGCGGCAATCCCGTTGGAAGCGCTGGCATAGTTGGTGGCTGAGGTGAAGCTGGAGCAGCAGCGGGAGCGGCAGCGAGAGCAGGTCCTCCTCGCAGCTTCGGCGCTGGCCGCCCGAACAGGCCGGAGAGGCCACCGCCAGTCGATACCCGTGGTGCTGCTGTAGGCTGCTGCTGTTGCTGGGGCGCGCGCTGTTGCTGCGATGCAGGCTGCTGTGGCCGTAGCTCACGCTGCTCTTGTCGCGGCTGATGTTGCTGTTGCTGCTGCTGCTGTTCTGCGCTTGTTACAACTTCCTTCGGTGATTCACTCTGTGAGAAAGCGCCCGGTTTCCGCAACTGCGGCGTCAAGCCAGCTCGCGGTCGGTTCTCAGCATCATTCTTCGAGGCCGGAGGTGCCGTAGCACGATTGCGCAACAACGGCGGCTCGAGTGACGACGCACGTGGGGGTTGGCCTGTCTCGTGAATTGAAGTCGATGCATTGCGCGCCAGTACTGTCGTTTCTTGCTCCAGCGCTTCCACCGGTGTGGGCTCTTCAAGAAGAGCCGCAGCATCGCGAGAACCAGCTGCAGGTTGAGCTTTGCGAGCTTTGATTGGTCCTCGACCAAAGGAACTCGCAAGGCCCCCACCAGCCGGCAACACTGGTCCTTGTGGTGGTGGTGGCCCTTGGCTGGTGGTCGCTGGTTGCGTCACAGGCTCAGTGGACAAAAACAGACGCGCAGGCCTTACAGGAAGCGGTGGTGCACCTGGCTGCTGACCAGGCAGCGACTGGTGGCGCAACTTCGGCGCTGGCTGCCCAAATAAGTTGGAGAGCCCTCCTGATGCAGGTAGGACTTTTGTTTCTCTGGACGGCGCTCGTGCAGCCGTGCCAGTGGCATTCGACAGCACTGCTTCAGCAGGCACCGCTGCAGAGAGAGAAGTCGCAGCTGAAGATGGCACGGCAGCAGCTGTCAAAGGATTGTTGCTCCCTAAAGAAGCACCGTTTTGAGGTCCTCGCAGCTTCGGCGCTGGCCGCCCAAACATGCCGGAGAGGCCACCACCATTCGAGACCCGCGGTGCTGCTGTAGGCTGCTGCTGTTGCTCACCTGAAGGCTGCTGTGGCGGAGGCACAGGCTGCTGTGTGACTCTACGGCCTTTGTCATTCGGAGGCATCATCATCATCATGTCATTTGGCTTCACCGCCAGTGCCCCTCGAGTGTTATGCGCTGCGGCGGTAGGTGCCCCCGCAAACGCTGCGAGTGCTTCCGCTGTGAGACGAGGCGTCTTGATTGGCTGCCTCGAGTCAGACGGCTCCCATGGAACATTCTTGTGAGACCGTGGCGGGCGACCAAAGGAGCTCGCGAGGCTGTGCACCCCTGCTGACCGCCCACTACCGTCCGTGAGAACGGACATGCCAGAATGGGGGGTTCGGTGAATCGCTCTCAGCGCTGTTGGTGGTGCCCCTGTTGTAGCTCCTCCTCCACCACCACCTCCAGTGGTGCTTGTCAGCTGTTGCATGGTTGGTATCGTCACAGGGTCGCTTACCTCCGCACGCCCCAATCCTGCTTCAGCCACCGCTGCAGTTAATTTGCTCTTGTCATGCAGCAAGGCTGTTTTCACCGCGCTAGCAGCACTGGCTTCTAAGCCGCGCACTTCAAGGGCCACCACGACTGAGCCTTGCCGCACGCCAGCGACGGCCACTTGATCAGGCGAGACTCCTAGTGTTGCCGCCGTAGTGGCTGCAAGTGTCGCTTTCTTGGCGTCATCGAATGCCTCCAGCGATTCGTCCGCGAGCGTCATGTCAAACCCAACGGCTTCTTTCGGCGGCTCCTTTTCTGCTTCTGCTCCTTCTTTTGCTTGCGGTGGCTGCGGAGCACGGGGGCGGGCAGGCATGCCAGCAATGCCGCGCATGCCACTGCCTACCGACCCCCCACCCACGGACGAGCCACCCTTGCTGGACTTTTGCTCGTGCTGCCGCGCTTGCGCCAGAGCCCGCTCTTTCGCCAGCTGGCTGCGCACCGACGCGGCGGGAGAGCCGGTAGCGCCCAACAAGGCCGACAGAGGCGGCCGGGACGCGGACGAGCCCGCCGCCGAGCCCGGGCCTGCACCCGCAGCAGGGGCACCATCACCCCCAGACGGAGGCGGGCGGAGCTTCGCGCTCAAGCGGTCGGCCAAGCTGCTGTTGGCCACGCTGAGGGTGCGGCTGTGGGTCCCCACCGAAGGATTGGAGCCGCTTTTGTGCCGAGGCGCGCTGCCGGCCCCACTCACGGAGTTCGACGACAGCGACACACGGTACGGCCCCGCAGGCAAGGCCAGAGGCGGCGCCGAAGACGAAGGCGCCATGGGGTTGGGGATCCTCAGCGGAGGCGGCATGCCTTGAAACGGCGGCGCACCTGGTGCACCTGGCGGTTGGCGCACACCGCCCGCCATGGGGTTGCTGTAAGGTGCTTGGCCCGGCATCATGCCATTGGGTGAGCCCATCATTCTCGGCGGCGGTTGCGTCGGCCGGCCCGACGGATCCCTCATCGGGTTTGAGTTGCCGAGCGTTGGGAATTGCTGCTGCTGCAGAGGCTGCTGTGGCGGCTGCTGAGGCATGCCTGGTGCACCACCACGACCGTTAGGAGGCCTTGCCATGAGCGCATTGGGGCGAGGCGCAGATGACGGCTGAACGTTGCGCAGGCGGGCTGTTGCAGCTGCCAGAGACGGCCGTCCTTGCGCACCGGCTGCTAACCGAGGCCCACCTGCTGCAGCGGCTGGCGGCTTCTTGGAAGCGCCAATGCTCGACCCCAGAGGAGCGCGGCCTAGCTTGCTCCCAGCGGTAGCCGAGTGCAGCGCCGAAGGTTTGCCGCTGTTGAACGCTGCCAGGGCCGCAGCCGTCGGCTTCAAGTGCCGCGGCCCCGCGGCTTTCGGCATCCCGAACCGGTTCCCGAGCCCCAACTTGCTGCCGGCCGTGGCAGAGCCGTTACCTCCGTTGCCAACCCCACTGCCGCCCGCTTCTGAGGGCGGTGGGCCGAGCAGCGGGTCGTCGTGAGGGCCTGGACCTCCGGCAGCGCGGGCTGCAGCCGTGGTGCCCAGGGGGCGCAGAGTTGGCGCTAAGCCGCCATTGCGCGGTTTGTTGCCGATGAACGCCTGCAAGCCACCTGCGTGCGCTGCCTTGTTGGCCAGCACCGCAGCAGCCTTGGCCGCGGCTGCTTCGGCCTCGGCTTCAGGGTTGACTGGAACTCCGCCGGGCCACCCGCTACCGCCGCCACCACCGAGGCCGGGCTTGCGAAGCTTATCGAACCCCGGCAGCTCGAGGCCCGGGTCAATGAGGTCTTCCTCACGCTGGCCCGGCCGCAACAAGAGCTGCATGGACGTGTCCAAATTGACCCGGTACAAATTGCCCATCCACTTGAGAATCACTGCGCGCTGGTCGTTGCCCATGTTGGACGCGCCGGAGGACTTGGACATCAAGCTGCTGTCGGAGGACTCGGACGACCATTCGGAGCTTGACGAGGACGATGACGACGACGACTGCGAAGCTTCGCCTTCGCTCTCGGCTCGGGTCGACTCCGACGCCGTGGAAGTTTCTTCCGACGATTCCGAAGACGACAGTTTCATGAGGTCAACGATGTAGTCGTCGTCGCTGTCGGTCAAGTCTTCTTCCACAATTTCTTCCTCTTCTTCTTCCGAGTCTTCCATGTCGACCATGATGATTGCGGTGCAGCCGCACTTCACCACCGCTTTCCGGAACCACCGCTGCTCGGAAAGCAAGTCTTGCATCACGATCATCATCGCAAACGGGCCCAAAATTGCCAGCACGAAAATGTTGGACCCCACTAGCAAGTACGTCAAGAATTCGCCAGCGGCTGGGTCCGTGCCGGCTTCGCCGCCGACGTCGACTTTCAGCAACAAGCCCAAGAAGGTAGTGAGCAAAATTTGGCTGAGCGCAATCGACCCCAGCAGGTTGTCGGCTTTCGACTCGTACGGGTATGTGGAAAAATGCACCATGCACCCTACGCAGTGCATCATGCATGCCACTGCAATTTGCACTGTCGAACCGGGCATGATGAAGATGATGACCCCCGTCACGAAGAGTTTTCGAAGCAAATCGTAGCACTCAAACCACCAATACTGCTCCTTGTAGGTGGTAAACATGAAACTCAATCGCTTGGTCCAGGTCACGCTCAGCTTGGCCTGGTTCAGCAACAAGAAAAAGCCAATGGGAATACCAAGCGGGTACGCTGCCACCGTGGGCAAAATGATGACAATCAAGTGCGAAATGTACTTCACGTCCGTGCAGTCGATGGACAGGTCGGCGACCAGGTACGACTCCAACGGATCGCCCGGCACCGGGTTCCCGCTGCCGTCGAGCCGGCGGCAGTTGAGCATTTGCAACACTACGCGGCTCACATTGGGGTACACGATCAAAAGCATCCAGAACGTAATTTGGTAGGCCGTGTCCGTAAACGTGGCCATTTTACGTCGCAGCTGCCACGGCAGGACCCCGATTTTCTTGCCTTGGTAGTGCAAGATGCGGTACCCGATTTTGTAACAGGTGATGAAGTAGAAAACCATGGACGGCGGCAGCAAAATGGTAAAGTAGTAGGTGTTGTAGAAGTCTTGAGGTTTCCCGACGCAATTGATGTTCAGGACAGGAAGCGACAGAGGGTTGGCTTCGATGACCGACTTCACGGCGGTCATCATCTCGGTAAATGATTTCGGCCACGGAATGTCGAACGAGTCGTTGCTTCCAAACACGTCCATGTACGACATGAGCATTTTTAGCTTGGTAGCGCGGCTAGCCGCCTTTTGTTCGTCTGCGTTGGTTTCGCCGTCGTCGCTGATGTCGGAGGTCAAGTCCACTTTCATGAACCAGATGGTAAACACGACCATGCAGATGAACGCGCCCACAACCGCCAGCACCATGACGAGGAACACCGATTCGCCGGTGGCTTCGCACCGCGTGCACGAGCCCATGGCCATCATGTACCAAGAACCGCCGTTCCCGCCGTTCATTTGAATGTACAGCTCGCGTTCTTCTTCGGTGGCGAATTCGAATTCTGCCATCAGCTCGAAGTCGAGCTGGCCGTAGTACATGTTGTCGTTGCACTGCACCGGCCACAACAACTCGTTGCAGCAGACCCCACACACGGGCGACCCTTGCAAGTGGCCCGTCAAACAAGTGGAGTTCTCCCCACCCAAGCACGATTCTTCGTTCGGGCAACCCCAGAACGCGTACCCGTCGGCAGTGCCGTCGCGCTCGACCGTCGGGCCGAAGTCGAGGATTTTGATCTTGTCGTACGGGCTCTTGAGGAAGTTGTAATTGGAATTGGAGAAATCCGAAGCAAAGTTTTTGCGCCAGTACCCGTAGGCGGTGGTGGGGACCACCGTAAATGAAGCTCGGCAGTTGGAGCCAATGGGGCACACCATGCACTTTTCGAGGTCTTTTTTCACCTTGTACTTCCCTTGCGCGCAACCACCGCAACTGTAAATGCCGCCCACGCCTGCTAGGAGCTCCTGACCACCGGGGCAGTAAATTTCAGGCCGCTCGGTGACCCGGAGCGTGTACAGGCCAGTGAGGGCGCAGTGCTCGCAGTACTCGCGCCATTCGTCGTCATAGGCATTGCGAGACGTACACGTTTCGGGGCAAGTAAATTGGTTGACGTAATCGAGCGCATCCGCGCCCACCGCTTCGTTGCCGTCCGAGTCGTAGATTTGGGAAATGTTGCCCCAGTAGCCTTTGATTTTGTTGGACTCGTAAATTCCCGACGCCTTTACCGTGACCGTCACCTGCATGTAACTGTCGTCGTAGGTGCACGACTCGAACATGGGAAACGAGTCTTGGAACGACTCTGAGGCCCAGGTGTAGGTTTGCGCACGACGGTACGCCGTCCCCAGCTCCGTTTCTCGGTACTTGTTCGAGTCGGGGTCTTCGCCGTTGGTGAGCTCGAGGTCGTACAACGTTCTCAGGTCCGGGTCGCACACGACAATCGAGTCGCGGAGTACGTAGGTGTCTTCGTCCTGCAAACCAATCGACTCGCCCGTGGACTTCAGCCAGTTGCCAATCCCAACCTCGAAATTCCGAGCCACCGATCCGTGGTACAACCCACAATTGGGCTCATCGGAAGGGTTCATGTTGATCGGGTACGGCTCGACGTACTCGCCCGTGCCCAAGCCCGTTTTTTTGTCGATAATTTCGTAGGTTTCCGTTTCCATGACGCAGTAGCCCCCCGTTTCGTTGACCACAATTTCCATGGTTGCGTTCACAGTACGCTCGCCGGACAAATCCACGTAGCTCAGCTTGGCTTCTTCGTTGGGCGCCGACGACTGGTTGCCTACCGTGGCGATCACGTCCAATTCAAACCCTTTGCCCGGGGGGTAAATGCAGTACATCATCACGTGCGCAATTTGCACCAGGACTTCCGAGCACTCGCCCGCGAACTCCGCATCAATGAGCGGATCGAAGTGCCGCGGCCCGATCCAAATGTAAGGGCTTGAGCCTTTCTTGCCCAAATAGTCGCCGAAAATGATGAGCTGCGCACCTCCACCTTGGTCCGCGTTCACCGAAGGCGTCACTGTGTTCAGCTCTGGCGGGTCGTACCTCATGAGGGACTCGCGGCCTTCAGAATAAGAGTCGATCGACGAGGTGCCACTGTTTTGGTCCTCGATGAACACTTTGACCTCGAGCTGCTTCCCAACGTACTCGGGCGTCGCGCACAGCAACGTCGCGTCGGTGGTTTTGTAGACGGCGTTGCAGAAAATGCCGCCTACTGAAGCGTTCCGGTACGGCTCGTTGCGGCCCCGGGTATACAGGGAATAAGTGCCGAAGTTTTTGCCCTTGATGGCAATTACGTCGCCGCCGCGGGTGTTGATCTGTTTGTGGGGAGTGATCTCGCGCACCACCGGAGGGTCGTAATCATACAAGCCATTCGGCAGGGATCTCATCCGCTCCGCGACGTACCAGATATCTTGCTTGGTACCGGCCCCAATGGGCACCCCAATGCAGCGAAGCATGGTGTCGTTCACGTATATGGTGTCCTTGCACCGGTAGTCCCCAATGCCCATGTAGTACTTGATGGGGTAGCCCTGAATGTCCGCCAAAGTCAGCGACCCAAACCCGTCGGGGTTCAACACGTAGTCCGGGATCAAGTTGAACATCCCGAAGTGCTTGCCGTAAATGAGCCGGTTCCCACCGCCCACGCAAGGCTGCTCCCCGTCGGTGAACACTGGCTCAACCCCCGGTTCAGACCCTTTGTACGCGTGAATCACGGGTTGGGTGTAGTTGAAGGCGTTCTCCGAGGTGAACTCCAGGAGCGGGAACTCCTTGTGCAACTGAATCACGAACAACCGGTCGCGCCCCACGCCGATCGGCATGGTAAAGGAAATCTGAAATTCCGAGAGGGTCACCACGTCTTGGCAACGGTCTTCGCGCTCGCTGTACGCGGCGTCCCACAAAATCACGTCGATCTGAGGGTACTTGTAATTGGAGGACCAGTCGACCTTGGCGTCTTGCCCTGGGCCAGCCGGGCCGTTGAGAGGGATGTTCCAATTGGCCACCGTGAGCACCGTGGTAACCTGTTGCACCATTGGGTCGGGCGTGACATCGGACAGGGTGATCCCCACCGCGTAGCAGCACACGTAGCGGAACCTGGAGGTGTTCCCCGCCATCGCCACAAAGCCGCTGCCGTCGTAGACGCGGTCGTATTCTCGGTAAAACTCGTCGCCCGGTGCTGGAGGGTTCAGGCGGCCTACCTGTTTCACTTGAAAGAGTTGGGTAAAACTTGACCTGGACTCGTTGTACGGGCCGTACCACAGGGACACGTGGGTGTTCTCGAGCGAGAAATGCTTGGCGCCCACGGGAGACTTACACGCCAGCTTGCGCGTAGGGCTGTGAGTCCAGTCGCTGGAGTGGATTTCTTCGTCGTATTCTTCTTCGCACCGCCCCGCGCTCATGTATTCACCGGAGGAAGTAATCGTCTGGAACCAGAACCGGCCGGGGCGGCAAAACGCTTCTTCGTCTTCTTCAACAATGTACGCGAGCGAGGTTGCATTGGCCGCGTACCCGTGCTCCTGGTTGTAACCCGTAAATTGACATTGGTACCGGTAATTGTTTTCGGCCAGACCCGAGCCTGGGCGGCTGAAGCCAAACCCGCTGCCGTAAATCCCGACGGTAGTGCCGCCGTTCGCAGTGCCCTCGGACACATTGAGGCGATTGAACTGGTGCATGAAGAGATACTTCACTTTCACGCCGTTGTCCAACGGCACTCGCGCAATGCGCCCAATGCCGGCGTTGCGCCGCTCGAGGAAAGTGTCCATGGTCCCCACATTACTGTAAGCGTCGTCTGGTCGAGCTAACAAGTTCAGCGTGACTTCCCCGAAGGAGAAAAAGGAGCCCCAGGGCGGCGTGATGAAAGTAATTGTTTTCGTCGACGTGGCTTGCTCGGGGTGGGACAGCATCGTTAAGTTGCCCATCTGCCACCGCAAGCCGTAGGTGTGCGACACGTTCAAGCCCCAGACCCGGAGTTCCACGAATTCATTCCCGAACGCCGAGCCCCCACCAAGGTTGGGGTCGGGGTACACCAGAACGCTGTCCAGGACTTCGTAGAATTCGTAGGTGAAACCGTAATCCAGGGTGCTGAAGGTGGCATCTTCGAGCATCTCCACCACGCCACGCGGCCGGGCTCGGTCCACAACGCTGATGCGATCTTTGTTATGGTGCTCCACCAGCTCGCCTTCTTCGTAGAGCTGCACCGACACCGTGGTCGCCTCGAAATCGTCACCCCAGAGGGGGGTCACGCAGGTCACGTGGGTGGAGGACTCCGCGGTCACGTGGGAACTGTTCTCAATATTCCCACTGGTCAAGTCGCGGAACACGCAATGGTATATGGACGCCAGAGTGGGGTTAAACCCACTGCCAGTAAACCGAATTTCATCGTTGCCGCGGCTCCCGTGCTGGTTGTCCGCGGTGACGTTGATCCACCTCGCTTCGGTGAAGACAAACGTAGGCAAGTCCACCGCTGCGCCCCGGTACTCGAGCTCAATTTCGCCTTCAAACACCGAGAGCCGCGTGGCCATCGAAGGATACAGCGAGCCCCAGTTGGGAGTGCGGCACAAAATCACTGTCGGGCTCCACAGGTCAGACCGCGGAATCATGGGTGCTGACGACACGAGCTCGGTCCCGTTGGCCCGCTTGTCGTAGAAACTGGAATAGTCGGTAGTTGGGTAGGAATCCGGCCCGGCCTGGAAGCGGCAGGTGTACGATTTCGCGGTCGAATTGAACCCAAACCCCGTGATGTTCACGAGGGTACCGCCCATGCTGTTCCCCGAAGAACGGCTGATGTTTTCCCATTCTTGGTACCAGTAAAAGTCCAACTTCTCGAGCGAGTCGGGGTTCGAAACCACGTCCGCGCCGCCATAAAGCAGGCTCACGAGGGTATCGCCGTACTCGTACTTAGCGCCCCACGTGGGAGTCACGAAGTTAATGGAGGTCACGTTGCGGGTGTACCAATTCCCGTGGTCCGTGAGCACGCGCTGAAGTTCGTCGAGGCCGTCGCCGTTGGCCACCGTGCGGTCGAACGCCACCCGATACTTGGACTCGTTGACGTGCAACCCGCGCCCCTCCAGCGTGACCACTTCGCCACCCTTGGCGCGCCCGCCGTTGGGGTACAAGACGGCTTCTGCGTTGACACGCTGCGTCAAATCGGAGTAAACAGTAGTGTCTGTCCACGAATTGGGGTACATGGACACGCTCAGGAGCACCTGGAAAAAGTAGTAATTGTTTTCGAAGTCGTACGCGTAAGCCTGGTAACCCTCTTGGTTGCCTTTCAATTCCTCTTGCACTTCTTTCTCCGCCCCAGTCACCATAGTGCTGCCGTACGGCAAGTGGCGCTCGTCGTAGATTTCAATCAAGCGCACCGAGGTGTTGGCTTCCACGAACACCAGGCCCCATTCGGGGGTGACGCAGGTCACGCTGGTGACCCCCGTGGCCGTGGCTTTGGAGGTCGCGTTCATTTGCCGCGAGTCGCGCCGGGCGCTGAACACGCACATGTACAAGTGCATCATGTGCGCGCGCAGCCCCGACGCAGTGAAGGTGATGTCGTCTCCGCCGCGGCTCCCGTGGGTGTTCAAGCCGGCGTACGTAGACCACACGGGGTAAAAGTCAAATTGCACTTGGTTCCCGTACTGAGGCAAGGCGTAAGGTTGGTGGTAGGCGCCTACAATTTTGCCCCACCATCCTGGCCCGTAGGGGCGCTCCGTGGGCTGCAGCGTCGGGAGCGGCGAGGGCTCGACGGAAGGACGCGGCGTCGGCAAAGGCGTCGGCTGAGGCGTCGGCAGCGGCGTGGGGTAGAACGTGGGCGTCACTTGTGGAGGTATCGTTGGCAAGGGAGTAGGGAGTAACGTAGGGGCAGGCGACGGCTGCCGAGATACATCGCGGGCCGTTGGCAAAGGCGTTGGTAGGGATGGGGCTGGTGTAGGCACCAGGCTGGGCTCAATCGTGGGCAAGAGAGTTGGCACCAGCGACGGGATCAAGGAAGGCCTTGGCGTCGGTCGCATGGTGGGCAAGTAGGTGGGCTCGGGAGACGGCATCGGGGTAGGCACTGGCTTAGGCTCTGTGGATGGGAGCAACGAAGTGTCGTGTTGAAGTGACATGGTAAGCCCTCCGTCTACCCATGGATATTTGCTGCCCCACGGCGGCGTGACGCACATGAGCGTTTGCGAGTCGTAGACTTCCGCCCGGAAGGAGTCCATCTTTTGGGTGGTGTTCAGTGGGTTGGTAAAACGGCAAGAATAGTCCAGATCGGTGTAAAACTTGAGGTAGTCAAAACCATTGCCACTCACGGTGACATTGGTGGCACCCGAGGCAGGGCCCAATTCAACGTCCACGTAATTCCACTCTTCTTCCCACATGAAGTAAATCAAGGGCGACATTTCGCCAGAGTTTTGGGAGTACACATCGAAAGCCACTGAGGCAATTGCAACGCCACCGGACAACAAGTCTACTGTCGTGTTGACGTACCCGTGATAGGCACCCCAGTGTGGGGAAGTAAGGTTGATCATGTCAACATGAATTGGCCGAGCGAATGCCGAAACAAGATCAATGGATGAGTCGAGCACTGAAGTGAAACGCAGTTGGTACTGCGTCTCGGTTGTGATCAAGCCATAGGCCTTGAGCTTGATGGTCTCATTACCCATGGCGCGACCACCATTGCCTCCGTTTGGATACACGACAATTCCTTCCATGACTTGATAGAACTCGTAGTTGTTCTGGAAGCCCCCGCCGCCACTGATACCGCTGTACCCGTTGTAACCACCCGCCACTGGACTGAGACCGTCTAAGTATCCGCTCTGGATACCGAAACGCTCTTCCATGATCACACGGTCAGTCAAGTTGTAGTCCTCGTACAGCACGGCAGTCGTGTTGGACGCATGGAACTTGCCACCATATTCAGGTGTAACACATATCACTTGCGTTGTGGAAATAGCTGTGGCATACGTGCTGTTCATTTGATCATTACTTGTGACAGAGGTAAACTGACAACGGTAAAGACTAGGAATGTATGCACGTAGGCCTGAGGCAACGAAGTCGATCTCATCAGTGCCCTTGGCTCCATGATTATTGTCGATCGAGAAGGTGGACCAAACAGGGTAAAAGTAAAAGAATATTTCGGGTTCATAGAGTGGTAGCGCTCGGTCGCGAGGACCATGAAGAATGGATAAACTCGCCCCACCATCCAACCAAGGGTAAGCACCACCCCAAGCTGGCGCCACGCACATGAGCGTTTGCGAGTCATAAACAGCGGCTGGAGAGGAGTCCATCACTTGAGTTTCGTTATCAGGGTCGCGGAACCGGCAAATATATTGCAGGCTGCCGCGCTCTACCTCCCAGTCAAACCCAAAGCCATGCACAGTCACTTCGGTGCCCCCCGAAGCCGGGCCGAATTCAATGTCTACATACACCCATTCTTCGTAAAACGTGAAGTAAATCAAGTCTGAGCTGAGAACGTCATAGGCCACTGAAGCAATGGCCACGCTTCCAGATAAGAGTTCGACAGTAGTGTTGCCGTAAACGTGGTTTTCACCCCACGCAGGCGACGTAATATTAATCATGTCAACCGAAATAGGAGCAAATCGTTCGGACACATCCTGACGCGTGGAATCCACGGTGGAAGTGAACCGCAATTGGTACTGCGTCTCGGTTGTGATCAAGCCATAGGCCTTGAGCTTAATGGTCTCATTACCCATGGCGCGACCACCATTGCCTCCGTTTGGATACACTACGATACTTTCAACAACTTGATAGAACTCGTAGTTGTTCTGGAAGCCCCCGCCGCCACTGATACCGCTGTACCCGTTGTAACCACCATTCACTGGACTGAGACCGTCTAAGTATCCGCTCTGGATACCGAAACGCTCTTCCATGATCACACGATCAGTCAAGTTGTAGTCCTCGTACAGCACGACAGTCGTGTTGGACGCATGGAACTTGCCACCATATTCAGGTGTAATGCAGATAACCTGTGTGGTGGATATAGCTGTGGCATACGTGCTGTTCATTTGATCATTACTTGTCACTGAAGTAAACTGGCATCGGTAAAGGTTGGGAATGTATGCACGAAGACCAGAAGCAACGAAGTCGATCTCATCAGTGCCCTTCGCACCATGATTATTGTCGATCGAGAAGGTGGACCAAACAGGGTAAAAGTAAAAGAACACTGCGCGATCATAACTTGGCAAGATGCCGCCATGATGACCGTGCACCAAGGCCACTCGAGCCCCACCCTCCAACCAAGGGTAGTCGGCCCCCCACGCAGGAGTGATACACATGAGCGTCTGAGGGTCATACACGATGGCCTCGGCAGAGAAAAGCACTCTCGTTTCGTTGTCTGGATCGCGGAAACGACAGAAGTAGTCGAGGGTCGCTCGTTCACTCAGGTAGTCGAACCCATGGCCATGGAATGTCACTTCGGTGCCACCGGAAGCAGGGCCGAATTCAATGTCTACGTAGACCCACTCTTCGTAAAACGTGTAGAAAATGATATCCGAATTCAGTACTTCCCACGCTTTCGACGGCAACACGTATTCGCCACCGTAGCCCGTCTTCAAGATGAGCTCAATGGAGGTGTTGCCATGCACGAAGGAGGCTCCCCAATGCGGCGACGTAATCAACACTTCGTTGGGGGATGTAGGCACCGCCAGAGCCGAGTGCGCGACACGGCTGGAGTTCACGGTCGACGTAAAGCGCACTTGGTAATTGCCGCTGGTGCGCAACCCGTAGGCTCGCACGGCAACGGTTTCATTGCCAGCGGCGCGACCGCCGTCGAAACCGTTGGGGTATACCGCCACTGACTCGACCACCTGGAAAAACTCGAAGTTGTTGAAAAATAGCGAAAAGTTGGTGGACGGTGCCGAGGTCGGGGTTAAGGTGGGGTAAGGAGTGGGCGCGGGAGTGACCGAGGGAGGTGGTGACGGTACAGCAGTTGGCGTAAGGGTGGGCCGGAGCGAGGGGCGCCCGGAGAGCACCGTAGGCAACGGCGACGGCAACGTTGACGTAGGCACGGGAGAGCCTTGCGACAAGCCTAACGCTAAAGTGGGGCTCGCTGTAGGCGCGCCGAGGCTCTGCAGCAAGGTGCGCGACGAACCTTTGCTACCATGTGGTGCAGCTCCAAAGTGGGCTGCCGGCGCAAATCCACCTCGGAAACCAGGTGCAGCGCCAAAGACTTGACTGCTCGAGGCGGACGTGCCTTCAGCATTGTCTTCGAGACGGCGGTACACAGGACCCGCGTAGCTTCCCTTGCCGTACGTGAAGCCCTTGGCGTCATCGAGAATGACTTCGACGCGGCGCCGAACCCGCACTTGTGTTCGGTTGGACGTCATGACGCGGACCCGGTATTCGTCGTCGTCGGCGTGCTGCGAGCTGTACACCTCCGACACGTTCGTCGTTACGTTGACCCAGGTCCAGTAGTCTTCGACCAGGCTCATAGTGGTGTTGGCTTCTTCGAAAGCGCTGCCCCAGGCAGGCGTGAAGCAGGTTAGGTGGTCCAAACTGTCAGCCGTCGCCACTTCCGACTCCATGGAATTGGCTTGACCAATGGCAGAGTAGTTGCTGCTCTGAACGGCGGTGAAGATGCACTTGTAGAGGCCTTCGTTGGTTTTCAGGCCGGACGCGAAGATGTCAATGCGGTCACCACCGCGGGCGCCTCGTCGGTTGGTAGCGGACCAATACGACCACACCGCGTAGAACGAGAAGCCGTAGGGGTCGCCCTTGATGTCAATGACACGGGTTTCTTCTTTGACCTCTAAGCTCGTGCCGTCGAGGTCCACATCGTACACTTCACCCCACGCGGGGGTGGTCACGTTGAGCGAGGTGGGGCCCAGGACCACTACTAAGAAAGTTTCGAGGCTGCGGCCTTGGGTGTCGGTAAACACCACGGAGTACGACCTCGCGAGATTGAAGCCGGCGCCAATGACGTTGACCACGGTGCCGCCCGCCGCCGGGCCCAGCTCCACGGGTGTAAAACCAGTGGGCTGGTACACCACGGGCATGAAGTAGTAGTCCATGCCGTCTCTCCTTGGAGGCTTGTTTTGCACTTGCGCGCGAGACCAGTACGCCACGTCACTGCCGTAGTGGCAGGCCGAGGTGGGTTCCAGCGTCCAGAGCGACGCAAAGTCCGAGAAATTGAGCTGCGAACAGTCGCGGACTTGGTCGGTAGCGTTTAGGGTCAAAGTCACGTTGGCGTGAGGGAAATAGGACCCCCACGAAGGGGCTTCGCAGCTGATCCGGGTTTCGGACAACGGGAAAGCTTTAACGCTGCGCATCGAACGGCCCGTCAGTTCGTCCGTCCAGAGGCAATCGTACCCACTCGCGGTAAGGGTATTGAGGCCGTAAGCCGTGACGTTGACCGCGTCACCTCCGAGAGACAAGCCGCCGCGTTTTGCGGGGTTCGGGTAGCTGATGATGCCTTCCGCGACTTGATAGAAGTCGTAAAGGTACTCCAGGGTGTCGCCGGTAGGCACAAAGTCCACGGGTTCGCTGATGGCACAGTTCTCGTAGTCCGCGGCCGAACCATTCACCGTCGAATCGTGCGGGACACAGGCGCGCAGAGAAATCGCGGCCTGTTGCCCCACGTACACGGAGCCCCAAGAGGGGGTTACACACGTAAAAGTGTTGGCGTCCGTGGCGGCATTCGGCGCCGAGTCCATTTGCGCGTACACTTCCGTGAACACCGTGGTCACTTTGTTGATGCCCGCGCCCTGGGTCTTGGAATAAGTGCGGCTCACGGTGAACTGGCAGGTGTAATTGCGCTCTGTTTCAAAGCCATACCCGCTGAAGGTAATGTGGTCGCCTCCACGCGCGCCGTGGTTGGTGGTAGCTTCCAAGGACCGCCAACGGTCGGCCGTGGGCGCCGGCGACGGTGGTGTCGTCGGCGCATGCGTGGGCTCCAGACTGGGCGCTGTCGTAGGCGCGTAGCCAAAGACCACTTTGAAGTTTTCGGGAAACGTCCAGTTGTGCACCGGGCAATAAAAGTTTTTCAAGGTGCTGGCCACGCCGTAGTACTCGGACCACTTCGCCAGTGCCACGCTCCAGCGGCTGTTGTCGCGGCCCTGCAGCGCCGACTCCACTTGGTCGAAGACGTAAAACACCGAATTGTTGAATGGGGTGCGGCGGAAGAACCGGAAGTCCTCGTGGACCCACCGCATTTCCACCGAAAGCCGCACTTTGCTCAGGCCTTTCTCTTCAGGTGGAGGAAGCTTGGAGGTCCAGAACATGCGTTCGCTTTGCACGACCGTGCCGGAATAGTTGCCAAAGGGCAATGCTTCGGCCAGCGACGCACCGAGCGCGAGCTCTTCGGTCGGGCTGAATTTTCGCTCGTAGCCATCTGGTCTGGAAGGGGTAGCGTTGAATTGCTCGCATTTTCCCGTGAAATTTACGGACACTAAATTGTTGAACGCCAGCACGGTGGGCGCTGACGTGGGCACCACGGACGGCGCGCCGGTGGCCGGCGTCGGCTCAGGCGTAGGCCGCCGGGTCGGCAAGGCCGTCGGAAAGGAGGTAGGAGCCTCGGACGGCCGCGGAGAGGGCACCGGCGTCGGGCGAATGGAAGGCACTGGCGAGGGCAAAGGCGTCGGTTGAGGCGACGGCGGAAGAGTAGGAAGCGAGGTCGGCATGATAGTCGGCACGGGCGAAGGCGCAGGCGTGGGCTCGAGGGTGGGCACTGGGGTAGGCATCAACGATGGCACAGGCGAAGGTGCCGGCGTGGGTTGCAATGAAGGCACAGGTGAGGGCGCCGGCGTTGGCAACGGTGTTGGCAAAGGTGTCGGCAATGGCGACGGCACTGGTGTGGGCGCTGGCGTGGGCAACGGCGAAGGTATTGGCGTGGGTGCCGGGCTTGGAGGCGGAGTTGGGAGGGCTGTGGGGAGGGAAGTCGGGGCGCTACTCGGTAACGGCGTAGGCGCGGGTGAAGGCTTAAGGGTCGGCACCGGCGTTGGCACGGGCGACGGTGACTGCGAAGGCTTTTCGGACGGGATGAGGGTCGGCAGCGAGGTGGGCACAATGCTTGGCGGGAACGAGGGGTTCGGCGTGGGCGGAATTGAAGGAAATGCGGACGGCGCTGGCGTAACAGTCGGGTTTTGCGAGGGCGGAGGCGTCGGCACCGGAGTGGGGTAAGGGGTTGCGGAGACGGAGCGCACACAATAAAAGCGCGGAATGGTAAACTTGGACTCGGACACGCCCACCACGCAATCGTCGTCGTCGTAGGAGGAGCTATCCAAGTAGGTGCTGCCCGCGGCTCGGAACTGGCGCTTCATGTGCGTGAACAGAGTGTTGTTGGAGACCCCTGCCAACATGCGCTCCGAAGTGGTTTCGAAGAAGGTCTCCGCGTTGGGAAAGTACTCAGACAGCTCTTCGATCACAATCGAAATGGTGAAAGACACTTTGGTCGCGCGGTCGTCCGGTGAGATGTCAGTCGCGAGGTCGTCAAATTGATCGGCGTAGTTCAGCACGAAGTCACTGACCGTCAAGTCTTCGAAATCTCCGGTGCCTAGGTACTTTTCACCTTCCCTGGTTTGGAAGAATTCGGACAAGGCCACGTACAGGGCCGCCGTTTCGGTGTCGGTCCACTGGGTGTAGTCGGCGCACGCAATCACGAAGTTGACCTCCACTGTAATCACGTGCACAAAGAGCGCAATCGTGGGGCTGTATGTAGGCAGAGAGGTGGGCAGTGGCGTCGGCAAGGACGTTGGCGCGGGGCTGGGGAACGGCGTAGGCGATGGCGTGGGTAGTATGGTTGGCACAGGGGTAGGGAATGTCGACGGTATGGGGCTCGGCATCGGGGTGGGCGCTAAGGTTGGCAGCGGTGTCGGTGAAGGTGTCGGTGAAAGGGTTGGAGATGGCGTCGGCATGAGAGTAGGCACCGGCGTTGGCAACGGCGTAGGTGCCAGTGAAGGCACGGGCGTGGGCACCAAGGTCGGAACCTAAACAGAAAGACGAGAAAAAAAAGTCAAACAGTTGATCATTCAGTGACGAAATAAATACAACTTGAATAAATTTTTGAAAAGAAAACAGCAATCGATGTTCGTACCGGGGTAGGTTGTGGCGTGGGCGCAGGCGACGGCAACGGCGTCGGCGACAGAGATGGCACCGGCGAGGGTGCCAGCGAAGGCATTGTAGACGGAATCGGGGAAGGCGCGGGAGTGGGGTGAGACGTTGGCACTTGCGTCGGGATTTCCGTTTGGGAGCCACACTGCACGCTCACGTTGAAGTTGCCACTCGCACTGGGCACCAAACCTTCGACCATCAGCCAGTAGTCGCCTGCGGGCACCACCGCCAAGAAACTGCAGGTGACGGGATTGCTGTTGTTGTACGGGTCGGTGCTGAGCCCAAACAGCAAGTCGGCGTTGGCGGAGGCGTTGGACGCTGCACCAATCAGCTGCCCGCTGTCCGAGACACAGCCGTCGTAGAGGCCTACGAGAATGTCGTCGTCCGAAGAGCCTTCGCCGTCGCAGACCGAGACGGTCAAAATTGTTTCTTCTGAAAATTTCAGCAAGTAGTTTACGTCGGGCCCACCGACGTTGTTTAAATCGCCCAAGTCCGCAAAGGAGCCCGCGATGTGGCCACAGCCGCTCGGCACAAATTGGCAGCCGCCGGCGGACGGCGACAGCGTAGGTGAAAACGTGGGCTCTTGCAGACAAGTGGTGTTGATCGCAAATTGGCCTTTGGGGGCAGCTCCTAGGCCTGACACCACGACGTAAAGGTCGGCTGGGGCCGGGTCCACGAGAATGCGCACGATCGAACAAGTAGGCACGTAGCCGTCTACCCCACGAGGCGCTACACGGGACTCGGTGTTTACCTCCGGGCCCGTCTGGTTGACCAATAGGGTGCCGTTGTTGAGCGGGCAGCCGGTCCAAATGCTGATGTGGGTCGCGAAGTCGGTGCCCACGGTGCACGAGTCGAACTCAATGGTGCTCGAGGAATTCACGTGCACAATGAAGAGCGCGTCGGGCGAGGGGAGGCCCGCCACGTCTTGGGACCGCAAATTGTCGCCCACCACGCGGTCGCCACAGGTAAACGGTTCGGCGCTCAACAAGTTGCAGCCCGGGGTGGTCGGGTACGATGTGGGGACCAGAGTGACGGTGGGGGCTAGCGTCGGCGGTGACGTGGGCACCGAGGACGGAATGGGAGTGGGCACGGCACTCGGTATTGGTGACGGCTCCGACGTGGGCGACGGCGAGGGCATTGACGTGGGCACAGGAGTCGGTACTATTGTTGGCACCTTCACGAGAATAAGGCAGCAAGAACACGCACATAGGCAGAGTGAGAAATATGAGTGGCCTCTAAACTTGGAATTGAGATGCTCACGTGAAATATTTACTACTCAAATGTTACAACCAAGGAAAGTAAAATATTCCCTCCTCTTCAACTTACCGGCGAAGGCTGCGACGTGGGAATGAATGAGGGCACCTGAAGGGACAAAAATGCAGCATTTTAGAAAAATTATGCACATGCATCAAAAAAGGAACTTGAAAAAGAAGAAGAAGACGAAGAAGAAGAAGAAAGGGGGAATGGGAAAGAAGCACTTCCAGGATAGATGATAAAAAGTACACAGACATACCAGCGTCGGGAGCGCTGTAGGGATAGCACTGGGCAGTACAGTTGGTGACGGCGTTGGCTCCACGGACAGCGTAGGTAGAAGCGTAGGCATCGCGGTGGGCGCTGGCGACGGCGCAGGCGACGGCGGTGCTGTGCACGTGAGCTCAAATTCGAATTCACCGTAGTCTTCGATGCCTCCTACTGCCTCAACCAAGAGCCAGTAGGTACCCGACTCATAGAGAATGAATTCGTTCAAGCAGCTTCCCGTGGCGTTGGCAATGATTTTCCCACCGCTGGCGGGGCAGTCGTCGTAGAGCCATACGGTAGCATTGATCTGGAACTCAGCGTTCGGCACCTTGGCACACACGTCAGCTACCAGCCGCTTGGGCTCAAAGAGGGTAATCACAAAGTTTTGCTCTTTCGCCGGCCCGCCACCAAAGTCGCCGTAGAACGCGGTGTTGCTGGTTACCGACGGGCCATTGCAAATCACCCCTGTAAAGTCACACGCGCCGTGGGTGGGGTAGGGCGTAGCTCCAATGGTGGGGCTAGAGGTGGGGCCGGGTGAGCACTGCACGATGAGCTCAAAGTCGCCTTCGCTGTCGCCCAAGCCATCCACCGTGACCCAAAACCCGCCGCCTTCTTGGCCATTGGGGCCCGGGTCTTCGAAGTCATCGAACTGAAAGTCCACGTTCACGAAGCTGCACCCGTCGCCCATTTTGCTGTTCCACTGCCCCTTGGACGTCTGAGAAAAGAGCGTAGGCACGCTGGTGTCCGACGGGTAATCCCGATAAACCGTAATGATGGCGTCGAAGTTGGTGAACTTGGTGCAGGTGGTCAGGTACACGCTCTGCGGCCCAAACACGGACAGCAAGAAGTGCACGTCGCCGGACGAGTTGCCTTGCAGGTTCGGTCTCCCCACATTAGAACCAACCACGGTGTCGCCACACGTGATGTAGTCGTAGGCGCACGGCGAGTTGTCCACAAATGGCTCTGGAATCACGTTCTCTTGGCACAGCACCGCGAGTTCAAAGCTGCCTTCTGCAGGCACCAAGGTGTTGTTGACGATCGACGTGTTGCCCTCGACGTGGAGCCAATAAGTGCCGGGGTCCAGAGGAGCGACCACTACGCCGCAGTCGTCGTACTCGTCGGACTGCGCAATCATTGTCGCGTTGCTGCCGTAGTACGTGCCTTGCCGTTCCACGCGCTCGACGCCACGCGCAGGGAAGTCCAGATACAGGGTGAGCCGCAAAGAAATCACCGTAGAGGGGCGGCAGCTCGAAATGGCCACGTATTTGGGGGTTTCAAACACTGAGATCATGTAAAACAAGTCACCCGAGTCTGGATTGCCCAGCTCTTCCGGTGCCCCAATGTTGCTTCCCACTTCCAAATCACCGCACGTCAAGTGCTGGTAAGCGCAGTGCGACTGGTTTACCCAATCAGGGCTTTCCAGGAGCAAATAATTCCCGAAGCCGTCCCCGCCACGGTCGCAGCCCGTCGGTACGGGCGAGGGCGCCAGGGAAGGCGTTGCGGTGCCAGGACCAATCATGTCAATGTACGCGAAAGGGCGAAACGCATCGCTGTTGTCGCCGTAGACTGACACGCAGCTCGCGTACAGACGAGTGCAATAAAACGCGAATTTACGGTCCTCGGAGGTATCCCCGTTCGCGTCGGTGGTCTCCACCATGACCACAATCCCGATTTCTTTCTCGGTGAACGGTGGGTCGCCAATGGCGGCGTAAGCACCGGGGCTCACTTGTTCTCCCGCAATGTACAAACCGTCGCTGGTTTCCGATATATTGTTGCCCGCACTCCACACCGTGAGTTCATTCAATTGGGTGCCAATTTCGTAGTACAAGTTGGTCTGCGAGGACGCGAGGTCAGACGCCACCGTGCGCAGCTCCGTGGAGATCGACACCCCCACAAAGGGGGTCCCAATGGCCGTGAAATTGGCCAAGAAGCGGTACTTGTTGGCGACCACGTTGGTGAGGTATGAAATGTCCACCCCGTCACTGTCGCCGTCCAAGTCAGGGTCCATGGCCTTGAGCTGCTGCGAGGACAGGTCCGAGGACAGCACCGAGCCGCCAATGAAAAACTGCAAGTACTGCACGTCTTCTACGTCGCACACGCAGTCGCCATTGGTGTCCCCCAGAAGCTGGTCGCAGTAGTTGAGCTGCCGCCGCGCTTCCTGCCTCGCCCTCAGCCGGCGCCGTGCTTGCAGTGGGCTCGAAGCGGCAAACGGGGTCAGCAAGTGGCTGACGTTCCAGTGCGCTGGCGGTGCCCCCATGCACCAAGCGCGTTGATGACCGCTGCGCGAGTAGCAGATAGCATCGTCGGCTCCTGCTCCAGCTACACCGAACGGTACTGTCGTATTCGTTGCATTCAGGCTCAAGATACCACTGACAACAGAAGTAGAGACGTTACTGCTGCTGTTGTTAGTGGCGCGGATAGGGTGCATCCCAAAAAGCTCGTTGAGGAAGGCGTCTTGACTAGCGCGCTCCTCCGGTGGCATCATCGCTCGCTGAGCAGTGGCACGCACGTTCGCTCCGCTCTCGCTCAGTGCTTGTTCGTCAGCTAGCGCTGCCCAGTAAGAATAGGGCGCTGGCTGAGGTCCATGCACGCTAGTTTGCGAAAACGAACGGATAGCTACATGTTCCTTCCCACTGCTATCCACTGCATTAGTGTAGCCTTTGGGAGGTGCTTGAAGCTGAACGTGCGAGTCTGTGAAGCGTTGAGAGGACGTCGGCATTGACTTGTCACTAGATGGATTCACAGGCGATACACCTAATCCATTCACGATCCCAGAATGGGCTGCAAGTGCCATGCTCAATGGTTTTGGGCCACCTGAGCTACTGCTGCTGCTGTTGGTATGGCTGGCGTTGCCAAGGCTGTTGTTTGCCCCATAGCTTATGTACCCTTGTTGGTCGTACATGCCGAGCAGGCGTCTTCTCGCAGCCGTAATAATCAAAAGGTCGGAACCCGCGAAAGCAACGGTGTCGGTAATGGTGTTAGCGTCGTCCTTGAGCTTCACGATGTCTGCAGACAGGTACACAGCGCCTACTGCTTTCGCAGTGAATTTAATAGTGGCTACCGTGAGCAGTCCCCTGGTGCCACACCCACTCGACGGGCTCAGGCCACAGGAGCCAACTAGGAGCACTTCGTCGTTCGGGTCGTTGGTGGTGCACGCCCAGGTGGACGACCAGCCGTTGCCTTGCACGCAATCCGAGTCCGAGTTCACTTGCAGCAGGTTGTAGTCAAAGGTCACAATTACTTGAAACGCCGTCAAGTCAAAGGACCCATCCGCCTGAATGCGCACGTTCACGGATAGGGTGTCGCCCACCGCGATGCTCCCAAAAGGTGCCTTGGTGGTGGCCCCCATGTCGACGTCGTACACTTCAGGCTTCAAATTCGTGTATATCGCCAAATCGTCTGTGGCACCACTGCCACAAATGTCAGTGACGGTGAGCGTCGAGAAGTCGTAATAATTCGCGATCAAGGACACGATACCAACGGAAGAAACATTGAAGGCATCTCGGTTGTCAGAATCATACGTCAGCAGCAGGTCGGGCGAAAGCCACGCAGACGACGTGTAGCCCGAATACGCCACTACCATGTTAGTGTTGTCGTCGAAAGTCACCGTCGTGGCAGCGACGTCCGTAGTGCCTACGACTCCTGTAAGCGTGGAGGCTGAGCCAATGTCGGCCTTGAGCGCTACTGACGTCACCAGAGCCTTGTCTGCCACTACATTAAGAGTGAGGGATGCATTCACGCCGTAGAAATCGCCCAAAATGGTCACGCTCCCCACGGCGGAGGGCACTACCACGCGACAGCTGCCAGAGAAGCACAAGTCTTCCAAGGTCGCTACGGTTAAGTTGCTCGAAGCGTAGCTTACTCGTTTGTAGAAGTTGAGAGAGGATTGGGTAGTGCCATCCGACAGTTTCCCCCGTGCGGTGAAGTGCGAGCGCTGCCAGAGCCCGGCACAGCTCACGCGCCGCAAAATGAGCTGGTTGCCGAAGGCAGCGTAGTAGTTCGACACCTCAGGGTAGGGCTGTGAAAACAGCTCGAGGGACGCCATGCGCACCACTCGTACCGTGGCGGTGCCGTTCAGAGGGTGCACCCCTGGAAAACTCACAAACACCGAGCACGCAACCGCGGCGTCGAAAGGCAGCTCAGCTCGGTCTTTGACCCCAATCGTGTTCACCCCATTGAGCTTGATGGTCGAGTTGCTGACCCCACCGTCGTCGTCAGTGACCACCTCGTATTGAGTGCGGCTGTCGGTGGAGTAATCCTGCGTGGTACCGTCTTCGAAATCGAGCAGCACGGTGATCGTGACCGTGGTGGCCACGGAGAATGGGGCCGCCGATGCGCCGTCGCCAGCCTGCGCCAGTTTTGAGGACGAGACCGTGATGGTGACCCCAGTGGCCGCAGGCATGACGACATCCACGACCCCACGACCGGTGCCAGCCACTGCGCCGCACACCGGCCAATACGCCACCAAACCCTGACCGCAGAAACTGGAAGCCCCCACGGGCACCTCTACGGAGGTGTTACTGGTGACACTGATGCTCGTAGGCGCCAAACTCTTGAGCCTCGCTTGACCGGTTATGACCTCTGAGTACCCATCGTCAAAGTAGGCGTATATTGCCACTGAAGCAGTGTCTCCTTCGGCAACGAGCTCATGCACAAACTGCAGTTCTGGGGTGGCCACTCCATACAAGCCGATTTCACCTAGGTTGGAAATGGCCCAATCCGCGCCACTGTATACGGACACCCGGAGGCGATCCACGCCCACGGGCTCGGTGGACACTTCCACTTCAACGGGTTCCGCCACCACGCATCCTGGGTTGCCACTCGCTGGCACGTTCAGACTGACCGACGCGGTGCCGTTGGATATTCCGCGCGCAATGGTCATGCTCTTGCCAGCAGTGCCGATGGCGAGACGGCTGGCGTCGCTGGAAGCGAAGCCAACAACTGACGACACGTCGACGACGGTATCCGTGGAATTGCTCGAGTTGGTGCTGAAGGTGGCAAAAGCGCTCAATTCGGCACGCTGGAAGCGAGCGCAGTCCTGTTTCTCGCTGATGCGGCTCAGAAGAGAGTCGCTCACCGTGAAGTCCACTATTGTAGGGAACCACACGCGGAAGGTTGGTGAAATGCCCGCAACCAGAGCACCGTACGTGACCTCAACTGCTACACGGCCACTTCCCGTAGTGTGCGCCGTGGACTGAAGCTGCACCACACAACTGCCCACGGCTAGAACATCGCTGTCGTCGGCATCTGCCAGAGCACAAGTAAGCGAGCTAGAGCCCACCAAAACGTCGGAATAAGACGCTTTGGATCGAATAGCGTAGGACTTGATGGCTGACGTCACTGTGGTGCCGTCTAGAGGCGCCGTGTTCACTAATTCGTGGTTGGCTGCATAACTGAAAATCCCCAGATAGCTCACTTCGTCCACCGTGGTTTGGCACGACGTCTGTGCGCCCCCGCGCTCGTCGTTGATTTGACCAGCAACGTTGCTCGCGAAAGCAATGGAGAATTGGTTGACCATTTGCGATGCGACGAAACTCAAACTGTTACTCTGGGCGCCCACGCTCGCGGAGTTGCTCACTCTGAACTTCACGGTCACGATCGAAATGTCAGAACCCGTAACATCACCCGTGCTCACGCCGCTGCTGAGGCCGGAAGTAGACATGGAAATCTTGCCGGTGCTGGTAGTCACCACTGCGGACGTGTACAAATTAGAAGTGGCGGTGGAGGAGTACGTCAGCACGGACGTGTCAAACGCAAACGAGAGGACCCACACCGAAAGGGCTTGGCCGTTGGTGTTCGCCGTGATCGAAACCGAATACGTGGTGCCGGGAAGCACAGGATGGTGGGGGACGACTGCGACCATGCCCGCGCCGCTGAGGGCGGTAAAAGTAGGCTCTTGCTCTAACGTAAAGGTCACGGTGTCCGACACGAGCGCAGCCACGCTGCCGTAACTGGCGGTGACCGTGGCACTGACGGTGACGTCATTGGCAGTGGAGAACCAGCTGGCGGAGATGGTGGTGGAGCAGGAGCCGATCCCTGTGGTCGACGAAGGAGTCGAACAAGTGATGGACGAGGACGAACCCAGAGAAGTCACCAGCGCCATGGTCACACTCAAGCCACTGGTCTCAATCTGCGGCCGCCCAAAGGCGTCGACGATTTGAAAAGCTACTTTCTGGGACAGGTCGTCATGGTACACGATGGTTTCTTTTACCACCAGGGCAATTTGCCCCCCCGAGCAGCTTGCTTTGGCAACCGTGCCGCCGCCACCGTTTGCGCCAACTTGCACACCGCCGCCCACGTATGCACCGAACGAAAAAGAGCTTCCGGGGACTCCGCCGAACAACCCACCGAACTCCCTTGAAAAGAGCCCCCGCGTGGCGCTCGACTTGGCTTCGTTGCCTAGTGCGTACGCAGTGCCGCTTGCCACCAGAATTTCAGGCTCGAGGCGCACCAGATCGGCCACACATTCAAAGGTGGTAGGCAAGGGCGACGGCAACGGGGTGGGCTGTGGGGTAGGCACAGGAGTAGGCAGTGGGGTAGGCGACAATTCATCGTGGGGTGCGCAAAAAGCCAGGAGTTCGTAGTTGCCCTCGGTGCCATTCCTACCCTCGAGCATGAGCCAGTAAGAGCCCGCGGTTAGCACCGCGGTTAAAGTGGCACACGTGCGGTTCAGAGGGTTTTGTTTGTAGTCGATGATGCGGTTCCTCGCAGACAGGGAGCCGTTGAGAGGTCGTGGCACTGCATCGCTCAAATAGTCGCCGTACTGGTTACCAGGCCACTCCTCGAAAATTTGCAGCACGGTGGCAAAATCGGTGACCCCTGTGCAAGTCGACAAGGTTACACGCTTGGGCGCGAAGAGCGAAAAGGCAAAGAGGGCATCACCGCCTTCGCCTCCTGCGACGTTGCTGAGACCCCACGTAGACCCATTGGTGGAGTCGTCGCAGGTCAAGTAGTCGTACGCGCAAGGCAGGAAGCCGCCGGGAGTGGGCGCAGGGGTGGGGGCAGGCGAATCACAGCTCACTTCCACATTGAACACCCCATGATTGGTGATCCCGCTGGCGTCGCCTTCGACGTGCAGCCAATAGCTGCCTTCGGTAACTCCGGTAAGGTCTACCTCGGCACAACCGTCGGCTGAAGAGACCGCATCGTTGGAAACCGCAGACGCAATTGCAGAGGTTGAAGAATTGCCCTCCTCTGTTGCAGTGCTGTTGAGGGGATACGCTTCATAAGCGCTCATGCGCACAACAAAGCCTTCGGTGCGCGGGCAGATGGTCACCGTCAAGTTCAGCTTCTGGTCAAATACCGAGAGAAGGTAAAAGACGTCTCCGCTGCTAGAGCGGCCCAATTCATTCGGGGCTCCTTCGTTGGTGTCCAAAAAGGCGTCTCCGCACGTGAGGTGGCGATAAGCGCACACCGGTTCAGGCAGTGTAGAAACCCCCAGTGTAGGCACAGTGGTGGGCTGCTCAGTGGCCTCAGGGCAAGGATCAACTGGAGGGCACAAGCCATCCCACGCTTTAGGCGGGCCGTTTTTACCGTAGGTGGAGGTGTTGAAGCACATCGAAAGGTTGAAAGGAGGAAACACTTCTTCTTCTTCTTCTTCAAGTGGCGGAGCCAGTGGCGCAGAGCACAGCGCCGAGAGGTGAAAGATGCCCTTGCCGCCGGGATGCTTCGCGCGCACGCTAATGTAATACGACCGGAAGGCCTCGGCTTTGAAGAAGAGCGCGGCGCACGGCTGCGTACTCCCCGCCGTCGTGTGCAACAGCGTCGAATTGCCCAGCTGTCCCAACATCTCATCCCAGTCCTCCGATCGATCGGTGCCATTGGCGTAGTCCAGAGCAGTGATTTCACCGCTGGTGGCGTTCTTGAACAGCCGGTGCGACGAATCAAAGACCGTCGGGGCGTCGTGCACCGAAAGCACGACTTCCACCGAGGTTTCAACGGAACAAGTGGTCAATACGTAGTCCGCAGCATCAAACACCGTGAGCACGTACAACATTTCAGCCCGCTCCTCGGATGCGCTGTTGACACCACCGCTTGCTGCGTCGTCATCGTATGCATCGTCGTCCGTAGTCCAGCTGGCGTCAGTGCCCTTTCCAGCGCCCGGCACCAGCTGCCCTACCGCACTGTCACCACAAGCTAGCACGGTAGTCACGCAAGACTCTTCCACTTCCGGTGCAGCGTCCTCGCACAAGACGGTCAGTTCAAAGAGCCCATCGGGCTGAGTGATGAGGTCATCAGATTCGACCACCACATAATACAAGCCAGCTGCGGGAATGTCAAAGAAAAGCGCACTGCACCCCGGTTGCACCCGGGTAGGGTGCGCTTCGGCGATGGGTTCAGTGGCGTTGGCTTTCCCCGAAAGCCAGGGAATGCCCTCCGCTGGGTGAGTGTCAAACAGCCAGAGTTGAGCTTGGAAGCCTCCACGAGCAGAACAGGTCGACAGCGACACTTTCACTGCTTCAAAGAACGTTAATGCGTAAATAGCGTCGCCGCTGCCGTCCTTGCCCCAATCAGGAAAGTTCGCATTCGTACCCGCGACAACATCACCACAGGTCAGCACGTCGCCACCGCAGCTGTCGTCGACCGTCTCTACCCCCGGTACCGCTGCGCACAACACCGTGAGAGAGAAGAGCCCTTCGTCCATGTCGGTGGCACCTTCCACCACGAGAAAGAACGAGCCCGACGAAGGCAAGGTGTACGACAGAGTGGCACAAGGTTCACTCCCGTCATGAACACTTTTGTCGTTCGAAGCCACGAGCATCGTTGCGTTCGGATCCGTGGCGGGGTTCCCACGGTACAGCAACAGCCTCGAATCGAACGCTTCGCGTGACGAAAGACCATTGTTGTCCCCTGACAGCGCGAGAGAGCCCGGCGACGGGAAAGCGGACGAGCAAGTAGTGGCCATGACCTGCGTGGCCGGCCCGAAGGACGCGACTTGATAGACCCGGTCGCCCGAGGGGTTCCCCACCCACGAGTGGTGGCCCACGGTAGTGCCATCGACCACTTCGCCGCACGTCAACACCTGGGCTCCACAGGTTTCGCCGTCGGTACCCGATTCCGAGGGCAAGCTCTTGCAGAGCACAGAGAGGTCAAACACCCCGACATCGTTTGCAGTGACTCCTTCCACCGCCAAAAACAGCGTTTTGGCGCGCATAGTGCGGTAGCTCAAGGTCACGCAGCCTTCTTGGTCGTGCAGGCCTTCGACACCGTATTCAGCACCGTCGAACCCGTAACCGTCGTCGTCATCCCAATACTCGCTACCGCCAGACCCGCCGCCGTGTTCACCTTGTGGTGAGCCTCCTAGCTTAGCAGTCGCGCTGGCGAGCTCCACTGCATTGTTGCGCTGGTTGTTGCTGTAGGTCAGATCGGCGGTTGGGTCGCTGTCAAAGAGCCGCAAGCGCACGGGGAAGGAGGTAGCCACCGAGCACGTACTGAAGGTCACATCTGACGCCCCAAAGAGAGCGATTCGATATACTTCTGCTGCGGGGGCACCGTTGCTGCTGCTGCTCGAAAGGGTGGTGACTGCGGGGCGACCCACGTTCGTGCCTCGAACAACGTCTCCGCAACTGAGCAACTGCGCTCCACAGGTGTCGCCAAAAGCTGGTGCTAGAGGCTCGCAGCTCACGCCGAGCTCAAAGAGGCCGCCGTCCTGGCGTGGGCTCAATTCAGACGCCGATACCACAGCAAAGTAGGTACCTGGCCGAGGGGCATCGAACAAGACCGTTGCACAGGCTTTGTCGTTGTTGCCACCTACCACGCCGGCACTTTTGGCATCGCCGAACGACTCTGCAATCAAGTACGCATACTCGCTGTCACTGGGGTCATAAGGCATGGTCGGGTCATTCGAGTAGAGCCGCACCCGAGGGCGCCACCCGCCGTGCTCAACTGCCGAAGTACACACGGTCACCGCCATGCGCGAGGGCCCAAACACCAGCAGCGGGTGCAACGCAGCGGGGTGACCTCGGCCGCCCGTCGCATCGCCCCCACTGGCCTCTGCTTGGGCGCCGCCGTCGACGAAATTCGGGCGGCCAACCGTGGTAGCAGTGAGGGTGTCCCCACAGGCGAGGTACTCGAGGGCACAGCTGTCTTCCACAGCAGGCAGGGTAGGACCTGAATCGCAGAGCACTGTAAACACGAACTCTCCCTCTTGGGCCCTGCGGCGCCCTCCGCTGCCTACTATCTCCTCATTGTCGCCATCGTCGTCACCACCTGAAGAGGGTGGCGGGCTGGTGACCAACGCAAAGTAGGTGCCTGGGGCTGGGGCCGTGTAGAACAGGGTGGCGCAAGCTTCGTCGTCGTTTGGCATGCTGCGGGCTAGGAGCGTGGCATTGCCCCGAAGCTCGCCCCGAGGATCTTCACCATACAGGACAATGCCAGAGCGAAAGCTGCCAGCAGCGCCATTGTTGCTACCGTGCGACCCCGCGAGGCAAGTCGAGAGGGCCAAGACATCTCCAGCGCCGAAAGCAACTACTTGAAAGATCGCGTCGCCTGCGGGACCTTCGGCTAGGTCCGGGTAACCTACGGTGGTGCCGCGGACTTCGTCGCCACAGCTCACCAGTTGCGCACCGCAACTGTCGCTGTGCGGTGGGCTGGAGATGTCGTCGCATAACAAGCGAAGCTCAAAGGAGCCCACTTCTTCTTTGGAAGCCCCACCCACCACCAAGTACAGGGTCGCTTCTCGGTTGACCTCGTAAAACAGGGTCGTGCAAGGCATGTCTCTGCCGCCGCCCTCGTGACTGGACGCTAACAGCACCGCAGGACTCTGATCATCGTCATTGTCGTCGTTGTTGCCGAACCAGCCGCCGTTGCCACCTAGCCGCCTGCCGCTGCTTCCGCCCAGAGAGTGCACGGTTGTGCCGGCGTTCGCCAGAGGCATCCGGTCATAGAGCAAGAGCTCGGTCTCGAACGACGTGGCCGGTCCACAGGTAGTAGCCACAATAGCCGTGGCGCCAAACACCGGCCATCGAAAGACAACATCGGGGCCACCACTGCCTGCCATGTTGGGGAAGCCAACGTTGCTCCCGACAAACGCGTCACCGCACGAGACGTAGCGCGCCGCACAGGCCTCTGAGGCAGTAGGCAAACGGCGGTCCTGGCACAGCACCGAAGCTTCGAACACCCCAGCCCAAGCAGCTTGCCCCTTGCTGGCTGCTCCTTCGTGGTCGCCGCTGCCTTCCACCGCAAGCCAGTAGCTGCCGGGAACGTCCACGTTGTAAAAGAGCGCACACGGCAGGTCGGACTCGCCCTCCGCCACCGGTAAAAGCCCAAGCTCCACGGTAGGGTTACCGCTGAAGAGCAGTAAACGCGTGCCGAAGGAGGTGGCGTCGCCGCAGGTGCTGATGGCTAACCGAGTCGGCTTGAAAATCACCAGGCGATACAGCGCGTCGGGTGCTGGGGAGCCAACGAAATCGGGATATCCGTAATTGGTGCCCAGAAAAGAATCCCCGCAACCGTAGTGCTGCATCCCGCAGCTGTCGCCAACACTCACCACGGGAGCAGCTTCACAGACAATCGATAGGCCGTACAGCCCGTAGTCTTCAGAGGTTTGGCCACTCACAGCCACGTAGTAATTGCCGGCCACGGGCATGTCCACGAAAGCAGCGGCGCACTCTTGGGTGTCCGATGATTGCGCAATGAGCGTCGAGTTGGGGGAGCTTGGGTGGCCATCAAAGACCGTGACCACAGCGTTGAAGCTCGTCATTTGGTCGCAGGTGCTCACCGCGATGTGCATCGCCTGAAAAGCGCTCACGATGTGCAGCGCAGAGGGCGAAGTGCCATCGACAAAGGCAGCGTAACCCTCCGTAGTGCCCACAACGCGGTCGCTGCAGGTCAGCACCGAGGTGCCGCACGAGTCTTCCATTGGCGCTACATCCAGGTCTTCGCAAGTGATGTGCAGCGTGAAAATCCCTTCGTCACCTGGGACTGCGCCCGACACCACTACATGATAGGCCCCGTCTGTAGGCAGAGTCGCAATGAGCGCGGCGCAAGGCTGCATGCCCGAGTTGGCCACCGATGACGCCAGCAACTCTCCGCCTGCTGTGGGTAATCCTCGGTACAGACTGACGACAGCGTCAAAGTTGGTGCGGGCGTCGCACACGCTCAAACTGATGCGCGTTGCTTCAAAGACCGTGACCACAAAGAGGGAGTCTCCACTGCCGTCGCCGAAGTAGTCCGGGTAGCCTACAGTGGATCCCTCGACGGATTCGCCACAAGTGCGGAGATTGGTGAAACAAGCTTCTTCCAGTGTTGGGCCGGAGAGGTCCTTGCACGCTAGACTCAATTCAAAGAGCCCTGCATCGTCGGAGGTGACACCGTCCACCAGTACGTACAAGCTTTGCGGGCCGTTGGAAGTGAAAAACACCGACGCGCAGCCACCTTCGTCCGAGCCACTGGTGGAGGAGGTGCGCGCGACCTCCGTCCCACCGTTGCCTGGGGAGCCCTCCATCAGCACCAACTGCGCGTTGAACGTCGTCAAGCTTGTCGAGCAAGTGGTGGCTACTAGTTCCGTGGGGCCAAACAGCGCTACTCGATAAAGGGCATCGGGAGCGTCGGAGCCCCCATAGCTCGGGTAGCCGTTAGTCTGGCCTGCCACGCTGTCACCGCAGGTCAAGATCATCTCGTAAGCACGGTCTACCAGTGGCGTCACGCCTGGAATCTGCTCGCAGGTGAGCCCAACTTCAAACACACCCACGTCACGCGCACTTCTGCCTTCCACGGCCAGCCAGTACACCCCGGGGGCATCGAGCAAGTGCACAAGCGACGCGCACCGGTCAGATAGACCATCACTGGAAGTACTAGTAGCTGCTGCGTCATCGTCGTTCTTCGGGCCAGCCGAGGCCAGCAGCTCTGAGCCTTCGGTATTGGGTTTGCCCGAATACAAGTGCAGGTGGGTCTTGAAGCTGGTCTTGCTCGAGCAGGTGCTCACGGAGAGCCGTTGAGGTTCGAACACCACCACCCTGTAATGCGCATCGGGAGATTCGTACCCCACGAAGTCAGGGTACCCGTAATTGGTGCCCAGAAAAGAATCCCCGCAGCCGTAATGCTGCATCCCACAACTGTCGCCGACACTCATCACAGGCTCGGCTTCGCAAAGAACCGAAAGGCTGTACAAGCCATAGTCTTGGGCAGTCTGGCCACTCACCACAACGTAGTACGTGCCAGCGACGCCTGCGTTCCAGAACGCAGCGGCGCACTCCTGCGCGTCTGACGACTGCGCTAGCAGGACAGCATTGGGGTGAGTCAGCGGGTGCTCGTCGTATATGGAGACCACGGCTGCGAAGCTCGTGAGCTCGTTGCAGGTGCTGACCGCCAATTGATTGGCGCCAAACACACTAACGGAGTGCACTGCGACTGGCATGCCGTCGACGAGGGGCACAAATCCTTCGGTGGTGCCAACCACGCTGTCGCCGCAGGTCAACACGTCAATGCCGCACGAATCTTGCAGGGCCACCACACCCAAGTCGTCGCAAGTGATGTGCAGCGTGAAAGATCCTTCTTCGCCTGGCGACGCTCCGGACACTACGATGTGGTAGGCGCCATCGAGAGGCAACGCATGGAACAAGGATGCGCACTCTTGGGCGTTGGAATAATCGTTCTCGTCCGAAGAGGTCAGCAACTCCCCACCTTGCCACGGCAATCCTCGGTACAGGGAGACAACGGCGTCGAAGTTGGTGCGGGCGTCGCACACACTCAAACTGATGCGCGTTGCTTCAAAGACCGTCACCACAAAGAGGGAGTCTCCACTGCCGTCACCGAAGTAATCGGGGTAGCCCACGGTAGAGCCTTCAACCGACTCTCCGCACGTGTGAATCTCGGTGCCGCAACTGTCGTCGAGGCTAGGACCAGAGGCGTCTTTGCACACTAGACTCAATTCAAAGAGCCCGGCATCGTCTGTGGTGCGACCATCAACCACCACGAACAAAGTTGTGGCTTGCTCCGCACGGTACTCGTAAAACATGACCGCACATGTCACTTCGGACGCTTCGGGTGAGCCCGATGATACCGCCAATTCCATGGAGGTTAGAGCGCGCGCGTGTGAGCGTCCAATGGCTAATAATTCGGCACTGTCACTACTTGGGTGTTCGTCAAAAAGCAAGAGCTGAGTGTTGAAAGCAGTGAGAGGCGAGCAAGTGGAGAAGCTAAGCGACGTTGGTCCATCGACGGCTACGACCAGAACACGGTCCGGCGCTGGCGAGCCGGCTGACGACCAACTGCTCGTGCTGCTGCTGTCAGTTGCGTTGCGCATGGCTAATGGCCTCTCCAGAGTGGAGCCTACGTGCCTTCCGTTGCAAGCCAGCTGTGGCGTCCAATCAAGCGAGTCTGCACCATGAGAAGAAGCATTGACTAATGGGGTGTTGACGTCGTTGCACGCCAGATTGAGCTCAAAGATGCCCATTTCAGCGGAAGAAGCACCAGCGACAGCGACCCAGTAGATACCTGCTAGAGGTGCTGTATAGAAGAGCGTGGCACATTCACCTGATACTCCAGGAAAGGTGCTGCTGTTGTTTGAGTCAGCACGAGAAGAAGTGGCTACCCACTGGCTTTCGTTGCGAGCATTTACGGGAGTAGAGCCCGCGAACAAGTCGAGGCGGGTCCGGAACGAGGTGCGGTTGCTACAGGTGGAGGCCGCGAGCTGCACGCCTGCGCGAGGCACGACGACGCGGTACAAGGCTTCTTCCGCTATCAAAAAGGCCTCATCCAATGTACTGTCGTCGTCGTCGTCGTCGCCAAGATTGAAGAAGCTCGAGGCGTTGGCGGGGGCATTCTGCCCACGGGCTTGGGTCCAGTTGTAGTATTGAGAAGTGTTCGTGCTGAAACCAGTGTAGGTGCCCACCACAGAACCAGAGCAGGTCAAGGGAGTGCCCGGGGGGTCGATGGCAACGTCATCGCAGAGCACAGAGACCTCAACGAGCCCATGCTCACCTCCTTGGTCCCCACCGACTACCACAAGTTCGTAGTCGCCTGGCAGAGGCAAGTCAGCAAAGAGGGCGCACGGCGTGTGTTCGTCGGAAATTGCCACCACGCGCCTGGCCTCGGAATCGGTAAGCGAAGCAAACGACGACGGCAGCCGCGCTCGAGCAGCCGCTAGAGACAGGTCGCGCGGCGGGCTCGGCGCCCACACACGAGGCATGGGGAACTTTCCCTGAACCGAAGTAGTGGTGCTGCTTTGGTTCTTGCCTTTGGCTTGGCAACTGGCACTGCAAGTGCCGTCTTCTTTTGGAAATTGTTCCCAGCCTGCCTGGTCGAAGAGTGCCGACGCATAACCCGCAAGTTCATCCGAGACATCGTCCGAATCGTAGTCGTCATCGCTGCTCATCTCGTCATCAACATCATCCTCGTCGTCGTCAGCACTCATTTGAGCCCATGAGGCGCCTTCGCTGGCGAGTAGTGCTAGACGCGTCTTGTAGCTCGTAGCGCGTGCACAAGTTGACAATGAGATTCGGGTCGCTGCATCTACTGGAATCGTAAATCGCGCTTCCCCGTCCATCGAACCCACGGATGTTTGACTGCTGTTGCCGTTATCACCGCTGCTGCTACTGCTGCTGTTGTGACTGCCTGGTTGAATCTCCTTCCTGACTTGTGTAGCTGCGAGAGCTACACCACCACACTCCAGAGGCCGACCATCACTCAACAAATTCGGCCAATGGCTCTCGGCGCACAACGCCGTCAGTTCAAAGCTGCCCTCGGCCTCTGGAGAAGCAGCATCCACTACCAGCCAGTAGGCACCTGCCGCTGGGAGGTCAAACACCAGCACGGCGCAACCCGACGCATCTTGGTCGGAGACACGCAGCAAGTGTTCCTGAGCGCCATAATTGTCGAAACCGTCGTCGTCTCCAACTTGGTCGTCTTCTGTAGACTGGCCACGTCCGAAGCGCTCTGACGAGGGCGCAGCGTCAAACAAAAGCAGTCTCGGTTGGAGCAACGTTGTTGCATTCGAGTAGTTAGAGGTGCCGCCGTCGTTGGGAGAGCCGTTGGAAGCAGTGACGTCAGCACAGAGCGTGGCGGTCATGGAGGTAGGCCCATCAACGGCCAAAAGCAGCGTCGAGTCTCCAGCACCGTTGCCAGTGTGGTCAGGCTGCCCAAGTGTCGACCCTTTAACGGAGTCACCACAGCTCATGTACCGGTACCCGCACGTTTGTGGCGGTGGGCGCACTGAACCGAGCTCTTGGCAAGCAGCGGTGAGCTCAAACAAGCCCTCATCGCCTTCCGACGCGCCTTCGACCACCAGCCATAGAGCCTGTGCTTCGGTCGTAGTGTAGGTGAGAGTGCTGCAGGCGACTTCATTACCGGCTGCCGGTGGGAGATTTGACCAAAGAGAGCCAAAGAGGGCACCTCCTGCCCCATAGCCTTCTTCTTCGTCTTCTTTGCCACCCCAATTCCCACTGGCCCATGCTGCTTCCGCTTCGTGCGTGGTGCTGGAGGCGGCCAGGAGCGTGCCTGGAGTAGCTGCCGAAGGTGGGCCGTCCAGGAGCAAAAGCCGAGTTGGAAAACTCGTCAAAGAAGAGCAAGTCGTGAGGGCTATGGTGGCCCCTTCGAAGACCGACACCAAATAGACCGAGTCTGGAGCCGGAGACCCAATCCAGTTGGGCCTTCCTGCGGTGCTCCCTACCACGCTGTCGCCGCAGTGCAAGTACTTGTACGCGCAGTCCGTCGGAAGCACTCCGAAACTGTAGCAAGCTGCGCTGAGCTCAAAGACCCCCGCGTCTTGGGCGCCTTGCCCTTCGACCAGGAGCCAGTAGGCCCCCGCAGCGTGCAAGTCTGCAAACAAAGTGCTGCACCCGTTGGCGTCGGTGGACTTCGCGAGCACTGCAGCGCTGCCGGTGGCATTGAGCGGCAAAGGCACGCCCCCGTCTTTGTCGTACAACGTCAGCGACGTGGTAAAAGACGTCGCCTGACTGCAGGTGCTCAAGCTTAAGCGGGTAGGTTCATCGACGGTCACTAGGTACAACGCATCCGCGCCCTCGGAGCCGGCAAAGTTCGGGTAGCCCACGTTGGTGCCCACCACCACGTCACTGCAAGTCAAGTAGCTGTACGGGCAGCTCGACTCCAGGGCTGACGGCAAGAGGTCCTGGCAGCCAATCACCAGCTCGTAAATGCCGCTCACCTGGTCGAGAGAAGTTGCCTCGGGGGTGGCACTGCTCACAATCAACGCGTAGGCGCCACGGCTAGGCGCGTCGTAAATGAGCGTGGAGCATGTGCGGCTGCTGCTCATAGCAGCACTAGGCTGCTTGAAGCCACCATCCGAGAAGAACGACTGCGACGAGGTATGGGGTGAATCCATCACGTGGTCTTCGCTGCGCGCCACTACCAGGCTCGCGTTCGCATCGCGTGGGTCCGCGCCTGCTTCCAGCAGAGTCAGCGTGGTGGGGAACGACGTGAGGGCCGTGCATGTGGTCACGGCTACGCGGGTCGCCTCGTTGAGGGCGAGCAAATGCACCGCTGCGGGCCCAACCTCGGGCCCACGCCAGGCCGGATGCCGGTCCGTAGAACCCATCAAAGTTTCCCCACAAGTGGCAAAGTTGGCCATGCAGGCCTCGCTGGCCGGTGTCACGCTCAAGGCTGCGCACTGCAAGCTCAGCCGAAACAAACCTTCCCCGCCGCTCCAAGGTGACGCCGCAGGGTCCACGCTGTTCGCATGCGGGTCTCCCACGCCCCCTACGGAGATCCAGTAGGACCCCACGAGGGGCAGCAGCACCAGTACCTCCCCACAGGGTTCGCTCGGGTCGGACCGCGCGAGCACGCTCCCTTCGTGGACCAACTGCCCGTTCTGGTCGAGCACGTCTCGAGGGTGCACTCCTTGCGCGTACACGGCGACTTGCGTGGCAAAAGTCGTGTCGTTGGAGCAAGTGGACAGCGACAGCCACACGGGGCCATCAATGGGCAGCAAGTACAAAGCATCGCCGCTGTCGCCCATCCTGCCGGCGAAATCGGGGAAACCAGCGTTGGTGCCCAGCAAACTGTCGCCGCAGCCCACGTAAGAGACCGCGCAAGTCTCATCCAGAGTCTTCAAGTCCAAAGCTTCACAACTCACCGAGAGTTCATAGACGCCCACGTCCGAGGGGACGGGTTCGCGCCGCACATCAGACGGCAACGGCTGCCCCGTGGTTTCATTGAGGTCGGCGCGCCCGCCCACTACGATGGTATAAGTGCCAGCCCGCGGGAGCAGCGCCGTGACGGAGGCGCAGTCGCTCAAGCCGTCGTAGGCCGTCAAGAGGCTGGACTGCGCCAGGAGGCTGTAGCTGGACGCATGCCCCTCGGAGTTATCGTCGCCATCCAAATCTTCCAAGGTAGGGTGCCCGTCCAGGACCCACAAGTGAGGCTGGAAGTCACTCACCCATCGCGAACACGCGGATACCGTCACTCGCAGTGGCCTCGGAGCCGCCAGCAAGTGCACCGCTTCGGGCACGTTGTCTTCCCACAGCCAATCAGCCGTCAACTCGGCCGTGGAACCGGTCACGAGCTCGCCACAGCTGAGCGCAGTGTCTGCGCAGCCCTCGGGGTCGGCGCCCACCAATTTGGGGGCGTCGCATGACCACGACAGGTGGAACAGAGCAGAGGGGTCTACAGGGGTGACCACAATCGCGTACACTCCTGCGTCTAGACTCGCTGAGGTGGAGGCGCATTCGCCTGTGGAAACATCGGCTGTCACAAGCAAGTCCGCCAGCGTGGCCACCCGCTCTTCGTTGTCGTTGACGTTTGCTGATTGGCTGGCGTGCCACTGCCGCGTTGCTAGAGGCACGTAGGTTGCGCTACTAGACGCATAATGTTCGGTGGAGGTGGGGAGTGATGTGGTGAACAAAAGTTCACTTGGAAATGGCCCGGATTCCAGAGGAAATGCGTCCGTTGCCTTGAGCGGATGACCGTAGCCGCTACTGCGACTGCCACCATCCTTGTAATCCGAAGCCCAATACGTGCTGCCAGTGTTATCGTCATTATCGTCGTCGTCGTTGCGATACAGGGCGGAGCCTTTGGCTGCTACCTTGTAAATCGCCACCGTGTGACCCAACGTGTCGAAGTCCTGGAGCACATTCGCGGAATGCGCTTGTGCAAAGGCACTCGTGGCGCGGCTCACGAAAGGGTTCGGCGCACATGTAGAAGCACTAGCCACCGACGGGGCATCAATTTCGGCTAAGTATACACGGCTGCGCAAGTTGCGAGGGTTTTGGTTCTGCTCAGCATAACTCTGGTTGTTGTCCATGTCTGGCGCATACAGCTCAAACGGTGCCATATCGACATTGCCGACGACTTCAGAACCGCAAGACAGCACAGGATATTTGGCGAGATTGCTGCTGGAGGAGCTGTTGAGACCATCAGCAGAATAAGTTGCATTCACCACCTCCGGTTTCAAAGCATTCTGAGACGAAAGCAAATCGCTGCAGCCGACTGCAATCTCAAACTCGCCTTCGTCGTCATCATTCGCGCCGCTCACTACAACGTAGTACGTCCCGGCCGATGGCAGTTCAGCTGCTAGCGTCACGCACCCTGCCTGCAAGCTCGCGCGCGAGTCGGCCAGCAGCCAGGCACCTTCGTCAAAGTTGCTGTCGCGGCTGCCAACATCGTCCCAGGGGGACCAGAAAGGGTCTGCGTTCGGGTCGGGATAACCAGCGTACAGGTACATGGCGAGGTTGAAGTTGGTCAGGGTTGTTCCACAAGTAGACAAGGTGAGTAAAGTGGGGCCATCTACAGCGATGGAGTAACGCTTGTCGGGGGCACGTGACCACGGCGTGAAAGACGGAAAGCCGCGGGTGGTCCCAATCAAAGAGTCACCGCAGGTCGCCATTGAGGCCCCACAACTGTCGTCAATGGCGTCAATAGGCAGGCGCTGGCAGCCCACGCTGAGCTCAAACACGCCTTCGAGCTTTCGCGGGTCCACTCCTGCGTGGTCTTCGCCTCCAAGCCCGCCGGCCGAAAGGGCCCCACTGTCGTCGCCGCCGACCACCACGTAATAGGCGCCCGCGACCGGCAAATCCGCCACCACTACGGCGCAGTCGTGGTAACGGGCCGCGGCAGAGTCGGCTAGGCGGCGTGCGGCAGCGCCGTAGCTCCAAGACCCGTGAGTGTAGGGCGCGGTGTTGTTGGCCTCGTGGGGTGGGCCGTCGAACACGCTGAGCTTCGGGCGCCACGACGACACCAGAGGGTCCGCCCCACAGGTGGACAGGGAGACTGTAGTGGGGGCATCGACGGTCAGCAAGTAAACGCGCTCGCCGGCTCGTTGGCCTGAATCGTCGACGTACGATGGGAAGCCCACCGTGGTGCCGATGACACGATCGCCGCAGCCAATGAACGAATGGTGGCACAGGTCGGATGGCTCCTCCACCATGGGCACTGCTTCACACGACACCGTAGCCTCAAAGTAACCGCCTTGGGAAGGGTCTGGGAGCGAAGAAAAGCCACCGTGCACGCGCCTCAATTCCCTTGCAGACGCGGTGTCCAGCGCCCCTTCCACCACAACAAAGTAACTCTTGGGCCCGGTTAAGAGCACCGAAAGCGTCGCGCACCCACCCACCAAGGTCTCGTCACCTCCTGCGCCATAAGCAGCGGCGTCCTGGGCACTGCGGTGCCCTTGCAATGGCTGAGAGTCCGCCACCAGAGTCGAGTTGCGCGCGAAAGGCGACCCGTCAAACACCATGAACCGGGCTGGGAAATGCGCCGCCGAATCGGGGTGAGCGCACGTGCTCAGTTCCACCCGCTGCAGGGCGGCCTCCACTGCCAACAAGTACACTTGCTCGGGCCGCCCGTCGGGATTGGACAAGAGCGCGCCGCCGGGGCTTCCCGAGAGATCCGGCCCGCCGGGCGAGCGCAGCCCGAGCTTGTCTGGGAAACCCCTTGTGGTGCCTCGCAGGGTGTCCCCACAAGTCGCGTAGGAGTAGCCGCAAGACGCGTTCGGTGGAGTGACGGGCAAAGGGTCGCAACCGACGCGGAGCTCGAACAACCCACCCGTCAACAGGAGGTTCTCCGTGCCGTAGCCAGGCACCGGCTCCGACAAGTCGTGTTCCACGAGCAGCCAATACGCTCCCGAGACGGGCAAGTCGTAAATCAAGGTGCTGCAATCTCCACTGGTAGTGCTCGAGCTCAAGCCGTTCTGCTGAAAGCTCCCGCTGGCGTGCATTTCTCGGCCGCGCATGCCGAGGCCTTGCGCTGCGGAAGTCGCCAACAGCGTGGCGTTGGGGTGCGTGGGCGGCGCGTCCCGGCCGAAGAGCGACAGGTGCGCACGGAACTTGAAGTTGGTCTCGCACGAGGTGACGGCCACCGAGACGGGGTCAAACACCGTGAGCAAAAAGAGCGCGTCGGGTTTCGGGTCACGCAAATTTTCGTCGAGGAATGAGCCATGCCCCACGGTGGAGCCCTGTACGACATCCCCACAGCCCACGTAGGTATAAGGGCAATCGGAGAGCGGCGTCGGCTGAGGAATGCATTGCGACGTCAGCTCAAAGGGCCCCACGTCAGTCGCATTGGTGGTCTGAGCGCGCACCACCACATAGTAACTGCCTTCTCGCGGCACAGTCGCCTGAAGGGCTCCACAAGACGATGTTGGGTCACTCACGGCCAAGAGGAAAGACGACGAACTGCGCGGCGCCGAAGGATCATACTCATTTGGAGGCCCATCGAAGAGGAAAATCGTGGTGTCCACGGTGGAATAAGCGTTGCAAGTGGAGAGAGCAACGTCCGAAGAACCTTCCACCGCTAACATGTAGACCCGGTCGCCCGTGACACCAGGATACGCCTCGGTTTCAAACAGAGTTGGGCCGGGGTTGGTGCCAAGCGAGCCTTTCAACGACTCGCCGCATGCTAAGAAGGAGTACAGGCAGGATTCTTCGACTGCCGGGTCGTAGCCAACGTCGCACACCGCCGAGAGCTCAAAGATGCCTTGATCCACCGAGCTTGCGCCTTCGACCGCAACATAGACCGTCTTGGGGCCATCGAAGTAGTACACCAAGGAGGCACACCCTACTGCAGTAGCGCGACTCTGCGTGTAGCCCGACTGCGAGGTACCCGTCCACAACGAACTGTCAGTGGCCTGATCCGACGACGACAATTGCGTGGTGCCTGGCTCTGACGGTGGGCCGTCGAACAGCAAAATGCGCGCGTAAAAGTCCGTGTTGCCGTTGCAGGTCGTCAAAAACAAGGTAGACGGCTGCCATATGGTCAAAAGGTACACAGAGTCGGGGGAATCGTTGCCGGTGTGGCTGGAAAAGCCTAGCGTAGAGCCTTTCTCGGACTCCGCGCAACTCAAATACCTGAAGGACAAGAGAAAGATTAGGGTTTTTCAAGAGCAATCGATTACATGGAAACAATTTACAACATGTAGAAATTGGCAGAGATATGCAACTATACCTGCAAGTACGTACAAAAAAAAAACACAAAATAGGGTGAAACGCAGTTCTCACCGGTACGCGCAGGATTCGTTCAGAGTTGGCGCATGAAGGTCGCGGCAGAGCACACTAAGCTCAAACACCCCCGCGGTGGCTCCGTTGCCTACCAAGGTGCCACTCTCATAATCGTCGTCTTCGACGTCATCATCCCTGGCTATGCCTTCGACCAACAAAAAGTAAGTCCCTGGCACCGTCATTTCAGCCACTAGAAAGCCACACGGAGCACCCTTGGGAGTAGATGCTACAACGTTAGAACCATTGAACTGCGGCCACCCGTCGTAGAGGCCTAATGTAGTCGTGAAGTCGGTCTGAGAACTGCAGGTAGACGCGGCTAGCGTCGTAGGCTCCCAAATCGTGAGTGCGTAGACACGGTCTCCGAGGTTAGGGTCGCCGCTCCAGGAAGGAAACCCAAGGGTGTGCCCAAGCACCACGTCACCACACTCCACGTACGAGGTAGTACACGTGTCGTCGGGATTTGACCCCGAGGGAAAGAGCGGGTCGCACGTCATAGACAAGTGATAAACGCCCTCCAACTGACATCGCAACAGCAAAACACAGGCACGGGAGGTCAATCAACAAGGTGGACATATGGAAAAGTAGAGAAAATGGGTCGATGATAAAGATGCACAATCAACGTAAATTTAAAAATACGACACGAGAAAAAGAAACCCGCGCATGTACTCATGACTCACTTGGTCGGTGAAGCGCTCAAAAGCGGCTGACGTCACCACAGCGAAGTAGCTCCCGGGGTCCGAGAGGGCCACCGTGGCTGAGCCACAGCCCTCCCGCCTAGCTTCCGAAGGGTCAGTGGCTGCCAGCAGGCGCACGCCACGGCCCCATTGCGAAGCGCCCGCGGTGCTGGCTTCGTCGTCATCACGCCGCCCGCCCCCTTGGTCGTAGTCGTCGTTCGAGTCGCCGTCGGCGCTCTCCGTGGCCGCCGGGTCAAACCCGCGTGGGTCCCCCGCGAACACGAGCACCTGCGCGGGAAAACCCGTACCCTCTGCACAGGTGCTGAGCGTGATCTGAGTGGGGGCCCATATCGTGAACACGTGAAGGCCATCGCCGCGGCCATCATGCCCAACGAAATCCGGGCGCCCCACGGTGGTGTCCATTTTCACGTCTCCACATTCCAGGTAGTCGTAGCCGCAACGGTCACTCAAGTCAGGCCCTGACAAATCTTCGCAAGCTAAGCTGAGCTCAAAGAATCCGCTGCCGTCCTGGTCTCCGATCCAATCGCTGTCGTCGTAGGCGTCATCGTCGTCGTTGGCAGCATCAGGGTGGAGGCCGTCGAGCGTTAAGTACACCGTCATGGGCTTCAGGGCGCGATAGAATAGTAAACCACATCCGCCATCAGGTGTGTTGGGCTCTTGCGTAGCGATCAAAGTCGTGTTGGGCTCGTTCGGTGCCGCATCGTACAACGACAAGGTCAGTGGGAAGCCAGCGGTGCGAGGGTTGCAGGTTGAGGCCGTGAGCAAGGTGGGGTGCCACAGCGTTACCAAATAGTACCGGTCTGGTGCCTGCAGTGATAGAGCAGAGTCGGAGACAAAAGTGGGAAATCCCCGCGTGATCCCAGCCGTCGTTTCCCCGCAGCTCAAGTAGTCGTAGGCGCAAGCTCCGTCGCCGTCGTCGTTGTTGTTGCCGTGCGGCAGGGGCTCGCACGCCAGCGCTGCTTCGTAGGCGCCCTCATCATTATAACCCCAGCCGCTGACCGCGAGGTAGTACGTGCCCGTGCTCGTGAGGTCGGCAAACAACGTGGCGCACGGCTCGTGGCTCAAGGATTCCGCCACCAGACGCCCCCCTTTCTCGCGCCAGTGCAGGGCCTCGCTGCCGGTGTCCACAGTGGGGTCCGGCGGCCCATCCCAGAGGCTCAAGTGGGCTTTGAAGTTGGTGTAGCGCAAGCTCCCGTCGTCGCCCCCGTTGGGCCCACAGGTGGTCACCGCCAGCCGGCTGAGCTGCCACGCAGTCACCATGTACAGGGCGGCGCCCGACCCACGGCCAACGTAATCGGGGTGCCCAACCGTAGTTCCGCGCGCTGAGGATCCACAGCTCAAGTACTGGTAGGCACAAGTGTCTTCGGGAGCGGTTGCGGGGAGAGATCGACAACCCACGATGAGCTCAAACAAGCCCTCTGACGGAAGCTGGTGCAACGGCCAAGTGGAACTGCCGTCGCCATCCTCGTCGTCGTCACGGCCTTCCACGACGATGAAATAAGTGCCTGCAGACTTGAGGTCTACTGAGAGGGTGCTGCAGGCTGTGGGGGAGCCGTACTTCAAGCCATCGAAAGTGTTGTCCCACGCATCGGAATTAGCGAGCAACGTCACGTTCAGTGCTGCCGTGGCACCTCCCTCGCCTTCCAGGAGCTCTCCCCCCGAGGGGCGACCGTCGAAGACTAACAAGCGGGTGGCAAAGTTGGTGCGTGGCGAACAGGTCGAGAGCGCAAGGGTGGTAGGAGTCCACGCAGTGAAGAGAAAGAGGGCATCCCCAGAAGAACCCCCAACAAAGGAGGGGTAGCCTACGTTGGTGCCGAGCTCGCTGTCGCCGCACGCCACGTACGGGCTGGCGCACGTGTCTTCGAACGCACTCACGGGCAAGGATTCGCACGCAACGCTGAGCTCAACGAGGTCCCAGGACGGCACTGCTCTCGATCCGTTGAAAGAAGTTTGAAAAGAAGATGACCCATTCAGAAAAGAGGAAGAAGAAGAGTCGTGATGCGGTTGAGACATATTGTATGCAACTCCATCGAAACCAAAAGCGTGCCAGCCATGCGCAGCAGCTGCACGATCAAAAGGGAACGGGCTCAAATTCCCGCTGGCAACTGCACTGTCGGCCAATGCGGGCTCCACCACAGCGTAGTACACTCCGCTGTGATCCACTTCAACCACCAAGCTGCCGCCCTCGCACAGCAACCCATTGCTGCTGCGGCCACTGAAGCCCGGTGCTGCGTGCGCTTCATTGGCAAAGGCAGACGCGGCGGAACCCGTCACGGCCAACAACCCACGGCCCGGTGGAGCCGCGCGAGGATCCTTTGGGGGTGGCCACATGCCAAACAGCCACAGGGTTGGCTCCCGAGCGAGGGTGGTGCGGGGCGAGCAGACGTCCAGGCTCAGGCGCTGGGGCCCACTGCCGGAGGGCACGTCGACCGCAAAAACCAGAGAGCCGGGGCGGAAGGCATGGTAGAGCGACGCCGTCGAATTGGCCCCGAAACTCGCCAGGTGACCGACGGTGTTTTTCCCCGATCGCTTGTGCTGCAAATAGTCGAAGACCAGCGACGCATTGCCGTAGGCAGGCAAGAGCGGTGCCGCACGCGTGGAGGCCAGAGTAGGAAGTCCTCCGCAAGTGAGATTGCTCATAGCGGGAGCATTTGCAGTGTCCAAACAAGTGATCGACACGCTGAAGCCGTAGCCTTGCTGTCCAGACCCGAAGGAGGTCTCACTGTCCGCGCTGTAACCGGTTGATGAGTCAAAAGATGGAGTGTTCCGTTGCACCACTAACCACGCTGTCCCGGGTCGATCGAAAAAGTGGGCCAGGTAGCCGCAAGGATAGGCAGGCTCGGATCGCCCAATCACGCTCGAATCGCTTTGGTCCGGTGGGCCGTCCCACAAAGTGAGCGTCAAAGCACCGCGCCGCATGGCACTTGAATCAAAACTGCCGCTGCTAGTGAGCGCAGACGGCAGATTCGGCGCGCTGCAGGTCGATAGAGCAGCAGAATGCGGCTGCCACGCGGACACGACAAAGGTAGTCTGTTCCCCGGGAAGCAGCACGCCAGTGCGGGGCTCGTCACCGCAGGTCAAGAAGCGGCCTTGGCAAGGCAGAGGCTGCGGTGGTGCGCATGCCATCTTGAAGCGAAAGGCACCTTCGCGGATACCGTCGGCTGCCTCCACCACTGCGAAACGCACGCCGGACTTGAAGGTCATGTTGTAGGCCAGCGACGCGCACAGGTGCGTAGCATTGCTGCTGCTGCTGCTGCTGCTCGTGTAAGCACCTGAGGCAGAAAAGGGTCGCCGTAAAGCAAACGCTTCACCTTCGGCGAGCACCGAGGCCACCCCACTGGCTGGGTGGGCATCCAACAGCCAAAGCCTCGGGGCCCATGCCTCAAGATGGCTGTAGTCGTCGTGCGAATCCAAGGCGAGGAAGCCTGCATTGGGCACGAGGGACCCGGTCCCGCAGGCAGCACACGCGGTAACGGTAACGGTGGTGGGGCCGAGGTGGGCACTGGAGCGGTTCACACCCACCGACGGCAGCGCGAAGACGGCATCCCCCGCAAGCCCTCCGTACACGTCATTGAGGCCTACGGTGCTGCCATTCACAGCTTCACCGCAGCCCACGACCTGCAAGGTTTGGTTCAAGCCGCAAGTGCCGTTGCCATCCACGGTGGTTGAGAATGTTGCACCACTTGACGCAGAGGAGCCGAAGAGACGTCGCCGCCTAACGCCACTACTACCAACAAACTCCTCACCCCAGGAGTGCGCAGCTGGTTGCTGCGTCGGCTGTGAATTATATTTGCTCTGCTTCCGGCGGTCACCAGCTTGGCCACTAGCCGTTGGTCGGCACTGCAAGTTCACTTCAAAGCTCCCACTCCCGATGAAGGTACTGCTGCTATTGTCAGCGGTGTCTGCTTGAAGAGTAGCTGCAGCGTGGCGGCGCGTCAAGTGCGCGTGCGCAGAGCCTACCACTAACCAGGCGTCTGCTGCTCGCGTAAAGCGATGCGTAAGCATCCCGCACACGCTATCGGTGCGCGCTGCGCCGCTTGCTCCTTTGGTCATCTTCGGGTGAGCCCAACTGCGACCGAGCAAACGAGGCCAGGCACCCTCTGAGCTGCGATTGGCTTCGCTCGAAAAATGTTCATAGAGCTCAAGGTGAGCGCTGAAAGAAGTGGCTGGCGAACAAGTGGAGAGTGCGACCACTGTCGGCCCCGCTACTGACAGCACATAAACAGCCGTCGCCGGGGGCAGCTGCTGTTGAAGGCCGTCACTTGGTGAGGAGGCATTGCCGCCTGGGCTAGGAAACAGGAACGGGTGCCACTGCTGCACCACTGCTCCTGTTACACGTTGGTCGCCGCATCCAATGGTTCGATACGCTGACGCGACGCCATCAGGACCGACATGATTGGATAGTGCTCTAGCTGAGGTGTTGACACAAAGATGAGTAGCATTCTCAGCTAGGACTGAAGCACGAGCAAAGCATGTTTGACCAGCGAAAGGGTCCGCAAATAATGACCTCGCGCCTTCGGTAGCTGGCGAATCCGCGCTGCTGCTCAGCCCCGAGGCAGAAGGCGCAGGCGCAGGGGTGGGAACGAAGTGGCCGCTGACGCCACTTAGCGCAGGCAGTGGCGTGGGCTGGGGTACAGGGCCCGCCTCCACAGTAGCCTGCGGCGAGAGACCCGTAGCACCTACGCCATGGAAAATGTAAAGTAGACTACGATGAGATGAGGCTCGGTATTACTTCAACGCAATATGGAGAAGCATGTGTGCTCTCTGGTAGGCACTTCACGGGTGGCGCACGCACCGGGTATATTACTACATAATATGACGATGAAGAATGCCAGCATAACTCGGCTGTACAATTTAACGACATCTGCCGAAATGGAAAAGTGGCACCCTCGGGGTGGGCGAGCCTGGCCCATGCGATGTCTAATGATCATCGATCTCTACCGTGCCCGCCACATTTTGTGTTAAGACAAAAATTCTGATAGAGAAGAAATCGTAGGTTTACATCGATTTTCACACATGTTACTGCGCGTTGCTGCGACCATTTTTATTTTGCGTCTGTTGGCGTTTCTCTGCGTTAGCCTCGTGGTGGCTCTGCGTTAGCCTCGTGGTGGCCGCCGACAAACAGCCCTTCTGGCAGCAGCTATACTCGAAATAGGGATTGCTTGAATTAAACTAATCTTAAGCACCTATTAAAGCAGCGGCAATTATATTCATCAAGCTCCTTAGGGCGTACCTTACTACCGTAGGAGATAATATCTTTTAGTCAGTGGAAATTGACCCGTTCAAGGTTGATAGGCCGAATGGCAGACCGGGGACGGGTGGGCGTAGATCGGCTTCAAAATCCTTACTTGCATAAGTTAGTTGTGCAGCAGAATCAAGGCCACCATCAGCGCAAATTGAACGAAATTCGCTTCCGCAAAAAGGGCGGCCACCACGACACTTTGGACAACTCTAACCCAGAGTCAAGAGAGCTCAGCCACGTGTGGTACAACGCCAAAAGAAATGAGTTTATGAATTTGCGCGAGCAGGATATAAACAATGTGAATCATTTTCTTCTCGAGGGTATTGCCCGAAATAAGGTAACGCTAGCTCAGCACGTGGCTGTACCACCCAAGGCCCTCACTGCCCTCACTCGTATTCGGCGGCTTGAAGAGATCACCCGCGACAATGAGGTAATCAAGATACTCCTCTTACTCGTCTTAGCGTTTTGAAATACTTCCCTTGACTTCTTTAACGACTGTGGCCTGTGCGTGCTCTGTGGGTACCTGTGGTTGTAGTTTTTAGCTCAGCGGCTGGCCAACACCAAAGGAGTGTTTCAAGAAGAGATGATGCTTGAGAGGCGACGCGCTCGTACAGCATCGGCTTCGCGACGAAGCCGGCAGCCACCACCTAAGACTGCCCCGGTTGTGCTAGCCCTCACTGCGGAGCACAAAAATGACCTCAAGGGCAAGCTGACCTCGGGCGCGTATAAAGTAGCCTTCAACAACTTGCTGGCGCGGCCGTCATCAGCAGCTTCCATTCCCTCGCTTGCGAGTTCGGCTAATCCCTCAGTAAGAGAGCCTGAATTCACACCACAGGGCGGGGAAGCTGTTTGAATGCGTTAAATGAGCGCTGTCTAGTCTAGTCTAGTTAATACTCTCCCAAAAACAAAGAAAGGCAAGTACACAGCAGTCACAGAGGCACATAAATAATGCACTTGAGCTGCAAATGCGCCAGCAAATTCGCTCCAGAAGGCCAATG
>Ga0307931_1000045_pt1 | contig 62157 bp, 66 predicted proteins | sample OrgLakmetageno47_FD_201816 | JGI IMG/M metagenome (GOLD analysis project Ga0307931, IMG submission 201816) | Saline water microbial communities from Organic Lake, Antarctica - #47 | ecosystem: Environmental > Aquatic > Non-marine Saline and Alkaline > Saline | place: Antarctica: Organic Lake...
ACGATATTCGTATTGCCGCCGCTCAGAAACTCGCAGAGGCACATCCAGTCGCGTGGGCTGAAGCTCAAGCCGCCGTAGCCGCCGCTCATGCAGCCGGGGGAGATGGACGAGTTGCTAATGATCGTAGACTCGACCTTAGCGACGAAGAAGCAGAGGAGTGGGCTGCGTCGCTGCGTTGGTACGCTGAGCAAGCTAACCACGACAGCCGTCGCCTTAACGTGCTTCGCGGAAGCCGTTCAGCAAACACACCCGAGGCTGAATCCGATGTAGACGTGCAACAACAGCGGCAGCTCGCAAAAAAAGCGAATCAAAATTTGTTGGATCGCGTGGCGCGTGATGGCAGCCTAGTGAAAGCAGGAACGCCGCTTACTGCGTCTGAATTGCATGTAAGCTGTTGGAAAGTTGATAGTTATTGCTTGGTGGGTCATTTTCTACCTGAGAGATCAGGAAGTTTAGGGTGAGTCCGCATGCTTTGTTGTTGGGCTTGGTCAATTGTCGCTAGCGACTGAGGCAAACATTCTGGGAGAGCATTGAATGGCATTGTAGACTACTTTGTCTTCAATCTCTAAGACGAAGTTGAATCACACCCTGACTGTTTTTGTAATGTCAGTCGTGTGCTATCAATTTCTGACTTCTTGATTGATTCTCTTTTTCTTCCTTCCTTCAATCAATTAGGTCTTGATTACTTCAAAGGACCTTGACATCAATGCGCCAAACGAATACGGCTCTCCGCCACTCTTCGTGGCAGCTACAGAAGGCCAGCTCAACACGGTGATTGATAAAGATGCCATCGAATATTGACATAGATTTAAAAAAGATTCGGCGGCTTTATCAATTCAAATCTTTTTCTTTCATCTCAGTGATATTATGTGGGCCTCTTGTGAATACGTGGTTTAGGTGGCACTCTTGCTTGCGAGCGGCGCGAACATCGACGCCACAACCGACAACAACCGCCGCGAAACTGCTTTGTTTGCGGCTGCGCGAGGCAGCCAGATCGAAGTCGTCAACCTCCTCTGCAAACATGGTTGGTTGCTCCTTCGGTTGTTTTTAGTCATTTCCCAATACAATCTCTTTTACACCAGTTTCTGTTCCTAGGATTCTTACTAAACTGCATAATGGTCTTCTGTTATATTTTGGATATACAGGCGCAGATGCTCAAATCGCAAATCGAGACGGCTGGGCGCCTTTACATGTGGCTGCTGCCAAGGGAGAGCTTCTGTCGTTGCATGCTGTAATGGAAGCATGCAGCACTACAGTTGACTTGAACCAGCGGGCTCATGATGGTGCAACAGCCGTCTTCTTGGCCGCTCAGGTGCGTCTACAAGCAGTTCAACGCTTTTAGTAGATATGCATTAATTTTACGATTTCCTTTCCTGACCTACCCGCTCTCTTTCTACTTCCATTGGTACAACAACTCAATGGAGCTTTCTTTTTCGATTTCCATCCTTCCTTGTACCGCAGGAAAACCGCCTCAAGGTCGTCTCAGCGCTCGTAGACGCCGCTTTACCGGGTCTGGGAAGAGGGCAACATTTCAAGCTGCGCCGGGCTGATCTAAACATTGTGACGAAAGCAGACAGCAAAACGCCACTCATTGCTGCCGCAGAGCGAGGCTACACAGAGGTGACAAGCGGATTAAAGAAGGGCTTTATTTCTTTGATTGAGTGTCCTATCGTACCGTGTACTTCGGCGTTTGTCTTCTCATCTAGTTTGCGAAAGAGCCTTATTCCTCGAATTGCTTTTTGACTGCGATACTCTTTCAAGGTCGTATCTGTATTGGTCAACGCGGGAAGAGATCGCTGTGATCTAAACCTGTTCACTACACCAGAGAAGGAAACAGCCCTCTACGCCGCAGCCAAGGTACGATACGCGATGAAAGCGGAAAACATATTAGCTTCTTGTTATGCCTCATGTCATAAAACGTGATGCAAAAAAAAGGATGGTATCATTTTCTTCCACTGGTGTTTTCGATGACTACACCTGCCTAATTTCTGCTGCGTACGTATAATTGTTCGCAACAATTCTGTCAACCAATACTCCAGAGAGGTTACTTGGCCACCGCGACAGTGCTCACCACAACGCCTGGCACCAATCTCGACTTACCCAATGCCTTGAACGAGGCACCTCTGCAAGCAGCTGCCCGAGCTGGTGTGGCAGCTACAGTTAAGGCTCCTTATCCTCGAGCTCCAGAGCCACCAGGCCCTGGCGACTACCCAGCGATCTGCCAGGTTCGTGCTCATGCTTCCATTTGCTCTCGTTTGAATTGTTGTACACCTTGAGGCTCATTCGATGCGTGCGTTTGCACGTTTGCATTTCTGAATCATTTCTCGATTTGGTGTTCCAGGTACTGGTCGACAACGGTGCCAAAGAATTCAAAGCTTCGCAAAAGACGCACGAATTGAGTGCTTTGCTGACCCAGCTCGGCGTGCACTCTAATGGTAGCGGCCCTTATTACCCGAAGGCTGCGAACGCTAAATAATTTGGTTGATCGAAAATCAGAAACCCCTTTTGTATTCTCGAAGGAACCTTGCTTAGCGATGATATGATGTTGAGGTTATTCGATATGTAGACAAGTATGCTAAGCGCATAAAACAAAGCGCGAAGCCGTCACGAAAGCAACCCCAAATCCCTTTTACATGAGCAAATATAAAGAACTATATAGGTACCTCAATTGTGAATACATCGGGCACCCCAGCATGCCAGCCCTGTCCAGATCTATGTCCAATTCCTGTACCTTACTCCTTACTCACATTTTCGTACACGCATATAGCTCGCATAAAAGCAGTAGAATGTAGCACGGCCCATTTTGAAGTCTAGAATCTAGAATTTATTCTTCCTTGCTCCGCGGGGTCGCCCCTTAATCCTCGAGGGCATGATCCAAATTCATTAGATATCAATTGTTACATTGGCGACCTGAAGACCTGAATCCGTTTCAGTAGTCCTGTTTCTCAACTCCATGCAAAAATGTAATCCCGTCCGCGGAGATAAACAACGACAATTCAACAGCAAGCACCATCTGGGTTATCTGTTCGATTTGCGACCACGACAAACTCATCGTTCTCTGCTTCCTTGACAGCTTTAATGTCGTCAGTTTTCAGGCATTCACTGTGGCAGTATTTGACAAGCAAAAATCCAAGCCCTCCACCGACGCAAATAGCAACAAAGATGCCAACTTGATAAGTCATTGCAAGAAGCATCGCTACGTAGTGAAGCGCAAGGCGACTCGCAGTTGCAATAATTCCAGCGATATTCCAACACGGGGACTTTTCAAGCATGGCTCTGTGTTCGATGTGCTTGCATGTGTGAATGCCCCATGTTGCAATAATTCCAAAGATTGTTGTGCACAGAATAGCCTGTGAAGTACACGTGGAGAAGTTTTGAGACTGTTATGATACCCGCTGGCGAATTTATAGTGGAAATGAAATCATGCAAGATCAATGTGAGATGCAACCAAACATACCAGAATTAAATCGGTGTCCGAGACAACATGGAAGCTATCGAAGAGAACATAAAAACCTTTTCCGGTGTAGAAGGTCATGGACATCTGCATAGAATCCATATTATCCATTGAAGCATGATTATCACTGTTATTTGAATCCATTTTCATTCCATCTTCACCATGCACCATGGTTGAATAATCACCATGCTCTTGGGCTGAATGGTGTGCGTGGTCATTGTTCATCATCATTGCGAGCAACTTCTTGTTGATCTACTCGTTTTTGCAGGTCGTAGAGTAATGAAGAACTGACGCAGAAGCGTGCTAGTCCCATTCTGTCGAGATTCTGACTAGCAGATGCAAGCAAAGGTATCAAGTACATGTTCGTACGTGGCAAAGGAGTAGTCGGTAGTAGTGGACATCTCTCATAATAAATTCTTCGCAAAATGGCTCAAAACTCCAAGAAGAAGAAATGCGACAATGAATGTGCCAACTGCGGTGTTACTGATGAACTGAACAGTGTAACGCTAAAATCTTGTGGGCGATGTGCTCTCGTTCTCTATTGCTCCATACGTTGTCAGCGCCGTCATTGGACTGCTGCTGGCGGCCACAAAGCTAATTGCGTGCCTAAATCGAGTGAAGAAAGAATCCCAGATAGCAACAGAAACGCACATGAAAGTTTGAGTCTAAGCCAAATTAAAGAAGAGAGATCTCCCTGTCCAGTTTGTCTTGAACCACTGCCTCCAACGTCGGAAGCAATTGTCGCGAAGCTTCCATGTGGCCACATTCTTAGAGCTTCTTGTGTAGAAGGGTTGCGATCGTATGGGGCGAACCAAGCATGTCCTGTGTGTAGAGCGAAGCTACCTCCGGAATCTAAAACGCTATACGAAGAGGCTGCTCGTCGTTACTTTGCCTTGTTCAAAAGATATCAGCCAAAGAAAAATATATCGGCAACTGAACAACACGAAATTGATGAGATCTTACGTTTGGCAAAAACAGCTGCAGATCTTGGTAATGGCCAATATTGCGGTCAAGCAAAGATGCTCTTAGGATTCATATATTTGGAAGGCAAAGGTGTCCGAAGAAACGATAATACTGCATTTGAATGGTACTGCAGGGCTGCGGAACAAGGCCTCCCCAAAGCTCAGTTCAAAGTTGCCAGTATGCATTTTGAAGGTAAATGTGGACAATCTCGAGATATCAATGAGGCTGCAAAATGGTTCCATAAAGCTGCTATGCAAGGCCATGAAAGTGGACAACTTAACACCGCTGTAATATTCTACGAAAGGGGTGATTTTGAGGGGGCAGTGTGTTGGTTCCATAAAGCAGCTACACAAGGCAATACTGAGGCTAACTTCAGGTTGGGTGATATTTATTCTCAAGGTAGGGGCCCTGTTCAAATAAACAAGGCTTTGGCTAAATCATTCTATGAGCTCGCAGCGAAAAAGGACCACGTGGGCGCCCAGAGAAGCTTGGCCATTCTGTATCACACAGGCCAAGGCACGTCTCAGAACCATGCTGAAGCTGCGCGTTGGTATCACAAAGCTGCTAGACACGATGCAGTGGCTGCTCGAGGACTTGGACTGCTCTTTGCCTCAGGCTATGGTGTCTCACAATCAGACTACGAGGCAGCACGGTTTTGGCGCATGGCTGCTGAAAGGGGAGATGCCAAAGCACAGCACTTTCTTGGGATCGCACTTTGGAATGGTAAAGGTGTGATGCGTAGAAAGCCAACAGAAGCTGTCAAGTGGTTACGTGAGGCTGCTAAACAAGGTTTAGTAGATTCCGTTGATGCGCTTTCGAACTTCGGCATAACGAAGGAAGAAACAGAAGAATTGTAGTAAAGGCTCTCCTTGATGATGCTCTGAAGTTTGCGCAAGCAGACACTAATAGATCTGTAGTAAAACAGTCAAAGATTTGTAATATTTTTTTCGTTCTCCTTTCGTTCGTACTTCGACTAATTATGCGAATCAAATAAAGTCAGAGTTCGTGAGCAAGTATCCAACTGATTTATACATTAAATCCCATTAATATTTAGTTAGTTTCGGTGACTTACAACAATATCGAGATCTAATTCGGCGTAGACAAGCAAACTCATGAGGGTAGACCCACTAGCCTTCTCATTGAGTTAGAAACAATTGTATGCTTCAGTCCATACTAAATCCAGAATACAACAATAATTATATTCTTTTTCGGCGAAGCGAACGCAATTGTGTGCGAAGTACTTCTAATGGAGATGAACCATACTACTAAGTAGTAGTACTACAGATGATGATAATAGTAAGTAGTAGTAGTAAGTAATCTATCTCTTCTATGGCAAATTTCAATTTTTACATGTATTCAAAGAGCTGTACAATGTACTCCCAAAAGTTTCTTTTCCTTGACATTCTCATTGGACACCAATCTAACGCCGTTGCTGACTCAACGAAGTGCACATCGTTATGAGGCGACCCACAAGATCATCGATACGCATGAGCAGTGCGACGGACCGAGCTTCCATCATAACTGAAATAGGTACGTGAATTCACATAACTGCATAGTATTTTTTTCGCCTCATTCTGTATACTATTTTCTCCCCTCATCCACGAAGATGCCTTACGCACAAGCGCGAAGTCCCAACCGCCACTGTTGCAATGTCCAACCAACGCCGAGGCGAAGCGACAAGCCGTAAATTTCACCGACAAGGCCCGATTAACATGCTCCTTTGGTTTCGAAGATATCATGATAGTTGTCACATTGTAAGCGCTACTTATAAACAAATATTCACATTGTTAAGAATAGTACATAATGTATCAATCAAAATGTATTTTGGCCATTCTCAGGTTCGTACTATTTGGAAATGATATTCGAGTGCTCACACTCCCTAAAGGATTTGATCCACTGGTGAGGAGTTCTTCTTGTGATATTGATTGTGTACTTCCCTTCTCACGATACTCACACTTGTTACGTGTAGTTCATGGTTCTCATCTCAATATCAATGGTACTATTCACCTTTGAGCTCGTTGTGTACTCGTGGTCAAAGACAACGATTGTTTACAGCAAAACGTCAAGATTGAGTCGTTCTCTACGCTTTTTGACGGGAGGGCTTTCTCCCGACTTTAAAATTGTTGGTTACCTTTTTGGCTTCTACTTCTGGTTAGATCTTCTTTCGGTTATTAGTTTATTTCCTGACATTGCATGGATTGCAGAGCCTGCCGGATTGGAGTTTTTGACATCGAGTAGTGGGTCTAACTTCGGATCCATCGCTAAACTTGGACGCGTTACACGTATGGTGCGACTTGTGCGACTTGTTAAATTGTACAAAGCTGGAGCCAAACGTCTTGATGCAAAGAACAGGGAGCTTGAACTTATCGAACTCGTCATGAAAGGGGTGATGTCCCCGGAAGAATTTCAAAATGAACAAGTCAAAGGAAGCGATCCAAACGAGAAGAAGTCTAAAATTGGGGCTGAATTGAGCGACACGACCACGCGACGCGTGATTGCGATTGTGCTATTGATGCTGTGTATCATTCCATTACTGAGTGTATCTTCCAACGACACGGCTCCAATGCATCTCATAGACACGTTACAAAAATTCAATTCTGGTCATGATACTTGGAATTTATTCTCTGCAGTAGTGGATATTCGGGCGTATTTTGATGTTGACGTTCCAAACGTAATGCCAGATGACAACTTGCAGCCATATTTACTGTACATGGAAGTCTATCCAAGTTATCCTGAGTTCAGCTCAACAGGCTGTGTTAACACTACAGCAAGTTGGCAGAGTTTACATGAGCTTGTTGCTTCGGATGTCAAAGCCAAGCAAGCAATGGTGTGCTATCGCAAAGAAGAATACATAGGTGGAGGCACCTACGGTACGCCTCGTGCAAATCGCAATATCAATGATGTTGAGAAGTCAAAAAGTGCTCTTTTGCGACCTTCTGAGATTTTGGGAGAGGAAGGTGGGCTAGGTAGTGGAGAAGGTATCAACTATTCGCCTTCATGTTGCTTGAGCAAATCACATGAAACAGGACAATGTAATGAACTTGGTCCATGTTACGTGCGTTATAAATTTAATCTGAAAGTTCGAGCGATGGACGACGCAATCCTTAGTATCATTACTACGATGTTCGTTGCATTGATGCTCATGATTGGCGCGCACACCTTTACCATGGATGCAAAGCATCTTGTACTGAACCCAATTCAGGACATGTTAGATCTGGTGCAGCGAGTTTCAGAAGATCCAAGTCGACCGTTAGAGCAGGCAGCGGGCGAAAGCGGCCAGCATGAGACCCAGCAAATAAGCAACTCTATCAAAAAAATCACTGATCTACTTCGTATTGGCTTTGGTGTAGCTGGTTCAGAAATAATTCGTGATAACCTCTCGCTATCCAGTCCAGCTACCAGTAGTAGCGAGTGCATCGACCTTCTTACAAATCCTGGGAGACGCATTTACTCCGTGTATGGATTCTGCATGATTGAGGTCCTTACTGTCATTTCATTTCCCCCCTCCATTTAGTTTATTAATATATCTTAAACTTCACCTTGTGACTCTGCATGCAGGATTTTGATCTTATGACAGAGAAATTAGGCGACAATATCATGGACTATATCAATGACATTGCCAGTGTGGTGCACGAAAATGTCTCCGCGTGGGGTGGGCAGTGCAACAAAAATCTTGGCGGTTCTTTTCTTATGACCTGGAAAGTACCAGAGTTATACACTCGCGGTGTGGATATCGATGTATCACGTATTCCATATATTGCCAAAATTGTTGATCGTGCCCTCATTGGATTTCTGAAGGTCATTGCCGACCTCAATCGAAATGAAAAAATTTTGGCATACCGTCGCCGCGCAGATTTGCGTGTTGAAGACAAAGCAACAGGAAAAATAACACCGTTTCAAGTAAGAATGGGCTTCGGCCTTCACGTTGGTTGGGGAATTGAGGGGCCAGTAGGCACCGTACAGAAGGTGGATGCAACCTATTTGTCCCCACATGTGAACATGGCCGCACGATGTGAGACGGCAGCAAAGCAATGGCATGTTCCAGTAAGTTTTATCCTTTGCTATACATGCATTCTGTCCAACACTTTTGATAACGGGCAAGTATCCAGGTTCTCTGCACGGATGTCTTCTACGCTTGCTTATCAGGCGCAGCTCAAAAGTACATGCGCCAGCTCGATAGGATTATTGTCAAAGGCAGTGCAATGCCAATGAATGTGTATACATTTGACGCATTTCAGGACCAAGAGATGGTTAGCAAATCTGATCGCAAAGCATGGGGCCCACGCGGGTAAGTCAATATTTGCACGTTGTGCGACAAAGCAATCAACTTAGAATCTATAGGTCTCTTACTCGCACAATTACAAACACTCATCTTTGGCAGCTATTACGAGTACACACGAAATTCTTCCAAAAATTACGACCCAGATACGACTACGCTTTTTGAAAGCGATCCGGACCTTGTTCGACTGCGGAGACATGTGGCTTTCTCAGGACCACAAACAGATGTTGGAAGTCCAATAGGTGCATGGCTTTCGAGCAAAGGATTTCCAAGTTCAGCTGAGTTTGATCCTAGCGCGGAAGACATAAATGAAGATGAAATCAACATATCTATGCTTCACGGCAGAGGGTTAGTGGTCGTGTCAGATAAATATACTTGATGTTTGATGTTGACCTTGATCTGATCCCTTTTGTTCCAGGATTAAAAAGTATCTCGACGGAGATTGGGAAGCAGCACGTGATATGCTGACTGTAGTCGACAAGTGCGTGGGGCAGCGTATGGCAAAGCTTTGTTTAGGTTCAGACTTGATAAGTTTGGATGATATCAACGAAGGAGTACTCGGAGACGGACCGAGTAGGACCATTCTTTCGTACATGGCCAAGCTAGGTCACGTGCCACCGGTTGACTGGGAATCTGGTCAAGGTCGCGAGCTAACTTCGAAATAGCTACAGTACCGCGCATCTTAATTCCAAACTCAGCGAATATTAACCCAGTACGTGCCGCATGTTTCGCTCATAACTTCCAGCTGCGTTGTTTTAGGATCATTAGAATATCAATTCGGTAAGCAACACTTTCAAGGCACGGAAGAACGAGCCACTTAGGATCTCTACCATCACTTCCGTAGCCACACGTTTCGGTGCATGTTTGGCTTTTTTCTTGTTTGAGCGGCGTTTCGACCTGTTCGAACTGTTCGAACTTTAATTCCGGCCCTCAAGGGGCTGTGTCAAACTTATATCTCGGCACATGCATTTGAGTAAAGCCCGGCCGTATACCATTCAGCAAGCACGGGGTTTAGGGAGCGTCACAATCAGGAAGCACTAAAGGTGCGACCTGTTAAGACTTATAAAAGGCACTAGAAATACTAAGAGGGGTTATTCCTCGTTTCTTATACACTTAAAGAAGTGACGAGGCAACAGGAGAAGTAAAGAAATACTGTATAGTAACTACTTGCAAGCACATGAATTAGAAGTAAGGAGTATAGAGTACATCTCGGGATCTCGGAGTATCCAAGCCAGCTCAACAACTGCACAGATGCACAGCTGTACTGTATTCAGATTGTTTTATCCATGATCTGATGATCTAACCAGACTTGTCCCATCGCGTGCTCTTTGCTTGTACCCTTTCCATTTACAGTTCTTTCTTGCGTGACTTGTGACTTGCGTCGTGACAGCCGTGATTATTGTATGACCTGCGTGGCAAATATGTGATATATGCCTCCGAAATCAATCAATCGACCTCGAATTCTGAGGGCGAAGTTACTGTTGACTTTCCTCGTCAAACTGTGAGAATAGTTTTGCATCTTGTGCCTAGTATTTGCCTTCGAGTAATCCTAGGTTACGCAGACTGCTTAGTATTTCGCTTCTTGTTCTTCCTTTGATGTTCTAAATGAACCAATTGCCACGAGCTGTCTCGGTACTTATTTTCTTTTAGCATGCATCCTTCTAGTACCTTAAAGCTTCGAAAGGCGCGAAGTTCACAAAAAGCTCACATGTATATAACTGGACATCAGAATAATGCCGTTTCCGAAGTACCAACTAATTCTTCGAATAGAGAAGCATGCTCGACGACCTCGTGAGCAATACGCGCAGCAGGCACCCGAAGAGAATACACTCATAACATAAGAACAAAACATTTTCCCGTCCCCTTCTTCGTAAAGGGCAATTTCTTCTTCACGCTCTTCATTTAATGTTCTTATTTACACAACTGCTTATACCTCTTCTTCGTTGACTTCACAATCACCATCACCACCATTTCTCCTGCTTCTGATTCTGATTCTGATTATCAGAATTTTGGTGCAGCCACCCCGGAAGAGCGTTCGTTAGTATACAGTACAGGAGAAGAAGCTCCCTTTTTTAGGGCTAACTGGACTCAACTGTTGTAGGAATAGGATGCTAATATGAATATGAGCGTATAGCCAGCCTAGTGGCATGAAGTTCTCTGGCTACATGCTTGCACCTATTCAATCGCTCTATTCGATCATTGATTGACTCGAGGGATTTTCAAACAACCCAAAAGTTTGAAATCAGAAAATGGCTGCTCTTCACGATGGCACCGTTTTCGACATCCGACGCTTCGAAATACTGCCAAATTCAGACCTTCGGAGACTAACGGTGAACACAGGACGAAACTTGTTGCACGCTGGTTGCTCTCAAATTTAACATGTACTTAGTAGCAGTTTGTGTAGCCGTCAAATGTCCTATCTAGGCAACTTCTTTCCTGGCTAGTTTTTTTTTTAAAATCGAAGCTTGAAATCTTCCATGTGCGACAAAGCAGGTGGCGCACCACTGTGTGCCGAAGCCTGGATCCCAATGGGTCCTTTCTCCTTCTACATCACAAGTGCACGCCTACGATGACTTACCCAGTGCCCAGACTAATCGAGCTCGTAAAAGTGTTCTTCTCTTTGGGCCCGATGAGTTCCGGAAACGGTTTAACGAAGAAAGGTAGGGATTGAGAGTGTTTCGAAGAGCAAGGATATCCATCGTTCAACTCATTTGTATCGGAGTATTCTTGCTTTCGACTTGGCGCTTGATCTTGACCTCATCATATGTCATATATCGTTTTTCATCTTTCATTTTTCGACCGTCTCTTTACCGTTTGTGCGTAAACCCACTAGCCGGTCTGTTAACACATCGGGGATGCCAGCAACTCTGCGCGACCTTGTGAAAAAAGGCGACTATTCGCTGGCTCAAGCTCAGAACCTAGTCATGAAAAACGAGGTCTGAACCTTTTTAATCCTCTGACTATACATAAATGTAGAACACCCAGTTTTCATTTTTTTTTAACTATTCGCACGCTCTCATTCTGTAGTCAATTTCCCAATACATTATGTTGGATACATGGGTACAGTGCCTGCTTTCTGTTGATCCATAGAGTCTCACTTCATTCTCTTTCTCCATTTTCCACATCTTTACTTTGAATGTTGTCGGTGAGCGTTCGCTGGGTTCATGCTTGGGCTTTCTCGTGTATCTATTTACTACTGTAGGTCCCACTAGGCGTACCAGTGGAAGTTTGGACAGAATGGCGGGCCGATTCCACGAGAAACCGCACTTGGGAAGACCATAGAACTGGCTTGCCTTGTCGTGCTGAGGTGGGCTGTAAATATCATTTTAACGCCTTTCCTAACTCCTTCTTTTCTCTTCCTTTGTGTACAGTGTTGCATCAACCCACTTCGCTCGCTTTGTGAAGTCAAATCAATTCGAATATTTGCTTTCTGTATAGACTCGGAGTGGTCCTCACAGCTTAGCCTCCATGCTGAAGCACATTTCACCTACGAACAGCGTCTTAGCAAACCCGAACGCAGCTGTGCGCGAAGCATTTGTGGCACTGGTAGTGCGTGCGACGGGGTTGTCTGCTGCACAGGCGGATGCGTACATCCTCAGCGGTGGCCTCGTAACGGTATGGAAATCTAGCTGTAGATATTATAATTTTAATAGAGATGGTTCATACTATCTTCTCCTTGCGGTAAATTATCTTTGTTCCTTAGCCTCCATGCACTTTGTGTGCCTTTGTCTTAAACGCTCAGGTGATCTCATATGAAGGCGAAGGATGGGCGCGCGTTGCTTTAGCTACACCTACTACTAGCAACACTTACGCAGATGGAAGCAGCAGCAGCAGCAGCAGTTTTAGGAGTAGCAATGATAAGAACAGGGTTCGAAAGGACCAATGGGAAGAATGGTGTTCAACAGAGATCAACGCTGGGCGCACGCTAATGGTGCAACTTTGGCATCATTCGTTGGAAAGTGAGGACAATGGCCGCAGAAGTATGTCGGGGAATGATGTGCCTAATTCTGGTTCTGTTGGTACTCATAATGATGATAAAGAGGCAGCGACAGATGTGAAGAGGAATAGTAGTGGTAGCAGTAGTAGTGCGAAATGGATTTGGCAACAAGTGCTGGAAGTGCCTTTAACCACGACAGTGGCATCCTTGAAAGAAGATCTCGTGGCCACGAATCGTGTGCCAGCATCAATGGAGAGCGTTAACGATGGTCCAAAATCTGCAGAACACAGTGATGGTTTTAAAGACCACGAGAATAAGAACGCAGACGCACGCCAACGAGTGCGCTTAGTGTATGCCGGACGACCTCTAATCGATTGCCGTGTCGCAGCTGGAGCTCAAAACTCAGGCGTAGGCGCTAAAGAAGGAGGGAATATATCAGTGGATGAACAAAAAAGTGGCGATTCTGCCGCGCTTGAGGCTACGGTTCGCGTGCACATTCGTTTGTTGATTCGTTAAGATGTATTAAGTTGATATCTTTACTGTACCTGCTATATCTTCTTATCAACATGAGATTTCTCTATATATTGAATTTTGCATGCAAATATCTCATCTTCCTCGCCTACTTTATTCTTGTTCCAATTTCACCTCGCCTACACGCCACCACAGTTGACTTTAGGAGACCTTTTATTGGATGAGGTAGAGCGCCGAGTGGCCAGTGGGCACGCGCATGGACACGACGCCAGCGCCGTTTGCCACCTCTGTGGCCTCGCCGTTGCTTCAGTGGTGAGAATAAGAATAAACTTTTCTTTCGAATCATCAAAGTAAGCGTTGCTCTAATTTTCTAGAAGATCTTTATCATTGGATCAGTGCCTGGAAGTTTTGCATCTTACCTGATGAAGTATTTCGCTGCGACTCCTTTCTCAACTGATACATACGTAGGCTTCCTTGAAATGGCACCTATCGAAATGTCTGCAAAGCTGGCAAGCCGAGCAGCGCCGGGCTTTTCCCCATCAGCCTGAACTGCGCCGTCAACCGCCTCGCAAACCTGCCTTGCCTCGGGTCCCAGATTCAACGGGCCCTTTGTTGGCTGCGTGGAACCGCCAAGCAGCCCTCATTTTCCTCCTTGAAGTATGACATTTCCTTCTTTACCCGGATACTACAGTACAACACTACTATTCATTTTGAAGTTTCACCCCGTGTTCCCTACTCTAAGAGAAATATTCTTAGCCATTCATACCTTATACATTGTTTTCCGATGTAGACAACAGGACCCTTGCTGTCATTTTCTGAATCGAATCATCATTCTCATTCTGCCTTCCGATTTTGTTGACCCGTATAGGCCACTCCACGCTGCCCTGGCTGTCGCCGGAACTTCGTGGATGCGCACACCTTAACCAATCACATGGCTCGCTGCTGCCCCCAGCACCTGCCGCCTGAGGTAGACGAGTTTATGCTCGTGAAATGAATGAATTGTGACGCAGGAACCATGCCTGAAGTTTCTTCTATTTTCCAATTGACTTTATGCACTCTTTATGTGCTTGGGCACCTACTATTACATGCATCTTATGATTTGGCTTTGCTTCATACTTGTGAAACGAATTTGAAATCAACGGAATATTTGTTTTTCCATTTATGACACAGCTTGAATCGACGCCCTTCGAGATGCGACTCGAGCGGCTACCTTTCGAGATTACACCTGAAGTGGAACGCAAAGAACGTGAAGATGACATTGATGCATTCTATGTAGCAGCAGCGTCCTCAGCTGCTGGTGTTGCAATACCGAGTAATGTGGAGGTTGTTGCTTCATCTATTTCTGCTGCTCCTGCTGGGTCTCAAACTTTCACAAATGACGAAGGAGCAGTAACAGCTACAGTTGGAGCTCCAACCGACCTCAATAACGCAATGAACAACGCTAATAAATCACCACCAATACCACAACAGGATTTCCAGCCACCTGCTGCGCAGATTCCTCGAGCAGAACAGTCGCTTATGCCACCAGCACCACCAACGCCGCCGGCTTCTTCAATACCACCGCAATTAGATCCAAATCAGCAAGCTTCTCATCATGATAAAAGATCTCCTCACAAAATGCCAACGCGGAGTCTGACTGTGGTGCGATGTTACATCTGTGATCACCTCACTGGCCTCAGTTCTATTGCCTGGCACCACAAGCGTTGCACTCAATCCTTTCATGCAAGGAACAACGGACCCTCAGTACCGCCCATTTTGCGCCGCGCTCTTGCGGAACCTCCATCAGTGCCGCTGCCAAGTTATAAGAATACTGCTTTGCATTATGCAAATGAAGATGAAGAACTCATGGAAGATTCAGAGTCAAGAGAGATGGGCCACAACAACAACGACAGTACAACGTTGGCATCTCAAATAGCAGCTTACAATGCTGCAGCACGGCGCGTTTACTTCAATGAGGTATGTGTGCTCACTCTTGACGTTATTGTATTCACTTTGTACTCACACATGCAACTGCTTTAGGTGCGCTTTCATTGCCCAGCCTGTGGCGACGGCATTGATGATGACAGTGATGTTCTCGATTACGAGCAGCACCTGGGAATTGAATATGACGAATGGGGTGTTCCCAACGAGAACAACAACATTGAGCTCGCCAAGCTTTATTCGATAGGTTTGGGCGTCAGTGTACAGCAGCATCTGAGCGTGTGTTGCCCTGACGTGTTAGCTCACGCCCAGGACCAAGTTCTAGACATGAAATCCTCGAATAGAGGTCGCCATAAGCAACACGACTACGGAGGCGAGCACGATAGTTTTGACGGTGGCGGACCACTGCGAGGGTGGCTCTGCGTTGGTTGCGGGCGCCATTTCGGCCGCGCTGGCTACGGGTACTACTGTACCAATTACATACATGTTTTGAATACGCTTATGCAAAGGAAATCTTACATCTCTTTGTGTTTACCAGTTGGCATTTGGCTGCGTGCCGGCGCCGCTGGTGCGCAGAAGCAAAAGCGATCGGGTTGGACCATCATGCGGAATATGCTCGCCGCGGTAACTATGCAGTGCGGTTTTCCTTCGCTGTAGGAGTCGGTGCCAGAGGTGACATTAAGGCCGCCATGGCCAGGACAAATAGAGCAGAAACGCACTTAGAAGAAGCCGCTGAAGCTGCGTCATTAGAAGATGAAATTGCTCCTGATAAGATCTCCCCAGCTCTCCAGGCTGCGCGTCTCTTGCTGCAGTCCCACGGGCAAAGGCAACTTTCAGCACTTCTTGCCTCTGCTTGGACCAACCAAGCTATACCACCGTGGGGGGCTCGAGAAGGCTCATGGTTGCAAAGTGCGTCAGAAATGGCAGCCGCAGGAGCATCTTTATCGGAAAGAGACCTTCAAGACGCTGCCGCCCGTGACGAGGCTACAGCTCGCGAGGCCGCCACCTCTCAGCCGGGCGCTCTGGCGCTCGTAGGTTTACGTCAAGTGACAGTGTCAGGCCTTTGGCTGTATGATCCTTCGACGGATCGCCGGATCTCATTGCTTAACCTCTTGCAGCGCTTCAGGCTTGTAAATACAAGGGCTGCTGCTACTGCTCGTGCTGCCACTGCTGTTGGGCATACAATGGATGAAGTAGGGAGTGCCGATCACGCTTCGAGCTATGACGTCGAAACTGACAATGACAACGATGATGTGGAGAAAGATGACCCTATTGTAGGTCAGACTGTGGCATCAGCACTGAAAAGTCTTCAGCATTCAAATGTAAGTCCAAATGATTTGCAGTTGGAAGTGTCCATTTCGGTGGCAAACTTACGCTCCCTCGATGCGGCCCGAGCTGTGCGTTCCCTACTTCTGCCTACGTCAGCCGCCACTTCCACTGCCAGTGGTCGTGCCGTTACTAACCTCAACAGCAGTGCACATAACAGTGATGAAGAAGGCGAAAGTACTATGAGGAGTGAGAGCAGCAGTCGCGTTGGCCCTGTGCTTGGCAGTCCATCTTTGGTGCGCTTTCTGGGTGCACCCTGTCGTCTTACGCTGTCGCCACCGACCAACTCGTCGGTCTCTTTGCTAGAACATCCAAACTCGGATTGTACAAGGAGCGAAGACCAAGAAGGAGGCCAAGGAGAAGATCAAGAAGGTGGTGGAGAAGAAGGAGCAGAAATATTAGAAGAAAGTGACTTACCAGACAATTCGACGAAAAGTGAAATTCCATCCCAAGTTCCTATTCCAGCAAAGACGCTCCTGGCAAACACAGCGGCTGCGGTTGGAGAAATACAGTCCTCCACGCTTCAAAAGCTTCCTAAAGCAGTACGAATCCTGCGCTTACCACCACCATCGCCTCCTGGGGCTCCAGCTGGATTTGACCCTTTGCATGCATGGCGCTCGACGCACAAGTGGGCTCGACCGTCGTGGGCATGGCGGGGGAAGAATAACATGACGGCTGCTCTAGGTTATAGTCGTAGTCGTGGTGGTGCTGCAGCAGGTCAAGGCAATGATGGTAATCAAGAGTCAGACCTTGAATCTGTAGGTGATGGAGCTGAGCTAGTGGTGCCACCGCAGTTTGTGCGTGAATTGATTGCTGCGGAGGAGCGGTGGTTCAACCTCAAAGCAGAAACGACACGCGCTCTCTATGTGCTGCCACGCTGCCCTCGTTGCGAGTCTTCAGTCTCTGTTGACGATGGTGTTAGTGTACTGAATCTCCGAAGACTAGGTTTCGACGCTGTTGAAGAAGAATTGACTAGCATGATAGCAGTGGGGGCGAATTCTGTGAGAAGTGCTGGGAGGCGAGAAGCATCGGCATTTCGATCAATTGCTGAGGTTGAAACTGCTGTCTCAAGGGACCTAGCAATTGCGGAAGAAGAGCTGAGCACAGCGCGCTGCAGTGGAAGCGTGTTTGAGACCGAAGGCGCTCTTCGCGACCATATGTCGAATTGCTGCCGTGAGGTAAATATGACAAGAATAATTCAATTACAAATGACTATCGTGATATGCGTGGTTTCGATTTAAACGCCACACTTACTTTACATTCATCGTGGCTTTTCTGGAATGTTACTCACTTGATTTTCAACATACTTTTTGTCTTTTTCCTTCCGCTACTCTAATCTGACATCCTAACAGGTCCTGGCAGTAGAATCTGCTTTGCACGCCATTCGACAAGAAGCTCTTCTTGCACCCGGTGGTGGTGCACTCACTCAATCTTCTTCGAATGTTGGCGTGCAAGGGATTGTGTGTTATTTGTGCGGTCGCTCTACGCCTTCCAGCACTTCCTTCGGGTGGCACCTCCGAGCGTGTGTTACGCGCTGGCAAGTCGCCGAGTTCGCCAAACCGACCAATCAGCGACGGCCTTTGCCGAAATTACCGCGCCATGTGAAGCTGCCGGGCCCAAAACCCAAATTACTCCTCGCAAGTGCAAGTTCTTCCTCATCCTCTTCGGTCTCTACTGCTAATGCTGCTCGTGATCCTCGCCAACTTCTCCTTCCTGAAGGCTCGAGTGAGTCCCGAGCTGCCGAATTTTCAGCTGCAATGTCAAAATGGCAGGCTCAGGTGATTTGTGATTTCATGTGCAATTTGATTTGAAGTAACATGTCCACATTCAACTTAATTTTTCCTCTCCTGTTTTTCTGCAATTTGATATTGTTGCCATCTTTTCATTTCTCCCTTGTTATGAATCCTAATGCTCTATATGCAGGTGCATGCTTACAATGAAGCTGCCTTAACGCTCTCCTCGGAACTCAGTGGCCTTCAGTGTGCACGTTGTGTAGATACCTTTGAGTCTCTGAATCGCAAAAGAGCAAGTGCTGAAGCGAATTACACGGCTGCACGAGCTGCCCTCCTAGCTGCGGAGACAGCAAATTCAACTGCTGCTTCGTCCGCTTCGGCTGAAGTTGATGAAGTTGCCCCGGAATTATCGACCACAAGTGTACCGGAAGTGGGAAAAGCACGCACAGACTTGGCCGCAGCAGAAAGCGTTCTAATGAAGATAGATGCTTCGCTGTCGAAAATTCAACGCTCTTTCAAATCATGCAAGCTTCTTTTACTACACATGGACAAATGCTGTCCCCAGGTTTGTGAAGCTTTCTTCCAGCAAGATATCAAGAATTATTTGTTTCTCCTCAACAAATTTGAGACGAAATTTCCATACTGTTGGCTGATTTTTTCTTGTTTTATGCTTCGATGTTTATTCAATCAAATCTTCTAGGATATCCCTCAGCACTCCGACGGAGATGTGCGGTCGGCTCTCGAAGCTTTGAAGAATCCTTTCGATCTTATGGTCCTCATCGCCGAGACCCGAGACGCGCGTCGGAAAAGGCATAAAATTGCGCACGAAAGAATCGCGCAACGAGCAGCTAGTGGTTCTGCTGCGACAACCACCCACTCTGTTGCTGGTCCTGCCAGTGTTCCAACCGAAGGCACTGCGGCGAAGTTTCGAGCGTCCCTGAAGAACAACACCCACGGCACCGAGGCCGAAGAAGTGGAGTGGACCAGTCTGCAGCGGCGGATTCCCCTAATATGTTATCTGTGCAATGCCCCCTCGGCGTCCCTTGCCGGTTTGGACTTCCACCGGAGGGCGTGCCTGCGCCAATGGGACCGCAAAGAGCGGCTCGAGAGGCCGCCGCACAGGTGCCGTTTGTTTGGATGGCGCAAAAGTGACCCAGACACTCAATTCCCTGGCGAAAAGTAAGGACAAAGATTGTTCTTTCGTTCTATTCTGTATCGTGTTGCAGTTGGACAATCTGTGCACTCTACCTACTGTTCCAACGTTTCCTTCGCAAGAATCATTCATCATCAATATAGCCATATTTTATTTCTCATTTTATCCTGTTTGTCCTCCCACGCAGGTACGGTACGGCCACCTTCTTTTGGGATGTGCCCTCGACACCTTCGGGCGGCGACCTTTCTGCGCTCCTGGATGGCAAGCGCCAAGCAAGCGACCCCTCGGTTCGTTGTTTTGTATAATATATTAGGTCATTCGTGTCACGCATCTTGTCTCGTCCTTCTCGTATAACTTTTACTGCCTGTATTTTTGTTATCAACCTTTCACGATTCATTTTATATTTCCTTATAATTATTGACGGTAATCTTTCATTCGCATCCTTTCTTATCCGCGTCATCATAGGTGTCACCGATCGCTTTGCTTCGAGAACCGAAGCGGCGTCTGTTACCGGGTCCCGTCCCTGCGCCGCCTCGGGCTCCTTTGCCTCCTTACCCACCCGCTGACCTCGCCGTGCTCAACCGTAGCAACAACTACAGTAACAGTGGCAGCAGCAGCAGCAGCAGCAGCAGCACTACAAGTAAGAGCGCAGCGGCAACATCAGAGTGGGCAGGTGATGCGGCCTACAACGCAGCCGCAGAGACTTACAATGCGGAAGCAAGGCACATCTTTCAGGACTGGACTCAGTGGGCTTGCCCCAACTGGCGACCCGTAATTATACGGCTTGGGCCGAAGGCCATTCAGCGCGTGGTGGATGCCTTTCATGACGCTAAGACTGCGAATGCAGCAAATTCTCTAGAGATGGCTGATCCGGGCTTAGCTGCGCTTCTTGCGATGGGCCTCGAAGTTAAAGAGGTGAGTTTGGAAGCGTCTATTTGTGGGTATCTCCAGATCTTCCCTCTCGTCTCTCTCTCTCTCTCGCTTTTTTTTCAAACATTCACGTGTGGGATGCAAAAAAAAACATATCATTTCGTCAAGGATACTGCTTACTCTTGTCGGTCTGTTTGTTTGGTTTTTTTTTCTATCTGGATAGGTGGGCAACGGCGGCACTAGACTGGTTGTGGAGTCATTCCATGATAGCAAAGACAGTGATCTCGAAATCGATGACCCTAGTACCAAAGACGCCAGTAACCAAGCATCGCATGTAGTGCGACCCAACGACGCACTTTGGACAATCTCAGTGCTGTCGCCACGTGAAAAAGAAAAGGCCACTACCAAGGATCATGCTGCTTCTACGATAGCTGCCACTACAAGCTCCGACATCACTAATATAAGTACAACCGCAGCCGCGCCTTCGAGCAAGAATGCACCAATCAAAGAGAAGCAAATGTGGTCGACGCGGCGCATTTATGCCGAAAGTCCATCATCGGCAGGTTTGCTATTGGCTGAAACTGCGCTCGAGTGCTGTGATGCCATCGTCAACCATGAAGAGACACCTGATTCTAGGGAAGGTGAAGATGCAAGTGAAGTAGCGGCAACAGCAGAAGAAGGAGAGCCCCCGTATGAATCACCATCTCCGCAACGCTTCATGGTGCGACCAGATGCCAAGCTTGCAATTGTGCTGCGCCGCGGCTGCAGTATGCGATTTGCCACGGAAAAGTTGCTGAATCGGCACTTGAACGGAATAGCGTCGTCTTCAGCACCTGCCAACAAGGGGTGTGATCGCAGCGGCGCTATTGTCGCAGGAAGAACTTTGCTCGCGCAAGACCATCCGCCTGATCCCAACCGAGACCAACCTGTGAATCCGGATGAATTCAAAGGCACCGTGTGCTTTATTTGCAAGTGAGTAAATCCCTTCATTTTGAACACCTCCATCACAATCCACCCCCTTGTCATGATGGCGCCTTTTCTTCATTATTTTTACATTTTTTTTAGCGTGAACTTCAAAGTACTCACAGTGACAAACTGTGACTCCTCACGTGTTCTCTTCCTTCCTTTCGGCTGTCAATGCTGCACTAATATATACTACTCCTACAACAGCCAGCGGGTGCTGTACATGGGGTCTCTGGCTCGCCATGCGGCCAAGTGCTTCATGGCGGCGGACGCGCTGCAGACCGCCGAGCGACCTTCCCTGTACCGAGACCCCCCACCCAAACCTCCCGAACACGTCTACGGCAGGGCGCCGCGCACCGTTACTGTGTGGAAGGACGCTAATAGGAGAAAGAGCAGTGCATCGTCTGCGGCTCTGGTTAGTGAACCTCTTCCAGGAGACCCTTTGACAGAGGGTTTAGACCCTTCATTGAGAAACACTGAAATAGACACTGACAGCAATGCAGATACCAACTGCGATCTTAGCAAGGACGACGACGACGACAAAGAAGCAGAAGACATTGCTGCACGCGATCAAGAGATAGTGTCAGTGCGTCAAGATAGCGCCTTGCGCGCTCGTATTGCGCGTTACAAAGCGGGTCACACCATTGGTCCCAGCACGGTAATGGAGTGGAGATACGACGTCAAATTCGCTTTTTTCGCGGCTTTCTACGCCGACCAAATGGCAGATGCCGAGAGTTTACGAGAGGCATTCGCGGAGGTGGTGCTCGAACCGGTGTATTCCAAAAGAAGTTCCCATTTACGAGCAACGCATTCTAGCCGAACAAAAAACGACGACGTAGACGAAGGGGGTGATTTTGAAACCGGCGAAGAAAGAGCTCCAGAACACGCAGATGAAGACGGCCACAATGAGAAGGAGACTACTGTTGTGCTTCGAGTGGTTCGCTGTAAAGGAGGAAGAGGTGGAGGAAGAGGATCAGGAGGTGAAAGGCCATCTACGCTGCCACTGGTCGTAGGGGATCAAATCATGGTGTGCTGGCATGATACCGCTTCTTCCTCTTCTATATCCTCATCATCGACCAATCAGAAGAGCCCATTTGTGGGGCTCGACGGGCGTACCGACCCCGACGCATGCTCGGCCTTTTTGACAGTGCCCTGGGGTGATGCAGAGGCTGCTCATTCTTGTCCTTGGCCCCAAGTTCTAGGGGCTCTGCAACCACATGACCCTCGTGCGACACTTCCTCCTCTACAAGGTTCCAACTCGACTCCTGGCAATGCTACTGCTTTAGCTTTTATGCCATTTTCTGTGCGCTTACGGCGGTCTGTGAAGGCCCCCCTTGACCGGCAGCGCGACTTGTGCCCTGCCATGACTCTGGCGCTTCGCGAATGGGACCGTCGCTGCGCTGCGCTCTTCATTGCTCGCCACCCGCGCTGTGGGAAACGCCAAGTGCTCACGCGAACTTTACATGTGGATCAGCTGAACGATAGCCACCACAACAAATTATCGTTTGTGCTGACATCGCTTGGGTGCCCGGAAGTGGAGCACCGCGTTGCAGACGACGAAGGAGATTTATTTCCAGGCGATGAATTGACGGTGCGATAGAACGAAAGCGTGATCAAATGTTTCAACGAAAGAATGAATGAATGATGAGTGAATGAATGAATGAAGGTGTGTTGCTTAATGGATATACTCCTTGTTCTTAATTTCTCTTCTTTCATCTTAAACGTAAATTACTGACTCCTCTCTGCATCCCCACTTGTGACGATGACTATACGCCTCGAACAGTTGTATGGGCCACCAGGAGCACCAGAATCAACGCTGTCTCTGGCTCACGGGTGCCTGCCATCTGCTCTCCTACAAAACCTGCGCCGAGTCTGTGCGCAATCGCCCACCCAGGAAGTGGTTCTGCATTTCGTGCGTCGACTCCTGCGGCCAGCGCATCGCCCTGGGATTGGAGCGGGGCTTCAGTGGTGCGAGAAATTGCCGAAAGTTCCCGACGAAATGACGCCGGTGCGATTTTGGGCATCGCACATGAATTAAAGTCATTGTAAAGCATGCTATAGAGTGCTTTGATACGATATTTTTAGACTTCTCACTTGAATTTACTCTGTCTCCCTCCTCTTCATCTCTCACTCTCTATTTTCACACAGGCTGAGTTACGCAGTACTTTAGCTCGGATGCGATCAGGAGGCATCGAAGAGGCCACAGAAGACGGTTCGCGCATCGAGTTGAGAGATCGTTTAGAGGCACTTCTTAAAGGAGGGTGCGGGCGGAGCTTTGCCACTCAAAGTGCCGCTTTGAAGCACATGAAACACTGCTGCCCTAATATCATCGAGCCCTATGCCTTTGAAGAGCCCAACCCTGTAAAAGCAGCTTCAAAAGATCTGGCTTTCCATGGCGATCGGGGTCTAGGGGGCGTTTATGTGGAGGAGGTGAATAGAATCATGTCAAAATCAACGACGCACTCGCTATATGTCGATCACAAGAGATGGAAGGGATGTGATACATGTCTTAAATTCATGATGATGTCCTTTTCAATTTTTGTATGATATTGTTTGAATGGGAGTGATTTCTTGAAAATGTACGCTCTGTCTCATTTTGTGCGCTCCCGTAACTCCATGTACGGTACATCTCTTGCATGCACATGTAGACCCAGTGGCCCTATGGAGAGCCCGGGTGGGTGTGCTATTTGTGCGCGAAGCGAACTTGCACTTTGGACAGCTTCAAGTTTCACCTGTTGAGCTGCGCCAGAGCATGGGACAATTATGAGCTTACGAAGCACAGCAGTCGTTGGAAACCACCGCCCAAGGCCCCTTGTGAGGTATATATAACATGTGTAGTATATTGGAGAATTAGAGTCAATAAGCCTGTCGGAAAGTTCGTGGCTATTCAAATTCATTTTCTGCCAAATCAAGTAAAAGAAGAGCTTTTTAATTTTCTTGCATTTTTTTTAAAACTATATCCTTCCTTTTCTTTTTGGTGAGCTCTCTATTTGCTCTTTTGTCCTAACATCAAATTAAAAATAGGATGAAGAGATTCCCGAGACATATGGCGCCGAATTACAAGCTTACAACACAAAAGCACTCGCGATACACACGTCCGTGCAGGCGCAGTGCGCAGAATGCGGAAAGACGTTCAAAGATGAGCCGTCCTTGGATAATCACATGGCGAGCTGCTGCCCGCAACTCCTGTTTCAGGTGATGAATGAGAAAATGAATAAACTGTTTCATTTTAGCTCGTCGAAAATGTGATAATCTGTTTTTAGGACGCTCCTTTTTCTTTTCCACGCATCAAGTCACATGTATGTGTACTTTTATACGTGTGTGCGCCGTGTACCTTCTCTCATGTGAATTCCTCTTTCAATTTCCTTCCCTTCTCAGATCACTTCCAAAGTAGGCGCTGATCGTGATGCCATTGGAGTTGATCGCACGGTGCCCTGTTATGTCTGCGGTCGACGAGTGGCCAATTTCCTATCCGTGCCGAAGCACATTGCTTCATGCCTACGCCGCTGGTAATGGCAAGCTCTTCTCTCCCAGTTTCAAGCTCTCAGCTAGTTTTCCCCCCCAATATTTGACAGTGTTATGTATACCTACTTACGATTCTCGTGCTCTTTAATGCAGGTACAATCGTGAGAAAGAGAAGCCTCAGCCTCACCTTCGCTTACCTCCTCCTGCGCCGCCTGCGCTCCCACCACCTACCAACCGCCGGGATGTGCCCGCTTATCGCGCCCAGGCTCAGGTAACAGCCGATGGTGTTCGGAGGAAGTGAATACGTATGATTTTTGTGTATTTTCTCTTTTTTTGTGCCGTTCTACAGGCAGTCTTCGAAAACTCGCTCCCGCGCTGCAATCTTCGAGCGCGCTATTCTGTGCGCTGCACCATTGACCTCTTGAAGGACCTTCGCGGAAGCTCTCCTTTTGGCGATGACTCTGACTCATCATCATCTTCGTCGTCGTCGTCGTCCTCAGATGATAATGAGGGTGACGGAGTTAGCCGTGGTGGTGGTCGCAGTAAAAGTGGCGTCGGCAGGAGCAGGCAGTCAAAGAGCCTATCATCAGCTCCTAGAGGCCGTCTCCTGAACCTCGAAGTTCCCGCTTCCAATCCTCATGTGAGTGCAGCCAATACAGGGGAGGTCTCTGCGTCAGCCACAACAGTTCCTAGCACCGCAATGATGATGGCGACCATTACCAAGCGCGTGCCCTTGGAGATAGCCCGTAAGCACGGCCTGAAGCGTGGAGACTTGCTAGTGGCAATTACAGGGCCTTCGAGTGAGGCTAATGACGTGAACCTGCTGTACGGGACTACGAAAGGTGAGATAGAGTGCACATCAGGGCTACTGCAGCTAGTGTCCGTATTTTTTTAAGAGAAAGTTACCAAAGCCTCCCTTTTATACATCCTTGGTGATTGTTTTTTTCTGTTCTAGAACAAGGTGGCATTCAGGCGATTTTCGCGCGCATTGAAGCTTCGGCTCTCGCGATCGAGCACAACCCAAACGAACGTGGCGAGGTAAATTGTGTGGACGCTTAGAACCTTTTAGTACACATTAGGTTATCTTGTGCGTCATAGCTTAACAACTTCCTGTACATTTTGTTTACATTTTTACAAAAACATTTAAGGTGTGGTTCGAGCGGCGCTGCGGCATGACTTTCGCCGAAGAGGACACCATGCTCAAGCACCAAGCCAAGTGCAAGGTATGTGAAAGTGGCCTTTTTCATGGGTGTGGCAGATCTTCATGACTTTTGCTTTATGCATACTAACTGATTTGCTTTCTTATTTTACTTTTTTTAGTTTGAGAACTTTTCTTATATTTCCCTTCAAATTATCCTCCCCTCACAAAAAATTACAGGTTGATTTAGTGGCGGGCCTTGAAGCGGGCCTGGATAATGTTGCTGCTGTATCGAAGAAGGTCAATAATGAAGAGGATGGAGGAAGAGAAGAAGGAGTCTTCGGTATGGCCATTATGGATGCTGCTAAAACAAGCAAGAGTCATCCAGGCCAACCGACTGTCGTAGGGCGAGCTGCTGCTCAGCTGTACCGGCAACACCCAGCTTTTGAACCTACTGCAAGAAGTAAAACTTCTGCTGCTGTTCGTAGTGGCATTGTTGCAGGAGGAGGAGGTGGTGGTGGTAAACAGACCAAAAAAGCACTGTCAAGCAATTCGTTCGAGCCGGCTACGCATCGACGAGTGCCAGTGTTCGGAGACTCTCATAATAGGTTCGCGCCAGGCGCTAGGAGGCGACGCAACGAGGATGCGAAGGTGAGCGGTCCTTTCCTCTTTCGTTGAATGTTCATGCATATTTATGGAATATTTGCGTCTTTGCGACAGCACGCTTTGATCCCTTATTAGAGTGTCTCGGTATCTGAAGAGCAAATCTTGTGCGTGTCTTTCAAAGGTGGCTGCAGAGAATGCCCAATTTGCATCACGCCTCGACAAAGTCAAGTCTACGCTCCCTAAACCAGCTTCTCATGCTACACCAGCACGCGTGCATACAACAACAGCAACGAAAAGTAGTAGTGCTCATTCCACTCAAAAAGCTGCAACGGCAGCTGCTCAAGTACTTCCCTCAACCACCACCACTCCCAGTGCCGTTGCCAAGGGTAATAGTGCCCCCATCAAGAGTCGACGGGAAGCGGAAATGTGGAAGGAAAGCAAACGAGTTCAGGTATGCCTAGATGATTTATTTGATTCTTATTTGAAGTTGTTGTACAGATAGTTTAAAACTTGTTTGCTTCTCTACGCGTTGAAATCTGGAATTGCTTCACAGGACGAAAACGAGCGCTTAGGCAAAGCTCTACGATTTCTTTATGGCCGAAAGGAAGCGGTCAAGAGCGCCTACGGTGGAGTGGTAGGAAATAAATATTTCGTTTTTTTTTTGAAGTGCTTCCAAGTGCTCGCTTTTTAAAGTACTTCAAACTGCTCGTTTGAAAGCACTTTTGAGAATAGTCTCATCTCCTACCTATATTGAGCTCCCTGTTGTTTCATACAACTAATTTTGCTTGCGTGCTCATGTACGTATGTCTCCAGGTGGGCAACGCCGTGCGGGTGGCGCGGTACTACGAAGGTTACGGTCTGCACCCGACGGGAAAAACACCGGCCCCGCAAACCGACCAATGGGAGGCCCGCACTCGCATCTACACCCACCCGCCTGCTAATGCAGCAGCAGCTACTGCATCTGCTAGCACTGACACCCGTGCTGTCAGTAGAAACGGTTCAAGACCCTCAGCTAGAGGAGGTGCTAGTAATAGCGCATCAATGGCAGTCCCGAAAACGCTGGGAGTCGCGCAGTGTGGAGGATGTGCGAAGCGCGCGTTTAGCAGTGGTAGCAGTGGAGGTGGAGGGTTGCGGCGATGCCAACGCGTGGAATTACCAGAATTGTTGGCCTGGACCGAGGTATGTGCCGTTATTAGTGTCACCAAGTCCTCTCGTGCACTTCATTGCTTATTTCTATTCGACAAGTTGACTGACCTTTGCCTCCTTTTTATATCATTCCTCACTTCTCCTGAGCTATTCTTTTCCTCCCTCGTTTAGGCGGAAGGCTTGTTTGGTGACCGTTGCCGTCTCGCAGCCAAACTCCTCGGCTTAAACCCCAAGGGAGGAGAAAGTACAAGTGGCAGCAGCAACACGAAAGATGACCAAAAAGTGGCCTCATTCGGCGGTGGCTGTTGCAAATCTTTGAACCAATCACCGAACGAGACGCCTGCTACGGCAGACGATGTCCCCTGGTAACCGAATATAATGGGCGAGAGAAAAATATGTATACCTATGCACACGTGTTTATGCTTAGTTATTTTGCCTCCAAATCGTGCCGTACCGCTTCAGAAATGTCTTGACTTTTCCGCTTTCCTTGGCTGTACTGCTGTACCATTTTAATGCTCTTCTACACCCTTTGTCCATCGCTATTTTATCTCTCCTTTCCCCGCCCACACTCCCTATCGCACACTCAGGTACTGCGACGACGCCTGCGCGTTGGCGGGTTGGCTGAGCCATCGGCGGGTGTGCTTCCATGCCCCTACACTCACGGGTCATGGCGGCCTCGAGCCGAGTGCGACAGACCCCTGGGTTCTCCTCGGGAGCAAGGTGGGCTCATCAAATATTGGGAAAGTGTATGTTTGCATAAGCCCTTAAATCGATTTTGTCGCGCAACTCCCTTCGATGGTGATTTATTATTCATTTATGTCGCTCTCTTTGCCTCTCTCTTTACTATCTCCGTCTCTCTTTAGTTCAAAGGAGGCGTCGTAGGAGCAACTCGCCGCTTACTCCAGCCCTCGTCAGCTACTGTAGCCTACCCTTCCGGCCAAACCGAATCAAACGTGCCAATCGACCGCCTCGTACCCCATGATCGTAAACACGCGGATTCTATCACCACCACTACTACGACTGCCGCGGCAGCGAATACGCCGCCACCTCCACCACCAGATGACTTTGCGTGGATTGTGCCTAGGACTCGAGCCCGCTTACTGAAAGTGTCGGCCAATGGACACGAAAGACGAGTGCCGGTTGAAATCGTGAGCGTGGCACAGAAACCAAGCATGAAGGAATTGCTGGCAGCGATTGGCAGCATGATGCTTCAAGATCCCCTGTTGCTTGCTTCAGTAGGCGAAGGCGAGCGAGCGGAGAAGCTGCCAGTGGTGGAAGAAGAGGGCCTGCGGTGCTACTATTGCTATGACGAAGTCTATGCGGATGCCACGTACCAAGACCACATTGCTGTATGTGCGGCAAGGTACCAAGATGAGAAAAAACTTGAAAACTTCATTATTACGCTTTCGTGTCCGTGCACTTCTCTTCTATGCAGCCCAAGTCATTCTTTTTGTTTTCATGCAATCATATCCTCCTGCATGTAAAGTAAACATCTTCATCACACACCATTCACTTATCGTCTATCATCCTCACCTCAAGGTGGCGGCGAATGGAGGCGCGCAAGCCATTGGCCCAACAAAGGCCCGAGCCTCAGCCCCCACTCTCCATGGCTCGCCCGAGCGACGTGCACGATCAACCCTTGGTGGCAGCGTGGGCCGAGGCAGTGAAGGAAGTGATGCCCAGAGACGACGGAAGCAACCCCAACGGTGAGTGCTTGTTACCCTTTTCTCACTGTGTGTACACTCCCCTCCGAATGTGTTTTTTCACTAATATCTTAATTTGAGGTAATGTAAGAAATTCAGTACAAGCAGAGAGTTCGAGTCTACTTCACTTTGCGGGTATCTCATGTATCCTTGTACGTCTATTTGTGGGCATATTTAATCATTTTCGTGTCGTCTTAGGCGGCGGTGCATTAGGAAGGTCACAAGCAGCCGAGGAGCGCGCAGGTGCCACCGCTCAGAAGCAGCAGCTGGAGTACGCGCTCAAGGATATGGATACGAAAGTGGTCAACGACATTCTGGTGAGTTTTGTCACGGCGGTAGTATGACATGTTTTGTGTTTTGTTAAGAATGATGAACTAAGAGATTTCTGTTGTATATGCGCTTTTCCTTTTTGTTGTTCTTGGGTTTATTCTTCATCAGTTAAAAATTGACATGTGCCAAGTTTATGCCGTCCATAATCCATCTTTTTCTCTTGTGCAATTAAGGCATTGGAAGCGCTTCAGCAACGGTTGGCCTGGGAAAAGACTGGCGGCTTGCCTGCGTCGTCACTTCCACCCAGAAGAGCACCACATGACGTAGACAACGGTTCACTTGGCGAGCAACAAAACGCCATGTCAGCACATGCTGCTTGGGCAGAAGCACATGCAACTGCAGAAATACGGCGAATTAGTGGCCGAAAATTATAGATAGAACTCATGATTGCCATGGAGTGTTAGTGCGTATATTTGAGCTGGAATATTCTATCTGTATTTCAATTTCAATTCAAGACACCTATTCAGATTAGTTCCTCTCCTTCACACGCCCTGTAATCAGGATCCACATCAAATTTATCAAAACAGGTCTGAGGTGCTGCATAAATCTTTTCGTGCCATGATTCTCAAGCTGGATTAAATATTATATAGATAGCGAGGTATTTTCCTGTAGAAATTTCTGCTGAGATGCGATATTCGCACTCAGCCCCCACAAACCCAGCCGATTGAGCGACCACAGGTGAAGCCTTCGCAAGTCCCCTTGAGCTCGAGCTCGCGTATTCGCAGCTCAATGAGAATATGAGAATTCCTGTGTATCTGTGGCTGTTGTGTGTTGTGGACTTCTCTCCCTCTTCTTTCTTCATTATCGCTAGGCCCCATTATAGAGCTATGAGATATAGGCGGATAGTAGCTAGAGCTTATAAGATAGTGATGATATCAACAAGGAGTTGTGCAGGGGGCTTTCATCGAAAGATCTCAAAATTGAGAGTAAAGATGGAAACATGCAATCACTAAATAAAGTCTTCACAAGATAGTAGCCTCGGACTTACCCTATTCGCTTATACCCTTAATTTTCTGACGTCTTTGATTTGCCATGCCGACTTTTTTGCTCTTATTCGCCACCTCTTTTTCCCGCGATGGCCCATGAGAATTTAGTTCATTCGCTATGAAAGATAAATTGTTCTGCTTCGCCACTACTGCAACTTCATTCTGCGGAGGCTGGTGAGGATTATATGCAGGCAGAGCATCCATGGGATAATGCCATGAGTCGGGCAACGGCGACCCCAGGAATAATTTCAAAGCCGAATTCCATGGGGACATTGCTCGTTGAATCGACTTCACAACTGGGACTGAAAACGTCTTTGCGGCGTCTCGTTGAGGTGCTGCGTTGTACTTCAATTGGAGTATGGATTCCATTTCCACCGCTTTAAGTGGCAATAGACCCAAAAATTTGAAGCAGTCTTCCAAGACTGACATCGATATGGTAGGGTCGAAAAGATTCTCTGAAAAATATATTCTGAAGGAATCTCTGTGAAATAACCGAAGGTGAGCGCTTAGGTGCATGGCGTATGCTGATTCAAACGAGCAGTTGAATTTCGTTGAGTGCTTGAATGAGGAAAGAACGTGATTGTATACGCTCGATTTTTGATGACATCGAGTGGTTGATAAAGGTGAGTATTCTTCAAGAATGTTTTCAATTCAGAAGATACTGCCTCGTCGAAGTTTGTCTTGTTGCTACGAGATCCGAACCGTACTTGCATGCTAAGTCGCGAGTAGCACTTTTTAACCGGCTCACGCAACAGAATGATGAAACGAGGTTCAGTTCCGAAGGGTACCCCACGGGCGTGTTGTCTTGCATTAAGTCCTGTCGATTCATGTTGTCCTGCACAGTATTTGCCAAGGTCTTTAGCTCCACTAGTCAACCGAGCAACAGACGAGTCAAGCACATATTGACAAGACCGTGCACCCGAGTACTCACGATTGTAGGCTTCCGAGCCGACGCGATTAAAATTTTCGCCGAGCTGCTCTTCAATTTGACCCTCGTTAACTGGTTTGCGATACACATTGGGGTGGCTTGTGATGTATGCATAGAGAGAGGTACTTCCACCTTTTCTAGTCCCGAGAATGAAGAAGTCAGGTCTACATTGTTCAGCATGTGCGTTTACAGGCGGGAGACGCCGAGCACAGAGCTGTGAGCGGTTCGCCTGAAAGAGCATTACACATGCTGGATCAATACTTTCGCCCTTAGCATAATCGCTACCTCCTCGTGCATTGCACGGCTGATCTGTCATCATATCGAGCGGTACGTTGTGACTTTCTAAGTGCGGGCCAGACAGGATTTCGTTCATATATTGCCCCGAAAAGTTTGCAGCATTGTCAACTTTGCTTGAGTTGATAGTGCTTTCGATTTCTCTGATTAAATTGGGCTGTTGTATATCAGCAGCATTTGAATATGGTCTGCTCGAATTTGCTGCCAACGCACAGTTTCCTGGCCCCTTACTTGCGAAGTGGAGGCCGGCAATTAACATCCACTTTGGTCGGAATGCATGGTCCGAGTATTGAGAATGTATGAGCTGTACTTGGCTCGGTTCTCTGATTCTCATAATTGCACTAGTGCAGACACTGTGTCGATTGCTACGTTTCTCACGCTCTATGCTTATCTGTACTGTATCTCTACAGAGATATATATCTCTGCAAGACGTACTTAGGTTTGTTCGGCACAACCGACGAGACGGGCGAGTACCGCAGAGATCCACAGATGCATGCGTACATCTGTAAAATCCGAGAATTTCGAACAATCTACGGTACTGTACAGTAGTAGTATGCTGTTGTTTGCCTTGTGTTGTTCCCTACGGTATGTAATTATCTACCCTCCGAGGGGGGCTGGATTTAGTAACTTACAGAGCAGGGAACAATTCTAGAGGCGTCAGAAACGACCTCTTTGTTGCATCTGCTTCAAGCACGGGGATACTGAGGTCTGTCCAGGGATAAACCTTCCGGTTAACTCCAAGGAATGGCCTGCTATAGCAGATGATAGGTCGGAGTGGAGATCGCGGACGTACTCGAAGCCTATGCCTCCTTCCGAGAATTGATCTTACAGGGTTCATGAGAGCAAAGACGAACATTTTATAACTCAAAAGGGCACTCAACCCAGTCAGACTTGTTCTGTAGGATTCAACAATAGGCAGATTTATGCTATTTGTTGTTGTTTCTTTGCAATTGGGGAGTGTAATCTAATCGAAGTCCAACTGGCACTTAAAGGGGGGTCACTTCTGAAAAACGCCCTTTTTGGCCATACTTTAGCACACGCAATTCGTAACGGGATTCCCCCTAACGGAGCTCATAGGGCCAGGGCCTCGGGCCCCAAAATTTTGACCGCGTCGAGGAGTAATCCCGCTTTGGAGAACCACGTTATTCGTTATTCTATTGAATTTGGGGCCTAGAATTGGCCAAAATCGCTTAAAATTTCTAGTGCATTAGAGCTGCATTTGCTTTGTGAAAGAAGCTCCGAAATTCAAATTTTTATATCTAGCGGATAAATTTTCGTGGTTTTACGGCATAGGACCACCCCATGCGTGCCACATGTGGTTCGCGCATAAGTTTTAGGATGGTTATGACATGTTTCCGCCGCGTAAGAGCCGAATAAGCTCAAAATTACCGCTTTTGCGAAAAGCGACCCCCGTTTAGCTGCCGGCTAGTCCGAATCTAATATAAACCCCAGGCACCACCGACGGCCGAGTGGAAAGCGAGCGCTTAACTCTTCGAGCCTCCAGTTGCCATCGACTTCACCCTGTGCCGTTGTGTGAAGGCCGCTATAGCATTTCACCTCCTTGGAGATGAAAACGAATAATGGGGCGATGAGGGAGCCGGTAAGTGCTTAGAGTGCCCAAATCGCCCGGGGCCGCTGAGTGGATTCCCGGAGTGGCAGAGAGGCCAAAGACGTGATATCCCAATTTTTAGAGCAGTATAATTGGAAACCAACTCATTAGGAAAACTTTTGGGCCCGCCGTTTTCTGGAAATAACAAAGCGAAAGCGAAAGCGAAACCCCAGTCCAATCTAGTCTAGTTTATAGTCATCAAACACAAAGAAGCAACCATAAAATACACAGCAAAGGGAAGTGCACCCTTCTGAATGAGGCCTAGGATTATCTTGCGATAAAACTTCGCCCAGTATTATAAAATTTTGGCCTGCACGCCTTAAACTCAACGTATTACGTATTATCAATAACTGCTCTCCGGTGAGGACCGTACCATTTTTGGCACTGGCCCCGAGGGGCCGAAATTAGAGTTCCAACATGCAGAGAGGGGGCGTAATGGCCGCGTGGCCATCGAGGTGATGATGGTTTTATCGAGTGGCCCGCTCTTCGCCGCGGCCTGGGTGTTTCGCTCCTCAAAAGAAAAGGCCACCCGCAGAGGAGCGGGCCACTGCGATGTTTCCCTCAGGCCTAATTTTTCTGAGCCCTCCTCCGAGAGGAGGTACATTAACCAACATAGAAGGGTTCTGCAAAGTTCGCGGAGTCCCCCAAGAGGGATACCGGCCCCTCAGGGCCTGTGTGATTTGGGATCAGGCCCAGGTCATGAAGCTACCTCACGAGTTATACAGTACTGAACTTGGGGATAGGGCTGACGAGGATATAATCCGGCCTCTCAGGCCTCTCAGGCCTCTCAGTCCCCCAGACTTGTTTGGAGGATAGACGCTACATCAAGTACATTCATTTGTACCCCTTCAAATCAAATTTTATGTGTCTTTCATCGGTATGGGAAAGTTCTAAGCGGGCTAGCTCCTGTAGCTAGACATCTCTCGGACTCTGAACTCCGAACTTCAACACTTCAACCTGTAGTAATTGTTGTTTCATTCGCCCGTTCGTGTCCGTCTTTTTTTTTGATACAGGCCCCGAAGGGCCGGAATTTGAAGGCTAGCACAAAGGAATTCAACAAGTGTGGGCCTTAAGCACCCCTAAGGAGAAAACTCCCACGGCGGCCTTGAGAGCCCTTTTTTTTGTACATGTGCAGTAATTACGAAACTAAAAGCAAACAATGGGCACAGGAAGGGAGACACACCTCGGGAACTATACGGGACACCCATCCACAGGCACCTCAAGGCCGCGAACAGAGTGGCTACTAACACAGACCTACTGACCTACTGTGTGCCGCTGTGCCGCGGCGAACTCGTTGCGCCCCTGAATCGCACATCGCGCGGGCGCTTGAACTTGTTATGATGTTATGATTATAAAAAAACTCCTTAGAGGGGGTTGATGCGGTGAACGAGACTGCTGAGCTGCTGAGCGAATCATGATGTTGACGACCGACGAATCGACGCGACGCAGCGGTTATAAACTAAACGGTTGATGCGCTATACTGCATGAAGCGATGCCTAGTACTAAGGGAAGTGGCACCTTGCACCTTTTATTTGCCCCTCCAAGGAATGGCAGTAACCTTGACCTATTTCAATTGGATTCCTCGTCAAGTTCCGTGGACAATATCTTGTTGGCGGGCGAAGTTCTCATACCACCTTCTCAGCCCAAGCAAGGCCGTGCATCCTCGACTGCCATTGGAGCTGATCTTTCCGCTGCTTCTAATCAGACTGGCACTGGAAAAGTAAACGTACAAGCTGCAAAAAGTGGAAGCGATTTAGAGGTGCCTTGGGAAGCGGCTTGGGCTTACGATGCATCCTCAATGGAAGCTGTCTGGAATGAACATTGGAGTGACAACCGAGATGGCGCAATTCTACATGAGAATGACGCAGTTGATAGCGAGGAATATGAAGCTCTAGCACCTTCAATTTTTGTGGAAGATGAGAATTTCAACTGTAGCGAAAGTTCTTGGTCAAGCGACGATGACGAGGAAACTAGCAATAGCAGACTAGAAGCGAAACCGCTAAGTGCAGATATTATGGCACCACCTCTGCCGCCAGGACGTGCAGCAGCAGCAGCATGGGTAGCGTTCCGGGTAAGAAGACGCATACGTGTAACCTTGCGTTCATTTTTCTTGCGCTGGGCCCTTGAAGCTACGCATTTAGACTGCACTCCTGCTGCTTACGATGACGAAGAGGCCCACGGCTGCACTTCAGGAGCTCCAAACTGTCAAGAGGTTGCTTCCAAAGCTGGCCTTGAAGCCGAACGTACGGCGTGGGATTTAGAAGTAGACGCTGAAGTGCTTGCGATGCAGCGCGAGGTAGCAACAGAATTTGTGCGCCGACTCTCTCGTCTCATGGCACGGCTGGCGTCACGGAGTGCACCATTCAAATGTACTACCCTTGCCACTCCTACTACTGCTACTACTACGTGTGGTAGTAAAGATATGCAGACTTGCCGGAGGGCTTTGCAACAGTGGCAGGCAGCAACTGCTGCTGCAAACTTATCAACTCCAGCCTCGAAGGCTTCTTCCGGGATGGAATCAGAACTGGATGCTGCGGCAGCGCAACTTAGCGACATCGCTGCCCTCATCGTGCGGCTGGAGAGCGTAGGCAAAGCCAATGGTGACAAAGACAGTGGCGATAGCGATGAAGATGAGGTCAAAACAGGAAGCTCAGTCAAGGGTAGATCTTCTGCCACGATGGTAGAACAGCAGTGTCGTGTCAGTCGCGAAAAGAAAGTGCCACAGATTCAACCTTCTATTCCTGGCTCTCTTGTGGCTGCGACAAGAATTTCGGCGAAAAACATGAGTGGTAACGTCGAATGGTGCGACGAGAATAAAGTTGAAAACGGAGCGATGGACGAACAGAAAGAGCGGTGCGAAGACGTCAACCCTTCTGGTGACACGCCTACCGGGGCTCAAAGCGTAGTGGGTGTAAAGCCCAATTCATTAGGCCAAGAAAATAACGACTTCACACAATCGCGAGCACGGCGTGTGCGCTTCGACGAGACCGTGGATCTACAGGCTGAGAGTCACAATACTATTCACGCAGGCAAGCAGCGCTACGATGATAGTTCCACGCCTGCACTGCCTCAGCAGTCGACCAATACAAGCAGAACCAAGATCCCGTCGCAGGTGATGGCTCCCAGGCGCAGTCGTTCCAGAGCTGCGTGGTCTGCCTTCGACGACGACGACGAAGATGTGGTTGAGGCAGGCGTCGCAGCGGCTGAAAAGCGGTTGCAATCGCGGCAGAGAGCTCAATCTGCGGCCAAGCGCGCGTTGATAAACGCCACAGAGGGTGCTGAAGCAAAAGCTCAGCGAGAAGTCGAGGCGAGCCGGGCAGAGATGGCAAGAGCCGAAGCAGCTGCTCGTGTCGCTCGTCGTCGTCGTGAGCAAGTAGCTCGTGCAGAGGCTGCGAAGGCGACGGCATTGGCAACAGAAAAGGCTGCCTTGATGAATCAAACTTCGTTGAGTGCAGGAAACGATGCAACAAGCGAAGCGGACATTGATGGCGCTTCACCTTTACTACACCCCCACGATGACGTCGACATTGCATCTGCGGGCCGACAAGCAGCAGCTCAACGAGTCGCGGCTGCCGCAACAGCTAACAAGGGCATGAGTGCTGCCAGAGCCGCCGCGTTGGAGATCTTGGTTGCGGAACACGCGCGTGACACTGCTGAGCATGCACTGAAAGGCGCTGGTCCAGGTAGGTAGTTTATATCTTGCTACTGAAATCCTTGATTGAATGATTATTCCATTTCGCAAATTATGTGCCCTCTTATCTCATGATGTGCTCTCTTTCTATTTTATACAATAATCATCGTCTCCATCCTGGCAGAGGGCACAGCCGCACACTCTGCTGCTTTGTCTGCAATGCGTGCCGCTCAACGCCGAGTTGCGAGCGCTCAGCGCGCGGCCATGGAGGCCTCACATGCCGCTTCCTCGCAGGCCTCACGCGCCGCGGAGATCGAGCGCGAAATGGAGGCTGAAAACGCACCAATCAACGAAGCTGCTGCTGCTGCGGGCCGTCGGCTAGCGGCCGAGCGGGTGCGACAACAGCGCAGCACGCACAGCACTGCAGTTGCTGCTCCTCCTCCTCCTCCTCGAAGTGCTTTAGACGCGCATTATCAAGCAGCTGCTGCCAGCGCTCGCGACAAGGTTAGTCCCTTCTCTGAAATCCACCTTTGTCCAAAATCGTCATGCTTCTAACAACTATCACTAATATGATTACCCCTTGTACCTGTGTGCGTTCTGTCTATCTTTTTATCTGTTAGGCGGCTCAGCAGCGAGCTGGCGACCAAAGAGCACGGTTAATGCGCCGATTAGCGAAAGCAGAGCGTTTGCAGAAACCTGAAGAAGCAGCTCAAGCAAGGGCTTTGCTTCGTAGAGCCTCAGAAATGCAGCAACTGTACGACCAGCACTTCAAACAAAGCAACGCCACTCGAGAGCGCTTATTGGCCAATGCCAATGCCAAGGATGGCGACCAGAAGAAGAGCAGCAGCAGCAGCGATCGCGTGATCTCATTGGCAGGGAGCGGTAGTAGCGTTACCGACAAAAGAGGTCAGTCGAGTGATCGGAGGAGCGGTATCGATGGCAGTAGCGGGCCACCATTGTTGCTTCCCTCCTCTGGGGCGGGAACAAAGAATGACCACAGCAGCAGCCACCGCCAAGGCAGCAAGCAAAGCAAAAGCAGCAATTACCCGTCACTACCACCCGACAAGCCCGCTAAACTGCCCAACTTTCCGTTGCTTGACGTGTGCACGGGGCAATGGCGAGGCTTATGGGACTTGTTTCCGGTACCACGAAGTTTACACTCGCTTGTTGAACATTTCCTAGTAACTGACGTCTCTAGTAGTGACTTCGACTTATTTCTATCATCTTTCAACCTATAAATTCTTCTACCTTCTTCCCCTCCTTCTATTCGTAGGGCGCCATCGTGGTCCTAGAGTTTTACCTGTCAACCTCGGCACCGCGCAGCAGTGGTATAGACGGCAATAGCGGTGGTCCTACAGTGGCAGTGGATCCGTGATGCCCAGTGCGCGGCGGGCGATCCTTGAGGGAACTCGATCGGATCGCAGCCGCCGCGCACGGGCTGTCTCTTCCTGCAGTACAGGCCCAATCAAGGGCTCCTCGCACACAAGGGGATAAGTTAGAGCCATTGAGAGAGGAGAAGGAGGAGGAAGATGCAGAGGAAGAGGAAGGAGATGAAACGCCGCCGCCACCAGCTTTAGTGTTTCTGGCGGTGAGCGTCGATGCTTCACCACACATGGCTCAGGCGCACGGCCCCGCCACCTGGCCTCATTTGAGGCATTATTGGATTGATGCCCACGCCATCGCTGAACTGGGTACTTACTTTAGAATATTATTTGAGTTGCGCGTCACTCATTGCCAATTTTCTTGAGGATCTCCATCATTTTCTTTACTCGCAAAATTCTTTTTGCCTTGTCGTGACCCTTTCCGTCACTTCTTGCGCTTTGCCATGATCAGGAGTGGCTTTTGTGCCCAATCGAGTGGTTGCCGACGGCCGTGACCTTAATAATACTACATTAGGCGACAATACCCACCGACCGCGCATAGCGCACGTGAAAAGTAACGGCAAAGACCGCCTGCGGCTGACAAGCAGCAGCAATAGCACCAATCGAGGTCGCGTGCTGCGATGGTGGGACGGGAGTCACGGCAACGTGCTTCAGGTACCGTACCGCCTCTCGTACTTGCACCCAAGTGGACTGACCGAGACTTCCTCCCTCAAATTGTAGTAGTCTCCTCTCCTGCCCGCACTTATACTAATCTGATCTCAATCTGCTTTTTTTCTTCCTATGTATTTGATCTTCACGTGCCGCAGGGTCCGCATGGCAAATCCCGCGCGAACGGCAGCCACGCTCTCTTGAACGAACTCATGGACGTCCTTGAGATGCCGCCATCGTAGAAAAAAATCAGCGTAAGGCCGATAGCAAAAACGAGATTACAGCGCGGTGTGCAGCTAATAATTAAGGGGGGAATTCTGGTGTTAATGACGGTCTATGCTCGAAAGAAGCACAGACTCGAAAAAACTTTCTGTCGTCTGTCGTCCTCTCGCGTTGCCAAATCTCCGTTGTGCTTTTGTAATTGCAATTGAATCTCCGAAAACTTCGGCTCCCTTCTTACTTTTTACCGAATATTACCATAGAACCCTTATGTGGTAATAGTTAAATTTGCATATGTCATATGTGGAATGTGGCATCATATGTCGATATGTGAATAACACTAGCTAATGGCAATAGCTTAATGTAATGTAGGCGCTGATTAGCGCACTGGTATCTCCAACCCCATAGCCTAGCTCCTTTCAATTGCGTTGAATAATCAAGCGCCCTTCTAGTAGCCATAGCGAGGTCCCGTGCAATGGTTTAATTGCTTTTGTAATTACATATTCCTCTCCAGCATTATTTTCAGGGGGTGCAGGGAAGGCAGGGAAGGCAGGAGCAAAAACAGCAGTCCCGCAGGCAAGGGCAACAGCAGGGCGACTCAGGTGCATGCTCTGGATTAGGATTTAATGCTTGCTCTGCGAGCGCCTGTTCCGCTTTGGCCTCTTCAGCTCGGCCGATAGCTCGCCGCAACTTGATGACTAAAGTGAGAAAAGTGAAGAGAAGAATATGCAGTGTGTAAGTATGAGGATGGGCCGTGGAATGGAATATTGAATGCAAGGAGAAGATGGGAAGTGCGATGAGAGAGATGCAAAAGAAGGATTCCACGAAGATAGCAAAGTAGACAGAAATAAGACAAGCCCCATCCCTTACCGTGCCCTTTTTTCAAGCCAATCTTCTCCATTAATTGAGCATCCGTCATGGCCTTCACATCCACAACCTTATGAATATTATGCTCCACGAGAGGCTTGAAGAAGTGCGACAACCCTGCGTTCTTCAATACGATTCGAAGCTCTGTCGACATACTACTTTTGACCTTGTTAATGTCGATGATTTCATCGTCTAGTGTAGCCATCGTGACTACCTTTCGTTTTCTTCGCAATAATCTAGATTCAATAGACTAAACGCTAAATGAGGAGAAAGAGATTATCACAAAGAGTTCTATCGTCGAATCTACGACGTGCAGCTCGGAGCTCAGTTCTGTAAGTCTGTAAGATTTGTTATTGCCCGGTTGCCAGTTGCCCCCACGCCCACCGCTCGCGCCGTTTATGCCGCGAACCAGCCGAACCACGTACTGCTGTACAGGGAGTAAAGATATTTGCGTTGTTGTCCGTTGGAGCGGACATTTGGTTTTCTCCACGTGCCGAATCAGCGGACGAGCTGAGGCCGTTTGATCACAACCACAAAGTTGTTTCAGCTAACGCCCATTTGTGCCCTCCAGGCAAGTCGAGCTGAAGGACCACGGCAGAATTAAAACAAACGGACAGATAGAGAGATAATGAGAGCAAACGACATGCACGTGAAAGTGCTATTTGATTTTTCTGATTTGCTGAGCCAGGCCTTGAGACTTGAGACAGGCCAGGGGAAACCTCTTGAAATGACACAGAAGCCAATGCCTCGGGCTGAAGTATCGCCAATAAGATGGTTATCTTCCCTACCAATAACCACCCTCGCCTCCTGGATGGACACCAAATCCAGTACCCCTCGCATCTTGGTGAGGGAAGGGCTCAGAACAGTCGATGGGTACCTTCAGTGGTGTACTACATTCGTACGAACAGCGCAAGGTACATATGGGGCATTAGCCCAATCCTTAATTCGTTCCCGTTCGAACAAACAACCCGATTCTTCGCTAATTCAGCTCACACAGAATTATTATCGTGCCCATGGAGACAGCGTGCCGCTTACTTGGCTTGTCTGTTTGTTAGTAGTTTAATTCTTTCTCTCCAGTTTACTTACGCGATTATCCTTATATTATACTTAGAGAACCAGTATCTATCTTGAGCTAGTCAGACCTCTCTCTGGGTCCGCTCTTTGCCATTGCAAGACCTTGTTCGGGGGGAGTGCAACATGTCTTTACTCCAAGTCCTTGCTGCTGATCCTTTCTCTTTCGTCACCCCTTCATGCGGGGGAGCAGTCGATGGATACCTTCAGTGGTGTACTACATTCGTACGAACAGTGCAAGGCACATACGGGGCATTAGCCCAATCCTTAATTCGTTCCCGTTCGAACAAACAACCCGATTCTTCGCTAATTCAGCTCACACAGAATTATTATCGTGCCCATGGAGACAGCGCGCCGCTTACTTGGCTTGTCTGTTTGTTAGTAGTTTAATTCTTTCTCTCCAGTTTACTTACGCGATTATCCTTATATTATACTTAGAGAACCGGTATCTATCTTGAGCTAGTCAGACCTCTTTCTGCAGAAGAACGGAAGTCAGAAATCCGACAATATCATAATATCCCATAGGGCCACACAAGCCGAAGGAGCTACCATACCCACTTCACTATATGATGATCACTGGAGAAGGGAAGGGGCTGTCGTAATGTAACCGTAGACCAATAGAAATACCACCTGATTTTGAGGTTACAAACCTAGTAGTTTCCGTCCTCGGTAGTCCGTGGTCCTTCGATGCGCGTTACAGGTACAAGGCGTAGAGCGCCAGAGACGGAATAACGGCCGCACGGGAATACCCACTCAAGCAGTTCTTACTCATAGGCCTAGGCTTGGAACTAAAGCACTTCTAAGTGGTAAAGAAGCTATTGCTGTTTGCAGAAGTGACATTTAGCGCGTGTAGCGCAAACAAAGCAAAACATAATTCACGCGGGTTTGAGTTTGAGGGGCAAGGGAAAGGCACGCAGGCGCAGCTCGTAGTACATCGAAATCCTTTTAGCAGAGGTAGGAGCTGAATTTGGTGCCGCACTCTCGACTGAACTATAAACACTATAAGTACATAAGCAGGAAGGTATAAGTATAAGCATATCTGGGTTTGGAGAAATGTATGCATGTTGGAATCACCTCGAAGGAAACGAGAAGCAGGTACTAGCGCACTTAGGTTCTATGAATTCTTGAGCCCCTGTGCACAAATAAATTCGGTGGTCTTGGAGAGCACGAATCGTATGGCAAATGGCAAGCTTGATCTCCAGTTCTGATGGTCCCCAGACCCCAGACCCCAGACCCCAGACCCCCTCAAAAGTACAAACTTTTTTGAACTTGGAACGACAGGATCAACTTTTTTGAATTTGGAACGACAGGATCAGATTTAATTTCAATTTGGGAACGACAGGATCAAATCTTGTCAATTTTGGAACGATAGGATCAAATTCTACCCTTATAAAAAACACGCCAGTTTTGAAACACCAAACTCAGTTGTCGTACAGACAGCCCCCTCCTCTGCGGGCGGAAACTCCTCTTTTGAGCTGCACTCTCAGAGCACGGAGGAGCGTGCCACTTTAGACCGCTACCGTCACTTCCATGGTCTCTCAGGCATGTGCGCCTGATTAGCTTCCTAGGTTTAGTTTGCGCTGCTTAGCTTTTCTTCTCTACCTGTTAGCCTTCTAATTTCCGGTCCTTCGGGGCCTGTCTCGAAAAACTGTGCTGTAAGCTTGGATTTTTTTCCCGGATTGAATGGGGGTTGCAGTGATAATTTGATCGCCGAGTTTGCTTGGAGTCGTAGTTGTAGAAGCGTTCTTAAGATGGTGCTCTTGTGTTAGAGAGGCCATCTAGCTGATCCACAGAACCCCTCTATTGACGTACTCGAAACCTATGCCTCGTACCGAGAAGTGATCCTACAGGGTAGGACAATCAACCCCATAACACACCCCAGACGAGCTTAAATCCATTTAGCGCTATTTCCCATTAAATTAGTTTAATCGGGCCTAAATTAGCACTAAATTTAAGCCCCTAAATTAGCACTAAAATAGCACTAAATTTAAGCCCCTAAATTTAAGCCCCTAAATTAGCACTAAATTTACATTAAATTTAAGCCCCTAAATTAGCACTAAATTAGTACAAAATTAGCACCAAATTTTAGCCCTTAAATTCGAATCAAATTGGTTTATTTTTAAGCCCCCGGGGCTTTCTGGGCCGGCCGCGTCTTGGTGGTGGAATTTAGTGCTGGCTATTTAGAGCACTAAATGGATTTCAGCTCCACTGGGGTGTGCTCTCATCAACCCAGTCAGACTTTCCCTGGAGGAGTCATCAGAACGCTAAAACGCAGCTCTATGCTATTTGCTGGTGTTTCTTTGCAATTGAGGAGTATAATCAAAAAAATCTAATCTAGTCGTTTAACTTTCTATTTCTACCTCTAGGCTCTCTATTTCTGGCCCTTCGGGGCCTGCTGTGTCCGTATCTAAAAAAGCAAGAAGATACATTCTGATGAGTCCCCCAGATCGCGGAACGGCAGGAACACTCGAAGTCGACGCCTCGATACGTATCTTCCTGGCAGATAATTAATTCGGCAGGCTTCATGGGAGAAAAGAGAAAAGGATACAGCTTTCCTAATGCAAACGGGAGCTCGACTAGATTTGCTCTGGAGAGCCCCAGGGACTTTATTGGAATTTCTAAAACCGCGCAGAAAACCAAGTACCGAATCGGAACATTTATAAACTGCAGCCTTTCCGTTGGTGTCGTTATGTAACGGAGCGCCGGAGCACGCCGGGTTCTCGAAGCCCTCTACGTAATGGAGAAAAAGTCGCTCATTCAGTAGTGCGCAACCGCAACGAAGGCACGCGCGTAGCTGACGCATTCTCCTTCTCAAGGCCAGTGCTACGGCTGCTAATTTTGCCACTCTTGACGGCATAGCTCTTGTCTACAAACTCATCCGACTGTCTTGAAATGCTGAAGTTTTCCATTGCTTGGCGGTTTTTCTTTGCCGTGAGAGGTGCTCGTGGTTGAATTTCTTGAGCTTTGGCGGGTTTCAATTCCGTTGGACCTGCGATATCTAAACCTCTGGGGCCATGGGCTAATACAGAGGAGGATGCTAAAGCTCTGCATGAGTCGCAGGGTTGGCTGCCGCTACTGCTGCTACCGTATTTGCTGCTTTTCCTGACCTCTGTTTGCACGCTCGATGCATTGCAGCCACACACCTCACATGCCTGCGGCTGTACTCGCCTCGACCGCCGTACTGGCAGCATTGCTGACTCATCGGCGTTCGTTTTAGTCGCAATTTCTATAGACGTCGTAACCAATGCCTGCTTCGGGGACCCCTCAATCTGCAACGAATGGCCTTTCTCAAGGCGACCTTGCAGTTCTAAGTTCAAAGCTTGTAAACGCTCCACAGGGGACGTCGGTCGACTGCTGTGACCCACACCTGCAGCTGCACCTGCTCCTACGTGTTGCGACCCTGTTCCTTGCCGCGGCAGTGGCGGCGACTGCAACCGTGCGTGCTCGTGCTTTTGTAAATGCTTGTCTTTTGCCTGCTTCTCCTTCGCCTGCTTCGGTGGTTGGTCAGATTGATCTCGCGATGCCTCCTTCCTTAATAGTCTACCTCCTTCCTTTCGCTGCTCCTCTTTTTGTTGTTGCCGCTGGCGCACTGCCTTCACTTCTGCCTGGCGCTTCACAAACACTTTGGCTTCTTCCAAATTCGCTATCTCTTGTCGGGCAGCAGCAATGGCTACGGACCGCGCCGCTTCGCGCTTGTTCTTTTTGCCAGCAGCAGCAGCGGCTTTGTGGGGAAGAGGATGATGGCTGCTACTGCCTGTGACTTGGCGCAACACCGAGAGGGCCCCCACCGCAGACGCGCGAGCAGATTCCTGATGGTCGGACCATGCTTTCACGTTGCGCGCGGCGACAGCCACCGCGGGGTAATTGGTGTAAAACTTCACGTCTAGCCACCATTCGCCAGGTGCAACATCCGAAGATGCTTCTAAATTACGAGCTGTGCTATTAACTGCGCTACCAGGAGCAGAACCGTGGCACGACGGTACCTCACTCGAAGATACCTCATCACCGGAAGAAGCAGAGGCAGCGAGAGGCTTGAAATGGAGGGCTGCTACTTTGGCGGGCCAAAACGCCGTAGGTGAGTCCGGTGGCGCCCGTGAATCTAACGCCCACACGATTTGAGACACGCGAAAAGGTACGGGTGGCGGCAGGGGTGATGATGGTGGCGAAGCTGGTTTCTTCGTTGGCTCTGGCTGAGTTGCTGTAGGAACCTCTGCTGCCGCGGCTGCGGAAGGAGAAAGCTCCCAAGGCTCATACGGAGGCAGCGGGGAAGATGATGACGTTGCTTCACCTGCCTGTGACTCTTTTTTGTCTTCGTTTCCTGCCGGCGACATGGGTGACGCTAGAGTTGCAGCAGTGGCGGCTATCGGCGTGCTTTCTACAGTGTTTGAAGGCGTATTAGAGGATTCATCAGCTTCTATTCCAGCTTTTTCGTCTACTTCTGGGGATGGAAGGGACTGCCCTGAGACAGGAGGCGCCTGAGGTGCACTTCTCAACGAAGTTGAAGGGTTAGCCACAGTAGCAACTTCCTGGTAGCTGGCAACGTTGTCATGATCGTCACCGCTAATGTTGCCGTCCTCTTTGTAATTATTGTTCCCGCCATCTAAGCAATCATTTTCAACGTCGCAGTCGTCATTTGCCTCGATGTTGTCATCACCCTCGTCATTAGCGTCTCCACAGTCATCGTTGCCATATTCATCGACGCCAGCGCCGCCTCTTCCGCAAGACTGCTGCAGTGCCTCTTTCTCCTCTGCAGCTGCTTGTTGACTATTTTGTAGCGAAGTAGGGGAAGAGTACGCTTTCGCCGCTTCCACTCTTTGCTCAAAAGCAGCCATTGAGTGTCGCCGCTCGGCCTGACGGTCCGCGAGGCGCGCACTAGTGGCCGAAGCACTAACAGGGTCGGCTGCTGCGCTTTCGGAAGCAAACTTCTGGTCAACTTCCGATTCATGATCGGTTACATCGTCTACTGCTTGTACCGAGTGCTCTTCTTCTTCCTGATCCTCAGCCAAAGCTGTCTGCTTCTCCCCGGACACCATTTCGACTCCTCGAGCCGTCGCAGTTTCCGCCACCTCCATCATGTCCGCCGGATTTACGGCTGTGTCTTCATCATACACAGCCATCGGCATCTCGACGGTATCTACGGAATTATCTACGGTTGTTTCCTCATCTGCTAAATTGATGCGATGCACTGGCGTTCCAGCAATCTCTGCTGCAAGGTCAACACAATTTTGCGTTCCATCGCATTCATCACCGACTGTACGAGCAGGCGTGTATGCACTTCTAGGGAGAGGGCTCGGAGTAGGGCTGGTATCACCACTTCCGTAAGCCACATCACTGCTGAATTCGTCAAGGCCAGCTGCTTCGTCATCTACTGCTTGTTGCTCAGATGGAATGCATGGAGCCAAAGCGCATTGTCCCACTCCCTCCGCTAATTTCACAGCTCGACGCAACATAGATGGTAGCGGCGACGTTGGAGCAGCAAAGGACACGCGGCGACCAGAGGCATTCAAACTTGAATTTCCTACTGGCGAGTTGTGGGCCGATGTCTGGTGCTGCTCCTCGTCCTGCTCCTGCTCCTCTTGTTCTTGTCGCTGTGAGTCTTGATGGGCGAGCGCTGCTTGTGCTACTGCTTCGGCATCGCGCGTTCGGCGCTCTAATGAAGCAAGCACGATAGCATGCTCTTTTGCCATTGCGACGTTTTCTTCTAGTGCTGCTGCTAACGAAGACCTAGCGTTGAAGTACAGGAAAGCGAACATGGGTGTCAGTTTGAGGACTTCCAATAAAAAATGTAAAGGCGCCTGGAAAGATAAAGCTATGAAAAGCTACGTGTAATAGATAGTAAATGCGATAGAGTGCGGTGATAGCTGCGTAAATAATTGATTCCCACCTTAGTTCTTCCACTTGCATCGCGTAATTAGCGATCAGCTTATCGGTCGCGCTCGCAAATGATGCAGGCGTCGCACGTTGTGGCAAAGCAGCAACCTTCAGCGAAAGATTAGTGGTTGTCATAGCTGGAGCGGAGTGAATTTCGGGTGCTTCGGCCGCTAGATCAGTGGCTAACATGCAAGCACTGCCGCTTCGTTGGTCATGGGCGCTGGCTGGGCTGAGGACATACGACGACGCATCATCAAGGCTGATGTCGTTCCTGCTGGAGCTAGTTGCATTCGACGAGGGCTGAATTGCGCTATGCGGTAATTCTGGACCATATTCATGCTTAGGTGTTGTAAAGGGCATTGTTACTGGACCAGATGGAAGACGATAGGTAAACTGGCTAAGGGAGTAAGGAAGTAACCCGAGATGTTACATTTTTTATGAACGAAACGGGCAATTACTCTAATGTAGTTCTGTACTGCAAAATATTTTGAACTTCTGTACTGTAGCAGAGCCTCCTGCGATGCGTGCTGTGTGCTGCATCATGCTGCATCGCATCCTGTGCTGCATGCTCGGTACAGCTTCACAGCTTTGCAGCTTCACAGATTTACAGACATTTACGTCTCTCGGCCAGCTAGTAGTACATGTTTCGTGCAACAAAGAAGCTGCAACAGCGTTTGCTTTTGCCGTCTGAGAGGGCGCTAGCAGATACTAGCACTGATGGGGGGCTAAGCCAGGTATGTATTCATGGATGATCAATAATGACTACTGTTGACATCTTTTAGGTTTAGCTAGTGAGACGAAGTTGATCACGTTTCATTTTGATGTGCTTTGCGTAGGGCTGGAAACTTTCTACTCGAGTTGGCCCTTCTCTGATTCCTGGCGCTGGCAATGGCCGTTTTCTCTGCGAGCCAGCAGCTACTGGCCAGCTCATCTCCGTAAAACCCATGGTATCTTTGTACTTAGTCTGATGCGGCAACATAAAAAGATCGTGGCTAATATGTTTCTTCCTATTTGTTTCTTGCTTTCTTTCATGGATTTTACAGAACGCAATGGCGTCTATTGAAAGTCTCGTGAAAGTGCCCGCAGACCACACTATCACATTTGCTAATGAAGGCGACCTCGAAAAGTAATGAAGCTTTCGTTAGGAATTGCACCACTCTCTACAGGACTGCTCGCCTAAACTCTAGTTGAAAGCGCATTTTCCGAGCTTCCCACGCACATATCTTAAATGATTGATTTTTTGCTAACATTGCACATCCCTCGTATCCTATCCTAATATATGCGCGTTGATGTGTTTGCATCTGGGATTTTTGCGTTCTTCTCATGCCAGGTTTATAGCTCTGTGCGCTTCAGAAGGGGGCCACGCACGAGATCGAGTCTTGCAGGAGTTTGGGCACTTCGTGTGGAGCTTAGACGGCACTCGGGCTTGTCTTAATGCGTCAACCTGGTAACAATACTACTGTATACATGTGCGCGTGAGTGTTTAAGCAAGCACAAACCTTTGGGAAGGGAAGGACTCTTGGCAGAAGTATGAGAGGAAACGAGAGCTCGTTGCGTCGTTTACAAGTGCAGTTTGCTTAGTTACGTATAGTCCACATATTTCAAGTCTCAAAAACTTGGTGAATTTCCTGCTTGAGTCGCCAAAATCTTCAAACTTTTTAAAGTTGTTATTGTGGCCTGTTTTCTTTTTGTTTTCTTATCATCGACTTAGGTCTATGAACCATGCTGACGATGTAGCCGGCGGCCTTTCCGTGCACTTTCACGAGCGTGCTAGAGATGGAGCCATGGTAAGGAACTGCAGGGGGGTAGCTACGTGGAACTATTCGTGCACCTGTACAATTTGCGTTTGTTCGTGTCGTGATATTGACGACAACCAAAGCTTAAGATAGAAAAGGATCCCTAGCACTGTCGTAGCAAAACTCTCGGAAATGGCATGTTTTATGTCTGCTCCTCGTATTGCGCTTTCAGTGACATCACTCATGCATCCATTTGTACACTTTCCTTTGCCTTCCTTTCAACAGGTGGGCGAGGCTGCTGGCGACCTTCCGATTGGTGCAGAGCTGCGCAACAATTACCGGGCTTTTGACATGCCGAGCTGGTACTTGGACTACTGTGCTCATCACAAATTCACCGACGTGCGATCCGCTGTTCTAGAGGCAGTAGACGGTCCTAAATAGACGCTTGGCGCTGAGGCCCTAAGTTGGCTTTTTTAGACTTGAAACCCTTGCTAGTTCTTTTCAGGTCACTCTCAGCTCTCCGTGCTTTAACCCTTGAATTCGCATCGGCGTCGATGTCGTGCTTTTTCCCGCTACCGCTTTGTTAGATGGGCATGCTCATGCTGTTGCACGTATAAATAAATAGTGCTGGATACAGCGTTGTGAAGGCGTGAGCGACAAGTGATCAGCAGCCAAGAAAACCGCGGGTTTTCCGGGTTTTTACCGATTTCGGCTCGGCAGAAGATCCGGTAATTTCTGATCTCGCCGAAGGAAAACCCAGCAGCCTCATGGGTTTTCTTGGCTACTGCAAGTGATGGGTAACTCCCTTCCTCCCTTGTTCGTTGTTCTTGCTCTAGTGATCCTTCTACCTTCGTCTTCAGCTGTGCCTACTCGGCTACTCGCTACTCAGGCCATTTCCCATTTCGACATAGCCATAGCCACATGGAACGTAGTAGTCAGCGCTGTCCCGCCGTGCCTCGTATCTTTTTAATTTCCTTAAAGTTTACAGTTTACACGTAGCTCTATATGGAACTTATTTTTAATAAGATATTAGTAATATATTAGTACAGCAACCTATTGAGGTTAAGGGCCGTGTATTTTTGTTTTGTTTTTTTACTAAAGCGAGAGAGCCGCAAGGAAAAGCGCGAAAGTATAGCCATGCAAAAAAGCATAGAACTTGGCGCCCCTGCGAACACAAAAGCAAACCCATGAACTAGGGCTGCTCAGGCGCATCGCCGGCTTTTGTCGCTTTGTGACTGCCAATACCACCCCTTCAATCACCGGCGAGAATTCTGGAACATGAAAAGGAGACACGGAACCGTTCAAGCGCGCGTTCGCCGCGACGGCAGCGTGGACGGCTCGATGCGTTTCTCCTTCTCCTCTTGTCAGGCCTTTCGCACGGTAAGAGGAGTTTTAAGGAGTGCAGCTTTACTTGTACTCGCAGACCTTAGGGTAGGCGCAGCCGCTTTCCTGGATGATCACGCGCGCGGCCCAGTGGCCAGCGTCTACGCACTTGGCCATGTCCTTGCCCAGCGAGAGCTGTGGTATACACAAGCATGCGATTGAAGGGAAGGGAAAATATGAGCAGGAGAACGCAAAAGAGAAGGAATTGGTGACACCGGCTAGCTTTACTTCAAGACTACTTCTTCTAATCAAAACGTTCTAAGTTCTTCACTAATCAAGTGTGTCCTACTGTATCTACATCCCTTCCCTCCCACACTCTTTTTCACTGATGCCTCAAATCCATTACCTGGGCCAAGAATCCGCCCACGAAAGCGTCGCCGGCGCCGTTGGTGTCGACGAGTTTCTCCTTGGGGAGCAGCTCTACAGGGTAGGAGGTCACCACGCCCTCCTTGACCACGATGGTGTCGCTCGAGCCCTGGGTGATCACCACCGTGCGCGACTTGAGGCCCGACGCCTTGGGAAGCGCCGCGATGCCCTGGGAAGAGAGGAAGAAGATGGAAGATTGTGAGAGAGGAAGTAAGAAGACTGATCGAACGATGGGAAAAGGGATAATAGAAATGATAATAATAATAATGATAAGAGAGCGAACAACACACACATGATTTACATAGAATGACGTAGCGTAACGTTTCTGAACTGTCGTATAATTATGGTCAAATTTCTTTCAAACTCACCGCGGCGATGGTGGCCACGTCAGTGCCCCAGCCCATCTTTTCGCCGAAGGCCGCAGCCTCGGTCTCGTTGCCGAACATGATGTCGGTGTATGGGATCGCCGCCATCATCTGTGCAAGAACCGCGCCGTTGAACCAGAATCGCGTTAGGACAAGAAGAAACAAGACAGGGAACGAGTTAACGACGGACAGAGCCCATTGAATTGTAGAATTCAGGCAGAATCAGAATCGAAAGGCTCTGAGGTCGTTCTTTAAGGGCTGAGTCGTCGTGGTGTCACTAACTTGGTCGTTGAAGAATTGCACGAGGAAAGGGGCGGACAAGTTCATGCACAAAGTCTTTTTGTTGGCCACGCAGTGCTTGCCGATCAGGTCGATGGACTCGCACGACACCGTCAAGAAGAACCCCGTGATGTAGAACAAGTTGGCCGCGGAAATCACCGCTTGAGGACCAGCAGCCTCCAGGTGGGTCGACTATATGCACACATGCGAGAAGACAAGAAAATGACGATCGTGAAAATAAAGATTCAAAAGATAAAAGTGCATGCTTTCGAAAGGGGCTGAGCAAGCAAGTAGGCATGAAAAAAGTGCATGAGCAGAAAGACAAAAAAGTGAGCACAAAGCATGCCGACGAGGAGAAGGCAATATCTACCCATCTAATCACCTTGAAGTGGTTGGCGGCCGCGAGGTTCGCGATGAGGGATCGCTCGCCGTCGGCAGTCACCAGCACCGCGCAGGTGCCGGTGGGCTCCTCAGCCACCTCCATGTACTGCACGTTCACGCCTAGAAGTACAACGATAGATAGAGAGAGTTGAAGAAGAAGGAAATGAGATTGAGACCACGTCGTCAAAATGGATTCAAGTCCGGTAAACACAGATCCAAAGCAGCATCAGGAAGTAATCCGGCAGACTACCAAGTCGACGAAAATACAACGCAAAAAATCACTGTACTCAAGATTCGAAAAAGGAATCGGAGAGAAAAGAGGCACATGGAATAGAAGACTTCATAAATTCTTGAACGCACCGTCCGTGGAGGCTTGGTCGTTCATGGTCTTGGCGTACTCGTCCTTGCCCACCGCGCCGAAGTACGCGGTCTTGCCGGGAGTGTTGAGCATCCACTGCGCCACGCGCATCGAGTTCTGGCCTGCGCCGCCCGCAATGTACTGCACTTTGTAGTCCTTCACCAGCTCCGCGTACACGGGCTTGTGCTCGTCGCCGCACAGGATCGCATCGCCCGCCTACTTGTGGATGCATTTTTGTGAGCAAAAAAGCGTACGAGGTGAGCAGGAGACAACATGCAGGGTAAATCACGATCCAACCGCGGAATTTTTTACGAAAGTGAGTAGAAATGGAGTCTTATATGAGAACAGATTCAGTGATTTTCGAAGACAAGCGCGGGGCACTTGGTTGAGGCATTCTGGCTCATCCTCTGCGAAACCTTGAATGAGGATAGAGAGGAAAGATGCGATTGTTGCGTACCTTCACGTTGTACTTGGTGAGGAGCTCAGCTGGCACCACCGCGCTGATGTCCAGCAGCGGGTTGCACATGCCCACAATGGCGCAGTTAGAAGCTTCGGATGCCTGAAGAGAAAAGGAGCAAAACCAATGTAAGCCATTCGTCCAATCTTACGCAGGTATTTTGGCGAGTCCCTGTTGAGCCACGATTGAACGGTGGGCCCTGCACCCAGGACACTGCAGGAATGTCAAATATTCATTGAAAGACTTCTGGGTGTCTTAAAGGGTCATAACATCCGCGCTAAGGACGTTGAAATGGGTGAACCCCGGGGCGCTCACCATGATGATTTTGTGAAAAGTTTTTTTGCTTGCTACGAGTTGCGGCCAGACGTACGAAGGGTGACTGTACCCGTATATTTTGGCAAAGTGACGTGAGGTAAATACGGTATCGCACACGTACGTACTTGAGAACAGGGTCAGGGTCTGCAAAATCCAGAATCCTGCAACTGGACTGATGCAAGTGGACTATAGACCAACAAACTTAGTAACTGGCAATAAGAAGATCGATAAGAAGAACCAGGGAACTCAAGTGCAGCAGCACATAAGAACATCACCCATCGTTGGTAAACATGTCGTGCGTCGTAATTTTCTTCGGAATAAGATCCCGACTTATACTTATAGACTTATAGGCTTATAGGTTTACGAACGACGGGGAGTGAAATAGCATGCGTGCCTGATTAGCTTCTTGTTTTGAGCTGAATTGCTTTTTATGTTGGCCTTCTTATTCTTGCCCCTCGGGACCTGTGTCAAATGAAGCTATAAGACTTCAAGTTTATAAGTTTAAGTGAACTCGAACTCCGATCTCGAACAACGAACACGAATAACGAACAAACACAAAACCAAGTAACGCAGAAGCCAATTCTTCGGGCAGAATCGTAGCACGTGACACGTAACATCTAAATACATACGTAGTGAATTTCTGTAGAGGAAGTATGGCCTATGTCAGAAAATTCGTTACTATCAGCTATAACTGTGCGACCATCACGTGCGAAAGCAAAATAATAGAAATCAGAATTCGCACATGGGCCTGTCCGTAAATACATCCATCTCCGTTTTTATCATTGCCGTCAATGACAGACAGCCCTATGAGGATTGCTCTATGCGCCACCCTACGGTGGCGCCCCCGCTATAGCATTCGTGGGTAGCCAGTTCGTGAGCCAAGCAGCAGAGGCATCAGCGCGGCGCTCAGCCACGAAAGACCGCTCCTGGAACATCACGAAAAGCCATGTACAAATGAAAAGGAAAAGTCAGCAAATCGAGTAACGCGGTGATACTCTTCCAATAGGCACCCCTCATAGTAATCAACTTCCTCCCACTTCGACCATCTCCTTCTTCTCACCGCTTCAGTGAATTGAAGAATGGTAGTAATCGCCCTCTCCATGTGGTCTTTTGCGTCGGCACCTTCGTCGGTGCATAAGTATTTGAGCATCAAGTTTTTCAAATACTGCAACTTCGGGTCATCCGGCATCGTAGATGAGGACCTGGTGTGGAAGTACAAGCACAGAGCGAGAAGAGGGGAGATTCAAATGTGGCATGCAATATCTGTGCGAAGGCTAGAGCGAGCAGTGGATCATATGTGCCAGCTACTGCATATTGCATACCGGGTCAAAAGGGAAGGGACGGCGTGGTTCGGGGTTCTGCCTGACAAATGCGCCACGGCGACTTCTTTCTCGGCTAACGCTTCCATCGCTCGTTTCCTGTGAAAAAGAAAGAAAGAAAGAAGAAGAACTTAATACACGTGCAGATGATTGCCATTCAAGTGGGGAGGGTTGACACGTGTTCTCTATTATGTGCAGTTTTTTCATGCAGAAAAAAGTAGATTGATGAACAGCAAAGTAGAGAATGACATGAACACCACAAGAAAATATGGGGGCTATAACCCATGTGCACACATGCAGCTCGCTATTTGGTGCCAGTAGAACCCCTTACCGGTACATGCGGTACTCTTCTCGGAGTTCATTAAAGCGTCGGGCCATGTCTGCGGCGGACTGAGTGCGCGGTGAGTCAGGGCCACCTCCAGCCCCAGCTGACGGCGACGGCGGTGGCCGGCCGCTGCTGCTGCTCCCACTCGCGTAAGGGCTGTTAGCACCGCCCGGGCTAGGCAGATAGGCGTCTTCTGGGCGGGTTGCTGCTTTCAGCTTTGCGACTAATTCCGCTTTTTCTTTGCTCACCTTGAAGAGGGAGCAGGAGAAAGGAGATAATGTGTGTCATTACATGTACCTCACACAAAATGAGAGGTATGCCAGACATATCATTCATCACAAGTAGAAGCTTGATCAAAAAGTAAAAATCCACACCAATCAAAATTTTGTACTCCACCTCATTCGCCTTCCGCCATCCCCCATGAGTCTCATTTACAACATAATCACATACTTCGCCATCTTTTCTTTATCTAACAAATCAAAACATCAGCACACACCGCGTCGTAGCGTTCGCGCCACTGCATCGCTAAAGTAGCTTCGGCTCCGTTGGCCTTCAGCTGCGCGATTTCAGTCTGCAACGCTTCCATAGAGCTTCGCAACTGCGCTGCTTGCGCCTAAAAAAGTATATTGAGACACATTTAACCAGTCACACAGTACAGTAATGGAAACGTGGCGACCTTCACGGAAAAAATAAGAATTGTTCAAAACCAAGTATCTCCTTGATCTATGCACTTAAGGTAGTTATCCAATTTACTGGCAGTAGTAAACCTTTCCACTATGATACCATTAAACCCTACCTAGAGTGCCAACATGAGACCTACCTCGGATTCTTCTTGCAGCGTTAAAAGCTGCTCTTCAAGGGCATTCCTCGAATTGCTCCCACCGCTGCCACCTCCACTACCGTCAAGACCACTGCCACCACCACCGCTAATGCTCCCACCGCCTTGCCCGTCGATGCGGCGCTGTTGTTCGGCCACTGCTGCATGCTTGGCCTGCCTTACCTCGGCGTCCCGTTGCTTGCGGCTCACCTCGGCCTTGACGCGGTAGCGACGGAACTCGTCGGTGATTCTCGCCACCGCGGCTTCGGCCTCCATTTGAGTGGCACGGGACTCTTCGGGGGATAAGGAGGCCGCGGGCAGCGCAATGGGTTCACCCGAATCACGGCGAATGAAGTCCGCGATGGCAACCTTTGCACATAAGAACGCGGTACACAGGCAGCAGCGACGATAAGTCGGAAAGCAAAAACAGAGTTGCAGACAGACATGACACAAAAGAAAGAGGAAAAGATAATGGCAATGTAGCATGGTGGAGATTGCAAGGTACGTCATGGAAAACGCAGCAAACTTTATTTATGGATATATTCTGAGGTGGTGCTGCGAAACAAAATAAATTACACGTAAAATTACACGTAGGAATGAATCGGTTTAAATATGATTTGAAAACATCACAAAGTCCATTAACCTCGTCAGAGAAGCGCCGCCACTCGCGCACCCCGCCTTCGAATTCAAACAGGAGCCAGCTGCCGCCTTCGCCATCTTCTACGCGGCGTAAGGCTCGCGCAGGCCTCCTATTAGCGCTAGCTCCGCCACTATTGCCTGCGCTGCTGTTGCCACCGCCGTTGCCACCCGCGCTGGCTTGCTGTTGCGCTTGTTGCTTCACCTGCAGCAGTTCTTGCGAGGCTTTGAGCGCTACGGCTTCGGCTCGCTGCAACTTCGTGCGTAGGTCTGTGGTTTCTAGCACCGCCGCCTAACGTGACAGTCCCGTGGAGAGAAATGGAGGAGGAGAAGTGAATAATAATGCATCGCTGGCATGAAATCAGTTTACCGAGGAGACACTTTAATAAAACAATCATTGTATCTCTACCACTACAGCTGCCACCTCAAAGTCAGTATACTATTAATTATTCGCCGCTAGTCGCAGGTTCATACCTGCTTCTCGCGCTCTTTCTCGGCCACTTGCTTTTGGTAGTTCTGGAGCATGGTTCGGCTCTGCGTGATGAGTTTTTTGTAATGGTTCAGCTTCGCTTCTGTATCTGAGGGACCTGCCGCTCCTACTGCAACCTCGGAAGCTTGCCCACCAGTAGGCTCTGCTGTAGCAGCAGCAACGGCAGCAGCAGGCTCAGCAGGCTTTTCAGGTGCAGCATCTTGGAATGGATTCACAGCATCAGGAGCTGAGGCGCCTTGAGCCGTATTAGGCGCATCCATGCCCAAAATATAAGTTGAAATACGTAAACTAGACTATTTTTAGGTGATGATTAGGAGCACAATCTCCGCGACCAGAGTGATTCCTCGTGCACGTCACCGTGGGAGCAAATGCGTTCGTGTTGTCTTAAGCACTCCGTGAAAAATGTTATTACGCTTTTGCCGTTTCGAGGAATATTTGCATCGTTCACGATTCACGATTCATCACGACGACAACACAGAAATATCACATTTGGGCATGACTTTGGGTCGAAAAGAACTAAAAATTCCAAAAGAATGTTGCGGCTTGAGGCTTGAGGCTTGAGACGACTAGCTAGACTACTGTAGTAGTAGACCACTGAAGGGCTGAAGCGGAATACTTGAGTTAGAAAGGCAGCCATGAGTGCACGGAGACCTAACTATACGGCAGTCGCGGATGGGACTGCGCCTGATTTTGAGCTCACCAGCCAGCGTTCGAGTGATAGGCAACCAGCCGAGGACGATAAAAGCAGAGGTGAATCATCTACGAGGAACCCACTCGTCGAAAATTCTGACACTGAGGACGACAACGACGTTGAGAAAGGCACCGGAACGACCGCTACAAAGCAAGAGGAAGAAGACATGATGGATCTGAGATGTTTAGATTTGCAGGTTCGAGAAATGTCCCCGTTCAAGTATTCTTTCACTTTTTTATGTGTCTTTGGGTTTGCACAGTCTCCAACCTTTGCTAACTGTGTTGATTTCTGCCCCCTTCCCACTCCCCATGGGTCAATTGTCGCAGGGGAAAACGTTTAAAGTTAAGGTTCCAGCGAGTAGCACCGTAGGAAGCCTGAAGACAACTTTAGAAAAATCTTCCGGGCACGCAGCGGGGCGGCAGCGGCTGATCTACGGCGGGCGTCAACTTAGTGACGACAATCAGTCCCTGATGGACGCCAAAGTCAAACCGAACACGGTAGTGCACCTCTTTGTGCGCCCTGTGGCAAACAACGCTAGTTCACCTGCGCGGCAAGGTGCGGAAGGCGCAGGGTTATTGCCCGACACGAGCGAGACGGTGGCCGTGGGTGGCAGTCGAGGCGCGCAGTTGGCGGCAGTGACCATGCCTCATGGCACCACGGGCAACGATGGAGGCAATGGCGGTGGCGCAGTGGCCATGGAAATGAGCTTCAGCGGCGACACGGACTTGCAAGAATACCGTGCGCGTGTCAAAGTGCTCGCATCGCTTCTTTTGATTGTCTCCGTTATGAACAGGTGCGCTTGTTGTGCGTGTGACAAGTGTGAGGATAACCCTCGTTATTTTTCTTTATTTGTTTATGCATTTACTTTTTTTGCCCAACTTTTTTTCATGGTTCCCTTAGAACTCCTTGTTTGCCGTTTTTGTAACTGATCAGAAGCATTCTTTAGCATGTACCCTTCCTGCATGTATTTTCCTCAATTCTTCAGCTTGGAAATGCACCGTCTACTGCTTTGCTCTTCTCCTCATTTTTGCTTTCGTTTGAACCTCTTCGCTACACTAGCTTAACGCTAGCGGTATACTTGCTCGATGCGCTCTTCGCTCGGCTTGATTCTGGCCAATGGTTCAGTCTAGGCCTGGAGGCAGGAGTGAACGTGCTGGGCGTTGCTGTGGGCCTCACTGGCCTCCGTGGGGCTTCCACTCTTGACCAGGTATAGCCCTCTTGCTCTTGCATCTTGCTCTTGTATCTTGACAATACTCTTACGAGTAGATATAATAGCCGCTATCGTATAGATGTGTACCCAGAAGCCTGTTTCATGTTTTTCCTTAGAGCTGCCTTTTCATTATACGTATATTTACTTCCCTTGGGCGTTGTTAAAACGGCATTTGTCAGGAGCACGTGAGCAAGTACTGCCAGGGCCTCGTAGTCGTGGGCGTGCTTTATGTCGCCACCGACGTGTTTGGCGTGATACGCGCTGTGGCCGCGAAACAGTCTGGGAGCAGCAGTGGTGATAGCGGCGACGGGACCGGCGGCGATGGCGATGGAGGAGGCGACGATTCAGCAAACAACGGTGATGACGACATGGGTGTGAGCAGCTACAACAGTCCGGACGCTGTGAGCACGGCTGTGACCAGTTTGTTTTTCACCGTTTGCATCTGGGGCTTCTGTTTTTACCGAGCTTTCCAGTTTCAGCGCCACTTGAGAAGGGCCGACCTCGATGCTGAAGAAAACAATCATTGAGGGGGGAATTTTATCCCGTTATCGCGCGAGTGTGCGACTTGCCTTTTATGGATAGAAAAAAAAGAGATAGCCCAGCTATACCCCTGTGTATATTGTATATTGTTTTCCCCATGGCAGTTTGAAGCCTCTGTCCCTTGTGCTCGTGCTTATACGACAATTCAATTCTTGTACAACGTATCACGCATCGCGGCGCGCACCTTGGATAATTTTGCTACTGCGCCATCTGGGTTTGTACTTGGCTCGCTAAGCACCAGGACTTACTTGTTTGAGTTCAAGTACCACTGTGAGTGCGAGTTCCCTATTATTCATTAACCTGAGAAGGACCTGGCTTTGGCCTAAGGTCTTCCTTACTGCTGCGAGCTGCGAGGTTAATTTTCACTCGGGTGAATTAGGGGGCTGTGGGCTGGACAGCTGGACTGGTCAGGTAATTTCGGTGTCTCGACATAGAAGTACGATTACTACGGTGCCCTTTTATTTTCTTGATAGATATTAAAGAAGCACACACATAGAACGAATACGTGACAACAATTGGAACTGCGAAGCGCCTTTTGTAGATTGGACACTTCTCAAGAAGGCTCGAAAGGTCTTGTGGCTGCCCAGTACAGCAAATTGCTGAGGCTTTCACCAGCATCCAACGGAGGCGGGGCTTGGCTACTGGCACTACTATCGCTGCCTCGAGGTGTGCCGTAAAGCTCCAGAAGGGCGTTCCAAGCTGCTTGAGGATTCGCCACCGCCCATTCTGCCAGCACCAGCCCACCCCACTGGGCCTGCACAGGTGGCAGTAACGCCTGATCTGATGAAGAAGAAGAAGAAGAAGGCGCAGGAGCAGCTGGCACTTCTCTTGTGTTGGTGTCGCCTCCTGCTCCTGCAGCACCTACAGCACCTGCCGCAGTGATTGTTGTATCAGGCGCCCAGCCTCCGCCTTCAGTGCCTCTTTGTGCCCATGATGCCAGGAGGCTTGGTGCATCCGAGCGCGCAAGTTCAAGGGGCAACAATTGCTCCGTGGCCGGCGTAAAAGGCAACAAATTGATGCAGTGGGCATACCTAGAAAAGAGAGGATAGGTAATAAATGAAAAGCACTTACTACGCAGCCCCTTTAAGTACCCATCTTGTGCCGATTTCAGTTTGAGGAGCAGGAAATCGATTTCCACTTTATTATTTCGACTTCAACATGCATATGCTGATAGTACTGTTGTATACTGATGTTTCAAGGGGAATGCGAATGAGCGTGCATGTATGACTCACTCGGGTGCAGCCCCGAACCAGGTCTGTGAGCTCACGTCAGTGCTGCCCACCACTCCGGCCATGCCATTGGCGGAAAACACCGGCGGGTACACGCCATCGCTCCTACTGCTACTGCTCAGAGTGCTGCTGCTGCTAGCTCTGGAGCCCATCTGCCAGTACGTCTGCGCAGCTGCGACCTCCATGGCCAAGAGCAAGCGCGAAAAGTCGCGCACCTATAAAACAGAGGAGGACAAAGCTTTAAGGGCAACAATCAGATGGATTAAATGAAAGACATGGGAGTATCATTCACTGAGACAGAAATGATTATGATAAAACAATAGTACTTCTACAAACCTCTTCCCACACGGTGACGTTACTTGCAGCAGTACAGCCACTACTACTGCTACGGCTGCTGCCAGGACCATGGTTGCCCTGAGCTGTTGTTGCGGATGTCGTTGCAGTCTCTCCTTCTTTGAGGCGTGTAGCAACAACGTGCCCTAGTAGCGTCGCACCGTAATAAGCGTTCACCGCCTCAGACACCGACTCTTGCGACTTGCCGTTGGCCATCGGGAACAGACCCGACGCCCACGAGTGGCCATCGTAGAAGTCCTTGTGCCGCGCTACAGGAAACAGTGAAGAAGAGGTTGCTTGCAGTAGTGGCGTACCATTACCAGCCGTTCTAGTAGGGCTAGTAGCTTGCCTTGATGCTCCATCGTTGGGTGGGTTGGCAATATCCCACACGAGCGCAAGCAGCGCCTCCAGCGTTTGGCAATTCAACGGCTCTTCCAAGACGCTTGTTGCAGAGCTTGTTGTACTGGTTCTTCTTCTTGCTGTTGCGTTTTTCACTGTTGCTGGTGAGGCGCGAAGGCTTCGATGTGAAGCTGCCTGATGACTGCTGCTGCTGCTGCTGCTGGTATCGCCACCACTATTGCAGCATCCTAGGTTAACTCCAGCAGCAGTGGGGCAGCAGAGACCTTCAAGGGTTAGGGAAGCGCAGCTAGGGTTTGCTGCACACGAAGATGAAGTTGAAGGTGGCGACGAAGAGAACGATACAGGGACTGTACTGGTCTTGTTGGTGTTGCCACTGCTGCTGCTGCTGCTGCCACTCCAAAGCCTTGAGTGCTCAGTGAGGAAAGTCGGATCGAGGTCAGCGGCAGCAGCTGTCGCATATAGGAGGTACCCGTAGTGGAAGTGGTGATCGTTGTACCACCCGTTGCCGAAATCCGCCATGGAATCAGCGAAGCCGTCGGAGCTCACGAGGCCGCCCCAGGTCGAGTCATAGAGCTGTTTGGTTTGGTCGTTACGTTTGTTAGATTGCACAAAGAAGCAGCATTAGGTATGCAACTATTACTGAAGCAATCATTGGTCATTGGTTCACCAAGCAAATATTCTACAAGGACAAGTGGGGGAAAAGAAGAAAACACAAAATTGAAAGGGTTCTATTCGATATTTCCACGTTGCGACGCATGCGTGCGTATATTCTCCTAATTGTACACTCGCACCAGTGGGTCGGCATTTTTGCCTTCGAGCCAAGGAGCGAGGCCTTCGCTGAGAGCTGCAGCAGCTGTCACTGTTGCAGGATGAGAAGCGCCGCCAAGTTGCTTGGCAATTAAAGCTAAGCGAGCGAGGCGGCTTGCCTGACATTGTAGCGGTGATGGTAACAGCGATGGTAACGTTAGTCCTAGCATTAATAATGCACGTCTCTGGTGCAAAGATTACGAAAGGCGCATCCCACAGAATTGGGTATTTTCTGTCCACGTACACGCAAACAAGAAGTTTAGAATCTACTTGCAGACCCACCTGCTTTCCGAAGCCGTACGGGTCTCGTGCGGTCAAAGCAGAAGCACTGATCTTGGCCTCGAGCGAGGCAATGGCGAGGATCACTTGCGATGCTGCACCACTTGCGTCCACCTATGTTGTTATTCCGCCGTGAGTGCACATACGATTCACGAAAAGAGACAGAGAAAGCAAGCATAGCTTAAATGAAGATCAGGAGGGACATCGTGCGCAGGTAGTGCAAGGAAGGACGAACAAGGCTATCGTAAAATTCAACGTCAAAGCCACAAATGAAACCAACTCATTTCCTCCTTTCTTACATTATCAACTGCATTTGGGTCAGCACCATCGTCGCCATAAGGGAAGCGGCTTGACGTTGCTTCTGCAATCTTTTCGTTTAACGGCTGCGTTGCTTCAAACACACTGTCACTGCCGATGCGCGGCAAGTGCCACTGGAGCGCCCAAACGTGCCCTACATGTGCTACCATGTAGCCTTTCACACACGCCAATGCCACGCTAGGCACCGCTTGGGTATTGCT
>Ga0307931_1000046_pt1 | contig 60925 bp, 55 predicted proteins | sample OrgLakmetageno47_FD_201816 | JGI IMG/M metagenome (GOLD analysis project Ga0307931, IMG submission 201816) | Saline water microbial communities from Organic Lake, Antarctica - #47 | ecosystem: Environmental > Aquatic > Non-marine Saline and Alkaline > Saline | place: Antarctica: Organic Lake...
ACAGAGTCACCACCATCGTGAAAAACAGCAAAGGGTTGAGCAAATCCTGACGCTGGCGAAAGGCCACTTTCATGTCGCGAGCAAACACCGCTTTCATCGCTTCAACCGAACCGACGGCCTGATCCAGAGGTTTAATCATCGTAACCAACGGCCCTTGGTGTAAGCACCAGTCGCTTTGTACCTGCAATCTGTACGTTGTGATGGGTGGTAAACACCACGGCACCGCCCTCAGCGGCGCGCTCTTGCAGCAGGTTTTCGATAGCCGCCACGCCGCTCGCATCAATGGCAGTGAACACCTCATCCAGCAGCCAAAGAGGCTCGTCGGCAACCAACAGACGCGCCAGTGCTACCCGCCGTTGCTGACCGGCTGAGAGGTTCTGGCACGGCACCTGTTCGTAGCCCGCCAGACCGGTTCTTGTGAGCGCCTGCGTAAGGACTTTGTCGGTTATCGGGCGGCGACCGGCCATTAGCGCCCGCAGGTTTTCCAGCGGCGACAGCAACGGCTTTATACCCGGCCGGTGGCCCAGATACAGCACATTGCGCAAAAACGACTCGCGCATACGGGCACGCGGCTTGCCGCACCACAACAACTGACCCGCCCAGGCATCGCTAAGACCGGCTAAAATACGCAGCAACGTGGTTTTACCGGAGCCGTTGGCACCCTCGACACGGGTCACAGTTGCGGGCAGTATGGAAAACGATAAATCACGGAACAGCTCTCGCTGGTCGCGTTCACACTGTAAATTGATCGCCTGTAGCAGCGGTTCAGACATCCAAGCCCCGGTTCCGTATCGATGCAACGTAGGCTGGCATCGTGTGTGTTCAATATTGGCGCGGCGCATTGTAGCGAAAGCAGGCGCTGATTGCCCATTTCCAGGTCAATTTGGTAGCAATGAAACTTCCCACCGACCCACCCCAATCCACTCTTCAATCCACTCTTCAATCCACTCACCCATCCGCTCACTCATCTACGCTAAGCGCCCAGCGGGTGCTGGATCAATTGCAAATGGGTCGTAACGAAAGCCTGCTGGCAAAGGTCACCGACGTCATCAAACGCCAGAACGGCGGCACCGAGCTTGTGCTCAATATACGCGGCAAACCGCTTCAAGTTCAGGCCAGTGTTGGTGAAATCAAACTTCAGGCCGGCGACTGGATAAAAGTGCTGCGTGCAGGCAACGAATTGCAGCTGATGGGCAAGCTGGCAGCCGCTCCGGAAGTCAGCCTGGCACAGGCCCTGGTGCAACGACTGCCCTGGCAGCACAGCCTTGACAATGGACTGGCCCGACTGATGGCCGGCTTGCAGCAAGGTGTGAGAGCCGACACACCGCCCGGCCAACGGCCCTCGCAGGCGGTCTCGGACGCCGCTGCGCGGCCTCTGCCGCAAGCGGCGCGTCAAGCTCTGGAACAATTATTTGCGCGTTTACCCGCCAGCAATCGGCTTACGCCCGGGGCTGGCCAGCAGACCGCGGCGGTGCAACAGGTACGGCAATGGCTGAGCGAAAGCGGACTGTTTGCAGAGGCACGACTGGCGGCAGCGCCGTCGGCAGCTTTACCCGATCTGAAACTGGCCATTGGCCGGATAATTACCGCGCTTCTGGCACAGCAGGGCCAAGGGCCAGAGCAGTTCAGCCGGTTGACACCTTTGGCCAGCCCAGCGCTGGTTCAGGCCCCGTTGCAATTTCCCGGCGCGTTCGCCGTGGCTCAGGCCAGCACCGGTAGTAGCGCCAGAGAAGAACCGCCCAACGTCGGGCAACTGCTGCGAATTTTGGCCGGCATGCTCAACCGCATTACCGTGAACCAGCTGCATACCCAAGTGTTGAACGCTCGCGGTGGTACAGATGCCGGCGCGCCCACGAACACGCTGTTACTGGAGCTGCCGTGGATGACCCCGCAGCAGCAACCCAAGCTGGCGCAACTGCGGATTGAACAGCATCCGGGCAAAGACGACAGCAACCGCGAACCATCACGGGCAAGCGCTAGCGAGTGGCGCCTGATACTGGCGATGGATCTGGACCCGGCCGGCCCGCTGCAATTCGAAGTAAGCCTGCGCCAACAAACGGTGAGCGCTCTGGTGTGGGCCGAGAAACCAGACACCTTGCGCCAGGTGCACCAACAACTGCCGCTGCTGCGCAGCAGCCTGACTGATCTGGGGCTCGAAGTAACGGATCTGGAGTGTCGCCAGGGCAATCCGGGCCCAATAGCGACGCAACTACGCCATCGACTGGTGGATACCAAAGCATGAGCAAAAACAACGAACCGCAACAGGCGTCAGCGGCCGTCGCGTTAAAATACGACGGTGAGCGGGCGCCCATCATCAGCGCTGTTGGCAATCACGCGCTTGCGGACGACATTATTCGCATTGCCCGCGAACACGGAGTGCCTTTGTACGAAAACGCTGAGCTGGCCAGCACTCTGGCACGCCTGTCGCTGAACGATGAAATCCCCGAACAGCTGTACCAGCTGGTGGCAGAAATTCTGGCCTTCGCCTTTCACATACAGGGCTTGGCACCGGAAGACGCCGCTCAATGACGCCAAAACCAGGGTTCAGGCCGCCTCGCGTTTTTTCAGGGCCGACACCAGTTCTGCCTCGGGCCGGGAAATGCCGCAGGTGTTCATCAGATCGTCGATATCGGCGCCCAGATCAACCAGCCTTGCGGCTTCGTCATAAGACACCCGCAGCGGATCGTTCTGGCGCATCTCTTCGATGGTGGTTCGCAGTTCGTACAGCTGGCGTTCGCAGGCGACCAAACGCTGGCCTACCCCCATGCCGGTGCTGGCAGTGGCATGCAGTTCGCGGCCAAGAATGTCACAGCGGCTCTTTAACGCCGCCTGCAACCCCCGCAGCTGCCGCCCCTGCAAGACCGTTTGCGCCATCAGCAAAAACAGAGCCATAGCGACCAAAATCCAGGGCAACCATTGAGGAATCTCGGCCAATACATCAGCAAACATCGCAACATCTCCTTGGTCTGCGTCAGGGTGTCGATCTGCGTTCGCTGCCGGCTTAATACCTTACAGCGCCGAGATGTCCGCCCATTCGTGGTCTGTCAGCATCTTGTCGAACTCGACCAGAATGATCAGCTCGTCATTTTTGTTGCACACGCCCTGAATAAAACGGGCACTTTCTTCGCTGCCTACATTGGGCGCGGCTTCGATTTCACTGGACTTGAGGTAAACCACTTCGGCCACCGAGTCCACCAGAATACCCATCACCTGATCGGCGGACTCCATTACCACAATGCGGCTGGCGTCGGTGATGTCGGCATCGTTCAAATCAAAACGCCGACGGGTATCAATCACCGTTACCACGTTGCCGCGCAGGTTGATGATGCCCAAGACGTAATCTGGTGAACCTGGTACCGGTGCAATCTCGCCGTAACGCAGTACTTCCTGAATCTGCATGACGTTGATGCCGTAAGTTTCATCGTCCAGACGAAAAGTTACGTACTGCAACACCTCGTCGTCTTGGGCCTGGGTTTGCTGTCCGCTTGGGGCTGCCATTGTGTTCAATCTCCATGTACGGCTGCTGTGCGGGCAGCCTGACCGTCAAAAAATCATCATTAACGCCCCTGCACGCTGTACGGGGAGCACAAATCATGCCAGCACTACCCTTTGTTGGCACTGAGTACTCGCCGGGGCCTGTTCAGCTTAAATCCAGGTGCTGTTCGCGCTCGGCGCGAGCCAGCAGATTCGCCATGCTCTGAACGTCGAGCAACGCGCACATCTGCTCAATCACTGTGCCAGCCAGCCACGGCCGCTTGCTGCGCGACGTGCGCCAGCGCACCTGCTGCGGGTTGACGATAAAAGACTGCGCTACGTTATCACAAGCCAGCCCCCAATCACTGTTGTTAAGGTGTATCACAAACCGATAACCCGCGCGTGCGTTTGCCGGCGCCCGACCCGCCATAATCCACTCAGCACTGTCCACCACCCGCAGGTTTTTGTCCCGACCCGGGCGAATGCCCATATACCAAGACGGACTTCCAGGCATCGGCGTTACATCGTCTTCGATACGGTGAACGCCCCCCAGCAACACCAAAGGCACAGCCAGCTGCAACCCTGCCACGGTAAAAATCAGACACTCAAATGGCTTTTCGGCCCACTCAGGCCTGGCCTGCGGCCCGACTGCTGGCGCACGCTGCGGAACGGCCACGGCCTGCACCAACGGTTTAGCAATGACCGGTTCTGGCTTGGCCGGCAGCGGCGCCACTACCCCCAGCGGTTTGGCAGCAGACTGCGCGTCCTGCTGCTGCGCCTGATCGGTGGCCGTGTGCAACAGGTCATCCAGATAGTGGGCGATGGCGGCTTGTGGATCCGCCAGCTGTGTCATTTTTTTGTCAGCCACCAAACGGCTCCCGCCAGGTACCGGTTTGCGCCAATAGATCGTCAAGCAGGCGACGATAAGCGCGCACTCCGTGGGTGTTGGCGTCTATCGCTGAGGGCACTGATCCGGCTTGGCTGGCATCACGGAATTTTGTGTCCACCGGTATGGCAAAACGCCAAAGCTGATGCGGGTAGGTGTCACGCAGCAGATTCAGGCTTTTGATCGAAGCTTGGGTTCGGCGGTCAAATAAAGTGGGCACAATGGTATAGCTCAAAGGATTTTTCTGCGAACGGCCAATCATGTGCAGCGTGTGCAACATGCGCTCAAGACCTTTAATGGCCAAAAACTCGGTTTGCACCGGAATGACCAAATGGCGTGCCGCCGCTAGGCCATTAACCATCAGTACGCCCAATGTTGGGGTGTTGTCCAGCAGCACACAGTCAAAATCATCCCGCAGCTGCGCCAGCGCGCGGGAGATCAACAAACCCATGCCTTCAACACCGGTCATCCGCCTTTCCAAGGTTGCCAGAGCCGTGCTGGCCGGCAGTAACGAAAGGTTGGGCACGCCGGTGTCGATAATCAGCTGTGCGGGCAGTCCTTCAGGTACTTTTCCCTGATGCTGAAACAGGTCAAACAGGCTGTGCTTGAGGCGGTCTGGATCATAGCCAAACCAGCTGGTAAGCGAACCGTGCGGATCCATATCCAGCATCAGCACACGCTCGCCACGGCTGGCCAACAAGTCGCCCAAGGCAACCACGGTGGTGGTTTTACCCACCCCACCTTTTTGATTGGCCACTGCCCAAATTCGCACGTTTGATTCTCCTGCCTGTCCTCGGCATGTCAAACGGCAATGCATTGCCGTTATGTTGTGATTCGCGACTGAAAAAGCGCTGTTCACTCTTTTTTAAAAGAAAGACTACTTTTTAAACGACAGATTACAGAAATCGTGCCAGGTTCAGCGTACGGCACCGCGAATGCTGGCATCGCGGGAAATCAGCAGCACCACGCGACGATTCCGGCGACGGCCTTCGTCGGTATCGTTGCGGGCCACCGGCTGATGCTCGCCATACCCCACCGCAGCCAGCCGCGCCGGGTCTATGCCGTTCATCACCAACATGCGCACCAAAACCGACGCGCGGGCGGCCGAAAGCTCCCAGTTTGACGGAAAACGACCGCTGCGAATGGTCTGATTATCGGTAAAACCTTCAATGCGAATGGCGTTGTCAGCGTCGCGCAGCGCGCCCGCAATTTTTTCCATCACCGCGAAAGAATCGTAATGGGGTTCAGCGTCGCCGCTGCCAAACAACAGGCTGTTGGGCAAATTCAGCCGCAACCACTCATCATCGGCGTTCAGAGATATCACGCCGGTTTCAATCAGTTCACTAAACTTAAGCCCAAGCTGGCCGGCCAGCTCCTGAAGCGCACGCGACCGGCTGGCGCTGTCTGGTGCTGGCGAACTGGAAGATGTTGGTGAATTGGACGGTGCTTCGGGAACCACCGGCGCGATGACGGCATCGGTTTCAGTGCGCTCAACAGCAACCGGCTGCTCGCCGACGGTAATGGGCACAATTGAGCGTTCCGGCGCGTTGAAAACACCGGTCAAGGTATTCGACAGCACCTTGTATTTGCCCTCGTTAACCGAAGACACCGAATACATCACCACAAAAAACGCGAACAACAGGGTAATGAAGTCGGCGTAGGAGACGAGCCAACGCTCTTTACTGTGGAAATCGTCTTGGGGGGGGCGGCGGCGCATAAGCCATTAACACTCGCTATCAGGGAAGAAATCCACTCAAGCGGATTTCGATGGATTTTGGGTTTTCACCCTCAGCAATGGCAATAAGGCCTTCGATCATCATGTCTTCGTAGCGGGTGCGCTCGCGCACCAGCCCGCGCAGTTTATTGGCCATCGGAAAAAACAGCAGGTTTGCCAATGCCACCCCGTAGATGGTGGCAACAAAAGCGGTGGCTATGCCTCTGCCCAATGACTCCGGGTCTTCCAGGTTGGTCATTACCTGAATCAGCCCCATCACTGCGCCGATAATGCCGATCGTGGGCGAATAACCACCCATGGCTTCAAACACCCGCGCCGAGTCCAGATCCCTCTGTTCTCGGGTTTCCAGCTCTACGTCCATAATGCTGCGAATAGTGGTGCTTTCGGCGCCGTCAACCAACAACAGCAAGCCTTTTTGCACAAACCGCTCCGTCTCGCTTTCTGCTAGCCCCTCAAGCCCCAAAAGGCCCTTTTTGCGGGCAATAACACTCCAGTTCACCACTTTGTCGAGGCCGTCTTCCAGGTTGACAAAAGGCGGCACAAACACCCAGCGGGATTGGCTGCACGCGCGTTTCAGAACCGGCCAGGACGTTTGCAGTATGGTGGCCGCCAGGGTGCCACCAATAACGATCAGCGCCGCCGGCGCATTGAACAACGACGCCAGTGCACCACCCTCCAGTAAATTGCCCCCCAAAATGGCCACAAACGCCAGAATAACGCCAAGAAGGCTCAGTACATCCATCAGCAGACTCCGTCTTTAAGTCGCTGGCAAACATCGTTCAACGCCAGGATTTCGTCACTCAGACCGGCCTTGGCCACAGCCATGGGCATGCCGTAAATCACCGAGCTTTTTTCGTCCTGCGACCACACAATCGAGCCACTCTGTTTCATCATGCGACAGCCTTCCCGGCCATCTGCGCCCATGCCCGTCAGTACAATACCCAAGGTTTTACCGGGAAAGCTGCGCGCCAGCGAACCAAAAGTGACATCGACCGAGGGTTTGTAATTGAGCCGGTCATCGCCGGGCAATATACGTATCCGGCCTTGGCCACCGCGGTTTTCCACCATCATCTGTTTGCCGCCGGGCGCCAACAAAGCCAGACCGGGGCACAACAGATCACCGTCTTCGGCCTGGCGCACCTGAATTTGGCAAGACCGGTTCAGTCGCTCGGCAAAAGCCGGGGTAAAACTGGCGGGCATGTGCTGCACCAGAATCAGCGGTGCGGGAAAGCCGGCAGGCAGGCCGATGAGCACGTTCTGCAGGGCCACCGGGCCGCCGGTAGAAGTGCCAATCGCCACCACTGTGAAGTGCCTGCAGGGTGCGCGCCGGTGGTGGCGCTCCGGGCCGGCAACCGCTGCTGCGGCCGCAGGACGAGCAGTGATAGAGCGTCGCTGTAGCGCTGGTGGCGCGGCGCGGTCAGCCGTCGTCAGAGCCCCAACCGCGGCCCCCGGTGGTTCATGGGCGCGAGTGACCCCGGAGTTGCTGGGGCGGCTACGGGCGATACTGACAACACGTTCGACCAATATTTTTTGTAACTGACTGCTGTTACGCGCAATCTCCTCAAAGTTCTTGGGCAGAAAATCCACAGCTCCCGCTTCCAGCGCATCCAGGGTGACCCGCGCACCGTTATAAGTAAGTGACGAAAACATCAGCACCGGTATCGGGTGTCTGCGCAGTATTTCCCGCACGGCCGTAATACCGTCCATGACGGGCATTTCGTAATCCATAGTAATCACGTCGGGGCGCAGTTTCTTTGCTTGCTCCACGGCTTCGCGGCCGTTGCTGGCGGTGCCAACTACGGTAATCTGGCCAGACGCACCCAGAATTTCACTCAGGCGTTTACGAAAGAAACTGGAATCATCAACAATCAGTACAGAAACCGTCATTTACTTCTCCGGGCGATGTATCGGCGTTAACTGTAGTGTTGCAGCAAACTGGGCACGTCGATAATCAGCGCGATCCGGCCATCGCCGGTAATGGTGGCACCAGCCATACCCGGCGTACCCTGCAGCCCGCGCCCGAGAGGTTTAATCACCACTTCTTCCTGGCCTACAAGCTGGTCAACCACGAACCCGACCTGGCGGGTACCCATAGACACAATCACCACGTGGCCGTTTTCCGGCTCAACGCTTTCGGCACCGCCACGAATGAGCCAACGCTTGATGTGAAACAGCGGAAAGACTTTGTCGCGCACCACAACACACTCGCGACCGTCCACCACGTTGGTCTTGTTCAGATTAAGGTGGAATATTTCCACCACGTTGACCAACGGCAGTGCGAACGACTGATCAGCAAGCATGATCATCAGCGTCGGCATAATGGCCAGAGTCAGTGGCACTTTGATCACAATGCTGGAGCCTTCGCCCAGCTTTGACACCACGTTAAGCTGGCCGTTGAGCTGGCTTATTTTTGTTTTCACCACATCCATACCCACACCACGACCGGACACATCGGAGACTTGGTCTCTGGTGGAAAAACCGGCCGCAAATATCAAATTATAGCATTCCTGATCGGTCAGCCGGTCGGCGCCACCTTGGTCATACATGCCTTTTTCGACCGCTTTACGGCGCAACACGTCGGCGTTCATGCCAGCGCCATCGTCGGTGATCAACAGCAGAATGTGGTCACCCTCTTGCTCCGCCGACAAGGTAATGGTGCCGACTCTGGGCTTGCCGGCCCGTTCCCGCTCTGCCGGGTTTTCAATGCCGTGGTCTACCGAGTTGCGCACCAGGTGCACCAACGGGTCCGACAACGCTTCCACCAGATTCTTGTCAAGATCGGTGTCTTCGCCGTGCATCACCAGATTGATTTCTTTTTTCAGACTGCGAGCGAGGTCGCGTACCACCCGCGGGAAACGACCAAACACTTTCTTGATGGGCTGCATGCGGGTTTGCATGACGGCGGCCTGCAGATCGGTGGTGACCACGTCCAGATTGGCCACCGCTTTGTGCATCTGCCCGTCTTCGCTTTGATCACTCAGGCGCTGCAGGCGGTTTCGCACCAGCACCAGCTCGCCCACCATATTCATGATGTCGTCCAGGCGTTTAGTGTCCACTCGCACACTGGTTTCTGCAGCGGCCGGAGCTGCATCGCGAGGCGGCGCTTTAGCAAGTGCCGGTTCCGCTGAAGCTTTGGCCACTGTTGGAATCTTGGCTGGTTTTGGCTTTTTAGCCGTCGCTGTCGGGCTGCCGCCCTTGCCATGAAGCTGATCCAGCAGTGCTTCGAATTCGTCGTCGTTGATATCGCCATTGTCGCTTGCAACCGAGCTGGCCACAGCGATTTCGCCGGCGGCCGCTGGCGCTGCATCGTCGCCGTTCAGGGCGTCGAGCAGCTGTTCGAATTCGTCATCGGTAATGTCGCCCTGATCAGCGCCGGCGGGTGCAGCTGAATAGATGGCAGCTTCGCCTTCAGGCAGTGCCAGCTGATCCAGCCGCTCAATCAGCTCCTGCGGCGCCGGCGTGAGCACGTCACACCGGCGCACCTCTTCGAACATGGCATTTACGTTGTCCAGGGCTTTCAGAACGACGTCCATCAGCTCAGAGGTTACTTTGCGCTTGTGGTTCCGCAGGGTGTCGAACACGTTTTCCGCCGAGTGACAGCAGTTTACCAGAGCCTCTAACTGCAAGAAGCCCGCCCCGCCTTTGACCGTGTGAAAGCCACGAAAGATGGCGTTCAGCAAATCGCTGTCGGCAGGATTCTGTTCCAGGTCCACCAGCTGCTCAGACAACAGCTCAAGAATCTCACCGGCTTCAACCAAAAAGTCCTGCAGGATGTCTTCATCGCCACCAAACGACATATTTGTTCCCCATTGTTCAGAAACCAAGACTGGACAACAGGTCGTCCACGTCATCCTGACCAGACAACACATCTTTGCGTTGTTCTGACATCATCTGCGGCCCTACTCCCTGCTCAGCCGACGGCTGATTGTCCTCAACCTGGTGCACGGTGCCGGTCAACTGGTCTACATGACCGGCCATCACCACCAGGCTCACCAGGTTGTCTTCCACGTTCCGCACCAGGGTAATCACATTTTGAATCACTTGACCTGTCAGGTCTTGATAATCCTGAGCCAGCAGCACTTCCGAGAGGTTGCCGTACAGTTTGCCGGCGTCGGTGCTCAACGCCGCCAAAAACCGGTCCATGCGAGCGTGCAACTCGCGGAATTCGGTCGGTGCCATGTCTCGCCGCCGCAGGCGCTGCCACTGCTGGTGCAGATCTTGTGCTTCGTCTTGCAAATGACGAGCGACCGGCATGCTTTCTTCGACCAGATCCATGGTGCGATTCGCCGCCTGGCCGGTCATTTTCACCACGTATTCAAGACGATCAGAAGCGTCGGTCATTTTTGACAGAGCCTCTTGCTGTTCGGGATTGCGCGGATCAATCTGAAAATTACGCCTGGCTTCGTGCAGGCTGCGGGTCAGCCGCCCTACTTCGTGGTACAGGCCCTGATCTCGCACGTCTGCAAGCTCGCTGATCATCGCCATAGCGCGAGAGTAATCGCCCGCGTGCACGCTCTCAACCAACTGTTCGGAATGTTGCTGTAATTTTGCCGTCAGCTCTGGTGCCAGCGCCTGGCGCTCGCCTGTTGACTTGCTCATGGCGTGTATCCACTCCCCGGTTACTGAATTCGTTCAAAGATTTTTTCGATTTTTTCTTTGAGAACGGCAGCAGTAAACGGCTTTATAATGTAGCCGCTCACACCGGCTTGCGCCGCAGCAACAATCTGGTCGCGCTTGGCTTCGGCCGTTACCATCAGGATCGGCAAGGTCTTGAGCTGGTCGTCGGCGCGAACGTGCTTGATCAGATCAAAACCGGACATGCCGGGCATATTCCAGTCGGTCACCAGAAAGTCGTACTTGCCGGTTTTCAGCATAGGCAATGCCGTGTTGCCATCGTCCGCTTCGCCGGTGTTGGTGAAGCCCAAGTCACGCAGCAGGTTTTTGATAATGCGCCGCATCGTGGAAAAATCATCCACAATGAGTATTTTCATATTTTTGTCCAAGAGGACCTCCAATCAGTGAAATCTAGTTGGATCTCGTTGCATCGCTGCCTGCGCCGTACAGGCGCCAAAATCATGTAGGGTCCGTTTTCCAATCGGCCAACCGGCTGCGCAAGCGCAAGGCAGCCTGGCTGTGAATCTGGCTGACCCGGCTTTCACTGACGTCCAGTACAGCGCCGATTTCCCTCAGGTTTAACTCTTCCTGGTAATACAAGCTCAGCACCTGTTTTTCACGTTCTGGCAGGGTTTCAATGGCCGCCGCCAAACTGTTACGGAAGGCAGACTCTGACACCCCGTGCAGTGGATTGTCATCCATTTGTGGTTGGTCTATCGGCAGCGCACCGGAACCATTGAGCTCATCCAGACTAAAAAGCCGACCGCTGTTGGCGTCGGCCAGGCAACTGTGGTATCCCGCCAGCGTCATACCCAGCTCAGCAGCCACTTCGGCATCGTGGGCTTCGCGGCCCTCTCGGCCCTCTATCGCTTTGATGGCGTTGGCAATGCGCCGGGAGTTTCTGTGCACTGAACGCGGCACCCAGTCGCCCTTGCGGATGTCGTCCACCATAGCGCCGCGAATACGAATACCGGCGTAGGTCTCAAAGGTAGCACCTTTGCCCGTGGTGTAGCGCTGCGACGCCTCAAGCAAGCCGATCATACCGGCCTGCATCAAGTCTTCCAGCTGAACGCTGGCGGGCAATCGTGCCAGCAGGTGAAGGGCAATTTTCTTGACCAGGGGCGCGTGCTCTTCAATCAGCCAAGCGGCGTCTGAAGCACCCGATCGTTGATAGACTCCAAGATCTTTCGCCAATGTCATAAATCCGCTTTTTGTACGGGATGTGTTTTAAACGTTGACGAGCCGCTCTACAAAGAATTCAAGATGGCCCCGCGGTGATGATGGCAGCGGCCAGCGGTCCACTTCTTCAGCAAGAGCCCTGATGGCCAGCGAGGCTTTTGCTTGCGGGTAAGCCTCCAACACCGCTTGCTGGCGCCGCACCGCTTTTTTGACAGCCTCGTCAAAAGGCACTGCGCCTACATACTGTAACGCCACATCCAGAAAGCGCTCGGTAACCCGGGTCAGTTTTTCATACAAAAGCCGGCCTTCTTGTTCGCTGTTCACCTGATTGGCCAGAATCCGGAAGCGATTGGTGGCGTAATCGCGGTTCATCAACTTGATTAAGGCGTAGGCATCGGTGATCGAAGTAGGCTCGTCGCACACCACCACCAGCAGTTCCTGGGAGGCCCGCAAAAAACTGACCACCGATTCGGAGATGCCTGCGGCCGTATCCACAATCAGCACGTCGATTTGATCGGCAATGTCGCTGAAGGCGTGTATCAGTCCGGCGTGTTCCATGGCGCTGAGCTGGGTCATGCGCTGGGTGCCTGATGAGGCCGGCACAATCTTGATGCCGCCGGGGCCATCGACCAGCACGTCACGCAAGTCGCAGTCGCCGTTGAGTACGTCTTGCAGATTGCGCTTGGTTTTCAGCCCTAACAATACATCGATATTGGCAAGCCCCAAGTCAGCGTCAAGCAGCACTACCCGACGGCCTTTTCGCGCCAGAGCAATGCCCAAGTTGACCGACACACTACTTTTGCCAACGCCACCTTTACCGCCAGTGACCGCAATGACCTGAACCGCATGTGCTTTACTCATACTGATGATGGCCTCTTGCCATGTTTAACCGGGAACGAATGTGACCGCTGCCCCACTGTGCCTGACGTCCCGCTTGACAGTGGTGTTTTTCCAACCGATGCGTTCAAGACCCGCTGGCCGCGACCTGCACCTGCACCTGCCGCAAACCCTTCAGCCGTTCTACACCGAGTTGCACCAGCGCAAGTGCCTCCGCCGCGTGCAAGTCTTGAGGTATTTTTTGGCCATCGGTGTACCAAGCCACCGGCAGACTGGTTTCCATAACAAATCCCAGCGCTTCGCCCAGAGTCAAGGCCTCGTCGATCTTGGTAATCACGCAGCCCGCAAGGTTTGCTATCTTATAACAATGCCATACGGATTTCATGATCCGCGGCTGACTGGTGGCAGACACCACCAAATGTGTACGGATGTTGTGATGACTGCGGGCCAACTCGGCCAATTGCTCCTGGTAGCCCCGATCGGTGCTGATCAGCCCGGCGGTATCAATCAACACCAGGCGCCGGTCAGACAACTCATCCAGAATGTCATCCAGCGGGTGGCCCTCATCAACCACCCTCACCGGCACGTTAAGAATACGGCCAAACACAAACAATTGTTCGTGCGCCGCAACCCGATAACGATCAGTGGTAATCAGCGCCAAGGAATCAGCGCCGTGGCGCAGTACGTAACGCGCCGCCAGTTTGCCGATGGTGGTGGTTTTACCCGCCCCAGTAGGCCCAACCAAAGCAAACACGCCGCCTTCATCCAGCCATTCCTGGCGCGGGGTACGCACACCGTTAACCAGCATTTTGAGAGACTGCTTCCAGCCATCTTCCAGGCGCCCGGCCTGATGACGGCGAGCGAGGTTGTCGGACAGCTCGCGGCTTAGGCCGAACTCACTCAGACGTTCCGCCAGGCGCTGCTGAAGAGCCGTAACGCTGGCGCCAGCGCCGCTGCCTTTTAACGCGGCAGGCGCGGCCTGACCGCTCATCAGTTCGCGCAGACTGCTTATTTCAGAACGCATGGCCGCCAGCTCTCCGGCATAACCCGCGGGCTGAGCGCTCTGCGCTGCCGCGTTTTGGCCATCCCCGCCCGCGCCGGCCGGCAACGTTATGCCGCTCTCTACAAACGGATCTGCACCGGTCATGTCGGCAAAGCCATTAACAGTTTCAGCAATGGAGCCGTAGCCGGCTTCGCTTCCGGCGCGCTGCTCGCGCACACCGCGAATGCGATCACGGGAGCGGCCAAGCTCGTCTTCCAGGTGGCGCTGCTGGTCTGCCTGCAGCTCGGCCAGATGAGTGCCACTCGTCGCTGCCACCGCTTTGTCACCTAAGCGCTGGCGCGCCATATTTTCGTCGTAATCGAGGGCCGTCACAATTTCAACGCCGCCGTCTACCCGGCGGTTGGAAAGTATCATCGCATCCGGCCCCATGTGTTCGCTAACCTGCTTCAAGGCAGCGGCCATTGTGGGTGCAAAAAAACGTTTTACTTTCATGCTTGCTCATCCTTTGCCTGGAACGCGGCGGGCGTTATCCGTGTGTCGTCTGCGCCGTTACTGGCCTACCGACGCTACGATGGTAATCTGTTTGTTGTCCGGCACTTCCTGATAAGACAGCACGTGCAGGCGTTCTATGCCGTAACTGGCGAACTTTGCCAGCACCGGACGCAGCGGGCCGGACACCAGCAGAATCGCGGGCTTACCAAGCACTTCCTGGCGCTGCACGCTGTCTTGCAGTGAGCGCTGGAGTTTTTCCACCATGTTTGGCTCTAGCACTAGCCCGATGTCGTCCTGCGCGCCGGATTGTTGACTCTGCTGTACAGACCGGAGCAATAACTGTTCCAGATCTGGATCCAGGGTAATCACCGGTATTTCGGATTCGTTACCCACGATGCTTTGCACAATCATCCGCCGCAGGGCGTGGCGGGTCGCCGTCGTCAAGGCTTTTGGGTCCTGACTGCGCGGGTGCAGATTCACTATGGATTCAGCGATAGAGCGCATGTCACGAATGGGCACTTCTTCTTTTAACAAATTCTGCAGCACTCGCAGCAACACGCTGATGTTCACCGCTGAGGGCACCAGCTCTTCCGCCAGTTTCGGCGACACCTTTTCCAGCTGGTCCAACCACTTTTGCACTTCTTCGTGGCCCAGCAACTCGTAGGCGTGGGTCTGCAAAACCTGATTCAAGTGAGTGGCCACAACGGTGCTGGCGTCTACCACGGTGTAGCCCAGGCTTTGGGCCTGGTCTTTTTGCTCTGGCTCTATCCAGATGGCGTCCAGACCAAAAGCCGGATCTTTGCCTTCTATACCCTCCACTTTGCCAAACACCTGGCCGGGATCAATGGCCAGCTCACGCTCCGGGTGAATCTCCGCTTCGGCAATGGTGACGCCCATCAAGGTGATGCGATAAACGTTGGGCATCAGGTCCAGATTGTCGCGGATGTGCACCGAGGGCATCAAAAAACCCAAATCCTGGGACAACTTTTTACGCACCCCTTTAATGCGGCTAAGCAGTTGCCCACCCTGACTTTTATCCACCAACGGAATAAGCCGGTAGCCGACTTCCAGGCCCACAATGTCCACGGTGGCGACGTCGTCCCAGCCCAGCTCGCGATTCTCTGCCGGTGCCGGAAGAACCTGGCTGCCGCTGTCGCCACTGACCGGTTCGCCAGCGCTGGCACGACCCGCCGCTGTTGCACCGCCGCGTAGCGGGTAGCTGCCACCTTCTTCTACAGTTTGTTGATTCTTCTTCCAGGTAAACCAGGCCGCTGCCGCCGCCAGCGAACCCAGTCCCAGAAAGACGACGTGCGGCATACCCGGAATCAGGCCCAGCAAAATCAGAATGCCGGCCGCAATCGCCAGAGCCTTGGGCACATCGAACATCTGCTGCAAAATCTGGCTGCCCATATCCTGGCTGGAGGTGGTGCGGGTGACCATGATCGCCGCCGCCGTAGACAACAGCAGCGACGGGATCTGAGCCACCAGACCGTCGCCAATGGTCAACAGCGCGTAGCGCTCCACCGCCAAGCCAAAATCCAGCCCGTGCTGGGCCATACCAATAGCAATCCCGCCAATGATATTGATCGCCAGGATGAGCAGGCCCGCAACCGCATCGCCTTTTACAAATTTCGAAGCACCGTCCATGGAACCGTAGAAATCGGCTTCTTCGGCCACTTCCCTACGGCGAAATTTGGCGTCTTCCTGATTAATCAAGCCGGCGTTCAAGTCAGCGTCAATGGCCATTTGCTTGCCGGGCATCGCATCCAGGGTAAACCGGGCGCTCACCTCCGACACTCGGCCAGCTCCTTTGGTGACCACCAGAAAGTTGATGATCATCAAGATGGCAAACACCACCAGGCCGACCGCGTAGTTACCGCCAATCAACACCGCACCAAAAGACTCGATCACTTTACCGGCAGCATCCCCACCGTTATGGCCTTCCAGCAGCACAATACGGGTAGACGCGACGTTCAACGCCAGGCGCAGTAAGGTCGCCAGCAACAAAACGGTGGGGAACGCGGCAAAGTCCATCGGCCTCAGGGCGTACACGCACACCAGCAGAATCACGATGGACAGGGTTATGTTGAAGGTAAAAAACACGTCCAACAAAAACGCCGGCACGGGCAGAATCATCATGCCCAGCAATCCCATCAGCATCAGTGGAACCCCGAGGTTCCCCCGCGCCAAGGATTTGACGTTACTAAAGACTAAGGCTCGGTCCATGCCGGATGTCTCTCTAATGATTCCCTGATAGGGCCTGATTTGATCTAGATTGATTCAATCTGAACGGATCTCTGGCGCACTGACGCGTTTGAACAGGTACCCAGCAAAAACCGTACCAATCCTTAGGAAATCCCCTACAACTTTCTGCTGCCGGCAGCCTGACGCAAACCACCAGATACGGTATCCTTTCGCTATTTTGCATTATTGCTTTTATGCACTACCTCCCAGCCCTCAATTATCACGACAAACAGGTGACCGCCATGCCCATCCACAAAGTAAAACACCCCCTGATACAGCACAAAATCGGCCTGATGCGCCGTGCCAACATCAGCACCAAAAATTTTCGTGAACTGGCGCAGGAACTGGGTACGCTGCTGACTTATGAGGCCACCAAAGACATGACCCTGAAAAAGCAGCAGATTGACGGCTGGGCCGGGCCGGTCACCATTGAACAGATTCAGGGTAAAAAAGTGACCATCGTGCCGATTCTGCGCGCCGGCATTGGCATGCTGGACGGCGTGCTGGCACTGTTACCCGCGGCGCGGGTAAGCGTAGTGGGCCAGATCCGCAACGAGGAAACCCTGGAAGCCACCACCTACATGGAAAAACTGGTGGGTGAACTGGACCAACGCATGGCGCTGATTATTGACCCCATGCTGGCCACCGGTGGCTCGATTATTTCGACCATTGATTTGCTGAAAAAAGCCGGCAGCACCGACATTCGCGCGCTGATTCTGGTGGCCGCGCCTGAGGGCGTGGAACGCGTTTTGGCTGCGCATCCGGATGTGTCTATCTACACCGCCTCCATCGACGACGGTCTGAATGAAAAAGGCTATATCCTGCCCGGCTTGGGCGACGCCGGCGACAAGATTTTCGGCACCAAGCAGAAGGACGTTTAAACATGCCTGAACACACTGATGAGTCTGTTAACAACGCTATCAACAAGCCTGCTGACGAATTTTCTCATGAACCGGTATGGAAGCAGGCTTTAGCCGGCTCCCAAATGTTGCTGGTGGCCTTTGGCGCACTGGTGCTAATGCCGCTGATTACCGGCATAGACCCGAATGTCGCGCTCTTTACTGCGGGCCTTGGCACCCTTATTTTTCACATTGTGACCGGCGGTCAGATTCCGATTTTTCTGGCGTCGTCATTCGCTTTTATTGCCCCGGTGATTGCCTCTAAAGGCAAATTCGGCATGGAAGAAACCATGGGCGGCTTGATGGCGGCGGGTATTTTGTACATCGTTCTGAGCGCTCTGGTAAAAGTCCGCGGTACCGGCTTTATTACCCGCTTGCTGCCACCGGTGGTGATTGGCCCGGTCATTATGGTGATTGGTTTGGGGTTGGCACCGGTGGCGGTGCACACGGCGTCTGGCCGCACCGGTGACGGCAACGTTCAGTTGATTGCGGAAAATACGGCGCTGTGGATTGCGATGATGTCGTTGGTCTGCGCCGTAGGCGCCTCGGTTTGGGCAAAAGGTATTTTTCGCCTGATCCCAATCATGTTTGGCGTGCTGGTGGGCTATGGTCTATCGGCCATATTGGGTTTGGTGGACACGACGCCGGTGCAACAGGCACCGTGGCTGGCCATTCCCAACTTTACCGCGCCACAATTCAGCTGGGGAGCCATTCTGTTCATGATTCCGGTGGCGATTGCCCCGGCTATAGAGCACATTGGCGACGTACTGGCCATCGGCAACGTTACCCGTAAAAACTACCTGGACAAACCCGGCTTGCACCGCACCCTGCTAGGCGACGGCCTGGCCACCAGTGCCGCTTCGCTGCTGGGTGGCCCACCCAACACCACTTACTCGGAAGTGACCGGCGCGGTCATGCTGACCCGCAATTTCAATCCGAAAACCATGTGGTGGGCCGCGGTTATCGCCATTGTACTGGCCTTTGTGGGCAAATTCGGCGCGGTTCTGCAGACCATTCCGGTACCCGTGATGGGCGGTATTCTATGCCTGCTGTTCGGTTCTATTGCGGTGGTGGGCATGAGCACGCTGATACGCCACCAGGTGGACCTGAGCTTGCCGCGCAACCTGGTGATTGTGGGTGTTACCCTGGTATTTGGAATTGGTGGCATGGTGCTGGGGCACCTGGCAGGCATCGCGCTTTGTGCGATCGTCGCTGTCGCCCTGAACCTGATTCTGCCGGGTTCACGCGAGGCCTGGGGCAAAGCCATTTACGAAAACAAAGACTGATAAACATCGGCCCCTACCCAGGGGCCGATGGGTGTGTAGGTCGCGGCGATAATTACTTGCGCGCCATGGATTCCAGCATTCGATTCACCGCGTCCAGATGCTCTGGTTCGTTGTGGCACATGCCTTGAAAACAGGCGCAAAGATCCAGAAAATCCTTCAGTTCCATTCGCTGCGCCATCTTCATCAAGCGCTTGGTCATCCGCGTCGCTTTAGGCGGCTGGCTGGCCATCCGCCCGGCTAACGTCATGGCCGCAGGCATCAGCTCATCAGCCGGCACCACGTCCAAAACAATGCCCAGCTCTTTGGCTTCGTTCGCATCCACAATCCGGCCCGACAAGGTTAACTCGAAGGCCCGTTGATAGCCGATCAGGCGTTGCATCAGCCAGGCGCCACCGTCCCCCGGAATGATTCCGAGGTTAAGGAACGTTTCACCGAATTTGGCTTTCTCTGACGCTATGCGGATATCCGCCATATTGGCCAGATCGAAGCCGGCACCGATGGCTGGCCCATTCACCGCGGCGATGACCGGCACTTCAATCGCCTGCATAACCAACGGAATACGCTGAATGCCCTTGCGATAGCGTTCAGCGCATTCCGCTGCATCGCCGGCAAAATCGCCGCCGCGCTCCGCCATGTCACGAACATTGCCGCCCGCACTGAAGGCGGAACCGGCGCCGGTAATAACCAGCACCGAGACATCGGCGCAATCATTAACCCATTCGGCGGTGGCGACAATATCGTCGATCAGGTGGGACCCAGTAAGGGCGTTGCGTAAGTCGTGGCGGTTGAGAGTAAGCGTTGCAACACGGTTCTCAAGAGTAATCAGTGCATCGACCAGCTGTGGCAGATGGCTCATGTTTGACGGATTCGTGTTTGACTGGCTCGATTCTAATTGGCTCATAGCGGTGTCTCCTGGCAAACGATCACTCGGGCATCGACTACCGCGTAACCGTTGCTGTAAGCAATCACGGGATTAAGATCCAGTTCAAGGATCTCAGAATGTGCATCAACAATACTGGACACGTTCAACAACAGCTCGACCAACGCGTCTTTACTCACCGCGGGTTCGCCACGGACTCCGTCCAATATTTTACGGGCTTTGATCTGGTTGACCATAGAACAGGCGTCATCATGGCTCAGTGGAATGGCGCGAAAAGCGACGTCCTCCAACACTTCCACAAAAATACCGCCCAGGCCGAACATCAACACCGCCCCGAACACCGGGTCACGGCTGACCCCGATGATAACCTCAGTGCCCTTACGAGCCATGGGCGCTAACAAAACGCCCTCTATTTCGGCGTCGGCTTTGTAGCGCTTACACGCGGCGAGAATTTCAGCGTGGCCGCGGCGCAAATCCGCTTCGCCACTGAGATTGAGTTTGACGCCACCGGCGTCCGATTTATGTAAGATATCCTTGGAAACAACTTTCATAGCCAACGACGTGTGACCAAACTCGGCAACCGCCTCTAAAAACTCAGCCTCATTCCGGACAATCAGCTCTTTTGGCACGTCTACGCCGTAGGCGCGCAACAATGACTTAGCTTCAAACTCAAACAAATCCCGGCCACTTTCCTGAGCCTGCTTAAAGGTTGCAACAACGCCAGCGTCAGGCCTCAGTGGCTGCGCTCGCTCCGCCCGCTGGCTACTGGCGATATAGACACCCCGTTCGTTCAGCGCTTTCAAAACCTGGACCGCGTGCTCGATCGAGTTGTACACAGGCACCCCCGCTTCGCGCAGCCTAACCAGCGGCTCAGGCCGAACGTGGCTGTAAAGGCTGTAGACCACCAACGGTTTATCGGTCTGGCCAGACAGCGTCGCGATCGCATCGGCCGTCTGCAACTCTTCCGCCTTGAGTTCCTCTGCAAAGCGAATGCCGTAGCCACCAAACATGCCCACCAGCAACACCATGTCAACGTTTGCGTCCTTAACCAGGATACCCATGCAGTCTGCAAGCAAACTCGGATTCGCGTCGGTACTGCCAGCCACATCAACAGGGTTTACCAACGACGCCTGTGAGAACAGAATGCCCCGCAGCGCTGATCGAGTCGCATCAGACAGCTCGGCCAGCGCCAGCCCTGCTTCACACAAGCGATCAGACGCAATCGTCGCCTGGCCACCACCGTCGGCCAAAATCGCAACCCGGTTGCCATTCGCCTGCTGCAAAAGACCCAGGCCTTCGGCAACCGGCAGAATCTCGTCAGACTGGCTGACCACGGTGACGCCCACCTGACGCAACAAATCTACCGTCATCCCATAGCGGCCGGCTAAGGCGCCGGTGTGCGATTTGGCGGCTTTCTGGCCTGCCTCGGTTGAGCCCGACTTATAAACCACCACCGGCTTGGTTTTCGCAACGTTTTTGGCAACGTTTAAAAACACGCGGCCGTCTTTAAAACCCTCTACATAGAGGGTCGCCACGCGCGTGTTCTTGTCTTCGCCCAAATACTGAAGGTAATCGGCGAAGCCTAAATCAATCTGGTTTCCTGGCCCCACATAGGTGCTGAAACCCACATGCCCGTTGCTTTGTGCTTCGAGCACCAAAGCCAACAGCATATTCCCTGACTGAGAGATGACGCCGATATCGCCGGGCTTAATGTTGTCGAGCGCCAGCAAATTAACTTTTTTATGAAGGTTGAAGATCCCGGACGTGTTGGGGCCAACAATACGCACGTTGGCTTTTTGAGCGGCTTCCAACACCTCTTGCCCGAGCTTGGCGCCGGCGTCGTCCACTTCGCCAAAACCACTTGCGAGAATAATCGCCCCTTTCGTTCCATTGCGACCGCATTGGCCCAGCAGGTCGGGAATGGTTTTCGCAGGCGTACAAATCAGCGCCAAAGCCGCCGGGCCCGGCAGTGATTCCATCGACGGGTAGGCTTTGTGACCCAGAATCGTATCGGCTTTCGGATTGATCGGATAAATCGCCCCTTCGTAGCCGTCGTTAATGAGTCCAACCATCGCTTTGTAGCCGCGCTTGGTGGGATCGGGTGAAGCGCCCAGAATCGCGATTGAATCGGGTGCCAGAAACTCGTGAAATGAACTTTTCATGGTCAGCAGCCTTTGAAGACGGGTGCGCGTTTTTGAGCAAAAGCATCCACGCCTTCTTGCCAGTCCTGGGTTGTGGTGCACATAAACACGCCGTCCAACTCGTGCTGAAGCTGCGCGTCCAGATCCGCGTGAGAGGCGTTGTTCAATAGCTTCTTGACCAATGACATGGAAATGGGCGCTTGGGTGGCCAGCTGTTTGATAAACGCCCCGGCCTCATCAAGCAGTGCCTCGTCCGCTACGGAACGAGTCGCCAAGCCGATACGCTCAGCCTCGGGGCCGTCAATTTTAACACCGGTGAAAATCAGCTCACGGGCTTTCGCTAAGCCAACCAAACGCGGCAGAAAACTGGTCACACCGCCACCGACACAGGTACCAATGCTGGCTTCGGGAAAGCCGATTTTTGCCGTTTTGCCGATAAACATGAAATCACAGGAGCAGGCTATTTCGGCCCCCGCACCCAGTGCATAACCGTTAATGGCCGCGACCACCGGCTTACTCAGTCGAAACACCGCTTCACAAACGTCATTGCCCAATTGCAGGTACTGCCGCCGCTGATATTGGCTGCGCTCGCCTGAACCGTGCTCTTTCATATCAGCGCCCACACAAAAGGCGCGCCCTTCACCGGTTAATAAAACGGCTCTGACTTCAGGGTCGGCTTCTGCTTGATTCAACGCCGTCAATAAATCTTTGTAAAGCATCTCAACAACGGCGTTCAGCCGATGGGGACGATTGAAGCGAATCTCGGCGTAGCCGTCTTTGCTGGTATAAATCAGGGTTTCAAATGACACAATAAATTTTCTCCATCTCATCAGGTGTCGCGTCGCAGGTCCGACGGTATCGGAAAATTCGGCACGGTGGGCTTGTCAACGTGGCCTTTGCGGAACTGGCGCAGCTGGAACACATAAGCCAGCACCTGGGCGATGGCCATGTACAGGCCGTCCGGTATTTCTTGACCAATATCGCTGTTGTGATACATCGCTCGCGCCAACGGCGGTGTGCGCAGAATTTCCACCTTGTTTTGGCGGGCAATGTCCATGATCTTGAAAGCCAGTTCGTCGCCGCCCTTGGCCACCACCATAGGCGCAACCATGCTGTTCGGATCGTACTTCAGCGCCACCGCGTAGTGGGTCGGGTTGGTAATGACCACGTCAGCGGTGGGCACGTCCTGCATCATCCGTCTTTGCGACATTTCCCGCTGCAGCTGGCGGATACGGCCTTTCACCTCGGGCTTGCCTTCGCTGTCTTTGTGCTCGTCTTTTACTTCCTGCATGGTCATTTTGAGCTTTTTCTGGTGATCGTAAATCTGGAAGGGTACATCGATCACAGCAATAATGATGGTGGCACAGGACAATAGAAAAAAGCTCCAACCCAGGGTCCAGAGTACGTGCTCCATAGCCGGAACCGCCGGTTCTTCGGCGATGCTCAGCAAGTCCACCGTTCGCATGTGCAGTATGACAATAGCGATGGTGAGTATCAGGCCCACTTTGGCAATGGCTTTAAACAGCTCGATCAGCGAGCGCGCAGAGAACATGCGCCCAATGCCTTTTATAGGGTTCATTCGGCTGAGCTTGGGTGCGATGGATTTGCCGCTGAACAGCAGGCCGCCAATGCCGATGGAACCGGCTATAGCGGCCACCAGCAGCAGCGCCAGAATGGGCGACAAGGCCCAAGCCGCGGCTTTGGCAGAAGCAATCAGCTGCACGCTCATATGGCGCATATCAAAAATGGCGCTGCGCTCAAGGGTAAAGGCATCGCGCATGATGGCCTCCAGAGCAGCGCCAAGATGGGCACCAAAAATCAGTAGGCCGCCCGCACCGGCCATCAACACAGCCGTCGTCGCCAGCTCTTTAGAGCGCGCAGTCTCGCCATCCTCCTTGGCCTTTTCCAGCCTTCGGGGGGTGGCCTCTTCGGTTTTCTCCTGACTGCTGTCGTCGTCGTCGGCCATTATCGGAATACCCTGATGCTGTGATGACTACCGCTGCAACTCGCGCATGAAATTGAACGTCTGCCGGGTGTAAACCTCGAAGTGCGGCAGAAAATTGGCGTGCAACACCCAGATAGCAAACAATCCAAAAATCAGGCCAATGGGGAAGCCAAGGGCGAAAATATTCATCTGCGGCGCGGCGCGGGTCATCACCCCAAAAGAGATACTGACAATCAACACCGCCGTTACCGCAGGCAGCGCCATCAACATAGCCGATACAAACATCCAGCTGATACGGTGCACCAACTGCCACACACCGGCCTGCCCCAGGCCTTCAAGGCCAATAGGCAAGGTGCGAAAGCTCTCGATAAACACTTCAAACGCGACCAAATGGCCGTTCATTGCCAAAAACAACAGAGTGATGGTGATGATGTAAATTTGCGCCAGCACCGCCACGCTCACGCCGTTGGCAGGATCCACCATAGACGCAAAGCCCAAACCCATTTGCATGGCAATCATCTGGCCGGCAATCACAAACAGCTGCCACAAAGCGGTTAGCGCGAAACCCAACCCCACACCGATCAATATCTGCTGCAAAGTAATCACCACCGCATCGGCGCTCAAAGCGTCTACCTGGGGCACCGGGGGAATCATCGGCACCACAATAATGGTCATCAACAGGGCTAGGCCCAGACGCACCCGCGCGGGCACCAGCCGGGTACCAAAAATGGGAATCACCATCAAAAAGCTGGCAATGCGAAACAGCGGCCACAGATGCTGACCAACCCACTGGCCTATCAGATCGGCACCGAGTTCGGTAGGTAGCATGGATCAGCCGATCAAAAAGGGAATGCGGGAGAACAGCGCGTTAGCGTGGTCCAGCAGCTGCGTCAGCATCCACGGCCCCATCACAATGATAACGATCAGAGTAATCAGCAGGCGTGGAAGGAAGCTCAGGGTTTGTTCGTTGATTTGGGTGGCAGCCTGAAAGGTACTCACCACCAAACCAATCACCAGGCCCGGGGTTATGATCACCGTGGCCAACAGCACAATCATCCACAGCGCTTCGCGCAGAATATCGATGACGGTTTCCGGGGTCATAGGTGGCCTCCATCAAGATCGCCAAGACGCTCGTTAAAGACCATAGCTGGCCGCCAGGGTGCCCATTATCAACGCCCAACCGTCTACCAGCACAAACAGCATGATTTTGAACGGTAGCGAGATAATAATCGGCGACAGCATCATCATACCCATGGCCATCAGCACGCTGGCCACCACCATGTCGATGATCAGAAACGGTATGAACAATATAAAACCGATCTGAAACGCGGTTTTCAGCTCGCTGGTGACAAACGCCGGTAACAGCACCCAGAATGTGACGTCTTCGGGACCGGCAAACTGCTCGTCGGCCATGCGCATGAACAGGCCCAGGTCGCTCTCACGGGTTTGTGCCAGCATGAACTGTTTGAACGGCTCCGACGCGGCGTCCACGGCTTCCAGCGACGTCATTTCTTCCTGCAGATAGGGTTGCAAGCCTACCCGGTTGGCTTCTTGCAACACCGGCTTCATAATAAAGATGGTCAGAAACAACGCCAGCCCCAGCAGAATTTGATTGGACGGCGCCGATTGCAGGCCGAGGGCCTGACGCAGTATGGAAAATACGATGATGATGCGGGTGAACGACGTCATCATCATCAGCATCGCCGGCAAAAACGTCAGCGCCGTCATCAGCGCCAGAATCTGCAGGGTCACCGAGTACTCCTGCTGGCCCTCACCGGCGCCGGGCTCTACGGTAAACGCGGGTATGCCGGGCAGGTCCGCCTGGGCCAGCGGCGCCCAAACCGCAGCAGCAATGACAATCAGTGACGGCAACAGCGCCTCTAGCAGGCGCGCAGGTTCAGCTCTTGCGGTCATCGGTCGGTCTGCCAGAACGGTCGGCCGCAGCATTCGGGGCCTGGGGTTTATTCATCAGAGACTGGAGTTTGCGGGCAAATTCACCGCTGGGCGCGCGGCCGCCTACGCTCACGACGGGCTCCTCGAACACGTGCAGGGTGCGAATGGTGCCGGGGGTAATACCCAGCAGCAACTGCTGGCCCGCCACATCCACCACCGCAATGCGTTCGCGGGCGCCCAGAGCCATCACCGATACCACTTTAATGGCGTTGTTGTTCATGCCGGTCATGCCGGTCATGCGGCGGATCAGCCAGGCACAGCCATAGATAATCGCAATCACCGCCAACAAACCCAAACCCAGGCTCACCAAAGTGGACAAGGTACCCGGAGCGCGCGCCGCGCCACTTATTAATTGTGTTTGCGCTTGCGGCTCAGCGGGCTCGGCGATGGCCGGAAACGCCGCCATCAACCAAAATACAGGAACGGCCTGCCAGAGTTTTGACATCATACTATTTCTGCAAGCGCTTGATGCGCTCGCCCGGGCTTATGACATCCGTCAGGCGAATGCCAAATTTATCGTTGACCATCACCACCTCACCGTGGGCAATCAAGGTGCCATTCACCAACACGTCCAACGGCTCGCCGGCCAGACGGTCAAGTTCGATCACCGAACCCTGATTCAGCTGCAGCAAATTGCGGATGGGAATCATGGTATTGCCGACTTCCATCGAGATGGTTACGGGTATGTCCATGATCACGTCGAGATCGGGTGAACCTTTTGAGGTGTTCACGCTGTCTGAACCAAACTCTTCCATCGGCGCTGCGCGTACGTTGTTGTTGTTTTCTTTATCACTATCCCCTGCACCAGCCGCCTCGGCCATCGCCGCGTTCCACTCCGCCGCCAGCTTTTCATCTTCGCTCGCAGTCTGGTCGTCTGTTTTATCGTCGTCAGCCATTAAGTACGCCCTATCTTCAGTTGTTTCTTGACCGTGGGCAACGTCGCCCGTCCGTGAATTCTCAGTGCCAACTTGTTATCGCGGGTGCCCAGCGTTGCGGTGTATATCGGCACGCCGTTAGCGGTAACGGTTAAATGCTCCGCCATGTCAATGGGTATGACGTCACCGGCTTTGAACTGGGCCACTTCACGCAGTGAAATGTGGCGCTGGCAAATGGTAGAGTTCACCGCCACACTCACGGCCTTGATGTCTTCCTGAAGCGCACTAACCCAACGTTCGTCGGTGTCGTCGATGTCGCTTTGCACGCCAGCGTCCAACACATCGCGAATGGGCTCAATCATTGAGTACGGCAGCACAAAGTGCAGCTCGCCGCCGCCGCCGTCCAATTCTATATGAAAGGTGCTCACCACGACCACTTCGCTGGGGCTGACAATATTGGCCATAGACGGGTTCACCTCCGAGCTCAGATACTCAAAGTTCACTTTCAACACCGTCTGCCAGGCTTCCTGCATGTCGTGGAATACCTGATTCAGCATCATCTGCACAATGCGGCTTTCGGTAGGGGTAAATTCGCGGCCCTCAATTTTGGCGTGGCGGCCCTGGCCACCGAAAAAGTTGTCCACCAACTTGAACACCAGTTTTGCATCCAGAACAAACAGCGACGTGCCGCGCAGCGGGCGGATTTTGCACAGGTTCAAACTGGTTGGTACATAAAGGGTGTGCACGTACTCGCCGAACTTCATGATCTGGACGCCGCTGGTTGACACATCGGCGGTGCGTCGCAGCAGGTTGAACAGGCTGATGCGGGTGTAGCGGGCAAAACGTTCGTTAATCATTTCCAGTGTTGGCATGCGCCCGCGGACGATGCGGTCCTGGCTGGCCAAATCGTAGTTTTTTACACCGCCTTCGTCGGTGTCGTCGTCGGTGTCGATGTCACCGTCGTCTACTCCGTGAAGGAGCGCATCGATTTCGTCCTGAGACAGCAAGTCCTGCATAGTCGATTCCGCTGTGTAGATTCCAGCCGCATGGCGGCTATATCAAACGCCCACCTTGCTGAACAACAACATTACTGAACAACAAAGTTGCTGAACAATACCTGACGAATAGCGGCTGCGTTCTCGTTGGCCAACAGCGCGTTGACCCTGTCAGTCATCAACTGTGCAAGCTCCTGGCGGCCTTCCGATGTGCGCAAGCTGTCAAAGCTGCGACTGCCCATTAGCTGAATCAACTGACTGCGCAGCAATGGCAAGTGCACTTCGGCGGCATCCAGCACCGCCTGGCTTTCCGCTTCCAGTGACACATGCACCTGAGCGTAACGCTGGCGGCCCTCAGTTTGCACGGTGGTCAGCAAAGGTTGTTCCAGATCCAGATAAACGCTGGGTAGAAATTCCGGTTCTTTGGCCTGTTCTGCGGCGGTTTCGCCGCCACCCATGCCAGGCAGGCTGCCATTCATAAACCAGAAGGCACCCACGACGGCCAAACCAACGGCCAGCACAATCAAAAAGCCCAACAACGCAAACCGCTTGAGTTTGCTTTTTTTCGCTACGGGTTCATCAGCGCTGGTGTTCTGTGCCATACGTCATTGGTCCTGTGAAGCCCGAAAAAGCCGTTGCGCGCAGTCTACCGTTCAGCCCAGCCTTGGGCAAAACAGTTTGCCTAGGCGAACACGTCAACCTCACCACGCCAGCTCAGATCCAGCTTTCCGCCGGCTAAAATGACGTCCTGAGCACCAACTTCAGACGCCAGGCCATCACCACCACGACGGCCCTGGCCATCGTGACTGCCGGCCTCCGCGTTGGCTTGTTCGCCGGATTGCTGGCGGGACTGATCAGACACCTCAAATCGCTCGAGCGAAACACCCTGCTCACTCAACATCTCACGCAAACGGTGGGAATGCTGTTCTAACTGGTCGCGCACCATCGGGTTAGCCGCGTGCACCGTTATGCTGGCCTGATCGTTATGCACCCGCACTTTTACGTCCATCGGACCCAGGTCCGCCGGAGACAGATGAATTTCAGCCATCGACATGTTGCGCGCTGTAAGCCAGCTGAGTTTGCCCATTACTTTGTCACCCCAGTCGGCTTGGCCCACCGGCACGTCTACCGACGTTGTGTAACCGCGCAGAGCCAGTGCCAGATCGGTTTGCACCCGGGCGGCGCTGTTGGGTTGCTGCAACAGACTGTCGGCGCTGCTTTGCTGGCGGCTGTCGGCCACCAACTCGGCGCCGTCTACCGGGCGCAGGCTTGCCCCCTTGCGAAGTGTGTCGGTGAAGGCCAGGCCCGCGGCTTGGCGTGCGCTCAAGCCGGCTGCGGCGTTCTCTATGCCGGCTTTCATAACGCCAGGTCCCGCCAACGGATTCAGTGATTGCCCTGGAATGCCTGCGGCCGGCGTAGCGCTGGCGGCGTTACTCATGGCCACCGCGCTGCCAGCGGCACCGGGAGCCGGCGCCAGCATGGCTTGCAGTTGCACAAAGGTGAGCACCACCGGCTCCGCATCGGGCAGATCTACGGTGCCGGTATTTTCGGCCGAATTGTTCTGCCGATGGGTCGTAGCCCCAGGTTCGGTGTTCTCGCTGTGGGGTTTATTGACCTTGCCAACGTCGTCTGCGTCGGCCTGGCTGCTACGGTCAGCAGCGGCCGATTTTTTGGCGGTGTCCACGGTCTGCGACTCAGCGGCGTTTTTGTCCGCTGCGTGGGCCTTATCAGCATCGGTTTTCGAGTCTTTCGAGTCTTTCGCAGCCGCTTGCTGGACGGCAGAACGGTTTTTAACCTGATCCTGACGCGCCAGGGTTTGCGCGTGTTCACGAAACACATCTTGGTAACGGCTGTTGCCGTCGTCACGACTTTGCGCTGGGCGCCTGGCCGCCTGCTCGCTGATTACGCTGGCAGAGCCCTGGGGAAGAAGTATTTGGGACATGGCAACCTCTTGCCGCGTGTGGCCGCGTGTGGATTGAAAGTAGATTGAAAGTAGATTGAGAATAGTTTGAAAGTAGTCCAAAACCCAGAAAACGGCGTTTAATGGCCGTCGGCCGGCGTAAATGACAACACTGAAAGAAGTACAGCAAGATCGGTGCCAGAACACATCAGCGGGGTCGGCGCAGAAACGCTCGTCCTGCGGCTTCGTCGGCCTGCTTCTGTTCGCGGGAATCGTGCTCACGTTGTTCCTGCTGGCGACAGGTTGTGATGAAAATCTCCATGCCACGGCGTTTTTCCCAAGCTTTCAACCATTCGTTGCGACGAGCGTCAAACACCTGACTTGCCTGTTCAAGCTGAACCCGCTGCTGCCCGATTAACCGGTCAAGCTGAGTCATAAATGCCTGCCAGGCTTGCAACTGGCTCACCGCAATCACGCCCTGCTGGCCGTCACGGATTTGCTGGCGGTATTCCTGATGATAGCGCTGAAGTTCCTCAATTTGCTGCTCCCGCTGAGCCATCAGGGTGCGAGCCTCGCCCATGCGTTCCAGCGCCTGCTTCTCTTTGCGCTGCTCTATCGCCAGCACCACACCAAGGCGTTGCGAACGTTGCATTACGGATTGCTCCCGGCGGCGGTTGGATTTGGCGCGGCCACCTGCGTGCGTTCAGTCGAACGCCGCTCCGGCACCACTGCAAGCAGTTGCTCAACGCTGTCGGTCAGCGAGGTTTTTTCACTGAGTCCCTGCTTCAGGAACTGCCGCATATTGGCAATGTGCGCAACGGCAAAGTCGGTTTCCGGGTCGCTGCCTTTGACATAAGCGCCCACGCTGATTAAATCCCGCGCCTGCTGGTAGCGTGAGTACACCTGTTTAAAGCGCTGCGCCCGGACAAAGTGCTCGGGCTCGGTCACCTGGGGCATCACCCGGCTGATGGACGCTTCAACGTCGATGGCCGGGTAGTGGCCTTCTTCCGCCAGCCGCCGCGACAACACAATATGGCCGTCCAGAATGGCCCGGGCGGCGTCGGCAATCGGGTCTTGCTGATCGTCGCCTTCGGTCAGCACCGTGTAAAAGGCAGTAATAGACCCGCCGCCGGGGCGACCGTTGCCGGTGCGCTCCACCAACTGCGGCAGTTTGGCAAATACCGACGGCGGGTAGCCCTTGGTGGCCGGAGGTTCGCCCACCGCCAGGGCAATTTCACGCTGGGCCTGGGCATAGCGGGTCAACGAATCCATCAGCAGCAGCACACGTTTGCCCTGATCACGGTAAAATTCGGCAATGCGCGTGGTCAGCATGGCCGCGCGCAAACGCATCAGAGGTGAATCGTCGGCGGGTGAAGCCACCACCACGGAGCGGGCCAAACCTTCTTCACCCAGAATGTCTTCAATAAATTCTTTCACTTCGCGACCGCGCTCGCCAATCAGCCCAACCACGGTAACGTCGGCGTTGGTAAATCGGGTCATCATGCCGAGCAGCACACTTTTGCCCACACCGCTGCCGGCGAACAGGCCAAGACGCTGGCCTTGCCCAACGGTAAGCAGCGCATTAATAGCACGAATGCCCACGTCCATAGGTTGGCGCACCGGCGCTCGACTTAGCGGGTTGATGATATCGCCGCTGAGCGACACGCGGGCTTCGGCGTGCAGCGGACCCTTACCATCCAGCGGCTCGCCACTGCCGTCAACCACTCGCCCCAGCAGCTGATTGCCCACCGGCACCCGGCTGGTCGACGATAAGGGCACCACCAAAGCACCAGGGCGAAGGCCTTCAATGGCGGTCAGCGGCATCAAATACACTTTTTCATCCTCAAAGCCGACCACTTCGGCTTCAACCACGCCACGGCCCTGGCTCTGAATCACGCAACGATCGCCCACCACCATAGGCACGCCCACGCATTCCAGCGTAAGCCCAACCATGCGAGTCAGGCGGCCAGCCAGCTCCGGTGTTTGTTGTGCCTGTACGTTGCGGCTACGCCGGTTCAGGCGTTCCGCAATACTGCCAGACAAGGGGCCAAGTGAACTGTCAGGTAGCACCTCAGAGAGCGGAGCCGTCATCGCCGAGCTCCTCGGATTCGTTTGTGCTGGCCTCGTTTACCAAGGCGTGAACCACCTGCTGGAAACGTTTTTCAACGGTGAAATCCACCAGCGAATAGCGGGTTTCCACGCGGCAACCGCCGGGGCTAACGGTGGCGTCTTCCACCAGTTTCGTGGGCGCATCAAGCCGCGCCAATGACGCCTGCAGCGCTTCAATGTCCTGGGGATTAGCGCTGATGCGCACGGTTTCAGTGGTGGCTGGCAGTGCCGCCATAGCGCGGCGCACCACCTGTAGAATATGGCTGGAGTCCTGGAATAGCTCGCGTTGGACCACCGCTTTGGCCACCGCGGTCGCAAGCTGAACCAAGGCCTCTTCCAGATCGTTTTGCTGCTGGCGAATGGGGAACACCAGTGATTCCATCACTGAATCCAGGCGCTTTTCCAAGGCCTGCATCTGCTGCTTGCTGTGTTCGCGTCCCGCGCGCTCGCCTTGCTTGTGGCCGTCGACGGTGCCAGCCTTCACGCCTTGAGCAAAACCTTCTTCGCGGCCTTTAGCAAACCCTTCCTGATGGCCTTTTTCAAGCCCGGCTCCGTGCCCTTCCACTTGCGCCTGTTGGTGAATGTCCTGCAGCTCCGCAGCGGTCAGCGGTTTGATGTCACGCTCTTCTTCGCGAGGAACTTCGTTGCCATAGGCGTCCAACAGGGGCAACTCCCAGCGCTCGTAAGCGGTGAGCTGTTCTTTCGGGATGCGGCTGCGGTCGTTATGAGAATCGGCCATTACATCATTTCTTCGCCGCCGCCGCCGCCGAGGATGAGTTCACCGGCTTCGGCCATGCGACGGGCGACGCTTATGATGTCTTTTTGTGCGCTTTCTACTTCACTCACTTTAACCGGGCCCTTGGTTTCCAAATCGTCCTGCAAGAGTTCAGCGGCACGCTTGGACATGTTCTTGAAAATTTTGTCTTTAACTTCTTCGTCGGCGCCCTTGAGCGCAATCACCAGCACTTCAGACGACACTTCACGCAGCAAGGCCTGAATGCCACGGTCGTCCACATCCTTCAGATTGTCGAATACAAACATCAGGTCTTCAATGGTGGTTGCCAAATTCGGGTCGGTTTCCTTGATCGACTCCAGCAGACTGGATTCAATGCTGCGGTCCATAAAGTTCATGATGTCGGCGGCGCGCTTTGTGCCGCCAATCCGGCTGGTTTGGGTCGAGGAGCTGCCAGAGAATTGTTTTTCCAGAATGTCGTTCAGTTCCTGTAACGCCTGAGGCTGTATGGTTTCCAATGTCGCAACGCGCATCATCAAATCCAATCGCACTTTCGGATCCAGAGCAGCCAGGATTTCGGCAGACTGGTCCGGGTCCAGATAGGAGATAACGATGGCCTGAATTTGCGGGTGTTCGTAACGGATGATATCGCCCACCGCGCGGGGCTCCATCCACTTCAAAGTATCCAGGCCGGTGGTGTTGCCACCAATCAGAATACGGTCAATCAGGCTGGCGGCTTTGTCGTCACCCAGGGCTTGGGTCAGCATGGCGCGAATGTAATCGTCGTTGCCCACGCCCAGGCCGGTCTGGCCGCCCACGGCGTCGACAAAGTTGTTGAGTACGTCACTGACGTCGTCTTTGCTGATGTCGCGCATTTGTGCCATCGCCATGCCAACCTTCTGTACTTCCTTAGGACCCATGTGCTTCAGCACTTCCGCGGCGTCGGCTTCGCCCAGCGACATCAACAGAATGGCCGCCTGCTCGACCCGCGAGATTTTGCGTGCGGGTTTCGCCGGCGTGCTGCCGACGCTCTGGTGTGCCTGATCAGTCATCAGCATTCACCCACTGGCGCATTACCTGTGCTACCCGTGCCGGATCCTCGGCAATCAGCCCTTTCAGGGCGTTCAGCTGCCTATCATAGCCCCCCGTCCTGCCGGGTAAAAGCAGGTCGTCCTGATTGGCCATGGTTTGGCGCAGAGAATCACTGCCTTCGGTGCCGTTCAGATCGCCATCGCCTTCATTGCCGCCACTGGCCAAACCTTTACCGCCGCTCGACAGATTTTTCAAGGTGGGTCGCAACAGACCCAATACCAGCACCAGAACCACCAGGCCGGCCAGAACCTGTTTCATCAGGTCCCAGAACCAGGGTTGCTGCCAAAAACCAGGGGTGTCATATTCCAGCACCTGTTCCGGAGCAAACGCGGTATTCATCACTGTAACGCTGTCACCGCGGGCCGCCGAATAGCCCACTGCGTCGCGCACCAGCATGCTCAGGCGCTGCAGTTCCGGCTCCGGCCAAGGCTCATAAGTCACCGCGCCGGTGTCCGCATTGACCACTTTTATATCGTCCACCGCCAAGGCGACCGTCAGGCGCTTGACCCGACCCAGTTCCTGGCGAACGTAGCTGACAGTACGATCCATTTCATAATTACGGGTGGATTCGCTGCGCACATCGACGGGCGCCGGTGCAGGTTCAACACCGTCTGCATTACCGTCGGCGTTGGCCTGTTGCGGCGCAGTGGCGTTTGCGGGAGGCTGGTTCGACAGCGCTCCGGGAATGCCAATGGGGCCGTCACCGGCGCTGCGCCCTTCGGTTAACTGGCGTTCGCTGCGCACCGCTTGCTGTTCCGGGTTGAACAACTCTTCGGCTCGTTCCACGGAAGAGAAATCAAGATCTGCGGACACCTCAGTGCGATAGCGGCCCGCTCCTACAATTGGCGAAATCAGCGACGACACCCGGCGGCTCAGGCGTTGTTCCACCCTGTCGGTGTAGTCGTACTGATCGGACATGCGATCAGTGTCGGTTTCAGCGTCGGCGCCGGTCAGCAGATTGCCATTCTGATCAACCACGGTCACACCGGACTGGGTCATCATTGGCACGCTGCCAGCCACCAGATTAACAATGGCGGCAATGTGCTCCTGCTCCGGACGGCGCCCGGCAAACACTTCCAGAAACACCGAGGCTGACGGCTCGCGGGCATCGCGGATGAACACCGAACGCTCCGGAATGGCAAGGTGCACTCGGGCGCTGCGCACGCCGCGCATGCTGGCAATGGTACGCGCCAGCTCGCCTTCCAAGCCGCGGCGGTAGCTGATGGTTTCCATATATTGGGAGGTGCCCAGACCACGGTCCTGGTCCAGCAATTCAAAGCCCAGGGTTTTTTGGTCGGTAACGCCTTCAGCCGCAAGCCTCAGGCGTGCGTTGTATACCTGATCGGCGACCACCAGGAGCGCACCGGTGCGCGGGTCCATTTTATAGTCAATTCCGCTGCCGTCCAGAATGCTGGTAACGTCCTGCGGGTTGTACGATGACAAATCACCCAGTACCGGCTGGTAGTTGGGTTCCTGGGCCCACAGCACCACCGCCACGCCCAAAGCAACGCTGGCCGCTAGGCCCACCATCAGACCAATCTGACGCAGCAGATCCAGTCTGTTGAAACCCATGAAGGCCCGACTGCGGCCTTCGCCACGGCTGCCTGCTGGGGCGGCCGGCACGTTCGATTGAGTGGTCTGCGCAGGCACGCTGGCCATATTGCTGCTCTCCGGTTAAACCTTGGTCCGATGGACTGCCAAAATCTTAAAACGTTCTGAAACGTTCTGAAACGTTCTGAAACAAGACGCGCCGGTTATACCGGCATGTTCATGATGTCTTCGTAAGCTTTGACAACCCGGTTGCGGACCTGAGTCAGCGCTTCAAACGACACCGATGATTTCTGCGCGGCAATCATTACCCGGGCAATATCCACATTGGGCTCGCCCATGTCATAAGCTGTGCGCAGATCACCCGCGGTTTTCTGCACATCCGCCACACTGTCAACGGCCTGCCCCAGCATAGAGCTAAAACTTGCCGTTCCGTTGGTTTCATCTACTTGGCGCGGGCCATCCATACGGCCGCGCACAGATTGATTCTGTTCTACCTGCTGGTTCTGCGTCATTTGCGAACGCAGGTGGCGGATATCGGCAAGAACACTGTTGATATCGGCGCGCTGAACCATAACTTTCTCCCGGGCTACCCAGATGGGGTTGGGTTATCTGTCTCGTTATCGAAGATTTAGCAAAGCCCAGACCAACTTTTTTAAAGTGTTTTCAATCAGTGAGATATCTTTTCCTTAACGCGCTAAAACTTCGGCTTCAAAAGATTGAAACGGATAAGCGTCGAAGTTTTGACAGACATCGGGGGGGCCTGCGGGACTTTAATCAGGTCAAAGCCATTTCTGCGTTCAGATCAATGCCGGCTTCACGGATCTGCGCCAACTTGTAACGCAAGGTGCGGGGGCTGATACCCAGCTGCTCGGCGGCGCGGTTACGGCGACCACGCTCCTGGCGCAGCGTCTGAATGATGAGTCGGAATTCCTGCTGGCGCAGATCGCCTTCAAGTGTCCCCAGGGACACTTGCTGGTTTGCCATCGCGCCCGTGGTGCCAACGGCGTCGAGCGCGACCGGCTGTGACACCTGATCAGCGGCGCGCGCGTCAGCGATGGTTGACTCACCATCTCCTTTTACGGCCACTGATACCATAGCCGCTATTGGGCCAGCGGAAGCCGCCGAGCGCGCGCTGACGCCCACGTCCAGGCACAGATCGTCAACGTGAATCACATTGCTCTGGTGCAACACCAGCGCTCTTTGTATGGCGTTATCCAGTTCGCGTACATTACCCGGCCAAGGGTGAACCAGCATTGCCTCGCAGGCGTCAGCCGCAAACCTGACGCCGTTGAGTTTCAGCTTGCGGCTGTGATTTTTCAACACCGCATTGGCCAGAGGAAGAATGTCCAGCGGCCGCTCACGCAGCGGTTGCCAATGCATGGGAAACACCGTCAGACGGTAATACAAATCTTCACGAAAACGGCTTTCGCGCACGTGTTCGGCCAGGTCTCGGTTGGTGGTGGCAATCACCCGCACGCCCAAGGCAATGGTTTTTCGCCCGCCTACCCGCTCTACTTCCCGCTCCTGCAGCACTCGCAGCAGCTTGGACTGCAAGCCTGGGTCCATTTCCGACACTTCATCCAGCAAGATCGTGCCACCGTTGGCTTGTTCGAACTTGCCTGGTGATGACGCGATGGCACCGGTGAAGGCGCCTTTTTCATGGCCAAAGAGTATGGCTTCGAGCATATTTTCGGGGATGGCCGCGCAGTTGATGGCAATAAACGGCTTGTTGGCACGAGGAGAATGCTGGTGAATATAGCGCGCAAGCACCTCCTTGCCAGTGCCACTTTCACCTGAGATCATCACCGTTGAGTCGCTGTTGGCTACCTTGACTGCCAGCTGAAACATGCGCTTGCTGACCGGGTCTTCCGCCACCGGCTGATCGCCGTTGGCCAGGCGCTTGCCGTCGGTAATTTTGCTCACCGCGTCGACCAAGGTATGCCCTTCAAACGGCTTTACCAGGTAATCAATGGCACCGGCCTGCATCGCCGACACCGCGTGGCTAACCTGGCCGTAGGCCGTCATCAGCAGCATCGGCAGTCCCGGGTACAGACGCTGTACCTGAGTCAGCAATTCGTGACCAGACAATCCCGGCATATGAACGTCGCTAATCACCATGTCGACGGGCACCTGGGACAACTGCCGCAAGGCCTCGTGGCCGTCTGCCGCCTCGTGAACACGAAATTTGGCCAGCTCCAGGGTTGTTACCAAGGCATCGCGCAGGTCACGGTCATCCTCAACAATCAGGATCCGGGGCTTGGTCATGGTGCTGTTCTCCACTGCGTATTCGATAGTGCGTGCCGGTGCGGCTCGCCAGATGTAATCCAGTGCTGCTGTTAACTCGTGCGGCTCAACAACGGCAGGTAAATCGTGGCCTGAGCCCCGCCCTGGCCGTTTGAGGTCATCGCAAAACGGCCTTGATGTGCGTTCACTACCGCTTGTACAACCGCCAGGCCAAGGCCGGTACCGTGGGATTTTGTGGTGTAAAAAGCTTCTTGCAAGCGCGGCGCCGTAGCCGAGTCAAATCCCGGTCCGTTATCGCTTACCTCAATGGCCAACTCATGATCACAACCACAAAGGTTCAGGTGAACGCTGGTTGCCCCTGCTTCAAAGCTGTTGTTGACCAAATTGGTACAGGCACCCACCAGGGCGTCACAGTTACACAACAAGCGACCCTCAGCCCCCCGCGTGTCCAGAATTAACTGAGCGCCACTGCGTTCAGCAATGGCGTCTACTGCAGACTTCAGTGCAACCGCCAGAGTGGTTACCGACAGTTCTTCTGCCACACGGGTTTCGCCGCGGGCAAAAATCAGCATGTCGCGCACCTGCTGTTCCAAATGCGACAGGCGCGACATCAGTCGATTGGCACAGCGCTGGCGCATTTCTTCATCCAGATCGGCTGTCGTCAGGTGACCGCCGTACAGAATCGCTGCCGACAGCGGCGTGCGAATCTGATGGGCCAATGAAGCGACCATTTTGCCCATCGCGGACAAGCGCTGGGCATGGGCGAGTTGCGACTGCAGCTGGCGGGTTTCGGTCATATCCGTCAGCAAAATTAACTGGCCGGGCTGATTTTCCATGGTGCGAATTTCAATACTGACCCGGCGGCCGTCTTTCAGTGAAATTTCGTGACCGTCGTCCTGGCGTGGCGCAAAGCAGCGCTGAATCACATCAATCCAGTGCTCGCCATCCAACGGCTCAGCCAAAAGGCCGCTGGCCGCAGGGTTGGTTTGGGTCACTACACCCTGGCTGTCGAGCACCACCACGCCGGCTGGTAAAGCCTTCAACAGCGTGGTGAGCTGGTCTGCTAACTGTTCTTTTTTCTCCAGCTCGTGCTGGCGCTGCAAGCTCTCTTCCGATAGCTCACCGGACAGCTGATTAACACGAGATTCCAGAGTGCGATAAGAATCGGTAATCTGACGCGACATGCGGTTGAACATGTCCAAAGCGGAGTCTACCGCGTCAGCACTTTGCTGAGGAAATAGCGCCGTTACCTTGCCATTTACATCGGCGGCGGCGTTAGCCGGTGCATTGGTCTGCCCGATTGCAAATTGTGCGTGATCCATAACCCTATCCCTTACCCAAGGTGATCGATATTGCCGCTGCGCAGATCGCTCACTGACGATTCGTTAGATCCTCTTGATGTAACAAGCCATCTTCGTGCCAACTCAATATTTTTAATATTTTTCAATAGGAAAGGATTTTCAGAAAAAGGAAGATGACGGGTTTCCGTCACTTTAAAACAACAAAAGCGCCAGCGGCTACAAACCGTTGACGCCGTTTTAAGACTGTTGCACCGGTGCTTTCAGCCGGCTGATCGACCGTTCGGGGCGCCGCGCTCTCAGGCTTCGCCCGCCTCTTCACGAAGACCGTACTTGCGGACTTTTTCCACCAGAGTGGTGCGGCGAATACGCAATTTTTCCGCAGCCCGGGCCACTACACCGCCGGCTTCGTCAAGCGCCTGCTGAATCAGCTCACGCTCCAAATTACCCAAATAGTCTTTCAGATCGAGCCCGTTCTCCGGCAATAACGCAGGCGCATCAAACCCAACCAGGCCAGATGCGCGAGATGACAGGCCAGGCTCATCAAGATCGGCGTGATCTTCGTCATGGTCGTCAACGTGACGGAATTTTTTCGGCAGTTCTTGCACGCCAATCACCCCAAACGGGTTCATGATGGCCAGGCGTTCTACCAGGTTGGCCAGCTCACGCACGTTGCCAGGCCAGTCGTGACGACACAAATTCAGAATAGCGGCGGAGTTCAGACGCAGCGATCCGCGCTTTTCTTTTTCCATGCGCGCCACCAGTTCGTTGATCAACAGCGGAATGTCTTCAACCCGCTCACGCAGCGCTGGCATCTCAATGGGAAACACATTCAATCAGTAATACAGATCTTCGCGGAAGGTCCCACTTTGAATCATGTTTTCCAGATGCTTGTGGGTAGCGGCGATAATACGCACATTGGCAGATTTAGTGTGGTTGCTTCCGACCCGCTCGAACGTACGCTCTTGCAACACTCGCAGAATCTTCACCTGCATACTCAACGGCATATCGCCTATTTCGTCCAGAAACAGGGTGCCGCCCTCGGCCAGCTCAAAGCGACCCACACGAGTGGTTATTGCACCGGTAAACGCGCCTTTTTCATGGCCAAACAGCTCACTTTCCAGCAGTTCGGCAGGAATGGCGCCGCAGTTTACCGGCACAAAGGGTTTATCGCGACGGCTGGAATGGTGGTGCAGATTGCGTGCCACCACTTCTTTGCCGGTACCGGATTCGCCCGTCACCAACACGCTGACCTCTTTGTCTGCCACTTGCTCCATCAACTGGCGCACCTGCTGCACTTTGCGGCTGGTGCCCACCAGTGAGCGAAACAGCTGCACACCCCGCCTCTGGCCGCGTTCGTGGGCTCGGCTAAACTGGTCGTGGAAGACCTGGGCGCGGTACAACGAATCGATGAATTTGGTGTAGCCAAATGGCCACTCCAGGCGCGCGATGATTTGCCCGCGCTGCGCGTTATTCAAACCGGAAAAGTCAGGGTTGCCAATGCACAGCACAGGGATGCAGGCCGACCATTTACACAACGCCTTGATTGTCTCTTCGGCGCCGGCATCGTCGCCTTGCACAATGACCACAGAAATCGCCCGCGCGTCTGCGTCGTCGGCCGCTGACAGCACATCGCAGGCTTCACCGCCAGCCAACCAGCTCTCCTCGCCGAGAAACTCAAGAATGGTTGTGATATCGCGGCAGCGGTCGGCGGCGTCACTGAACACCAGCACCGTGTTGGGTTTCAACATTCCAGGCAGTCTCTTGAAGGTTTTGCGCGATATTTAAGACCTTAACCGGCTCGGAGTCAATTTTGTGACGCCAAACTCTACAAAATCCCGATCGCACGCGCCAGCGACCTGTCGCTGCACGCAATCTGGTTGACTGGCTATTGTCTCACCCGGCTCAGGGCCGGGACGAGGACACCTTATGGTAGGCTTTGGCAGCACTGCTGTTGCGGTTAATTTCTGTCAATTGGTGCTGTGCTGCAGCTTTGGCCCGGCGAGCAGAGCTGTCAGCGGCGTCGACAAACGCCTGCACCCGCTGTAGTTGACCGCGCACGGTTTCAGCCGGCAGCTGCCCTTGCTCCAACGCTTCAAGCAACGGCTCTATAGCGGGTTTCATTTCTGGGTTCAGGCGACTAATCAGCTCCCAGCTCTGGTCTTTCAGAGCCTGCTGCAGACGTTCAAGAAGCCGGTTCAGGTGTACCATTGCAGGATGGTCTGCGGCCATTGCTCATTGCTCCTGTTCGGTGATCTACAACCGGGTGCGAAACCCAGTGTTCTTGCAATTGATGATGTTACACCTTAGCCACGCACAACAGTACGATGTACGGCCGCCGTGGCAAATCGCCAAGGCCGAACTCCAGCGAACGTCTCAGGTATTTGATGGTTGATTTGAACGAACGTTTTAAGACACCGCTATAATTTTTTAAGCGGCTGTTGATTGTTCCGGCGAACTTCTCAAAACTGACGTAGACAGCGGGCACCGCGGCTTTGAAACTGTTACACTTTGACGCTGGTTTTGTTTCATCGAATTCCGATGCCCACAAATTTTACAGCGTCCATTGCGCTAACATTAACGGCAACAGCCGCAGTCGCGAGGGTATATGGCAGCAGCATGGCATTCCCATCTTGCCGGCAAATTGGCACTGGCGCAGACATTGTTACGACTTGCGGTTAACAGCAACCAGCCCTTACAGCAGGAAGCCTGCAAACAAGGGGCCATTGAGCTGATGCTGCGATCGCGAACGCTGCTGCTGTATACCCTGGCAATGTGCTATCAGCAACGTAAAGGACAACCCCAGAACATTGACCAACTGGGCAAGCTGATCGGAGCCGATGCGCCAGAAGTTCAGCAACTGCTGGCATTGCAGGCCAGCGCGGACAGCTGGTGGAACCACCTGGAACAACTTGGCGACGCGCAGAACCGGCCACCTGCAGCAAAAAAGACCGTCAGCAACGACAACATTATTGCCATCACTGCGGCCGTTGGCGCAGATCGTTCACTGACATCGGTTCAAGCCAGCCTAAGCGCAATAAAGCAATTTTCAGCCGATGTGGAAGCAAGACACGGCGAGTGGTAAAACGTCTCCGCGCACACTTTCCCGTTGGCGAACACAAAGGTTCAGATTATGTCACCCTCGTTTTTTGAAATTATTCAGCTCAGCAATGGCGACTACGCATTGCGCCGCGTTGACGACGACGGCGCGCCATTGGTGCGCATCAGTTTTTCTGAAGAAGCCAAAGACATGATGGATGACCGCCAGATGCAAGTGGCCAAAGCCATGATTGCGGCAGGCATCGACGCCGCGGGCACCAGCGCCCAAGACTGGGACAGCAATAACAGCGTTAGCGACAGCGACGTGGAGTGGTTTGACGCGCCTCACAGCCCAACGCTGCATTAGCGCCAGAGCGGAGTTCTATCAGCGCTGAAGTAAGATTTTACTGACGTTGACGCAGCGCTCTTTACCGACGCTGGCGCAAAATAACGCCGTGGCTGTTGCCCGCGGCAGATGCCGCCTGAAGTGCCTCGAAACACACCTTGTTCAGCTTTTCGGTCCACAACACCACTGCATGACATGTGCCTACTCTGAGCGCCCGCTCCGCTAATTTGCGCGCCGGATGTTCGGCACTGGAACGCAAGACCAGCAGCTCACCGGCGACGATGCCGTGCATTTTTTGCCATTTGCTGACCAGCTCTTGAGGTGGGTCAATCCACGCCAGCCAGCGCTTTTCCTGATTCAACTGGGTCAGCATTGGCAGTAACAGCTGAAAATTTTCCACTTGACCCTGAGGCAAGATGATTTCGGTGACGTTACCCACAGACACCGGGTCTGGCAGGGGCTGAGCTCGCACAGGCTGAGCCTGCTCCGCCGCTCGCACTGCGATCTGTTGCTGATATGCAAGATTGCCGTTAAAGCTCAGTTGTTCCATGGTTCCCCACCCTTCTTTGTGTCGGTTCTCTGTCGCCACGGATCAGTGCAGGTCTGAGCGGCGGATAACGCCAACGCCCAACCCTTCAATAAACAGATCCTGCTCGGTCAGATCCACTTCAATCGGCGCGAAGTCGTCATTTTCCGCCACCAGATACACTTTGTTACCTTCTTTACGGAAACGCTTCACGGTTACTTCATCACCTACTCTGGCCACCACGATCTGGCCGTTTTGAACGTCCTGAGTGCCGTGTACTGCCAGCAAGTCACCGTCTAGAATGCCGATATTCTTCATACTCATACCACGTACCCGCAGCAAATAGTCCGCCGTCGGCGAAAAGAAGCCGGGCTTTAAGCTGCAGTAGTCTTCCACGTGTTCCTGAGCCAGAATCGGACTGCCAGCCGCCACCTGGCCGATGACCGGCAAACCCAGGCCCTGCTCGCTTTCTGGCAGGCGAATACCGCGGCTGGCGCCGGGCACCATTTCAATAGCGCCTTTGCGCGCCAGCGCCCGCAAATGTTCTTCCGCCGCATTGGCGGAGCGGAAACCCAGCTCGGTTGCAATTTCGGCACGGGTGGGCGGATACCCTGTTTCATCCAGGTAGCGGCGGACAATATCCAGCACTTGGGACTGCCTGGCGGTGAGCTTCATATTCGGGATCCGCTGTGTCATAACATACCCTGTTTGTTTGTACAGTGGTCCGACTATATACAGTGTTTTATCCAGTGTAAACCTTGTTTATAGCATTCCCCCCACTTGCGCGGTCACCAGCGTCAAGCACCTGATCTACTGTGGCAATTCTGCCGTTTCAGGTCGCGCTCGCAGCGCTGAAGGCTGACTGACGGGTGTAACAATGACACAAAAGAACAGCGGCAAAAGTCCCTCTGTAACCCACATTGCCAGCGCAGCAGAGCGCCGGGCTGGTGTTGAAATCGAGCTTCCGGGTGCGCGTTACGTTCCCGCAGTAGACGCGCCACTGGGCGTTAACCGTTTTTTAGCCGTGCTTTAAAAATCCCGGGTATAGAAAATGTCCAGCGAAGCCGCCAGACCACTGGCGGCTTCGAGATAGAAATAGCGCCCCAAATCGTACCGCAGGGCCACCGTAGTTACCGGCACAAAAATGCCCACGCCGTAACGAATACTGAGTTCATCGGTCAGATAACCGCTGGCCACCACCGCGGTCTGGTCTCCGCTGCCCTCGGCTTCGAGGGTCAAATCACGAATGCCAAACTCGGCGCCCAACGCGCCGGCAATCTTGTTGGCCTGGTTCAAACCCAACGACAGCGCTGCGCGGCTCATTTGGCCGTCATCCTGCTCGCTTCGCGGGGCACGGCCCAGAATCAGATACGACAGCGCATCGGTTTGCGGCATCTCCGGGCTGGAAAACACCTCAGTCTCCGGCGACTGCACTAACCCCTTCAACCGCAGCCCTGCGACAACCGACCCCACCGTGCGCACCGCTTCCAGTTCCAGATAGGGCTGACTCAGGTTGCCTACAAACAGCAACCGGGCCTTGCGCAGGGTCAGATCCTGGCCGTAAGCCTCAAAACGGCCTTTATTAAGCCGCAAAGTGCCGCGGGTATCCACAGTGTTGCCAATCCGCAAGGTACCGCTGAGATCCCCCGTAGCGCCGAACGCCGCAAACGTGACCTTGTCATCAGAGCTGCCTACGCGCACCACCACGTCCATCATTAACGAGCGAATCACCGGCTCGGGTTTTTCAACCCCCACAATCACTTCGTCGTCAGATACCGATACCGCCCGCGGCGGCAGCCCGCGGATTTCGATAGCGCCACTGGGTACGTCGATACGGCCGTTCACCGACAATTCACCGCGGGTAAAGGCAACGGTCAAGTCCGGCGCAACGTACAGCTCAGCGTAGGGCTCAATGTTGATGGGCAGGCGCTCGCCGCGCAAAGACACGCTGCCGCTGGGCAACTCGCTTTGCCAGTCAAACTCGCCCTGAAGCACCAGCTCACGGCGTTCATTCGCTCGAATCACACCCTTCAGGTTGGCGTTGTAGCCCAACATGTTGACGGTGACGTTGATTTGCTCCATAGCCAGGGGCAGGCGTGGGTCAATCACACGGCCGTCAGACAGGGTTAATTCGCCATTCACCGCGGGCCGCATAAGCGGACCAGACAGCTCACCCCGGCCGTTAATCTGGCCGGCTACTTCTTCCAGACCAGTGAAAAGTCCCAACAGCGCGATGTCCATACCGCTGAGCTGGAAGTCGCCGCTAAGGGTGCGCTCGGACGCCGTCGGATCAATACTCAGGTCTGCTTTTAGTGATCCCAGTTTCGGCCCGGCCAGCGCCAACATTAACTGCGCATCAGACGGCTGCAACGTCAAGCGAATGGACAATGCGCTGTGGCGCAGGGTTTCCCAGTCGCCGTCCAGCAGAACGTCGACGTTACCCGCGCCGGCGTCCAGTTCAATCGCGCCGCTGGAGCCTCCGGCGGCCATGGAAAAATCGATGCGGCCATTGATATCGGCCTGCCAGCGCAGATTTTTCGGCAACAGCGGCGCCAGCGCCTGCGCCGACAAGTTACTGATGCGGTATTCAATATCCGGCGCCGGCAGCAGGGTCTGGTTGCCGGCGCACAAAGAGCTTTGCTGCCACTGCCAGCAATGTTCGGCAAAAGTCAGTTGCGGCTCGGCGCTGGCTGTCGCAGCCTTGAAAAACAAGCCTGCGGGCTGGCGCAGCTGCCAGCGTTGATGCTGCCCGGTGACCAGCACCTCACCGCGGCTGAGCTCACCTTGCCATTGCTGCCACTGCTCACCCGCCGCACCCACCAGCCCCAAGTGAACGTCAACCTCGCGGTGATTCATCTCCACAACCAGCTCATGATTCTGGCGCGTACCCTCCAGCGTTGCCTCCAGCTGCTCAACGGTCTGGCCACCGGCTGCAATACCTCGGGCTTGAAGCCGACTGCGGATTGCCCCCGCCGCATCAAGATTGGCGCTAAAATCCACGCCCGCAAGTTGCAGCCGATCTGCCCAGGCCAAAGCCGTTGCTGACATACGAATATCCGCCTGGGGTTGCTGCACCGTGCCGGTTACCGTCAACCGGGCGCTGGCCTGCCCGCGCAAGCTTTCCAGAATCGCTTCTGGCTCGGGCAAATTCAGGTCCAGCTCGGCGTGTAACTGCTGGCCCCACTGCCCTTTGCCAGCCAAGGTGTTGTCGCCAATAGCCACATTTAATTGAGGCACCTGCCAGAGCCCGTCGGCGCCACTGGCTTTGATCTTGATAAAGGTGGTTTGCCCACGCCACAGGCCGGCAAGATCTACCTCTACCGACATCTCTGGCACGCTGGCCGATTTTGGCCACTGGCCACTGGAACGGATGCTGCCATCCAGACTGGCCTGCCATTGCGGCATCCAATAACCCGGGTTGAATTTCTGCATTTCCAGCGTGGCCTGCCACGACAGCGGCTGCGCCAGGCCAACGCTGGCATTACCCACTAAGTTGCCGGCGCCGGTTTGCACCTGCAAGCGGGAAACCGTCAGCTGCTGCAGATCGCCCTCGAGTTCCGACTCCAGGCGGGTGTTTCCGGCAGGGCCGCCGGCGGTGGCCACCAAGGTGGCGGTGTAGCGCTGGTCTTGCCAGTTTGCCCGCAGCTGCAAGGTATCAATGTTAACCGGAGGTTCCTGCATATCCGGCAGCAAGGTGTACCAGGGAAAGGCGTTCATGGTCAGATTGGCATCGGCGGCCAACTCGGGCAGCCAGGCTGCGCTGCCGGTCAACGCCAGGGTTCCGTCGCGCCCGGCGTTGTTTGCAGCCAGTGTCAGCTCAATATTGTCGGCGCCCTGGGTGGTCACTGTTCCAGCCAGTGTCAGCTCAACCGGGCCACTGGTGCCGGGCAAAGTGGCCTGGGCGCTGGTTTCAAAACCGTCAGCTAAAGAACCCTGCAACGCCAGCTTCAGGCTGTTCAGCGTAAGCGTTGGTGGTAAAGAGGCGGCTGCCAGAAACAAATCAGAACGAATGTTCAGGCTTACAGGCAGGTCTGCCTGCAGGGGCTCAACACGGCCTTCAAGAATTGCGTTGAGGTAGCCCTGACTGCTCCCGCCAACGCGCAGGTTGCGCACGCTGCCCGTCAAAGCCAGATCTATTTTCCAGCGCTCCCCCGAGGGCGGCGGCAATACGGCGCTGAGGCCCAAGTCAACCGGCCAGTCGCCGCGGGTTTGAACCTGCCCGGATACGGTTAACTGAATGTCGTCACGTTGATAAAAAACCCGGTCTATCAGCCAGCCTTCACCGACGCCGTCGGCATCCAGCTCTACCGCGTCCCAGATTTTGCTGCTGTTGACAAAAAATTCGCCCAGGCGAATCTGATCGGCGCGAATGCCCAACGGTAAGTCAATGTCGGGTAGCTGGATGTCCGGTTTCGGACTATCGTCTTCGTTGGCAGACGGCTGCAGATTCAGCTCTATGGCGTGCACCCGTAGATGATCCACACACAGTTGCTTTTGCAGCAAGCACCGCGGCGACCACTGCACATCCGGCGCCTGCACTTGCACATCGACGCCGTCACCGCGCCAGCTTAACGATGTGGCCTGCCAGCGGCCCAGCAACGAGCCCTGTCCAGCCTGCACTTCCAGCCCGGGAACCTGTTCAATAACCCAGGCCGTACCGGTTTCCGAGCGCAACGCCAGCAGCACAAACGTCAACAGTAAAAGCGGCAGCAGCAGTGCGATAGCCGTTACCATAAGCACCCAGGTCCACCAGCGCCGGCGCCGCGGTTTGTCCCCGGCTGCGGACTTGACTGGCGGCCGCGGCGGCTGTTTTTGATTCTGTTCGGTACTCACAGTTCCGGCCCCATGGAAAAGTGTAGGCGCCAGTCACCGCCGAATTCCGGGTTCAGGCCCTTGGCAAGGTCCAGCCGCAGTGGCCCTACCGGGCTTATCCAGCGCACACCAACGCCGACTCCGGTGGCCAGCGGATCAAGCAAATCATTAACGGCATTGCCGTGATCAACAAACAGCGCAGCACGCCCATTGCTCGCAAACTCGTACTGGTACTCAACGCTGCCAGCAAGCAGATAGCGCCCACCTTCGGTGGCGCCGCTGTCTTTTAATGGTGCCAGGGTCTCATAGCCGTAGCCGCGCACGCTCTGGTCACCACCGGCAAAAAATCGCAACGACGGAGGCACGTCCGTAAAGCTGTTGGTGCCTAGCCCGCCGATCTGGACACGCGCCAGAAAACGATGCTTGCGCGCCAGGGTAGTCAGGCCTTTGGCCGAAGCCTTGATGTGCAGGACGTCGGCGGTAGACAGCAAGGCACGGTGGGCGCCGCTGAGGCCAAAGCTCAGGTTGTAGCCTTGCGAAGGGTCCAGCGCCGAGTCTTGCACCAGCCGGGAATAACCCGCGCTTGGCAACAGCAGGCTACTGGTATCGGATTCGTCATCGTTGCCAATGGTATAGCGCTCGCTCTCCCAGCGCAGCGATAAAATCTGCAGCCAGTCGGTTTCAAATCGGTGTTGCCATTGCATACCCAAGGTGGCCAGCTCCGATTCAACGTCTTCGGTGTCCTCACGCTGCAGACCGCCACCGAGGCGCAGGCGGTCAGTCATTGGCGGGTTCAGCGGAACGTCATACTCGGCACTGACGCTCTGCCGGAGCTGCGCAAGCTCGGTGTCGGCGCTGAGGCTGTGGCCCTGCGGGTTGACCCAGCGCTCGCGCCAGTTACCGCGCAAACGCGGTCCTACGTCGGTCGAAACCCCCACGCCGGCAGACAAAGAGCGACGCTGCCGACGGGTGAGCTCAACCTGCACCGGAATAACGCCGTCTTCCGCACGCTCTGGAACGGCGTCAATATTAACCGCGGCGAAATAACCGCTTGCGGACAGATCGCCGCTTAGTTTGGCAATCTCATCGGCGTGATAGGACGCGCCCGGCTGAAAACTGACAAATTCGTCGAGTAAATCCAGCTCGAACCAGTGGCCTTCGGCAAAGGTAACCTCGCCCAGGCGGTAGCGCTCACCGCTGTCGTACGCCAGCGCAATGTCAGCTTCGAGGGTTTGCGGGTTTACGGTCAGCGCGCGGGTGGTCAGCTTGCCGTCAAAATAACCGCGGCGGCGGGCGCGAATAGGCAACGTATTGCGCAGGGCGTCGTAATCGCCGTGGTTGAGCGCATCGCCCAACGCCGGCTTGGCCGGCAGATTGCCACTCAATTTGGAGTCTTTTGCCCCCGGCCCGCTAATATCAACTTGCCGTGTTGTTACCCGCACCGGTTCACCGGGCACAACCATTAGAAGCAAACGCGGCTGATTGTCGGCGTCGGCGTCGCCCGGCTCTAGCGTCCAGCTGATCTTTGGGTTGTAGTAACCCAGTGCCCGCAGCGCTTCGCTGACCTGACTGACCGCGATGGAGGCGTAACGCCGCAAATTACGGGCGCTGCGCCCTTCTACATTGCCAATGAACGCTTCGGCGTTATCCTGCAATTGCGGATAGTTGCCCTGCACCTGTACGCTCACCTGCTGGCCCAGAGCCGGCATTGACACGCCAACCAGTGCGAACACAACAAGCACGGTGCGCCGCAGGTTGGCCAGAATTGTTCGTGATGCCATGGAGTGAATTCTGTTCCTAAACCGCCAGCAGTCTGTGCAATCTGGCGCGCCTGAAATTTTTATAACGCGTTGCAATGTCGCTTAGCCACCGCTGACAAGTCGTTCAGCCACCTAAAATGCGCTAACCTTTGCGGGCAGACCTCTTTAAAACGCTCACACGTTACCAGCCGGACTTCTTTCATCATGTTGAATATAAACCGTCAAAAGCTCAGATCCAGCCGTGAGTTTATCTGGTTTTTGCTGGATTTTCTGATGTTGGGCCTGCTGATGGTGAATATGGCCTTCATCATCTGGGATTCAATTTACAGCTTTGTCGCCGTTCAGAATACCTTGAAAGAGACCTTACCGGCACTGCAAGCGGCTTATCAGCCCATTCACGAACACTTTATTTTTTACGACTTAGTGTTCGTAGCCGTCTTTTTGACGGAATTTTTTGTCCGCTGGGGCCACGCTGCGAAAACCCGCGAATACGGCCGCTGGTACTTCTACCCGTTCATTCACTGGTACGACTTGGTGGGCTGCATACCCATCGGCGGCTTCCGTATTTTACGCGTGCTGCGAGTCATTTCGATTGTGCACCGGTTACACCGTTACGGCATCATCGACATTACCCAGTATCGGGTTTATCAGTTCATCAACTTCTATTACGAGGCGTTGATGGAAGAGATTTCAGACCGTATCGTGTTAAAAGTCATCAGTGGCATCCAGTCCGAAGCCGGGCGGGGTTCGCCGTTGGTGAGCCACATCCAACAGCAGGTGCTGCATCCGCGGCGGCAAATGATCAGTCACTGGCTGTCTGCCCGGGTTGCAAAAGCCGCCGCAGAAAGCTACGTGCCAAACCGCGGCGCCCTGCGCAACTATCTGGAAGCTCGGGTTGACCACGCTCTGCAGCAAAACATCGAACTGTCGCGCTTGAAGCTGTTGCCGGTGGTGGGTGAAACCATCGCCCACACCCTGGAAGACTCGGTGGGGGATATTGTCGCCAACATTGTTCATCAGATTCTGGAAGACCTGGCCTCAAGCGCCAATCACGCGTTCATTGACGACTTGGTGGCAGCCGCGTTGCCAAACGGCGAATCAGGGCACAAGGGGCACCAGGCCAACCAGGCGCTGATCGAAATGATTCAGGAAATTCTGGAAGCCGTAAAAACCCAGGTGAAAGTCAAGCGCTGGCGCGAAAACCTGCCGTGATATTGAAAACCAAAGCCCAGGTGCCGACAGGAACGCCCAGGCTTGCTGCTGTTTTGCGCCAACGTTAGGCTTATTATTCAATAATTCTGTGACACAAATCTGTAGGTCCGCTGTTATAGTCAATAACTTGAATCAGCAGCAGGCTAGCGTTTGCGCCTGCACCCTGTCTCTTTAATTTCACACTTTCTGGATGGACATGCCACCGCAAAAACCCGCCGGCTCACAAAAAAAGCGGTTACGGAGAACCGAATCCATTCAACCCCAGGGTGTGCTACTGGCACTGAATAGCCAGTTCTTCATCCAGTACTGCAGCGAAAACGTTGATGAATTGCTGCACTTACCTTACACCGCCGTGCTCGGGCTCAATTTTGACGAATTCGCCAACTGCGCCGATATCGAACAGATACGCAGTCTGAAGGGCCTCGGCGACTGGCGCTCTTCAGTCGTGTTGAATCTGCACATGCGCCGTGGCAGCAGCGGATTGAACTGCAACGCAGCGGTCTCTTATGACAACCAGCACTGGCTGGTAGAACTGGAACTACAGGTTCAGGCCGAAGACCAGAGCGTGCTTTTTGACCAAGTTTTTATACCCACCCGGGATCTGCTTTGGCAGCTTAACCGCAGTCAGGACCTGCACAGCTACGCCCATAAAGTGGCAGAACTGATGCGCCAGGTGACCGGTTACGATCGAGTGATGATGTGTCAGCTCGATCACAACCGAGATGGCGAAGTGATCGCAGAAAGTCGTTCAACGCACATGAGCAGCTATCTGGGGAACCGTTTTCTGGCGTCGGACATTCCAGCCCAGACCCTGGCGCTTAGTAGCCAGAACCTGACGTGGGTGACCGCTGACAGAAAGTGCGCCACGGTGCCCGTGCATGCCGCCCCGAATATCGGCACTGACCGGCCGCTGGATATGACCTATTCGGCATACCGTTCGCTGCCACCGGCTCACCTGAAATATTTGGGCAATATGGGTATAGCGGCTGCTCTGACCATTTCACTGACTCAGAATGGCAAGCTCTGGGGCATGCTGACGTGTCACCACAACACCCCGAAAAATGTCACCCTGCGGGAGCGGGAGCTGTACGAGTTTATCGGCAGAACAATTTCCATCAAACTGCTGGATTTGCAGCCCAATGAGCAGTCACTGCCGCAACCAGAACAAGATTTTCACAGGCTGGCGGAGCTGTCCAATGATATGACCGTGCGGTTGCGGAGCGACGATACGGTGAGTTGTGTTTCGTCAATTGTGAAAGCCCCGCTGGGCCACACCGCAGAAAACCTTCAGGGTGCCCCACTCACTCATGTGCTGAACGATGACGGCGTCGAACAAGCCCAGCAAACGCTGGAGCAAGACGGCAATGATCAGCAACCAGTTACCAGCCAAACCTTTCTGGACCAGACGTCTGAAGCCGTGGTTATTGCCGACGCCGATGGACGGATCCAGTCCGTTAACCGCTCGTTCTGTGAAATTACCGGTTATACCTCGCAAGAAGCGATGGGGCATAACCCTTCGATTCTGCAATCGGGGATTCACACGGCTCATTTTTACGATGAGTTGTGGCGCTCCCTGTGCGAAAACGACCGCTGGAAAGGTGAAATCTGGAACCGCCGCAAAAATGGCGAGGTTTATCCTCAGCTCGGCAGTATTTCCATAATTCGTAACGACGACGGCAGTGTCCGCAACTATGTGGCGGTTTTTTCCGACGTATCCAAAGCCAAAGAAGCCGAAGACAATCTGTTTTTTGCTCAGAACCACGACTCGCTTACGGGCTTGCCCAACCGTCAGTACTGTCTGAACAGAGTCAACCAAGTGATCGCGGAAAGAGCTCAGGCCGTGCCTGGAGTTGCTGTTGTGTTTCTGGACATTGACCGATTCAAACTGCTCAACGACGCCCGGGGCCATCACACCGGTGATGGCTTTCTGCGAGCGGTCGCCCAGCGCCTGGCCGACGCTTGCCCAAAAAACGGTCTGTTGTACCGCTGGGGCGCCGATGAGTTTGTGCTGGTGCTGGTGCAAGTCACAAACCGTGATCGCATTGCGGTTATTGTGCAGACGCTGTTCAATGCGCTGGCCAAACCGCTGAAGCTGGAAGGCCACGACCTGATTCCCTCCGCTTGCGTGGGCATAAGTTTCTACCCCGACGATGCCGCCGACGCTCAGGGGCTGATGCAAGCCGCGGAAACCGCGTTGTATCTTGCCAAGGAACGCGGGCCCTCCAGCATTGAGCTGTTTACCCCGTTGTTGGCCGAGCGCCTGCAACGCAAATTTGAGGTAGCTAGCGAGCTTCGCCGGGCCATTCAGAACGACGAACTGACGCTGAGTTATCAGCCCCAGGTAGATTGCAAGACCGCAGCACTGCTTGGAGTAGAAGCGCTGGTGCGCTGGCAGCACCCGGTGAACGGCTTCATGTCGCCCGCCACGTTTATTCCACTGGCCGAAGAGCTGGGGCTAATCGGGTTGCTGGGCGACTGGGTACTTGAAAAAGCCATAGCGCAAATGGCCCGATGGCGCGACCAGGGCCACCCGGTTCCTCAGGTAGCAGTGAACATTGCGCCACAGCAACTGGTGCCAGGTTTTGCTGATTATATCCGCGACCTGCTAGCCAAACATCAACTACCGGCAAGTATGCTGGAACTTGAGATTACCGAAGGTGCTCTGGAGCGTGATGACAGCATCATCGAGCTGTTACAAGCGTTGCGGAACATGGGACTTTTGTTGGCCATCGACGATTTTGGCACCGGCTACTCATCCCTGGCCCACATCAAGCACCTGCCGGTAACCTGCCTCAAGATTGACAAGGTGTTTATAGACGACCTGCCAGACGACACCTACAACGTGGCCATCATCCGAACCGTTTTGGCTTTGGGCCACAGCCTTGGCTTCAGGGTGCTGGCCGAAGGCGTGGAAACCGAGGAGCAGTTCCTGTTTCTGGTGGAACAAGGCATCGACACCATCCAGGGTTACTATTTTGGTAAACCTATGGAGGCCGGCGCATTGGAGCAGTGGATAGACAACCGCGTTAGAGGATGAAACCAAAAAATCCGGGCGCACCACAAATGAATGTCCGGCTTTACTAGAGGTCGGTACTGACACCGGGCCCACAACCAAGTATGCCGCATCAGCGTTGCTCTTGGCCAGCTGTACCCCGGCATTCGTGAGGGTCAGTTGAATCTGCTGCGGCGACTGCGAATCGTCGTCTGTGGCGCAAACGTGGGCAGTAATCACGGGCGGTGTTGAGCGTGTTCTTCGTGCTGGTGTTTGGCTGAGCCGAGGGTGTGTACCAGGCTCTGTTTTATACCGTTTCGGCGTTCAACAACGTCCTGGTTTTTCAGTTTTTAGATTTCACAAAGCTGATCATCTTTTTCGAGCGTGCGTCGTTTTTATTCAGCCGCTGCCTGGAGCGAAACGCTTTGCGCTGGGCATGCTGCTGGGCCGCTTTGACCAGAAACGTCATCAACGTATTTTGGTAACGGGTTTGTCTAACGACCTTCAATACAGGCTTTATAAAACTTGGCAGGTGTTTGCGGAACAGGTCATCGCTGGCAGAGGCCATAGGCAACACCTCACCGGCCTTACCCTGTCGCCCGGTGCGCCCGAACAACTGCCAGTCAATCCGCGATGATTCATGAGGCTCCAGCATAATCACCCGCAAACCACCTTCTGCGATGACGTCATCAGCCACTTTTATATCTGTGCCACGCCCGGCCATGTTGGTCGCCACCGTTACCGCGCACGGAAAACCGGCAGCGGCAACAATATCCGCCTCTTCCTGGTTATTTTTGGCATTGAGTATGTGGCAGATAATGTCCGAACGCCGCAATTTTTCTGCAATTCGCTCACTGTCTTCAACGCTGCGGGTTCCTACCAAAACGGGCACTTTTTGCGTGTTAAAACGCCGAATAACGTCAACCACGTGCTCAAGTTTTGCCTGTTCCGTACTAAAGGCCTGGAAGCGGTGAATCTGTCGTTGGTCAGGTAACCGGGGCGGAACGCGCAGCGTGTGAATGCCGTAGTTGTAGAATATTTCCCGATTAATATCCTGTAAGGTCCCGCTGGCGCCCGATATGCGGCGATACAGCTTGAAAAAATTCTGAAAACTCATTCGCGCCATGATCTTGTTTGGGTCCGACATGGTAACGCCAGCCCGCGCCTCAATCGCCTGGTGCAAGCCATTGCTCCAGGTGCGCCCGGGCATCGTGCGCCCTGTTGCCTCATCCACAATCACTATTTTATCGTCGTCCACCACATAGTGATGGTCTTGCAAAAAGACGTCGCGCGCTTGAATGGCCTGCTTCAGAATCTCACGGCGCCGGTCAGGGTGTTGCCACAAAGGCGGCAGTGAATCCAGATGCTGATCCAGCTTCCGTTCACCTCTACGGGTATAGCCAACATCGCCAAGCGCCAAATTCAGGCGGTAGTCCTCATCGGCCACCAAGTGGTCAACAATGGCTTTTGCCGCAAGGATGCCTAAGTGCAAATTCACATTTGCATCCGGGCCGGAAATAATCAGCGGCGTTACCGCTTCGTCAATCAGAATGCTGTCAGCTTCATCGATAATCACCGAATGCAAACCGCGCATTTTCAGCTGTTGCTCGCCCACGCCTTGTAAGAAATGAACGGTCAGGCCCAAGCAGTTCACCTCAGTGTCGCCTAACAACAGCGAATCTTTAAGGTATTCGGCCAAAAACTGTTTAGACGTGCCGTAAACGATGTCTGCCCGATACGGAGTATCTTCACTCTCCCCAGAGTCCTCGCTGTCGAGGCTCCGCACCGACAGCCGACATTTGCTGAACAGCGGCCGCATCAACTCAGCGTCACGCTGGGCCAGATATTCGTTGGCCGTCACCACGTGGCAGGGCCTGCCAACCCAGGCAAACACCACCGCAACCACGCCAAGCGACAGGGTTTTGCCTTCACCCGGGGCCAGCTGCACCAGGTTGCAGTCCAGCATCGCCAGCACGCACATCAGCTGCACATCATAAGGTCGTTCACCCAGCTGCTGCGCGCACACCTCACGCAGCACCGCCAGGCCCTGCAACAGAATCGGCCGTTCCCGATCAATCAGTTTATTGCATCTGGCCAGCTGCGACAGCCGGGCAATCCAGCCATCAACCTCACTGTCAGAAAGCCTGCAGGCCCACGCTGAAAGATCATCAATAACCTGAGCTTCTGCGCGGTAACGGGCAAGAATACGGCGCTCAGAAAACCGATGGCGAAGCATGCGCCAGCGCAGTAAAAACCAGTTTGGCGCCGGCCGCCAACGTTCCGGTTCAGAGTAGAACAAACCGGACAGTTCTAATGACGTGTCAATCGCCACGCGGCTCATCAAATCTGATACCGACGCTGCAACAACTGCAGCAGATAACGCCTCAGCTGCCAGCCCAGGCTTTTGGGCGCCAGAGCAAAAAAGGGTTCCTCAGAAAACACTCGGCCGTCTTCGCGGGTTTCCGACAGATACTCCCCTCCGCCTTGAATACCCAGCGCGGCCGAAGGCAGCTCAAATTGCTGGAAAGGAATCAGGCTAACGCCACTGGCACGAACAACCTGCCCCGCCTGACCCCTGATTCTGACCTCGGCTGCTGCCAAAGAATCTGTGAACAGGGCGTCAGACTGCGCCTGGGATACCGCAGCCACAAATCGGTAATCAGACTGCGGCACCACGCGCCCCAGAAAAGTACCTCGGGCAAAGCTGGAATCCAGGCGCGAAATCAGCGTTTCAGCAGACCACACGCCCGACACTGGCGATTTTATCGTCAGCTCGTCAAGCCGGCGCTGCAGCACCGTTTTACGCTCCTGCAGCGCCGCCAGCTGCTCTAAGAAAGGCGCCACCGAGGTATAACCGGTCTCCAGCGCACGTTGATACTGCCAGTGAGTTTCGGTTATCTGATGCTCATTCAGGGTAAACTCCTGACGCATGTCGGAGTTTTCATAACGAAACAATGTGTCACCAGACTGCACCAGATCGCCGGGCCGCACCAACACATCCATCAACAGTCCGCCGGATTCGGTATACACGCTGGAGGCACCTGCCGCTTCCACAACGCCCCTAGCTGACAGCGAATAAGGCATGGGTAAAATCAGTAACATAACGGCCAGTAAGCCCGTAATCAGACCAGAAACCAGAAAAGCCCTAGGCCGGTTTTTCATCAACTTCGGGCTGGTAAAAAGGTGCTTTAACAGCTTCTGTAGAGGCATAATCACCCACACAAACGCCATCATAATGACCATCAGAACACCCAGACCAATCCAGATATTCGCGACCATAGACGTGATAAAAACCATGATTATGAGGCGATAAACCACGCTGAGCACGCCGTAAAGGCTAACCCAGAATGATTCAACAGGGCTGTCAGCCGGCTTTTCCAGATCGGGCGTGCCCAGTAAAAAGCGGTCCAAGTAGTACAGCAATTGCTGGTTGGCTTTCTGGTAAAGATTGGGGATGTCCATGGCATCCGCCAGCATATAATAAGCGTCAAAGCGCAGCAGTGGGTTGCCGTTAAATAACAGGCTGGAAACAGATCCAGCCACCATGAGGTTAAAAGCCAGGCTGTTCAACAGCCCGCTGCCGGTAGAGACCCAAACCAAAGCCGCTGTAGCGGCCAGGAACATCTCCACGTACATACCGGCACTGCCCACAAAAACTCGATGCCAACGGTTGCGCATAGACCAGCTGGAGCTGGCATCGATGTAGGGCAACGGCGTAAACACAATGAACATGATGCCCATGGTGTGCACGGTCGCGCCGTATTTTTTGCTAACCGCCGCGTGTGCCATTTCATGGAAGATTTTCAGCACAAATACGCTGAGGTACAGCAGCGGTAAATTGCCGAGGGCAATGATACCCTGAGTTTGCTGCCACAATTGATCCCATTGTTCGATCACGGCTTTACCGGCCATAACGATCACCACCAGCCAGATAAAAAAGGCCAAGGGGCTAAAAAACGCCGACAAAATATTGCGGTAATTGTTCAGAAACCGGTTGGGGTCCCACATCGGCAGACGCACATACAAAAACGCCATGAGCTTACCCATGTGCTCACGAATTTTTTGTTTCTGATAGCGTTCAAAAATCGCCTCGTTATTGGCTTTTGAGCGGAAAAACAGCAGGTTTGAATGGTGCAGCTGAGACAACAACTGAATAACGTCTTCCTGGCCGGGCGCAACGTCGGAATGATCTTTTACGAACGTGTCCCAAGTTTCCCCTACGGTCTGGCGCGGAGACAGACTTGCCACAAACTTGTAGCCAATGGGCGTTACCCGGTAGTACTTCTCAGAGCCCAGTTCCTGCAGCACATACCACTCACGCCCGCGGTAAAGTTGTTTGTGCACTCTCACGCTCGGCAATAAGCCAACTTTAAGGTGAGATACTTCGTGCCAGGAATCACTGAAGGTGCCAGACATAATTTACCACCACAGCCAGAGTCTTAAACGATCAACCAAGCCGTGGCCGATCACCCAAAACGCATTACGCGAGCCATTGTCAATTTTAGCCACGCCGGTCATTCCCGGGCGCCACCAGGTTGCAGAATCCTGTTCAAGACGGGCCTTTAACAAAAACTGGGGGCCAGACTGGTCTTTCACTGAAGCGACCGGTATCACCGTTTTTACCATAAACGGGATACGTGAATCGGGGCGGCTTTGGAAGCTGAACTCGCCCACGTGGCCAACGTCCACGTAGTGAATATCAGCCTGTGGCACCATAATCTCCAGGTACAGTCCCTCAAGCCGGGCGATGCGATACAGCACATCGCCTTTGGACGTGGGGCGGCCAAGAAGTGATTGCCGGTCGCCCTCAACCACCACGCCGTCGAACGGCGAAGCCACAACGGATTGGTCCAGATAAATAGCCAGGCGCTTGAGCCGCGCCTCGTTCTGGGCCGATCGGGCATTGCTGATTTCCGCTTCAACGAGATCCATCACCGCTCGGGCACGGCTCATTTCAGCCTGGTTGCGCAGCAAATCTGCTCTTACTTCTGATTGCTGTAACAGTAAGTCTTCGCGGTCCATCGTCAACAGCGTCTGGCCGGCCGTCACCAGGTCGCCACCGGTTACGCTGGCCTCTTCTACCCGGCCATCAAATGGGGCACTGGCGATGCGCACCTGTTCTGTGGTCAGGCTGGCGGTGCCTTCAATTCTGTGGGGCAAGGTTCCAACCAAGCCGTACAATAAAAACCCGGCAACCACACAAGCACTGAGCTTTAACCAAGCGTGTTCGGGACCAAAAAAAGTCGCCAGTTTCCGGCGTATTGATTGTGCAACGCGAGTGGGTAGTAGTTGGCCTTGCTCGTAAAGCTGACTGAGTCGAGGGTGCAGCACTCGAGTCAAAAAATGTACGGCTTCAAGCTGCGGACGCGAAAAGCTACCTTGGTAATTCAGCAACAGCACCACCAGACCGTCGTCGTCGTGCTGGCCGTTCAAAGGTAATGAAAAAACGCTGCTGCAACCGTAGTCGGTAACCAACTGCTGATGGGCCAACGTGATTGTGCCCGCCTGCGGTTCATGGTTTGCCTGCAGCGTAATGGGCTGACCTTGGTCAAAAGCCTCTTCCATCGCCGCCTCAAAACCCTTAATGATCTCGGTACGACGTTCAAAACGGTCCATATGGCTGACCGCTTTTACCCGGATATAACCCGACTGGCTCCAACCTATGACCACTTGATCAACCGTTTGCAGGCGGCTAACCAAACCATTGGCCAGGGTATAAGCGGCGGTAGCGAAGCGGCTGACCGCATACACCTCGGCCAGCAAATCCAGAAATTCTAAAACCAGGTCGGTGGTGCCTGGTTGCGTAAAGCGCTCTGTTCCAGGCTCTGTTCCAACGCTGTCGCCACCTCCGGGAATATCAGCAATCAATTGAGCGCGCACCATAATCTCGCTGACGCGATGCGCCGGCTCGTAATTCAGCTCAATCAGTAGAAACATGCCCGTGACACCGGCCAGCGTAACCGCCAGCTGAATGGGGCCCTGCTTGCCTTCGGTTGGCGAACTTACGGCAAAGCGGTTTTTCTCAGCGCGCTGCAACAGCCCTACCAGCGCTACCGGCACCTCCGCCTGTTCCGTTGCGAAAGCAGCGGCAGGATGACTTGCCAGCACAGAAACGCCGGTTCCGTCCTGCCTCAAAACTGCAACAGAGCGCGCCTGACACAAATCCGACACCAGCCTGGCAAAGTGCTGCCAAAATTCGCCGGTTTTACGCTCAGCGGCTCGCAAGCTCCTGAGGCCGTCAATAACCGCCTGTGGATCAGCCATATTCATTCGCTCCGCGAGTGTTCACAGTGCCACCCGGGCACGGGTACCCGGCCGAATCGCCAAATCCGCATTTTCGACGGTAATGTGCAGCCTGACCAAGCCGCTGGCTGGATCTGCAACCGGCGATAAAAAGGTAACGGATCCGGCTCGCATACCGACACCGTCCACTGCGACCTCAAGCGATTGCGCCAGCTGAAGGTTTCTGGCGGTAGGGTCTGGTACGTTGAGTTTTACAATCACCGAGCGCAAATCGACGAGGTGCGCCACGGTTTCACCGGCAGAGACCCACTCACCGGCCTTTTTTTCAACTTTGGTCACCACGCCGGCCAAAGGCGCGTACAGTTTGCGCTGTTCCAAGGCCTCCGCCGCCAATCGGAATTCGTAATGCTCTATTTTTTCCTGCACCTTGCTACTGTCTAACTGCCCGCGAGTTTGCAGTCGCTCAAGGCGCATACCGTTCAACTCGTCTTCACTGACCGAACCTGTTTGGCTAAACAACCGCTCCAGCGTTTGGTATTGGGCGTCGAGAATAGCCAAACGAGCCCGATGGGTTTCAACGCCGCTGCGGTCCTGCCAAATGGTCTCTCTTCGAGCTGATTCCATATCTTGGACGTTGTGTTCCAGGCGCATCATCAGCGTGCCCGGCTCAACAGCGCTGCCCTCGTCCACCAGAACCTCCACAACTCTGCCGTCCGCGGTAAAGGCCATTTCACGTTCTTCAAGGGGGTACACAACACCCTCAAACTGAACGCCATAAGCCGCCGAAGGCAGCAATAAACCAAATAAAAAAGTGCAAATAAACGCTAGGGGTAAACGTGCCATTGTTATCGCAGACCAGAGATATTGAGTGCAAGGAAGAGAAAACAGGCAGGTGGGTATGACGACAAAAAAAGAGTAGAGCTCTGCCCTGCAGAGCTCTACTCTTTTAACGCGTTAGTGAATATTTTCTGCTTCAGCAGCGCCTTCCACAGCTTCAGCACTTCCAACTGCGGGTACTGCAGTGTCGTTGCTCAACCCGGCGATGCCATCTTTCAGCATTGAAAGACGTTCAATTTGAGCCAAAGAAGTCAGGTGCGAATAAATCGCAGCCAAATACCGACGTGAACGAACATCCAGGAATGTGGCGTCTGACAAGCTGTTCAAACGCTCTTCGTTGACAACATAGCAACCCGTGATGTTACGCACAGCATTATCTTGACGTACGCGCATGTTCAGCGGCGTGAACAGATTGTGCTGGGTCAAATAAGTACAAAATTCTTGAGTAAACACTTCCATCTGCTGCAATTCACCCAGGTAGCGCTTTACATTTTCAATGATTTCGGTGGGTTCACCTGACTCATCAAAAAGTGCCTGGCCTTCATCCTGGCTTACGATGTCACTTTCAACATCCAGACATACGGTAAACTGACCGTCGTCTGACACTTTCGCCAGCGCAAACGGATAACGGCGAATAATCGCAGGTACGTAAGACGCTTGCCACTTACCCCCTCTGCCAGCCTAGTTGTCCAGTTGGCGATTTTGCCTAAATTCATATCAGATTGGGCGGTATGAGAGCAGTCATGCCACGTTATTCCGAGGAACGTAAAGCGGCCGTGTTGAAGAAGTTGTT
>Ga0307931_1000056_pt1 | contig 56818 bp, 47 predicted proteins | sample OrgLakmetageno47_FD_201816 | JGI IMG/M metagenome (GOLD analysis project Ga0307931, IMG submission 201816) | Saline water microbial communities from Organic Lake, Antarctica - #47 | ecosystem: Environmental > Aquatic > Non-marine Saline and Alkaline > Saline | place: Antarctica: Organic Lake...
CGCACCCGTGCGCCGGTCGTCATCTGTAGCAAGCTACAATGTTACCCCTCGACTTGCATGTGTTAAGCCTGCCGCTAGCGTTCATCCTGAGCCAGGATCAAACTCTTCATCGTTAAATCTTATATATCTTAACGCTTTTCTTAAATTCGACTCTTACATCTTATTCTCAGGAATCAACTTTAATCTTAAATATGTACTCTTAATGTTTCTAATTCTACAAATAATCTCTTATTTGTGTTGTCAATTCAATATGTCAATGAACTTTTAATTCTTGTTGTTTAAACCCTAACCAAAGAGCTTTAAACCAGTGTGCTTCTCTAAGCGGTTGCAAAACTAATACTTATTATTGAACTAACAAGCCGTTTTGAAGAAAAAAATTAAACCTTATTTTAAAAGAACTTTACTAAACCAAAACCTATACCCTAATCTCTAAACTTAAACTCTTAATTACCCCTCATACCTCGTTTAGCGGAGTGCAAAACTACAACCTTTTTTCCCTTCTATCCTAATCAATAAAACAATTTCTTTGTAAAAAAAATATTCATTAAGGTAATCAGCTGAAAATTAGTATGATTAGCCTAAAAGAAAAAAAACACTAACCAAAGAAGAGGAATGCTCTCTACCCAAAATGAAGAATAATAAAGAGAATTATCTTGATTTGAAAAGAAAATGAATCCAATTATCGCAACATAAAGAATTAAGGAAAAACTCGCTAAGTCCTTTCCACTTAAAACTAAGAACGTCAAAGATGATAAACTCAATAATACTCCTATCATTTTAGTATATCTAACTCCTACCCACTGTGGAAGTGTTTTAAGATAGGGCCTATCAAGTTTAGAGTCCCTAATTTCAAAGGGAATAGTTAGTGCTATAATCAGAAAAAATCTACTTAGAGCATAATATGTTATCTCTGTAGTTAAGTATTTATAACCTTGACCAGCTTCCAAAAGAGGTAAACCCACAGTTGCCCCGGTCCACACAAAAGCGATAACGAATATCTTTAAACCACTCACATCTCTCAGGTTTTTTGTCTTTGGCAAAAATGGCAAAGCATATAATAAGGTAATAATCCCTAAGCAGGCCATAAAAAGAAAGGTTTTAAACGTCATAGAAAACAAAGTCATTCCTAAGGGTAGTAGAGATAAAAAGGACAATGCTGCTATTCTCTTTAGTTCAATAGTCATGGTTCCTCTCTTGGGTTTTAATACAGGAAAGTACTTAACGAAGTTGTAGGCTATTACTGTCGAAAAAAAAACGAATACCACTATATCTTTATCTGCTATCAAGTTAAAATTCCAAAAAGTCGCCAGTGTAAATGAGACTACGCCAAGCGCTACATGGAGGCTTGAATTAATGTAAAACTTGAAAGCTTGCTGAAAAAAATTCATACTCACAAAAGTAAAGTTTATTCAAGATAATTTTCTTTAAAACTTTACGATAGTCTATTCATCTTTAACAATCATTTCATATTAAATAATGTAGATTTGTTATCAAATTTCTAAAAAATCTTAAATGAATATAGAGTCATTTGCATCAAGACACATCGGTCCTCGCGGAAAGAGTATTAAAGAAATGCTTAAAACCGTTGGAGCGGAGTCAACAGGACAGTTAATTTACGAAACTATTCCTAATGACATAAAGTTGGAACAAAAGCTAAACCTGCCCGCTCCACTTACCGAATATGAGTTTTCTAAGCATATTAATTCTATCGCTAAAAAAAACAAGACGTTTAGATCCTATATAGGACTGGGTTACCATGAAGCTATTTTTCCTGCTGTAATTCAAAGGAACGTTTTTGAAAATCCAGGATGGTATACCGCCTATACTCCCTATCAAGCTGAAATTGCTCAAGGCAGGCTTGAAGCTTTGCTCAACTTCCAAACCATGGTATCTGACCTAACAGGTATGGAATTGGCTAACGCTTCTTTGCTCGACGAAGCTACTTCTGCAGCAGAAGCCATGAATTTGTTATATTCTGTAAGAACAAAAGGGCAAAAGAAAAACAAAGCAATCAAATTTTTTGTCGGTGAAAACGTGTTGCCCCAAACCTTAGCTTTATTACAAACCAGATCTGAACCTCTAGCCATAGAATTGGTCGTAGGTAAATATGATGAATTTGATTTTGATTCTAGTTTCTTTGGTTCGCTAGTACAATACTCTGGTAAGTGTGGAGAAATTAATGATTTTGAAAATTTCACCAAAAAGGCAAAAGAGAATGACATTAAAGTAGCTGTCGCTGCCGATTTACTTAGCCTTGTTTTATTAGAAGCTCCAGGAAATTGGGGAGTTGATGTAGTCGTTGGAACCACACAGCGTTTTGGAATACCACTTGGTTATGGAGGACCACACGCAGCTTACTTTGCAACTAAACAAGATTATAAGCGAAGCATCCCAGGGAGAATCATAGGAGTCACAAAAGATCTTAATGGAGATACCTCTTTAAGAATGGCTCTACAAACTAGGGAACAGCACATCAAAAGAGATAAAGCAACTTCTAATATTTGCACCGCTCAAGTTTTACTTGCCATTATGGCTGGGATGTATGCAGTGTATCACGGACCAGAAGGTCTTAAACATATTGCAACCCAGATTCACAGAAAAGCAGTAAGTCTATCAGACGCTCTTGAGAAATTGGGATACTACCAAGTGAATAAACTTTACTTTGATACTATTCTTATAAAAACTGATGCTGATAACATTAAAAAATTAGCTGAAAAAAAAGAGATCAACTTTTATTATCCAGATTCTGAAAGTGTTTCCATTTCTTTAAACGAAACCACCTCCTTTGAAGACCTCAACGATATTCTTGGTATTTTTGGAGAAGCAAATGAAAAAGAAAATTTAAGACTCGAAGACTTAAAAGAAGGTATTATCCATCTGAGTGTATTAAGTCGACGGACGGAATTTTTAACCCACGATGTCTTTAACTTTTACCATTCTGAGACAGAATTAATGCGTTACATTAAAAGGTTAGAAAGAAAAGATCTAGCTCTGAATCACTCCATGATTCCATTAGGGTCTTGTACTATGAAACTGAATGCTGCATCGGAAATGCTTCCTTTGTCCAACCCACAATGGGGTAATATTCATCCCTTTGTTCCTAAAGAACAAGCTTTGGGTTACCAAGAAATTCTAAGTAGTTTAGAAGATTACTTGACGGAAATCACAGGATTCTCAGCGACCTCACTGCAACCAAATTCTGGTGCACAAGGAGAATATGCCGGTTTAATGGTGATTCGTGCTTATCACAAGTCCAGGGGAGATTCACATAGAAACATCTGTTTAGTACCCTCGTCTGCACACGGTACCAACCCAGCAAGTGCTGTTATGGCAGGAATGAAAGTGGTCGTGGTTAATGCAACTGATAAAGGTAATGTCGATATTGATGATTTAACCTCTAAAGTTGAAGAACACAGCGAAAACCTAGCGGCCTTGATGGTAACTTACCCCTCTACCCACGGTGTTTTTGAATCGGATATCAGAAAAATAACTACGCTTATTCATGAACATGGCGGACAGGTATATATGGACGGTGCTAATATGAATGCCCAAGTCGGTTTAACAAGTCCAGGTAGAATTGGTGCGGATGTGTGTCACTTAAATTTACACAAAACCTTTGCTATTCCTCATGGAGGTGGTGGCCCAGGAGTTGGTCCTATATGCGTTGCAAAACAACTCGCTCCCTTTTTACCAAATAATCCTTTAATCGAAACTGGAGGGACTCATGCCATCTCTTCCATTTCCGCAACTCCTTTTGGATCTGCATTTGTATGCTTAATTTCATACGCTTACATTAGAATGTTAGGAGAAAAAGGACTTAGAGAATCTACAGAATACGCTATATTAAATGCTAACTATATTCAAGATAGATTAAAAGGACATTATAAAACCTTGTATTCTGGAGAAAAAGGAAGAGCTGCTCACGAGATGATTATAGATTGTAGAGATTTTAAGGAGTACGGTATTGAAGTAAAAGATATTGCCAAACGCCTTATCGATTATGGATTCCACTCCCCTACAGTTTCATTTCCAGTAGCGGGTACTATGATGATAGAACCTACAGAAAGTGAAAGTAAAGCAGAATTAGATAGATTTTGTGAGGCTATGATTTCTATTAAAAAGGAAGTAGAAACTTGTACGATTGATAATCCTAATAATGTATTGAAAAATGCACCCCATACAATGGCGATGCTCACAGCAGATCATTGGGACTTCGACTATAGTCGACAAACAGCTGCTTTCCCATTACCTTTTGTTTCAGAAAACAAATTTTGGCCAACCACCAGACGAGTTGATGAAGCATATGGTGATAGGAACCTCACCTGTACCTGTGCTCCAATAGAAGCTTATATCTAGAATTTATTATTATTGAAAGATGATTCAAAACCTCCTTAAGTGAACTTTCCTTAAGGAGGTTTTTTATACTTAATATGTTTAAACCAAAACTATGGACTTATCTCAAACTGAAAAATTAAGACTCATTGAGTTTACAAAAGATCACTACGTTGATTTTTATGATGTAAGATTACTTATTGCTAAAGATTTGGAGGACCACATCTTACAGCAAATGAAAGAGGATGAAACACTTTCTTTTGAAGAGGCGCTTCAAAATGCATTTAGGAAGTATGGAGTAGTTGGATTCTCAGATGTTTCTGAAAATTATATGAAGAAAATCAATACCTACTTTTACAAAAAAGTGATTTTGAAAGTAGTAAGAAATGAAGTATTAAAACCTAGATTTTGGTTTTTAGCAACCGCATGTTTTTTGATTATATATTCTGTAATAATATCACTTGACTTTATGCCCTTTGTTCTTGCTGGTGGTTTCATCATATTAATTATATTAGGATTGATCTTCTATTTTCGTAAACTTCACAAGGAAATTAAAGGATTAAAGAAAAGAGACCACTACTATTATTTAGACCAACTTCTGGGGTCTAATAGTTCAATTCTATTTTCATTTAGTTATATGCCTTTATTATTGGCTCCTCATATAAGTAGGCTTGGTGAAACCCAAGAATTATCTATGGCTATTTTAGCATTTTTTACGATGCTTTCATTTATTGCTTTTTACTTCATTTATTTCAGACTATATAAGGACAGATCAAAAATTCTTAATGACTATAAAGAGAACTTTTTAAACAAAAAATTAGGTTTAGAATTTGAAGTTGTTGAAAATCAAATTAAAAATAGACTATAAAATAGATTAATTTTGTCTATATATTTACAATTAAGTTACATTGACGGTAACTTGCTATAAAAAGTATTCACAAATGAATAATATTAAAATTGTTGGTGTTGGAAGCTATATTCCAGATATAATCAAAAAGAATGAAGACTTTTTGAAAAGTGAATTTTTCAATCAAGATGAGACTGCTTTTGATGCTCCCCCTGAAGTCATTATCAAAAAGTTTAAAGCTATTACTGGCATTGAGGAGCGACGGTATGTTGGTAACGAACTCAAGATGTCGGACATAGCAACATTTGCCGCTGAAAAAGCTATAAAAGATTCAGACATAGATCCAGAAACTCTAGATTATATTATCGTTGCCCATAATTTTGGGGATGTAGGTCACGATAAACAACAAGCAGATACGGTCCCAAGTATTGCTTCCCGTGTTAAAGAAAAGTTACAAATTGAGAATCCAAGCTGTGTAGCCTACGATTTACTCTTTGGTTGCCCAGGATGGATAGAAGGTTGTATTCATTCCTTCGCCTTCATGAAAGCAGGAATGGCTAAGCGCTGCTTAGTCATTGGCGCAGAAACCCTTTCGAGAGTAGTGGATCCCAATGATAGAGATAGTATGATTTACTCTGATGGTGCTGGCGCTACTATTTTTGAAAATACAGATTCGTCTGGTGGTATTTTAGCACACAAGTCCGCAACCTATGCTAAGACAGAGGCTAATTATATTTACTTTGATAAATCATTTTCACCTAAACGCACAGATGATCGAGCCTACATAAAAATGTACGGTCGAAAAATCTATAATTTCGCATTATCTAAAGTTCCTGAAGCGATGAAGTCGTGTTTGGAGGAAAGCGGTAAATCCATTACTGATTTGAAAAAAATCTTTATCCACCAAGCCAATGAAAAAATGGACGAGGCTATTGTCCATAGATTCTTTAAGCTGTTTGACAAAGAAATGCCTATAGACATTATGCCGATGAGCATCAATAAGCTGGGAAATAGTAGCGTAGCCACCATACCTACTTTATACGACATGTTTTTAAAAGGAGATTTTGAACACAAAGGCTTAAGGCCTGGAGATACCATCATGTTTGCCAGTGTTGGCGCAGGTATGAACATAAATGCCATAGTCTACGAAATCTAGACTGTCCATGTACGAAAAGCATTATCCAGAAAGGCGTTTCAACATTACTATAGAGTTTTTAAAAGCACATGCTCTTTCACCCTCTTCAATTTTAGATCTTGGAGTTGAAAATCCATTTTCAAAACTCATGTCTGCGGAAGGGTTTTCCGTTGAAAATACTAGAGGTCAAGATTTAGATGTAGATCGAAGTCAACTTTTATCTTCTTCAGCAAAAATAACGACTGCTTTTGAAATTTTTGAACACCTCTTATCTCCATTAGAAGTTTTAAAAAGCATACAGAGTGAGCACCTATTTGCTAGTGTTCCTCTCAAACTTTGGTTTTCAAAAGCCTATAAAAGTAAAACTGATCATTGGGACAGGCATTATCACGAATTTGAAACTTGGCAATTCGATTGGTTATTAGAAAAGGCAGGCTGGGAAATCATGGACTCTAAAACCTTTACCCATCCTGTTCGCAAAGTTGGCTTTAGACCCTTACTTAGGTTAATTACTCCCAGATATTACTTGGTATATTGCCAAAGAAAATCCTAAGCTGTGGACATCGTCATCATTATTCCTGCCTATAACGAAGAAGCCCATATTGAAAAATGTTTGACCTCATTGGTGAATCAAAGCTATTCGGCAAAACATATTTTGGTGGTCGATGATGGATCTACAGATAAAACCCTCGAGATTTTAAGTAGCTTATCTTCTACCCATGAAAATATAACCTATACCACAAGAGAAAAAAGCTATAGTCATGAACCTGGAAGTAAAATTGTAGAGGCTTTTAACTTTGGTCTATCTAGTTTAACTAGCTCCTATGACATCCTTTGTAAGTTTGATGCAGATCTTATTTTTCCAAATCATTATATAGAAACCTTGCACAAAGCTTTTAGAGCCAACTCAAAACTCGGTATGTTTTCAGGATTTTGTAGTATCGAAATTGATGGAGTCTGGCAGATTGAAAAATTAACCAACGCAGATCATATCCGAGGAGCCTTAAAATCTTATCGCCAAAATTGCTTTAGAGATATTAGTGGTTTAACGTCTGCTATGGGCTGGGACACAATTGATGAGATGAAAGCGAGATATTATGGATGGAACGTAGAAACCGATAAAACACTAGTTGTAAAGCATCTGAAGCCCACTGGACTTCATTACTCTAAAAATCTACCAAAAGTTTTTGGAATCTCTCTCTTTAGAATCCGATATAGTCTGGCATTAGCCTTTCTAACCTGTTTCAAAATGGCATTGAATAAAAAGAAACCAGATTTTTTCTATAAAGCAATGCTCTCTTATTTAAAATCTAACCACAAAAAAAATTCCTTCTTGATCAATGAAAAAGAAGGAAGCTTTATTAGAAAATACAGATGGCGTAAAATTAAAGAGCGCTTATTTTAACACCTCAGAAATAACCTTGCCTGTTGCGCCATTAGGGAGTGCGATACCTAATAAGGCTGAAATGGTAGGAGCGATATCTGGAATGTGGTACCTAGTGTAGGTTTTACCTTGCTGAATACCATTTCCAAACATCAAAAGTGGTGCTTGAGTATCGTAATTATTTCCACTGCCATGAGTCGACCCTTTTCTTGAGTATGATATATACGAGTTCTGAAGGACATAAACCACATCTCCACTTCGCTTCTGGTGAAATCCTCTTAGAACAAGTTCTGCAGGATTCCCACTAAAATCACTGTGCTCGAGCATTTCCCTAGTATAGACTTTATCGATATTTTGGTAGTGTAACAAGAAGCGCTTGATTTCATTTTGAGCAGACACAAAATCGGTATAAGTTTCAAATTTAGTATCATCTAAGAAAATTTGTTGATTCTGGATTTCCTCTATAATATCAACAAGCCCCAATCTCTCACTTAGATAGGCTTCTAGTGCACTTTGCATCTCCCCTGTTTCGAAATATCCAGCAGGAATTTTATTATCTTTTAGAAATTGAGGGACATGAACAGCACCATGATCTGCCGTTAAAAATAAGGTATAGTTTCCCTCTCCTACTTCTTGATCTAAGAACTTCAATAACTCAGCAATGCTTTGGTCTAAACGGATATAAAGGTCTTGGATTTCTTTAGAATTCACTCCAAAATTATGACCTGTATAGTCTGGGCTAGAAAAACTTAAAGTGAAGACATCGGTAAATTCATCTTGACCAAGCTTTTCATTTTTAATAGCTTCTTTTGCAAAATCAAGAAGCAAATCGTTTCCAAAAGGTGTTGGCCTTATAATGCCATAGTCGCCATTGTCTTTAGCTAATTCCTTAAGATCATATGGAAATGTAGCTTCTTCTTTCCCTTTAAAACCATTTTCATAATTGTTCTTGTCGGGACCACTTTGAGTATAAGTAGAGATGTCCTTAAGTGTATTCCATTCTTTAAGGTAACTTTTTGCTGTACCAGACCTATTAAAATCCTTCACCCATTGTGGCAAGTCTTTCATGTAGTAATCACTTGTAATAAAATCACCACGATCATATCCTGCAAACCAATAAGCCGCGTTAGCAGTATGACCAGCAGGTAAAATTGCACCTCTATCTTTTAGGGAAACTCCGATCGTCTTTCCTTTAAATTGGGTATGTAATCGGTTTTGATCCGCAAAACTTGTCGTTAACATCCGCTGTGGAGACATTTTCCCAGCTTTGTTATTGGGCTCGATTCCAACAGCGTTCACTGAAGGATCTGAAGCACAATACACACTGGTTTTATTAAATTTATCATACCAATTATTTGCGATAATACCGTGATTCATCGGACTCGTACCTGTGTATATTGAGGTATGACCAGGCCCCGTATAAGTAGGAACATAATCAAAATGGAAGTTTTTCATTTCAAATCCTTCTCTCTGCAAACGCTTGAAACCATCTTCAGAGTAATGCTTTTCAAATTTGGTTAGGTAATCGTAACGCATTTGGTCAACAACTACACCGACGACTAGTTTGGTGTTTTGTTGGGCAAAAAGGCTTACGTGGGTAATTAGAACTAATAAAAGGCTGAATACAATTTTCATGGTACATTAATTTTTCATGCGAATATAGGAAGTTGTAGAGGTTTTAAGTTTATGCTTTAGTTAAATTGAATCCTCATGTTTTTATTCTATTTTTATCAAATATTTCAAAAAGGCTTAGAGCAAATGCTATCAAAATATATTAAAAGTATTGGTCAATACTTCATCATGATTTACGAAACCTTTAGAAGGATGACCAAAACTTCAGAATTGAAAAGACTTATTTTACAGGAGTTAGACGATCTTATTATTAGCTCTTTAGGGATAGTCGTCTTTATTTCATTTTTTATAGGAGCCGTTATCGCTATTCAGACTGCTTTAAATTTTTCTAATCCTTTTGTCCCCAAATCATTGATTGGGTTTGCAGCGAGACAGTCTATTATTTTAGAATTTGCACCTACCTTTGTCGCTATTATTATGGCGGGTAAAGTAGGGTCTTATATCACCTCTAGTATTGGTACTATGCGAGTTTCAGAACAGATAGATGCTTTAGAAGTGATGGGAATAAATTCTTTAAATTACCTTGTCTTTCCCAAAATTATCGCCATGTTTATGTTTCCATTTGTCATTGCAATATCAATGTTTGTTGGAATTATAGGGGCTTACACAGCCAGTGTTTATGGCGGATTTTTAAGTTCAGAACAATTTTTAACAGGGCTTCAAGAAGACTTCATACCATTCCAGCTCTTCTATGCCTTTTTAAAATCATTTGTTTTTGCAATCATCTTAGCAACTGTACCTTCATTTCATGGTTACTATATGAAAGGGGGTTCACTGGAAGTAGGGCGTGCAGCAACCACTTCTTTTGTATGGACGAGTGTGATTATTATTTTTATGAATTATTTCATCACCCAATTGTTATTAAGTTGATATGATAAAAGTCGAAGATTTACATAAGTCTTTTGAGGATTTAGAGGTTTTAAGAGGCCTTAATACTGTATTTGAAAAAGGTAAAACCAACCTAATCATAGGTCAGTCTGGCTCAGGTAAAACAGTTTTCTTAAAGTGTCTACTTGGTTTGTTTACACCTGATAAAGGAACCATTCTATACAATGGCAAAGCGTATCAAAACTTTTCAAAAAATGAAAAAAGGGAGTTGAGTAAACAAATGGGAATGGTGTTCCAGGGCGGAGCCTTATTCGATTCTATGACTGTTGAAGAAAATGTAGTTTTTCCATTAAAAATGTTCACAAAAATGACCAAAGGCGAGATGAAAAATCGCGTTCAAGAAGTCTTGGATAGAGTGAATCTTATAGATACTAATGATAAGTTTCCCTCAGAGATCAGCGGAGGGATGCAAAAGCGAGTTTCCATAGCAAGAGCTATTGTCAACAAGCCTAATTTTTTGTTTTGTGATGAACCCAACTCAGGTCTTGATCCAAGAACAGCTTCTGTAATCGATAATCTTATTCAAGAAATTACACATGAAAACGATATCACAACAGTGATTAATACTCACGATATGAACTCGGTTTTTGAAATAGGTGAAAACATCGTTTATTTGGAAAATGGCTTAAAGACATGGGAGGGCAATAAAGATACTATTTACAAGACTGATAATCAAAAATTAACTGACTTTGTCTATGCCTCAAACTTATTTCAAAAAGTAAGAATTGCCCAAAGAGAAGAACTTTAGTTAATGGATTGTACTGAAATATTTTCTAAACTTAACTTATAAGATAACCATTCTTTCAGTTTACTGAGTTTCATTTCCTTCTCTTCTAAATCTATTTCAGCATTCCATTTGATACTGAACGTTGGTATGGTATCCATATCTTCAAAGTTCGACTTGATGACGTCAGCGAAACTCACCTCAGTTACGTCACCATAATTCAATTGAATCTCTTGTACTAATCTATCGAATTTTACAATTCTATTGCTCCTTTGCATAGTCCTTAGTTCGTAACGCAACTCTTCAATTTCAGCTTTAGACATAGCAAGTTCTAAAGAATCTCTCTTTTTTAATTCAACCATATATTTCAGTTGGTCAAAATTTTCGGAATTCTCGTTTTGAAGGACTTTAAGCTCGGTATCCTCCAGATATGTGTAGTTTTTTAGTTTGTCTTTCCATAACGTGATAACTTCTTTTGGAATTTCTTTTCCTAAAAATGAAGCTTCTATGGTTGGGCCATTGCCAGAATTGTAAGAAATGACTGTTGAATTTTTCTGAAGAAAAGACTGTTTGTAATTTTCTAATTCTCTTTGGACAAAAGTATTCGCATCATTGGTAAAGTAGGATTCTTTTAGCAGATTATAAAACAGATATATGCTGGGAATAATAACAATAACAGCAATTGAGGAAGCGATCTGTGCAATTCTTTTTCTCCTTAGTGAGTTGGCATATTTTACTAATGGAAATCTTAAAAATTTTGAGACTAAAAACGTCGTCAAAGCTATAAAAATAGTGTTGATAGTAAATAAATACATGGCTCCACCAAAGATACTTAAGTCCCAAACTGCCAAGCCATACCCTGCTGTACAAAGCGGAGGCATTAAAGCTGTAGCAATCGCCACACCAGAAATAACGGTAATTATAGTTCCTCGTTTTGCCTTAGCTATGATTAGAGCTAACCCACCAAAAATAGCGATTAGAACGTCCAAAATTGTAGGATATGTTCTAGCTTCTAGCTCAGGTGTTAATTGAGTTAAAGGAGATAGCTGGAAATAGAGGAAGGCCGTAAGTAAACTTAAACCTACCATCACTCCAAGGTTGATGAGTGACCTCCTCAAAGAATCTACATCATTGATAGCGACTGAAAAACCTAGCCCTACAATTGGACCCATAAGAGGAGAGATAAGCATCGCTCCAATAACTACAGCAGTACTGCTAACATTCAAACCTATTGAGGCAATTATTATAGAGAATATTAATATCCATGCGGTATGCCCTTTGAAGGGGATATCTTTAAGAATAGCTTCTGTAGTAGCATCCTTATCCGTGTCATTTGCTATATCCAAAAGCTCATAAAGAAAGTGTTTTATGCTACCAAAGGACTCTTTTAAACTGTCTTTTACCTTTTCTGAAGATTCAGAACTTGCATTATTCTCAGCGTTTTCTGAGGTTTTGTCTTTGTTGTCTTCCATAAGTTAACCAAGGTTTTCTCCAAACTTACCCATCACTAAATTACGTATTGTTTTAATGTCTTGTTCATCCTTCTTAGGAAGTATGATAAGGAGATCTTCGTTCTCTAAAACTATGTGATCATTTAAGCCTTTTATGATTGCAATTTTACCCTTTGTGGTTCTCAGAATATTATTGGATGATTCTATAAATTCAGACCTAGCGTTAATACTTACATTATCATTTTCATCTTTATCCAGTTGATCGTGCAAGGAGCCCCAAGTCCCTAAATCACTCCAATCAAAAGAAGCTTCGATAACGCCAACCTGTTTTGCCTTCTCTAAAATTCCATAATCGATAGAAATACTTTCAGAGTTGGGATAATTGTCTTTTAAGAAAGCTTCTTCGTTGGTCGTGTTTAATTTTGACCAGCCCTGTTTAAATAGATCAAACATATCGGGAAGATGATTTTGAAACTGATCGATAATAAAAGAGGTCTTCCAGATGAAAATACCTGCATTCCATAAGTAATTCCCTTCTTTCAAAAAAGACTGTGCTGAAGCATAATCAGGTTTTTCAGTAAACTTTTCTACAAACTTTATGGCGTCATCGCCATGCTTATCATATTTGATATAACCATAGCCTGTATTTGGAAATGTTGGTGTAATACCCAAAGTTACCAAGAGATCTTCTTGAAAACAAGCTTCAAAAGCTTTGTTAACCTCTTTAGCAAAGGCCTCCTCATTTTCTATCCAATGATCGCTAGGAGCAACGATCATACTAGCGTTAGGGTTTTCCTTATTAATTTTAAGCGCTGACAGAAGAATACAGGGAGCTGTATTCCTCATCGCAGGCTCAGCTATAATTTGCTGACCTGAAACTTCAGGAAGCTGTTCGGTAACTAGACCTACATAGTCGGTATTGGTAAGTATAAAAATATGATTTTGAGGTACAATCTTATTTAGTCTTAAAAAGGTTTGTTGGAGCAGCGATTTTCCAGTTCCTAACATATCTTGAAACTGCTTGGGATAAGCTGTTTTACTCACTGGCCAAAAACGTGTGCCTACTCCACCCGCCATAATCACGGCATATTTATCTTTCTCATTCATAAAGTTATGCTATTTTAAAAGATTTACTTCTGCATTAGGTTGAAACACATAAACTTTACCAGTATTCACTTCTTGACACTCGTATCTCTTTTGAATCCTTTTCCCTTTTTTAAACATCCTTCCGTTGTGAATTTTGAAAAGGCTACCAATAGGGATTTCAAATATATAGTTTTTATCGTTGGATTTATCATAGCGCTTAAGGCTTAAAGAAAGGCTTGCATCTGTATCGCTACTGGCCGTTGGTTTTTTGAAATGCCTCGCTAGTTGTGGTAAGATATCACTAGGGAAGATTTGAGGATGGATAAATGGCAACATCAATTTTTGAAATGTGTTTTTCCACTCTGTTCCATGAGGTTTAATCGAAAATCCATAAGACTTAAAGGCCAAAAGGTGAGCTACTTCGTGGACCATGGTGATTAAAAATCTATATTTATTGAGATTAGAATTCACCGTTATCTGGTGGAATCCATCGGGTTTTAGTCTATAATCCCCGTGTTTTGTTTGCCGCTGACTGACTATTTTCAATTGAATATTATAGGCTTTAATCATACCTAAAATCGGTTCAACTGAACGCTCTGGCAAATATTTCTGAAGGGTATCTTTCATTCAAAAATCAGGGTGTTGAACTGGAAACTTGAAGTAATTTCCCATTATAAAATTGCTGTCCTTTTTCAGAAAAGTCCTTGATATAATTCGCCATTTCTAAAGCAGAATTAGGGGCTTGCAAACCTGGAAAAGCCTCTTCGAGCATCTCAGTCTGGACTGCACCTAAAGCTAGGACGTTGAAGGATGGTCCATTTTCTTTATATTCTTCAGCCAATAGCTCTGTTAGCGTAATTACTGCTGCTTTACTAGAACTATATGCTGCTAAACCTGGGAATTTCATACTCCCCTGTACTCCTCCCATACTGCTTATAGTCACCACATGGGTTTTAGAATTCATAAGAGGTAGCAAACGATGAGTTACATCAAAAACTGAAAACACATTGGTTTCATATACTTTCTTGACGTCTTCCATCACGGTATCTTTAAATTCTTGTTTTAAAAACTGACCCGCATTATTAATAAGGATATCCAAAGTTTGAGTGTGAGATTGAATGTGTTTTATGGCAGCTTCTACACTCGAAGGTTCACTCAAATCACAAGACAAAGCATGAACATTTTTTAAGCCAAGCTGTTCAATTGGTTTTTCATTTCTGGATAAAGCAAATATGGTATGACCCTCAGAAGCAAATAGCTTAACAAGCTCAAAACCTATTCCTCTACTAGTCCCTGTAATTACAATTGTTTTTGACATTACTTTAATTTTACGGCGTTTTCTTTAGAATTTGTCAATTGAAGCACTCCGGGCTTAAGGTCCTCTAAGAGCTTAAGGTAAGCATCGATGTCGAGTTCTTCATATTCATCGTTCACATGATGGTAATACTCATAATTGGTAAAGTCGAATGTACAAATGGTTTGAGCCGGTACATTAAAAACTTCGAAAAAGGGATAATTATCACTGCGTTTGAAAAGACCATATTGAGAAGCTTGAGGAAGAAATCCTAAAAATTGATCTTCGATATCGTAGTAACTATTAAAGACCTCAGCTAGATTTGAAGTCTTATATCCAGTAACATAGGCTCTGTAATTTTTGTCCTTCATCTGAACGCCAAGCATTTCGATATTAAAGACAACATAAGGTACAACGTCTTGGGCTTTCATTTTCTCGGCTAAATGCCTAGAGCCTACCAACCCTTTTTCTTCAGCAGAAAAAAGAGCGAAAATCACATCTCTACCTAAGTTTTGATCCGCTAAGAATTTTGCCAGCTCGAGTACTGCAACTGTACCAGAGGCGTTATCATTTGCTCCGTTAGCAATGCTGTCCCCCTCTACAGACTTTATAATACCGATATGATCATAATGAGCTCCTATCAATAATGGTTTTAAGTTCGTGTTGGTTTTTGAAGATTTTAAAGCTCCAACGACATTGAAACCGTCAACTTCTTTTAACCTGAAAGAATCACGATAAGTTTCAAAATAAGGTTGAACGCCAAAACTAACAAAAGCTTTTTCAATATAAGAGGCTGCTTCATCAATCTCTTTTGAACCTGTATCACGCCCCTTTAATTCATCTGACGATAAATAATCTAGAGCTGTTGATGCCGAATACTTAAATTGAACAGTATCGATTTCTTTTGAACTTTGCTTTTTTGCTTCTTGTCCTGACGTTTTACTAGAGGTGGCTAGAAGGAAACCCACGCAAAGTAATAGTAGTATTTTTTTCATAAGGTGAATATAAAAAAAACTGCCTTTTTAGACCACTATATCGGTCTAAAAAGGCAGTGAAAATTATAATTATTTTAAATCTAAGCGAGCATTGTTACTGGATTTTCCAAGTACATTTTAAGAGTCTGTAAAAATTTTGCTCCTGTAGCTCCATCTACAGTCCTGTGATCACAAGCCAAAGTCAGAATCATGGTATGTCCTACCACAATCTCTCCTTTTTTAACCACTGGCTTCTCTACAATAGCACCTACTGATAAAATTGCAGAATTAGGTTGGTTAATAATACTTGTAAATTCAGTAATTCCAAACATACCTAAGTTGGATACTGTAAATGTACTACCCTCCATTTCACTAGGCTGTAGCTTTTTATTTTTTGCTTTACCAGCAAGGTTTTTTACATTAGATCCAATTTGAGTTAAACTCTGTTGATCTGCAAATTCCAATACAGGGACAAGTAAGCCTTCATCAACTGCAACAGCAACTCCAACGTGAATATGATTTGCTATTTTAGTCACCTCACCGTCCCATGATGAATTAACTTGAGGATGTTTTCTTAATGCCATCGCAGAAGCCTTAATCACAAGATCATTAAAGGAAACTTTAACGCCTGGCATTTCGTTGATATGGGATCTAGAAGCTATAGCATTTTCCATATCCACCTCAATATTGAGGTAATAATGAGGTGCAGAATTTTTAGATTCTAGCAAGCGTTTGGCGATCGTTTTCCTCATTTGAGAGTTTTTTACATCTTCAAATGACTCTTCTCCAGCAGGGATATACAATTCGGCAACTGGTAAAGGCGGTTGCTCTTTAAGTTTTTCTTTTGGTTCTTCCTCTGGTTGTTCTTTTGGTTGTTCTTGTTTGGAAACTTTTTCAGTTGTAACTGGAGCCGTCTGCACAGATGGCTTGAACTCTTCAACGTCCTTCTTTACAATCCTTCCATGATCACCAGATCCACTGACCTTTCTAAGGTCAATCCCTTTATCTTCAGCAATTTTTTTGGCTAAAGGAGAGGCTAATATTCTGCCTTGATCAACTGTATTATTTTCATTTTCGTCCACCTCTAACTCGACAGGTATTGACGTTTCAGGAGTCTCTTTTGTCTCTTCAGAAGATAATTCACTTTCTTTTTCTGAAGTAGAATCAGATTTCGATTTTGAACTTTTTCCTTCAGATCTTAGGGATTTTAAAACTTTATCAACGTCTGTTCCTTCTGGCCCTATAACTGCAAGAACTTGGTCGACTGGAGCAGATTCGCCTTCCTCTATACCTATATAAAGAAGTTTTCCTGTATAGAAAGATTCGAATTCCATCGTCGCTTTATCAGTTTCGATTTCAGCTAAAATTTCACCCTCTTTTACATCATCTCCTACTGACTTTAGCCAAGTAGCGACTGTTCCTTCTTCCATAGTGTCACTTAGCCTTGGCATAGTAACCACCTCTACTCCATCGGGGACTTCGGTATCATCATCGGTCTCTTCAATTTCCTCTTCTTTAACAGGGGATTCTGTAGAATCTACTGCTACAGGTTCCTCTGCTTTAGGTTCATCGGTGGAATTTTCTTTATCAGGGTTATTGATAAGACCGCTTATATCTTCTCCTTCTTCACCAATAATGGCTAAAAGGGAATCTACAGGTGCTCCTTCACCCTCTTCAATTCCAATATGCAAAAGCACACCATCATAGAAAGATTCAAACTCCATCGTTGCTTTATCAGTTTCGATTTCAGCTAAAATGTCGCCTTCCTCCACCTTATCTCCTTTTTGTTTTAGCCATTTAGCGACGACACCTTCTTCCATGGTGTCACTAAGTCTTGGCATATTTACTACTTCAGCCATCTAAATTATAATTTATGAGAAATGAAAGGATAATCTTCTTGATCGTAAACGACATCGTACATGACATTTTTATCTGGGTAATCGGACTCGTCTGCGAATTTTTCACATTCTTTAACTTTGTCTTTTACCCGTTTATCGATAATCTTAAGGTCGTCTTCGGTAGCATATTTTTTATCTAAAAGTGTTTTCTTCACTTGGGAAATAGGATCAATTTGTTGGTATTCTTCTACCTCGTCTTTTGTTCTATATTTTTGGGCATCACTCATAGAGTGTCCTCTATAACGATATGTTTTTAAGTCAAGAAAAGTAGGTCCTTTTCCAGCTCTTGCTCTTGTAATCGCTTCATCAAGAGCTTCAGCCACCTTAGTAGGATTCATTCCATCTACAGGCCCAGAAGGCATTTCGTAAGCTAAGCCTAATTTCCAAATATCTTCGGAGCTAGAGGTTCTTTTTACTGAAGTTCCCATCGCGTAACCGTTGTTTTCAACACAAAACACCACTGGCAAGTTCCAGTTGGCAGCCATATTTAGGGTCTCATGAAGGGAACCTTGCCTAGCAGCACCATCTCCTAAAAAACATAAAGTCACTGCATTGGTATTGAAGTATTTATCCGCAAAAGCTAGACCTGCTCCCAAAGGAATTTGTCCTCCAACAATACCATGACCACCATAAAAACGATGTTCTTTAGAGAAAATATGCATAGATCCACCCAGACCTTGAGAAGTTCCAGTTGCTTTTCCAAACAATTCTGCCATGACCCGCTTTGCATCTACACCCATGCCGATAGGCTGAACATGATTTCTATACGCTGTAATCATTCTATCTTTCTCCAGATCCATCACATGAAGAGCACCAGCTAGGATGGCTTCTTGTCCATTATATAGATGTAAAAAACCCCTAACCTTTTGTTGAATATAGACTTGAGCTAACTTATCTTCAAATTTTCTCCAAAATAGCATGTCTTCATACCATTTTAAATACGTCTTCTTTGTTATTTTTTTCATTTACAGCCTAATTTTATTTGCCCTTATTTATTGAAAATCAATATGCAAAAGTAATACTTTATGTAAGAATTTAAAATTCTTTGAGGACTATTAACTTTATAGAAACTTATTATTAAAGGCTAGGGGTAAAATATCTAGTAAAGCATCTACTTTTATGACCTTACCAGCCGTTCCTGTAAAATATATTTCTATAGGATGATCTTGCTTTTGTTCGTATTCGGCAATAGCCTGTCGGCAGGCGCCACATGGTGCTATAGGTTCTAAAACGTCGTGTTTTTCTGAAGTTGCTGAAATTGCCATGGCTTTTATAATAGCCTTAGGATAATTTGCTCCAGCTGCGTAAATGGCAGTTCGCTCTGCGCAAAGCCCAGAAGGAAATGATGCATTTTCTTGGTTATTACCCATCACCACTTCTCCAGTGTCCAAAATCAATGCCGCGCCTACCTTAAATTTTGAGTAAGGAGCATATGCGTTATCTCTAGCTTTAAAAGCACTTCTCATAAGATTTTGAATAGACAATGGCAGCTCATCTATGCCATCAAAAATTTGAATAGTTGTTTTTAGTTCTTTTTTAGTCATAATTTTTTATATCATTTAGCCAAAAAAAGCATCAATTCTAATGATACTTTTAAAGCCTTTTTTATCCTTAATTATTTTTAATATTCGATGTAAGCTCCATCTCCGATGTTAAACGTAAGACCGAATCTTAAAGTTCCTTCCAATGGATTTTGGACCGTAGAGGTTGAAAACAAATAGGAGGCGTCTATATCGATAGTTGAATATTTAAAACCGGCTCCCATAGTTACAAATTTTCTAAAGCCTTTGTCTTGGGATTCATTAAAATAACCCAATCTTAACGCAAAGCTATCTTCAAACCAATACTCTGCACCTAGGGCCCAAGTGATTTCTCGAAGTTCTTCTGAAATCCCGTCAGGTGCATCTCCCCACGATGAGAAAATAGCTCCAAACTCATTTTCCCGTCTATAATCCAAGAGAGCTTGTTGGCTCTCTGGTGAAATTTGACCTTGTTCATCCGTTTCAATTCTTGGAGGTGTAGGGACTAATAGTTTATTGATTTCCAAATGTATGCCAATAGTGTTGGAAGCATCTAAAATAAAGTCAAAACCAGCTCCTGCTTTAAAGTTAGTTGGCAGAAAGTTTCCATCTCCAGCATCATCGTACTTTATTTTAGGACCGATATTACTTATCGCTAAACCCCCTCTCCAGCGGCCATTAAAATCTTTATAAAACTTCTCCTCACTTCTATAAAACATAGAGACGTCCGCTCCAAAACTACTCGCTGCAGAAGCATCCGCTATTCCTGTAGGAAATCTTAAATTGGAGTTGATAAAACGGCCTGTTACCGCCATAGAGAAGTATTCGCTCAATCGCAAAGAGTAACTTAGATCAATGGCAAATTCATTAGGCTCTACCTCTCTTGCGAGTTGCTCTGCGGTGTCTCTAAACTCTACTCCTCCTAAACCAAAATATCTTATACTAGCGGCTACTGCGCTCCCTTCATTAATTCTTGTGAAATAGGATAAGTTAGCCAGATTGATATCACTTACTAGTTCTCTTAAGTAAGGTGTGTAGGACAAACCTATCCCTGTTTTTGTTTCCGAAAAGGCAAACTTTGCGGCATTCCATTGCTGGGAAAAGCCATCGACTCTGGTCGCCACTCCTTGATCTCCCATACCAGAGGACCTCGCATCCGCAGCAATAAGAAGAACAGGTACTCCTGTAGTGATGACTCTACGATCGTCTTGGGCTTGTAAACTGTTGCTTAAGTATAAAACAGCAATTAAGAATAAGGATATTGATTTCATATAGAGTTTTGAATTGACAAATATATATAATTTAAAGAATGACGAGTTTTTCATATTTTTCGACTTTTTGCTGAGTTAATGTAGATTTAACGGTTAGTTTATAAACATAAACCCCTTTGCCTATTTTATCGCCAAAGTCATCTTGCCCATTCCAGCTTAAGTCTCTAAAAAGAAATCCATTGGTATTAGCAATTTGATTCTGTGTCCAGACCAATTTCCCTGTAACGGTAAAGACTTGGACCATCACTTCTAGAGGCTCAAAAGGACGGTTGTGGTTAAACCAAAACTCTGTATAATCTATAAATGGATTAGGATAATTTAAAACCCGTGTTATTTTAAGCTCATCTTCTCCAGCGACTACAAATTGAATGTCTTGAGTTTGAGAATTATTGTACACATCCCAGGCTTTAAAACTTAAGGTGTGCTCACCATCTTCCAAATCTCTAAGTCTGTAGTAAACTTTACCGTTTGTAAAATCATCTTGTTCAGCTTCATAATATTCATTCAATACGATAGGGTTTGACTCATCTCCGTCCAAGATCGCTATAATATCATGACCAATCCCTCCAGCAGTATTTATCCCATTTTCATCTTCTAAAAGTGCGAAAATAAATGGCTGATTATCGGTTATCCCGCCATTCACAAAGTTTTCATCATTCATGTAAAGGTTTATATGTGGACCTTGGTTATCTTCTGGTGCATCTTCATTCAAACCTCCTATCAAAATATCAGTATCAAACCCACTATACTCCTCAAGTTGATTTTCTCTTGAAGAATATAAACTCACTCTCCCTCGGTCTACGGGTAAGCGTGTATCTCTTGGGAGTACAAATTCAAATTCAAATTCACCATTAACCACACTAGCTTGGCCTCTAAAAAGGTTTTCTCCTAAAGTGGTAAAGTCTAAAACAGCAAGTTCTCCATTTCGTCTAGCGCCGTCATTTCCCAAAGTTTGTCTATCGATTCGCTTATCAAATACAATAGCCGAAAGATTTCCATTGTAGTCTTGAAGACGTTGATCATTTTTATTTAGAATTTGACCTTTAAACTTGTATTTACCTAGGGCTTGTAAAGTATCTGTAAATTGGCCTATCGGAATATCATTTATACTAGATAATTGGACTCTTGGCTTAGGAAGAGGGAGTCTCATCGCTGGGTCCCCTATAAAAAAGACAATTCGCTTGCCGTTTATAGAAATGTTTTGTTTTGCCCTAGCTACAGATTGAGCTATGGTTTCATTATAATCATCATCATCATCAAAGTCAAATAAAAAGGGAGCAAATACATTATTAAACTGTACTCCTGCAAAAACACTTATAGCCCTAGTCGTCGTTACTAAAGAAACAGCTCCCCCATCTTCATTCCAAAAGGTAAGCTCTCCTCCAGTCGTACGAAGTGGATTATCAAATTTAGTAAATTCACAAGTTATTGTCACAAAACAATTGAAACGACCTGAATTTCTCCAGTCTTGAGTATTGGTTTGTGTAACAATTCGCTCTTGGGCCAAGCCATCTTCCCCGCCATGTCCAAAATAATTGACCACAGCAGCACCAACTTCAATAGCATCTGTAATCGCTGCATTTACATCTGGATACCGATTTCCTCCAGCACTAGTGACTTGCTGGAAAGCATCCGAATGAATTTTTTTGACGTTAACCGTGGGTTTATTTGCTGAAATTTCATCACCAAGATTATCTAAATCCACTTGAAGACCATAATCATTCCTATCATCTGCATCGTCAGAAATAAGCACAAAATTATTTCGCCATTGCGCATAAGATTCCTTTTGTTCCGAAGAAATTATTTTATCAACCATCGCATTAGCGCGTTGTGGAGTGTCCGCTAAAATTCTACCAACGGCTAGATCCATGATTTCTCCTGTTTTCATTTGTCCTTCGTCTGGATCCATCATCACAAAAAAATCGTCTGACATAAATGATGAAATCGTTGTAGAGAAACTTCCTAAACTCTGGTAAGTAGGAACTATATTGGTATTTCCCTGCAGCCTATTTTTATAATCTACAGAAGCATCTCCGATCAACCCTAAAAACTTAATCCTATTTGCACGCGAAGAGGCATTATCATAGATATATTTTACAAAATTGCGAATGGCTCCTATATCTTGTTTACCAGAATTAAACTCTTCATAGATATCTTCAACAGTCACAGTTTTAACGACTAGCCCATCATTGTCTCTTCTATATTGGGCAAGTTGATTGGCTGCTGACATGAACTCTGAACGTGTTACTATTAAGTAATCTATGTCTTGAAACTGACCTTGAGCATTTGTAAAAATACTTCCTTTCAAATTTTGACGAGGAACTTGCTCATTACCAAATTCTATACTTGGCGAGAAATAAGTGGAAGTCACTGCTTGAAATTCTTTCGCTGATCCTAGTGGGCTTTTAAAAGAAAAAATATTGGCTTCATTAAGATTTGATATAAAGCTGGGATTTATAGGATCTGTAATATCCCAAACTTGATCTACCTCTGAAGAGTTCTGGATAAGGTATTCCCCAACACCTGACAAAGTAGTCGCATCTCTGTTTTTAAATTTAAATTGAGCTTCACTAGCGATAAGATCTCTTCTGGCTTCTAAGGAAATATAGTCCAAAAACCCTCTAGCTCCAGGATTCCCGTTTTTGTTGTAAGTAAGTTGTATTGTGACTTCATCGGTACTTGAATTAACTTGGGTTGAATACTGAGTACCGCTTGAAGGGTTATTAGCTCTGGTTGCCGATAGATTAATAGGACTACTTGTGGACTGTCCATTTATTGAAACAGTAAAAGAGGATCTTAGGGGAGAAATAGCTCCTAGGCTAATATTTAATTGGATAGGCTCCGACTGAATAAGATTAGGAAACGCAAACTCATAAGTTCGTTCGATTTCCACATCAAACCTATCTCCAAACCATTTACGTCCTACTAGCGATAAGCTGGTTTCATCGACTTCATAAAATTGATAATCATCAAATTCTGTAATTGTAGTCGTTGCTGCTGTCACAAGCTGATTTAAAGTTGACATGCGTTTACCCCCAGAAGAATTCACTGTCAGATAATAATACGACCTATCTGCATAAAGATTTAAGTTGGTTTCATTTTCTTCACTCCATCCTTCAGTATTGGTGGCATAAAATAAAATATAGTCCCCTGAATTAAAAACCCCATCTCCGCCATCAATAACTTGAATAGATAACTCTGGAGGATCAAAATAAAAATTGTCTTGATTTACTAAGGGGAGCATTCCTCCACCATGCCCGAAAATTTTAAGATTATTAGAGGGAATATTATTTTCAGTGATCCCCAAACTCCTAAGGAATGAAAAATCCAAACGATGAGCACCTGTATTATTTACATAAAACTTAGAAATATTCCCACTATTAAAAATCGAATTGGAAACAGCAGAAGTGTTCCTTAAAAGATTTTCATTTCTATTGTTGGCTGCGGAAGATTGAGAAGTGGCTGAAGGGACAACTTCAAAAGAAACAATTTTATAAATGGAGTTGTTTTCAGAATAAAAGGGGTTTAAAATTAAAATCAACTTGGTAAAGTCGGGCCCTTGAGCTAATTTAAATTTGTAGGATAATTGATCAGGAATAGTATTAATTTGACTCAAAATCTTTTCAGAAACCATAACGGATTGGACGTTTGAAAGTCTGTAATTTGTAGAACTTAAATTAAAGAAGTGAGTGTAATTCAAACTTTGCCTGCCATCATCATAATCAAAGTGATTGGCATCTAGCTGAGATAAATCGATATTTTCCTCTGAAGATTTAGCGATTTGATTATTGTTACGCCAATTAATATCAACTTTATCGACTTGTGAAACAGCAGTTAAACTGATAAAAAGGAATAAAAACGCAACAAAGAATTTCATTTTTAAAATCTTTTAGTTTAAGGTATAACGGATAGCCTACAATGATAGTATATTAAAATAAAAATTGAAGCTACTTTTAAAATAATTGATAGACTTAAAAATATGCGTGCTGATAATGCGTTAATCCTTATATTGCCGATAAAATTGGGTCAAAATAATAATTATGAAAAACGTCTTTAAGTCATGCACTCTTGTATTAATAGCCATCTTAATAGTAAGCTGCAATAATTCTAGAGATTATGAAAATAGTTCTAGAGCCACAGGATGGGACTTAAGTGGTAGAGATGGAGGTATTAATTATAAAACCGACTATGAAGAACAAGAACCAGGTCCAGGTTTAGTATTTGTAGAGGGGGGGACTTTTACAATGGGTAGAGTAAAAGACGATGTTATGCATGATTGGAACAATACCCCAGCTCAGCAACACGTTCAATCTTTTTATATCGATGAAACTGAGGTAACCAATGTGATGTATCTAGAATATCTAGATTGGTTAAAGCAAGTTTTTCCTCCAACCGAAGAACGCTACAAAAACATCTATACTGGGGCTTTACCAGATACTTTAGTTTGGAGAAACCCTTTAGGGTTTAATGAAAACATGGTCAACAATTACTTGAGACATCCTGCTTTTCATACCTATCCAGTTGTTGGAATAAATTGGATTCAAGCTACTGAATTCAGTCAATGGAGAACAGACCGTGTTAACGAAAAACGTTTATCGGATAAAGGCTACACATCCAGAGATGCCTATAAAAATAGCAGCGCTGATAATCTTTTTAGTACAGAAACATATCTTAACGCACCTAGTAAAGTTTATGGAGGTAATGATTCTATCACAAGAGGGGGAAGAGAAACGGATAGAAAGTTAAGAAATAATCCAGACAGTATTAATGTCTACGTACAACGAAGAGATGGAGAACTACTTCCTGCTTATAGATTACCTACAGAAGCAGAATGGGAATATGCTGCATTAGGGCAGAGTTCCTTAAGAGATTACAATTCCTACAAGGGTAGAAAAAAATATCCATGGGATGGTCAATATACCAGATCTGGTGATGGGAAAACCATTGGTGACCAAAGAGCCAACTTCAAGCAAGGACAAGGTGATTATGGAGGAATTGCAGGTTGGAGTGATGACAGAGCAGATATTACTGCAAAAGTAAGATCTTATGAATCTAATGATTACGGCCTTTATGATATGGCTGGTAATGTTTCTGAATGGGTTGCAGATGTATATAGACCCAGAATTGATAACGAGTTCAACGACTTCAATTATTTTAGGGGAAACGTCTATACCAAAAATGCAATTACTAAGGAAGGTAAAGTGAAGGTTTTAACAGCAGATGAAGTGATCTATGATACCTTAAGCAATGGTAAAATTATCGCAAGAAATATTCCTGGAGAATTAGCTCAAGTCAACGTTGGTGTTAAAGAAACTTATTTAAGAAGGCAATTTACCAAAAGTGACAATATTGATTTTAGAGATGGTGATAAATCATCTTCAAGATATTACTATAAACAGGGGAATACCGGAAAAGGGGAAGACATGTACAATTCTCCTAATAATGAAGTGACTCTTAAGGATGGTGAGATCGACAGACGATACGACGGATCTTCAACTAGAACAACACTTATCGATAACGACGTAAGAGTATATAAAGGAGGGTCTTGGAGAGACAGGGAGTATTGGCTAGATCCAGCGCAAAGAAGATATTTCCCTCAAGATATGGCTACAGATGATATTGGATTTAGAAATGCTATGTCTAAAGTTGGCTCTAAATCTAACAAAGGACGAAGAACAAGAAATTAAAATATATTTATTTTTCAATTTAAAAGCTCTAATATTGTATTGGAGCTTTTTTTATTTTTTACTATGAAAGCGATGACAGACTTATATTCGAAATTTATTAATAGCAGCAGTGTGTCTACAGACACTCGCGAGATTGAGTTTAACTGTCTTTTCTTTGCTTTAAAAGGCGACAATTTCGATGGTAATTTTTATGCTGACGAAGCTTTGGAAAAAGGAGCTTCATTTGCGGTAATAGACAACCCAGATCAACAAGGAGAACGTAAAATCCTTGTTGAAAATGTTCTTGCAACATTACAAGGTCTCGCTCATTTCCACAGAAAGCAACTAAAACTACCAATTATCGCAATCACAGGAAGTAATGGGAAAACCACAACCAAAAAGCTAGTTTCAGAAGTGCTCTCCAAAAAGTTTAAAGTCAGAGCGACTAAAGGTAATTTGAACAATCACATTGGCGTTCCTTTAACCCTGCTCTCCTTTACTCCTGAATTGGAATTGGGCATCATTGAAATAGGAGCCAATCATCAAAAAGAGATAGAATTCGTATGCAAAATAGCAGAACCAAACTACGGCTATATTACCAATTTTGGAAAAGCCCACCTGGAAGGTTTTGGAGGAATAGAAGGAATCATAAAAGGGAAATCTGAACTTTACGACTATTTAATTCATCATGATGGTTTAATTTTTTTTAACAGAGACGATGATATTCAAGTTAAAAAAGCTGTCAATTACAAGAATTATAGCATCGGAGAAAAACCACTATCAGACTGTAGAGTCACTTTTATGGATGCCAATCCCTTTGTTGAATTAGAATATTCTCATCTTCAAATTAAAAGTCAATTAATAGGCGAGTACAATTTTAAAAACATTGCCGCCGCTATTGGTATAGGCTGCTATTTTGGAGTTGAAAAGGATGAAATTAAAGAAGCTATTGAAAATTTCAAACCTGAAAAAATGCGTTCCCAAGTTATCGAAAAAAATGACTTAAAAATTTTGTTAGATGCCTACAATGCAAACCCTACGAGCATGAAGGCTGCACTTGAAAGCTTCAAAAAAATGAGTGCACCATCAAAAACTGTCATATTAGGAGATATGTTTGAAATAGGCGAAACTACTCTTGAGGAACATCGTCAAATCTTAAAAACCTGTAAAACTTTAAATTTTGATTCTATTCTTGTCTGTGGTGAACATTTTTCTGAGGCGTCTAAGGGCTTTGAAAATATATCTTCATTTAAAACTAAAAAAGACCTCATAGCCTATATATCAAAATACAAGCCCAAGGCCTCTTCATTTATCTTGATAAAAGGATCTAGAGGGATGCAATTAGAAACCCTAATGAATGCCTTCTGAAAAAAGCATAAAAACACCAAAAGTCTCTTTTAGGGAAATTAATACCATTGCCCTTCCTGCCATTGTAGCGGGTATTGCAGAACCCCTCATCTCTCTCAGCGACATTGCCATCATTGGTAATGTAGAAGAAAACGCTGTTGAAGCTTTGGCTGCTGTTGGACTTGTAGGCTCTTTTTTGTCGGCTATTATTTGGATTTTAGCGCAAACTAAAACTGCTATATCCGCACTGGTTTCACAGCATTTGGGATCTAACCGGTTGCATGCCGTTAAGACGTTGGTTCCCCAAACTATCTTGCTCAATTTTATCTTGAGTTTAATCATTTACTTTGTGACTGCCTTTTTTGCTGAACTTATCTTTAGTGCTTATAACGCTGAAGGATTAATTTTAGACTATGCCAAGAGCTATTACAAAATACGAGCTTTAGGCTTTCCTCTTACTTTGGTAACCTTTGCTATTTTTGGTGTCTTCAGAGGTCTCCAGAATACAGTTTGGGCGATGAAATGCAGCTTGGTTGGAGGGGCTATAAACATAGGGCTAGATTTTTTGCTCGTTTATGGAATAGAAGGTTTTATCCCTGCTTTGCACTTGGAAGGAGCTGCAATTGCAAGTGTAATTGCGCAAGGAGTAATGCTCAGTATGGCTTTATATTTTTTCTTCAAAAAGACACCTTTTCATCTTAAACCAAGTCTAAAAATAAATCCCAATTTAAAGCCTCTAGTTTCAATGGCTACTAATTTATTTTTAAGAACCTTAGCTTTAAATATCGCCATCTACTTAGCCAACTCATACGCTACAGACTACGGAAAAAATTACATAGCTGCACAAAGTATACTTATGAATATTTGGCTATTCTTTTCTTTTTTTATCGATGGGTATGCCAATGCAGGAAATGCAATTGGGGGTAAACTACTCGGTGCAAAAGCGTATACCAAACTCTGGAACCTCAGTAAAGATATAAGTAAATACGCTATAATTATCGCTTTAACTCTAGCTAGCTCCTGTGCTCTTTTTTATAATGAAATTGGACTTATTTTTAATGAAGACGAACAAGTATTACTTCTGTTTTCTTCGGTATTTTGGATGGTTCTCATCATGCAGCCCATCAATGCTATTGCATTTATGTTTGATGGGATTTTTAAAGGTCTAGGAGAGGCAAAATACCTTAGGAACGTCCTAATCGCTGCGACATTTCTAGGGTTTTGGCCAACTCTGTTAATTTTAGATTATATAGGACTGAAGCTCTACGCAATTTGGATTGCCTTCTTTGTTTGGATGCTCGTTAGGAGCTTAGCTCTAGTGATCAAATTTCGAAAAAAATATCTCGAAAAAACATAGAAAAAACCAGTTTAGTTTTAAAAACAGTTTAACACAATCTTACTGTTTAGCTCCTTATAATTCAATTACTTTTAGACTATGGCAAATTATAGAAAAGGTATCATTTTTAGACCTCATGAAGAAACCACCAGTTTGTTTGATAAACTACTGGATATTTTTATGGAATTGATTACTCATACCTCTGGAGATTTTGATGAAGCTATTGAATGGCTCAAAGAGTTGGACAAAGCATACGACATTACCACTAAAGAGTATACGATTGATGATTTCATAGAAGACTTAAAGAAAAAAGGGTATGTCCGTGAAGAGATTAAACCAGATGGTAATTCTGGGGTAAAGATTACCAATAAAACTGAGCAAGCTTTAAGAAAGCATGCCTTAGAACAAATCTTTGGGAAACTTAGAAGGAGTGGTTCGGGAAAGCATAAAACCAAGCATACCGGACTTGGCACCGAAAAAACAGGTGATCTAAGAGATTTTCAGTTTGGAGACGGTTTCGACCAAGTTTCCATGACCGAAAGCTTCAAAAATGCGCAGATTAATCATGGCATCGATGAGTTTAAAATGTCTGAGAATGATTTAGTGGTCAACGATACTCATCATCAAACACAAATGAGCACCGTGCTAATGATAGACATCAGCCACAGTATGATTTTGTATGGTGAAGATAGAATAACACCGGCCAAAAAAGTGGCAATGGCTTTGGCAGAAATGATCACTACAAAATATGCCAAAGATACTTTGGACATTATCGTCTTTGGAAACGATTCATGGCCTATAAAAATTGGGGATTTACCTTATTTACAAGTGGGGCCTTACCACACCAATACTGTGGCTGGACTCCAATTGGCGATGAAAATTTTAAGCAGAAAGAGAAATGCAAATAAGCAAATCTTTATGATCACTGATGGTAAACCAAGTTGCCTAAAACTTTCAGATGGAAGCTATTATAAAAATAGTGCAGGTCTAGATGAAGTTATCACTAAAAAGTGCTATAACATGGCTGCTCAAGCCAGAAAGTTGAGGATACCTATTACCACCTTTATGATTGCTTCTGATCCCTATTTACAAAGATTTGTAAGAGAATTTACCAAATCCAACCAAGGCAGAGCATACTTCTCTGGACTTAAAGGCTTAGGAGAGATGATTTTTGAAGATTACGAAAATAACAAACGAAAAAAAATATAATATGCAATTAACTGCACTAAAGACACTTGGTGATTTAAAATCCAATTCTTATATATCCAAATCTATAAAAGATGAATTAAGAGACAATCTCATTCATAATTTAAAAAATGATAAATCTTCATTCGAAGGGATTTTCGGTTATGAACACACCGTTATTCCCCAATTAGAACAAGCTATTTTGTCCAAGCACAATATAAATTTATTAGGCTTGAGAGGCCAAGCCAAAACAAGGATAGCTAGGCAACTCTTAAATCTACTAGATGAATACATCCCCGTAGTAGAAGGGTCTGAAATCAACGATGATCCTTTTCATCCTGTTTCCTTATATGCCAAAGAACTTGTTGAAGAAAAAGGAGATGAAACCCCTATTTCTTGGTTGCGACGGAGTGAGCGTTTCGCTGAAAAACTAGCGACTCCAGATGTTACTGTAGCAGACTTAATTGGAGACATCGATCCTATAAAAGCGGCGAACTTAAAGTTGAGTTATGCCGATCAAAGGGTCATTCATTATGGTATGATTCCTAGAGCCAATCGGTGTATTTTCGTCATCAACGAACTGCCAGATTTACAAGCTAGAATTCAGGTTGCTCTATTCAATATTCTTCAGGAAGGAGATGTTCAAATAAGAGGTTTCAATTTAAGATTGGCATTGGATCTTCAATTTGTGTTTACTGCAAATCCAGAAGATTATACCAATAGAGGAAGCATTGTGACTCCTTTAAAAGATAGAATAGGTTCTCAGATTTTGACACACTATCCTAAAGATATAGAAATTGCTAAGCAGATCACAAAGCAAGAAGCTCAACTGTCCGACTTTAAGAAAGAAAATATTATTGTTCCGGATTTAGCAAGGACTTTAATAGAGCAAATTTCTATTGAAGCAAGACAAAGTCATTATGTAGATTCTAAAAGTGGAGTGAGTGCGCGACTTAGCATTACTGCTTTTGAAAACTTAATGAGTACTGCAGAACGAAGAGCTCTTGTAAACGGAGATCATAAAACATGCCTCAGATTAAGTGATTTTAATGGTATCATACCAGCTATCACCGGTAAGGTTGAATTGGTTTACGAAGGAGAAGAAGAAGGAACTGAATTTGTTGCTCAGCAACTTATAGAAGCTGCAATTTTAAATCTATATCCTAAGTATTTCCCTGAAATCAAGAAACTAGAAAAACAAGATGAGGACCAGTCATATGATAAAGTTTTGAATTGGTTTATGAAAAATGACGATGTTCAATTTTTTGAAGATGACTCTAATGCAGAATATGAATCTGCTTTAGGTAAAATAAAGCCTTTGGAGGAAATGTTGAATGAATATGTCTCTAATTATGAAGAAGATGAAAGGCATTTTTGGATGGAATTTATCCTTTGGGGCTTATCTGTTCATAAAAAACTAGACAGAAACCAGGTCGATACTCAATTAAGTTTTGGTGATTCCTTCGGTAGTTTTATAAAGGGTTTATAATTTTGAGTAAAATTATAACACATGCAAAGCGAACTTCCTAAACCCCATAATAATGAATCCTATAGGGCCTTTGAGTTTTCAGAATTCATTCAAGAAAACTGGGTTTATTTAGGTATCGTTTTTACCATGATTTATATTGTAGTGATGTACGCTAAAATCATAAAAGACCGCAAAAAGAATAAAGACAATTAAACCAAAAAAACCATCTGAGAAATCAGATGGTTTTTTTGCATTTTATATGTACTAAGCGAACTTGAAAAGAACTATTTGATAATCAAAATCTCAGAAGCAAAACTTGAAAATTTGAATCCCCAAGAAAAATTAAAAAACAAGCGTTGTGAAACTAAACTGATTATTGCTTGATCACTTTCCCATGTTTCATAACAAATATGACCTCTGTCATCGTAGAGATATCCTCTAAAGGATTTGCTTTTACTGCAATAATATCCGCCATTTTTCCTTTATCAATTGAGCCATAAGAGGCTTCGACCTTTAATAATTGTGCAGGAATAATCGTCGCCGACTGTATTGCTTCCATGGCTGGCATGCCAACTTCAACCATATAGCCAAATTCCTTAGCATTGTTCCCATGCTTAAACACGCCAGCATCGGTCCCGAAAGCGATATTCACTCCTTTTTTGTAGGCTTTCTCAAACGTACTTTGGATTTTTGGACCAATAGCTTTAGCCTTAGGAACGACTAGGGCTGGAAAATAGCCTTCAATTTTTGCGAGCTCAGCAACAGTTTTCCCAGCAGTGATAGTAGGCACGTAATAAGTATCGTATTCTTTCATGAGTTCCATGGTTTCTTCAGACATCAAGGTTCCATGTTCTATGGTTTTAATTCCAGCTCGTATAGCTCTTTGCATCCCTTCATCTCCATGAGCATGAGCAGCAGTGATCATTCCATAATCATTGGCCGTCTCAACAATAGCTCGCATTTCATCTTCAAAAAACTGAGGATTTTGTGCACTTTTTGCAACGCTCAGAACACCTCCTGTTGCAGTAATTTTAATCACGTCTGCTCCATTTTTATAGCGTTGACGTACAGCTTGCCTTGCTTCATCAACACCATTAATCACTCCTTCTGCTGGACCAGGATTTCCCATCAAGTCAGCTTTATACCCATTTGTAGGATCGCCATGGCCACCTGTGGTTGCAATAGCCATACCTGCCGAGTATATAGTAGGCCCAACTACCAAACCTTTATTGATCGCATTTCTCAAACTTGTATTTACGCCGCTTCCGCCAAGATCTCTCACCGACGTAAATCCAGCCATCAAAGTGGTTTTTGCATGCGCTTGAGCTTCAAAAGCAACATCCGCTTCGTTCATCGTAAAGGGTTTGATGTAATTATCTTTAGACGTTTCAGATTCTAAATGGACATGCATGTCGAATAAACCAGGAAGTACAGTAGAAGTTCTAAGGTCGATCAATTTGGCTTTAGAAGGAACTTTTATAAATCCATCTTCTACAGAATGGATGATGTCCTTCTTAACGATAATTGTCTTAGAGGTTAAAACTTCGCCAGACTCTGTGTCTATCAAATTTCCACAATAGATATAATGGTCTTGAGCAGATAAGGAGGCTAGTGACAGTAAGAATAGAAAAAATGCTAAAATATGTTTCATAATTCGGGTTTTTATTCGAATAGAAAATTAACATAAATATCAACAATACAAAACGTTTATCTTAGTAATTTTAATTTTAGCAAGCATTTTTAAATGGTATAATAGCTAAGGAAAGATAAAATTAGGTATCGGTATTCCTATTCAGCATATTCAAAATCCAAGTGTTTAAAATTGAACACTATAGCTTGCGATTTTGTTCTAATGCCTAGAAGTAATTCTTTATCGAACTGCTTATTTTTATCAGTATTTGATAATTACAAAACTGAAATATATGCTGTAGATTCATAAACAACAGCTATGACTTGGCCATAATTGATTTTTGATTACTTATCCACCCTCCTATTCGTTTACTGGTTGTTCTATAGTTGGCACTTTTGTAATCAAAATAGATCGAGTCTCAATTCAATAAATGAATCATATTATATGCAGGTGAGTTCTGGAAGAATCACATTTTTAAAGGGCATGAGCGAATGAATTTCAGTTTTGATATTCTGTTTATAAATAGCAACAAAGCATCTTGGTTGCGGCAGTTTTCTATAGACATCGGTATTTGAATGAAGATGTATCTGTAGATACTTATGTATAAATAATGAATAATTTTAAATCAAAAATATGGTGAAAAGTTTATTTCTAGACAATAGATGTTGGAAACAGATTTATTTAAACACAAAAATCATCCAAAATATCCTCTAAAAAAAGTGGTAAGTATTTTAAAAAATGGTGAAAAACCTTAGCACTTAAGTCATCATTAAAAGAAAGATAATAGCTCTAAAAAAGTCTAATACCAAATTAGACCTATAATGACGCAATAAATTCTTTTACCGATATGAAATCGGCACAGGCTTTTTTCGACTGCTTTTCATCAAAAATAATTACCGTAACTAAGGCTATGCTAGTTATTTTTGATTTCAATCAATCAAAAAATAATTCAATTTATTCATACGGCATTATAAATATAACTTGGTATAAAGTCTTTTAGCTTGAAAAGCCAGTACACTTTTAGGCATCCTTGTTTTTAAAATTGGAAATTTTAAAAAAGAGTTAGTTGTTTAATGTGAAAAGAATCTACTTATTATCTTCATATCTGTAAGGGGACGATTCGAGATGTAGGGCAGTTTTATTAATAACTTTTCCGAAACTTTTTTTCGACTGAAAAATTAATTAAATTCATAAAATTATCGTGGACGCCCAAAGTAATATCCAAGTCTAATTGATCTATCAGTTTTAAAATTTGATCGGGCTGAAACTGTAAATCTGGGATAGACACATATTTCTCAAAAAGGCTCCCAATGCTTTTGTAGTACAACTGTTCAAAAATAGTGAGGTTTTCCGGCATTTCCTCTATATACTCATAGGCATTAATATCAAAAGACTCTAAAACGTCACCTACATAATCTTTATGGAGAATCTGCTTTGGATTTACGATGTTGAGTTCCTTTATATCAGGATTAAAATAGGCATATAACACAGCTCTAGAAACAAAATCTACAGGAACTATATTTAAACCACTCTTTTTATCGATCCAAATTCTAAAATTCTCTGTCGACTTCTTGGCGTATCTATCTAAAAAGATAGCCCAAGAATAGAAAACGTCAAATTTTGGAGTTTCGAAAAATGGGGCATCAATTAAGCGACCACAAATTATACTTGGCCTTAAAATCTGAAATGCTATATGTTTTGCCTTACAGGTTTCTTTTACAAAACGTTCACTCTCATATTTAGATTTTTCGTAGGGGTTTCTAAAATCAGTCACCTCATACTGTTCTATGGAATCTTTTACTTTTTCATCTTGAATGCCAAAAGAATAAGCTGTACTTATATAAAGAAATCGAGTTACACGCTCTGGCAACTGTTCTATGAGTTGCTTTGTTACCAAATAATTCTGCACATGTACTTTATTTTTAGATTCGCTGGTATGCAACAAACTAGTAGAACCAGCGCAATGTATTACAGAATCGAAAACATGCTGCTCTAAATACTCTTTAGTAATAGTAGACAGATCATGAGAAAGAACCGTTATTTTTTCTAGACAAGCCTCTAAAGTGAAGTTGTCTAAAAAGCTCGGACGAGTATCACTTTGTAAAATATCAATCAAACGCTGTTGAGCTAATTTATTTCCATCTCTAATGACGACAAAAAGATGATTTACCGATTCCTCAACAAGTGCTTTATGTATCCATTCAAATACGATGTGACTACCAACAATTCCGGTACTCCCTGTTAAAAGACAATTCATAGTAATAATTTAACCTTAAATATACAATGCAGATCTAGCATTATCTAAGGTTACAAAGTTAAAATAAGTTCAGAATCATAACCTTCTTTTATGAAGGTTTGTTTTAAGAATATCAGTTTTGACTATCCAACTTTACTCCTTTTAATTGCTTTGGTTTTTAGTCTACCTAGTTTGACTATTTTCGTCAAGAGATTGTTTAAACACTGAAGCAATCTCTAAACTTTTAACAAACATAACAAAACTTAGGCCGTGTCATTCCACCTTAATACATCGGAGATCCTAAAGTCTAGAATCGATTTGATGTATGCTTTAGCAGGTGAAGAAAAAAAGGCAAATAGCAATCACCATAAAAGATGATACACGACAGTGAAAGTGATTTCTCTGTCGTATACTTATTGGTTTGTTTAGTTTATGGCCTATAACGTTTATATATAACTAAACACTCGAAAGTCTATGTCGTTTCAATTTTCTTAATAGACATTACAATCGTGCAGCCTATTTCCATCTCAACATGTTCTCCATCGTGTTCTTCCATTAATAAGTCAATAGATCTGCATTCAGAATTCAGGTCTCTTAATCTTAACTTCAATTGATTGAGTTCATTATTGTCAAGGGAGTCTGCTTCATTGATTCGATCTTTTATGAAAGCAATCTTTTGAAAAATAATTCCATTCAAGAGCTGCTGAGCACTTTCAAGATCATAAGAGTTATCGATCAATTTAATGTGATGCGTTTGCATTTTTTAAGCTTTTAATTTATTATTGCCCTTGCCCTAAAGAATAGCCTCGAACACCATCAAACTCGTATAGGTTCTCAGTTTTTATTGTGTCGATGTTCTCATCAATTGCATACTTTAAAAGCTCATTGATCTGTTCTTTAGTGATTCCCAAACCACCAGTAGGCTTAAACCGACACCTCCAATGATCCGTACAAAATGTTTCACTAAATCCACCCGGCCACACTTTAATGCCTCTATTTGTGATCATGGTAAGCTCGATTCCATTTTTGCCGATTTTTTTCAAGTTTTCTGCAACTTCGTCTGGATCTAAACCATTCCAATGAACAAAGATATCAACACCTACCAACTTCTTTTTGGCCGCAGGTCTTTTTTTGTATTTTGGTAGGTTAAGAGCTAAGTTATTGGCGTACGAAACAGGTTTTAAAAGCGAAGGCTTATGTCCCAAATTTGCAATTACTGCTTGTGCAAACTCTTTAGTTCCTACTTTTTGCTTGCTGGATCCTTCCTCAAAAACATCATAGGTATGTATGCCATCTTCAAGCGTTTTTAGCCATGCATTCTGAATTTTTTCTGCCGCTTCTGTTTCCCCGATGTGATTTAGCATCATTATAGCACCTTGCAACAAACCTGAAGGATTAGCCATATTTTGTCCTGCTCTTCTAGGAGCCGAACCATGTATCGCTTCAAACATAGAGCATTCTTCGCCAATATTTGCAGACCCAGCCAAACCTACCGAGCCAGTTATTTGGGCAGCCACATCGCTGAGAACATCTCCATATAAATTTGGCATCACGATCACATCGAAAGCTTCTGGTGTATCTGCCATTTTTGCTGCTCCAATATCTATAATCCAATGTTCGTTTGCGATTTCTGGATAGTCTTTAGCAATCTCATCGAATACGTGGTGAAACAAACCATCAGTTTGCTTCATGATATTGTCTTTGGTAAAGCAGGTTACTTTCTTGCGGTTCTGTTGTTTAGCATACTCAAATGCATATCTCACAATTTTTTCGCAACCAGGCCTGCTTATTAGTTTCAAGCATTGCACGACTTCATCTGTCTGCTGATGTTCTATGCCAGCATACAAATCCTCTTCGTTTTCCCTTATTATGACTAGATTCATAACAGGATGCTTTGTTTTTATAAATGGATGCAAACTCATACAAGGTCTCACATTTGAGTATAATCCAAGGAATTTGCGAGTAGTGACGTTCAAGCTTTTATATCCGCCTCCTTGCGGAGTTGTAATAGGTGCTTTTAAAAAGATTTTGTTTCGTCTTATGGTCTCCCAAGATTCAGAAGCAATACCTGCTGTATTTCCAGCTAAATAAACTTTTTCTCCAACTTCAATTTCCTCAATTTCAATTTTAGCGCCTGCGGCTAATAAAATTTCTAGTGTGGCGTCCATGATTTCTGGACCAATTCCATCTCCTTTTGCTACCGTGATTTTTCGCATTTATAAATCTTTTTTATTTATAATGTAAAGATGCAATCAATTAATCATATATTTTAATTTATACATATTATAAAATGCATAAACATTATTTATATAAATATAGTTATTATGCACTTCATAACTATCGCTAATGTTTAAGATGATACTTTGGATTTGAGGAGGATAATTAAATAAAAACAACTTGAAATAAATCAACATCTAGCGTTGAGCCTTATAATTTAAAGCTGTTGATGTCATGATAAATACCCACTCCTTTTCGTAGGATTATACCACCTAGCATTTAATACCAAATTAGACCTATAATGTCGCAGTAAATCCTTTTACCGATATAAAATCGGCACAGGCTTTTTTCGCCTGCTTTTCATCAAAAACAAATACTATAGCTAAGGCTATGCTTATTATTTTAAATTTCAGTCAATCAAAAAACCTATGCTGAGAGACATCGAAGTACAATTCAATTTATTTACACGAGATTAAAAATTTAATTTGGTATTACATAATTATCTAAATTTTTTTGATCGCTATAATATAAGTTGAGTGAGCATTAAGTTTGAATTGACTTTATTTACGCTGCATGCCACTGAATACAATAGTGTTTTTCCGTCATAAGTCATCGCCTTTTTAATTGAAGGAATGAGGACGTATCAGACTTGATACGACAGGTTTGACATTCGCCATTACTGGTGAGTTGTATACGAATTTAGGTGAATCGCTACTTATAATACATGGATCACTTAAAGCACCACCCTAGATTCTTTTAAAATATGGATATAAATTTTGCTTATCATCTTTTTAATGTAATTCAATAAATAAATTATCTATCCTAAACCTATTTTATAATGGTAATAAGGGATACTAACGTTTTATCTAAAAGATACAAAAAACGAGGTAAATTGAAGCTTACTTTTTGCTTTGATCCATCTTTCTAAACTCTTCTTGTTGCGCAGGGACCACATATTCGTCAAAATACCAAGATGATAATTTTTCTAGGGATAGAAATATACCAACACCAAGAACAAGAGTTATAATAGTCATTAAAATCAGGTTCTTTTTTTTTCGTTGTGGCTTGATTGAACACTGGTTTTGTTTCTTTCTAAACATAAAAACACCAAATAAACCAATAGCAAGGGCTAAGCCCCTTAACACCCATGAGCCAAGACCAATTGAACCATCTTCAGCATAAAAAAAATCAGCAAAGGAAATGGCGTATATGCCACCCATTAAGCCAAACATAAATAAAATTGCCGGAGCGACACAACAAAGTATTCCAGCTATCCCGGCAGAACCTGCGAATTTAAGTGCCCATTTAATAAAATTTGGATCTTCTTGGGGTACACTTGTTTCTTTATTAGTCATATTATTTTTTGAAAAGTTAGTCGTTAGACTATAGAAGTCCTTACAAAACCAAAAGAGCCAAATTAAGGAGTCTAGATATTTGTCACTTTGAACTTGTTTCAGGGTCTAAGCTTAATTAATGAAGATGCTGAAATGAATTCAGCATGACAAAGCTCATGACTCACCTCTCACGACTAGTGACTCCTCCACGCAAAGCAAACCGTTTCACTAGCGCTTTGCTCCTTTGTCCTTTCTTCATCACTTTTTTGTTTTCTAATCTCCATAAAAAGTAGGCCGTTTTCTAAACATCGAGAAGCTTCACATTCCGTACAAGGCGATAGCCGAGATGCGGAATCTGTTTAAGTGATGTTCTTAATGTTGAAGAAATCTATTTTAACGTGACTTCGATACACCCCACTAAAAAAAGCGGGTCACTCAGCCACCAATTTATAAGTGTCATTCCTACAGAGAAGCCGTTCTGCTTCGACAAGGAATCTGTGTAAGTGGTGTATTTAAGCTTTAGACAAAATTAATGCTTTCATTCATTTTTTGCATTGCCCAATCCCGAGGTGTCGGGAGAATCAACCTGGCTTTGTCATCTTGAGGGAAATGCAGTGACAAAAGATCTACCTCAACGTGGCTTCGATACACCCCGCTACAAAAAAAGCGGGTCACTCAGCCACTAATTCATAATTGTCATTCCGTACAAGGCGATAGCCGAAATGCGGAATCTGTTTAAGTGATGTTCTGAGTTTGAAAATGTGATATTTTACTTAGGATTTAGATAGAATTAATGTTTTCATATCAATTTTAATTAATTGATATACAGTTCAGTATGTGTTACCTTTTTTAAAAACCTTGTTACCTTTTTCTCGACCTTTTTAGATCTAAAATAGGTACCCTAATTTTTATAAGGAAAAAGTTGACTTTGACTTAAATCTCGTGGAACAGCAGTAAATTCGGTACTTAAGAAAGGAACTATTTAAAAACAAAAAAGCCCGATATTTTCATATCAGGCTTACTTGCTCCTCCTCAACCCCGATACCTATCGGGGCGAACTTTCACTGTATCTATCTAGCAATTTAATTTTCATCTCAGAATATTTTTTAAGATTCTGGATATATACTTTACTTTTCATCTTTTTGATGTGTTTCTCAATGGCTAAGGCTTGTCCCTTAGATTTGCATTCAATCTTTAAATACACCTCCCAATCCTTCGCCTTATACGTGAACTTGTGAGATTCAGCATTATGGTGGAACTCCAGTCGTTTTTCCAAGTTTGACGTAAATCTAATATAAAACCTATTAAGCTTTTGAGAATACAGGATGTAGACACTAAAATTCATCGAAACACTATTCTTTAAAAACAAAAAAGCCCGATATTTTCATATCAGGCTTACTTGCTCCTCCTCAACCCCGATACCTATCGGGGCGAACTTTCACTATACTTATCCAGCAATTTAATTTTCATCTCAGGGTATTTTTTAAGATTCTGGATATATACTTTACTTTTCATCTTTTTGATGTGTTTCTCAATAGCTAAAGCTTGTCCCTTAGATTTGCATTCAATCTTTAAATAGGTCTCCCAATCCTTCGCCTTATACGTGAACTTGTGAGATTCTGCATTATGATGAAACTCCAGTCGTTTTTCCAAGTTTGACGTAAATCTAATATAAAATCTATTAAGCTTTTGAGAATGCAGGATGTAGACACTATGAGTCATCGAAACACTATTCTTTAAAAACAAAAAAGCCCGATATTTTCATATCAGGCTTACTTGCTCCTCCTCAAAGACTCGAACTTTGGACCCTCTGATTAACAGTCAGATGCTCTAACCAACTGAGCTAAGGAGGAATGTATCTTTAACAAAAAACTATCATCTTTTGCGATTGCAAATATAAACCAATATTTAGTTTTGCAAAATATTTTTCTGGAAAAAAATTAGTTTTTTAGTCTCCCGTGATCCAGCGGTAAACATCATTTCCATTTGCAAAAAGCACTAGAGCAATCAGTATAAAGAAACCGACTATCTGCGCATATTCCATCACTTTCTCGTTGGGCTTACGCCCAGAAATCATTTCATAAAGTAAAAAAACCACATGTCCTCCATCCAATGCTGGAATAGGTAGGATATTCATAAAGGCTAGAATAATGGAAATGAAAGCAGTTGTAGTCCAAAAAGATTGCCAATCCCAAGTATCTGGAAACAAACTTCCTATAGCTCCAAAGCCCCCGACTTGTGTCGCCCCTTTTTTGGTAAACACATATTTAAATTGCGAAACATAATCGTTGAGCGTCCAGTAAGCGAAATCAAATCCAGCCGGTATACTTTCACCAAAAGTATAAGTCCTAGTTAGGATATCTTTTCGACTAAAAGCAGAGGTATAAACACCGATATCTCCTTTTTCATTAGTAGTGATATTCACGGTTCCCAGACCTTCAACATTGAATTCTTGATTTTCACCAGGAGTAGAAATAAAACTGATATCAAAGGCTTGGCCTTCGGTAGCTTTTACTTTTCTTCTAAACTCATGCCAGTAAGTTACCTTTTCACCATTGATAGCTGTAATGATAATTCCTTTGGTTAACCCCGCTCTTTCTGCTGGTGAATCGGGAATAACACTATCTATAACGGGTTTCCTAACTGGAGAAAAGGGCTGTAAATTTCCAGATTGAAATAACTGCTGTCCAATGTCTTCTGGCATCAACAGGCTCTCTATTGTTCCATTAGCATGTTGCACCTCAATATCGTTCACATCGCGTAATAAGAGCTGCCTATTAATATCTATTTGACTTTGCAAAGGTTCTCCGTTAACATTTAAAATTTTGTCGCCATCCAAAAAACCATAGTCTTTCATCACCTCGGCACTTTCAAGACCATTATCAAACACTTTAGGGTCTAAATAGTCTTCACCCCAAACGAATAAAACCATCATATAAATAACAAACCCAAGAATGATGTTCACAGTTACACCACCTAACATGATGATAAGTCGCTGCCATGTAGGCTTGCTTCTAAACTCCCACGGCTCTGGCGGTTTGGACATTTGTTCTTTATCCATGCTCTCGTCGATCATTCCAGAAATCTTGACATATCCACCAAGTGGCAACCAACCAATTCCATACACGGTATCTCCTATTTTCTTTTTGAACAGCGAAAACTTAACATCGAAAAAGAGGTAGAATTTCTCTACTCGAGTTTTAAACAATTTGGCGGGTATAAAATGACCGAGTTCGTGAAGTACTATAAGTATAGATAAACTCAGTAAGAGTTGCACTGCTTTTATAAAAAATGAATCCATTAATTTGTAAATTTTCAATCGCAAAAGTAATCTTTTATTGGGGCATAAAAAATTTTTGAATCGCTTCCCAGTATAGTTAACATTTAATTGTAACTATAACACTATCTAGTCCTCCATTTACGCGTAATTTTGTAGTAATTATATCACCATGCTAAAGTTTTTCGCTAAATACAAGTTTTTCGCCATATTGATGTTTTTTCTCTCTGGGATAATCATCACTTTAATTTATAACCAACTTGATCCTGTTCCAAAACTTCCAGTCTACCAGCCTAGCATGGTCACTGCAGATCTCGTGGATACGACGGTACAATACATTCGTAAATACCACAAAGTCAAAGATTTTAAGCTAGTCAACCAAAATGCAGATACCATAACCCAAAAAAACTATGAGAACAAAATTTATGTAGCTGATTTCTTTTTCACCACCTGTCAAAGCATCTGCATAGATATGGCCAAGAGCATGCAAACTTTGCAAAAAGAATTTGAAGATGACGAAGATATTTTATTGCTTTCCCATTCGGTTACGCCAGAAATTGATGACGTGGCACGGCTTAAAAAATATGCCATAGAAAAAGGAGTGATTGATAGCAAATGGAATTTGGTCACTGGCGATAAAAAACAAATCTACGACCTAGCTAGGAAAGAATATCTAGCTTCCAAAACAGAGGGTGATGGCGGTAAGTATGACCTTGTCCATACCGAAAATTTTGTTCTAGTGGATAAAGAAAACCGGTTACGAGGCTTTTATGATGGCACCAATCCCGAAGAAATAGAGCAACTTATCGAAGATATCGATATCCTTAGGCTGGAATATCTCCCAGAACAATAAATTTTTATGCTGAATTTGCCACTGATCACCTCTTGCATTTGCAAATCGAGTTTATCGATTTCAATAAACTCAGTTTTACGTCTGTTGTCGATAAAGCTTCAGGCCCTAAAGCAAGTCTAATCAATAAGCGAACTTGAGCTATTTATTATACCAAATTAGACCTATGATGACGCAATAAATCGTTTTACCGATACGAATTCGGCACAGGCTTTTTTCGCCTGTTTTTCATCAAAAATAATTACCGTAGCTAAGGCTATGCTAGTTATTTTTGATTTCAATCAATCAATCAAAAAATAATTCAATTTATTCATACGGCATTACAAGTATAATTTGGTATAAGTCCAAGACGATTGTATAGATCTTATCTCGGTTCTTAAGGCTCGATGTCTGAATGGATAAAACTGCAAGGCACAAATTCAGAAGAAAGTGTTTAAAAGAAGCGTTTTATCAAGGTTTCGATATCGATAAGCATGATGCTAAAAACACCGAGGACAATGATGAATTTTAAAAGGTTGTGCAGGAGTAAGTAATGTGGCTTTTGTTCGGACTTCCATAGTTGCCACAAGAAAATAATGAGTAAAACAACACAAAGCAAAAAGTAATAATCCATATATCCCGAGTCGAAAAATAAGATAAGAATAAGAGCTGGAACAATGGTCGAAATGACCAAAACAGAAATCAGTTTTTTGGTAAATACCACACTGTATTTTACAGGAATAGTCGTATAATCCAATGTAAAGTCTCCCTTGAGGTTTTCCAAATCTTTAACTAGTTCTCGAATAAGAATAATAAAAAACAGAAAGACAGCGTGAACTATAATCACCTCTTCAAAATTTCTATAGTATACAAAAATGATAAAAAACGGAAGTATGGCCACAAGGCCTGCGGTAAGTGTTCCTAAGAAAGGATAACGCTTAAGTTTATGGGAATATAACCACAGTAGAAAAATATAAGACGAGAAAAAGAGAACAGCTTTAAAACTGATGTAACTCGCAATGATAACACTCAAGAAGTTGAGAATAAAATAAATGCTAAGTTTGGTCTTTTGGCTAACATAATTATCGAGCAGAGTTTTACTAGGCCGATTAATGAGGTCTTTTTCGGAATCGTAGAAGTTATTGATAAGGTAGCCAGAAGCGATCGCAAGAGCAGTAGACAATACAATAAGAAATAAATTAAGGTCTAAAATCACTTGCTTTAGCGGTAGATGATAAGCCATTATAAAAATGGATGCCAAATACTGAGCAATGATAATAATGAGGATATTATATCCACGACTCACCGAGAACAAACTCAAGAATTTGAGCCAAATACGTTTGTTCTCCCAAGACATCTAGATGGTTTTAAAAAGTATAAACGACTTCTAATTTGTGCCCTTCTAAAGCTTTTTTAGCTTTTTCGAAATCTTCAGTGAAGCCTAAGATATAACCACCTCCTCCAGAACCACAGAGCTTTAGGTAGTAATCGTTGGTTTCTATACCATTTTTCCAAATTTCGTGAAACTGTTTTGGAATCATGGGTTTGAAATTTTCTAAAACAACGTTGGATAAATGCTTGATGTTTCCAAAAAGAGTCTTGAAATCGCCTTCTAAAAAGTTGTCTACACAAGCATCGGTATGTTTGACAAATTTATCTTTTATGATATTTCTAAAGCCTTCCTGCTTCATGTTTTCCATAAAGATCTGAACCATTGGAGCGGTTTCACTAGCAGTTCCACTGTCTAATAGAAATACAGCCCCATTACCATTCTGAGATTGTGATGGAAGACCTGCAGGTTCTATATTATCTTTAGAGTTGATCAAAATTGGTAAGCTTAAATAGCTATTAAGGGGATCCAAGCCTGAAGATTTTCCATGAAAAAAAGATTCCATTTTGGAAAAAATAGTCTTCAATTTTAATAGTTTTTCTTTGGTCAGATTCTCTAAAACAGTAATCTTATCGAAAGCGTACTTGTCGTAAATAGCAGCTACAAGTGCACCGCTACTTCCCACGCCATATCCTTGTGGAATACTACTGTCAAAATACATTCCTCTTTCAAGATCTACATTAAGCGCCATAATATCAAAACGAACAGGAGTATCGATTTCACTTTGAAATTCTTCGAGATAAAAAGAAAATCGTTTTAAATCAGTATTAGATTTCACAGCCTTTGCGTCAGGTTGTTCGTCCACTTTTAAAGCACCATTATAAAAATTATAAGGAATCGATAAGCCTTTGGAATCTTTGATGATACCGTATTCACCGAATAATAATATCTTGGAATAAAATAAAGGTCCTTTCATAGTAGTTGCTTTTAGAATACGTCTATTCTATGGTGCAAATATTGATTAAAATTAAGAGATGATATATTCTTTTATTGAAAAATAGCGTCTCCTTTTAAAATAATTATATTGTAAAATTAATGCTTTTAATTCAATTTAAGTCTAAAATCTTTAGGTGAGGTTAAAATTGAATTTGGTCATGAATCACCTTGTTATTGGAGCAAAACGGTAGCAACTGAGAATCGATAAAAGACCTCACCATAGCTTCTGAAGATTCTGGGTATAACAAATGAACGTTAGCGCCTGCATCTAATGTAAAACCCAAATGAGCATTTCCTTTTTTTCTGAATTCCCAAATCTTCTCAATCACCCTCAAAGTATTGGGCTGCATAAGAATAAAATAGGGTGAACTTGTCATCATCATGGCATGTAGAGACAAAGCCTCCGACTCTACCAAAGCAAAGAATGCTTTGTAATCCCCAGATGTTAAAATAGACTTAAGCTGAGTTATATTATCCTCAGCTTGTTGAAAACGCTGCTCTGCAAAGGGATGGCTATGCATAAGATTATGGCCAAGACTGCTGCTTATCTGCTTCTGTCCTTCATCAATAAGTAAAATAGAATCTCTAAATGATCTAAAATCTGAATGGACCTCGCAAGGATAATCTATCCCATAAAAGTTGGAACTGCCTTCGATCTCTTTATGTTCTCCCCAAACCACTAGCTTTCCACCCGTACTTCTACAGGCACTTCCCGAACCTAGCCTAGCCAAAAAAGACGTTTTATGTTCTAAGTATAGGTTTGAAATTTCAGGAGATACTGACACCTCTATTTTCATAAAACATTTAGCAAGAGCTGCCATTCCACTAGCTGAGGAAGCTATTCCGCTACTGTGTGGGAAAGTGTTTTCTGTGTGAATTTCAAATTCAAAAGATTTTAAGAAAGGAACATAAGTTTCAATTCTCTTTAGAAACATATCAATTTTAGGCTCGAAAGATGCTTTTCGCTTTCCTTCAAAAAACACTTCAAAATGAAATTGATCATCAGCCTTTATCTTCTTTTTAAGCACGACCTCAGTTTTGGTCTTACACTCCTCTAGAGTGAAACTTATAGACGTATTTTTAGGTAATTGTTCTCTATACTTCCCCCAGTATTTTACCAAAGCGATGTTGCTAGGAGCTTCGGAAGAGTACTTTCCTAGCTCTGGAAAAACAAAATTGCCCTTATCTATAAAATCTTGATTTTGCATTCTTAAAGTTTCATGCAAAGATAAACAAAGACTCTAGTAAAGCTAAGCGTTGCACATCTGGAAAAATAGTAATACTTTGCTTAAAGAATTCAACTTATGAAAGCCTCTTCAGCAGTTAAAATCTTTATTGCAATACTCATATGCTTAGGGATAGGATTTTTGGGATCCATCGCCACTCAGACTAGCGTAAATACTTGGTATGCCACTTTAAACAAACCTAGCTTTAATCCTCCCAACTGGTTGTTTGCTCCTGTTTGGACCACTCTATTTATTTTAATGGGAATTTCTGCTGGTATTGTATGGAGCAAAGGCTTTTATCATGTATGGGTAAAAACCGCACTTTATCACTTCGGTATTCAATTGATTTTAAATGCCTCTTGGTCTATTGTTTTCTTTGGTTACCGGTCACCACTTATAGGTTTGATTACCATTATAATTCTTGTTATAATGGTCTTGCTCACCTTCAAATGGTTTAGGATTGTAAATAAAACAGCAGCATATCTTCTTATTCCTTATATACTTTGGATCGCTTATGCTACTGCGCTTAATTTTGAAATCTGGAGACTAAATTGAGTTCCTTCAGATAGTTCCTAAAGCATAAAGTTGTTTTAAATTAGGCCCTTCACTTCCTCCTGCAGGTTCTAAAGTAATTCCGAAACCTTCAGATTCTGGAACATTTTTAAATCTAATCACTCTGCTTTCTGAGAAATTTGCTTTGGCTAAAAGCCCAATACTTTTTGGTATGAGAGGCTCAAATTTAAAAGACCAAACTTGATAAACCATACCTTGTGGCACTTCTGGCAACTTACTGATGTCCAGAATTAGCTCCTCTTTTTCACCTGTATAAAAGGCTGCTACATCACTATTTGGAGCATTTAGTTTATTTCCTGGTAACGTGAGTTTACGTGTTTTGGAATCTCCAATTTGTAGAAGCAGTTCTTCCAAAGTCTCTGCTTTTTGATATGCTTTAGCAACTTGAACCTCTTTCGTTTCCAATTGAAAATTCACCACTTCTATGTCATTTTGTAAATCTTGATTTGCTTTCAATACCCAAAGGATACCTCCTAACAAAAAAATTGATGCTGCCCATCCGAAATAGGAATAGTTGGAAGTGATAATCTTTATCTTGGGTTTATGTTGAAAGGATTTCGATCTTAATTTGGTGACTACTGATTCTTTAATGGAAGGCTTTAGCCCAAGAGATGTCGCCTTTGAAAGCTCCAATAAAATAGATTTAATCGATTCTACTTCCGCTTGAAGTTCAGGATCTTTAGCTACATCTTGGGCGATTTTCGCTTGCTCTTTGGACGAAAGTACTCCATACACATAAAGCTCAAGCAATCCAGATTCTATATAGTCTTTGGTATTCATATTATCCTAATGTTTCTCTTAGTGAGTTTAAGCAGCTTCTATTTCTCGACTATACTATTCCTCTGGGAATGTCTAAGGTCTCTGAAACTACCTTTTGCGTATACCCTTTAAAAAATAGTAAACCAGTTAATTTTATACACATTGGTTTAAGTGTACCTATCTATTTTCTCAGACTGTGAGTATCACTCTGACTATCTAAATCCATATCCTCCTGTTATAAAAAATGAAAGATCATCAGAATCAGAGTTTTTATGTTTGTCTTTACAGGCTTTTGACCTCTCTTTATCTATCGCAGCATTTCTATATATTCAATAGCCAAGCAAAAAAACGTCTTTTACCAGAAGAATAAAAGTCAGATTTGTTCCAAACTTTAATGAAGGCATCTTGAAAAACTTCTTCTGCAATTTCTACATCTTTAACTGTATTATACCAAATTAGACTTATAATGACGCAATAAATCGTTTTACCGATACGAATTCGGCACAGGCTTTTTTAGCCTGCTTTTCATCAAAAATAATTACCGTAGCTAAGGCTATGCTAGTTATTTTTGATTTCAATCAATCAAAAAATAATTCAATTTATTCATACGGCATTATAGATATAATTTGGTATTAGCTATGATTCCAAAAACATGTATAGAGTACCTATCGTAAGTTTGAGAAAAAGCAACTTCATTTTGTTTCTTTAACTATGAAATAAGCCCCTCTACTTGTATTTGTATTTTTCCTAAAATTACTTAATTAAAGTAATTTGACAATTCTTCTTTAAAAAAGAAGATCATGAAGTACTAACCACAATTTCTCGACCATCAAAAAAATCGTAAAAAAGAGTCTATTATCAACTACATCAGTAAACACAAATGAGTCTCTTAAGATTTATTATATTATTTGAAATCAGTTGTAGTTTCACACGACTATATCTCTAAAATCGTATTTTCGCGGCTTATGAAGATAATAAGAGTCATTATACCAGCGTTCAACGAGGAGAGGTCTATTTCTAAAGTCATTGGTGATATCCCACTTCATGTGACACAGGTTATAGTCGTGGATAATAATTCTACAGATCACACCAACAAAGTGGCAACAGACGCTGGCGCAACCGTTCTTACAGAATCTAAATCTGGCTATGGAAATGCTTGTTTGAAGGGCTTGTCTTATTTAAAAACTCTGGATCAACAAACCGATATAGTTGTTTTTTTGGATGGTGATTATAGTGACTACCCAGAAGAAATAGATAAAATCTTAGCGCCAATTATCAATGATCATATTGATTTTGTACTAGGAGCTAGAGTTCAATCAAAACGAGAGTCTGGCTCGATGACATTTCCACAAATATTTGGCAATTGGCTAGCGACATCACTGATGCGAGTTTTCTTTAAATCAAAATTTACAGATCTAGGCCCCTTCCGGGCTATAAAATATGAAAAGCTGTTAAAGTTAAAAATGGAGGATAAAACCTATGGTTGGACTGTAGAAATGCAATTGAAAGCTCTAAAACAGGCCTTATCTTACACTGAAGTTGAAGTTCATTATAGAAACCGAATAGGACAATCTAAAGTTTCTGGAACTGTGAAAGGGGCAGTTATGGCTGGTATAAAGATACTAGGTTGGATTTTTAAATATACATTTAAATGATACTTGACTATGTTATAATTGGTATTTACAGCCTTGCTCTATTTGTTATATTACTGTACAGTTTAGCACAGCTTCAACTTATTCTAAATTATAAAAAAGCTAAACAGCAGGTTTCAGAAGACCCCGTTGAACCCCAAGAGTGGCCAAAAGTGACTATTCAACTCCCACTTTACAATGAAAAATATGTGGTTAAGCGGTTATTGGATAATATTTCTAAACTAGAGTATCCTTCCTCACAACTTGAAATTCAGGTTCTCGACGATTCTACAGACGAATCTAAAGCGTATACAAAAAACCTAACTGAAGACTTAATTCAGAAAGGTATAAATGCTAAATACATCCATAGAACCCATAGGAAAGATTTTAAGGCCGGAGCTCTACGTGAAGGTCTTGATGTTGCTGAAGGAGAATTTATAGCGATTTTTGATGCTGACTTTTTACCTCAGCCTAACTGGCTAAAGCGAACTATCCCTCATTTTAACTCACCTTATATTGGTGTAGTGCAAACCCGTTGGGGACATGTAAACAGAAATTATAGCCTATTGACCAGAATACAAGCCTTCGCTTTAGATTTTCATTTTATCGTTGAACAAGTAGGAAGGAAATATGGGGGCCATTTCATCAACTTTAATGGAACAGCAGGAATCTGGAGAAAACCTTGCATTTTGGATGCTGGGAATTGGCAGGGAGATACGCTTACAGAAGATCTAGATTTAAGCTACAGAGCTCAGCTGAGAGGCTGGACGTTTATCTATCTTAAAGATGTGGTGACTCCTGCAGAACTCCCTGTGGTTCTTAGCGCCGCGAGGTCTCAACAGTTTAGGTGGAATAAAGGAGCTGCGGAAAACTTCAAGAAGAATTTTTGCAAGATCTGGAAAAACAACGATCTGAAACTGGTTTCTAAATTACACAGCTTTTTTCATTTGCTTAATTCCAGTATGTTCTTGTTAATTTTAACCGTAGCTATTTTAAGCATCCCTATCCTTTATATTAAATTTCAACAAGAGTCTTGGGATAGTGTATTTTACATCTTGGCAGCTATGGGATCTAGCACCTTTATTTTTATATATGGATATTGGACCAGTTATAAAGAAATACATAAGGGTGGATTGGTTTCTTTTTTGAAGTTTGTAGGCTTGTTTATCACTTTTTTCTCAATTGCTATGGGGCTTTCCCTTCATAACAGCCTAGCGATTTTGGAAGGCCATTTTAATAAAAAATCAGCTTTTATTCGCACACCAAAATTCGATATTTCTACCAACACAGATACCTGGAAAGATAAAACCTACATCAACAAAAAAATTTCTATCCTTAACGGTATAGAGTTTTTACTCTTCTGCTATTTCACATATGGCTTATATAGCGCCTATCTCACTCAAGATTTTAGCTTGGTCATTTTCCACTTGATGCTTACCTTTGGTTTTGGTTTTATTTCTTTTAAAACCTTATTTCCCAATCGCTGATGGACTCAAAAGCTTTACACGTTTTCCTGAGGTTTCTTTGTGTGGCGATACTTTGTATCCTCTACTATTGGATAGGCTATAGACTGGATAGAAGCAGTTTTTGGTTGCTGTTCTCTCTTTACACAACAGCTTTTGCAGCCTCCTATTACTTGATGCAAAGCGGTATCAAATTAAACTATTTAATCGGTCTCAGCTTTGGTTTAAAGCTCATCTTCCTTCTTGCTATTCCTGAATTGTCTCAAGATTTTTATAGATTTATTTGGGACGGAATGCTAATGGTAAAAGGCTATAACCCATATTTACATCTCCCTGTTGAATTGATGACTACTACAGAATTTAAGTCTGAAAGTTTCAGTGTGCTACTTTATGATAAGATGGGTGAACTGAGTGCCAATAATTATTCAAATTATCCACCTGTAGCGCAATTTGTGTATGCGTTTTGTTGGAGGATTGCTGGTGAGAATCTACCGCTAAATATTGTTTTATTAAGATGTTTTAATCTGATTGCAGAACTTGGAATATTGATTTATGGTTTGAAGATTTTAGAGTACCTTAAACTTCCTAAAATTCGCATTCTGTATTTTATTTTGAATCCACTTGTCATTATAGAATCTACTGGAAATCTTCATTTTGAAGTTATGATGATTGCTTTTTTTATCTTTGTGCTCTATCAGCTCTCACTAAATAAATTTAAAACTGCTGCAGTATTTTGGTCTTTTTCAGCACTTTCCAAACTGATGACACTTATGTTCTTACCCCTTCTGTGGGCTTTTTTTAGGAAACAGAAAACGAGTTTTATGAAATCAATACAAACCGCTTTAAACTTTTATATACTTGTTGGTTTGTGCTTTGCTGGAGCCTATTTTATATTTTGGGACAAGGCTTTCTTAAGTAATTATCAAAGCAGTTTGGGACTGTATTTCAATAATTTTGAATTTAATGCAAGTATTTACTATGTGTTACGATGGATTGGTTTTCAATATGCGGGCTACAATCTTATCGCTGTTTTCGGGAAAGCTTTGGCTGTTACCGCCTTTTTAGTCATTTTGTGGTTAAGCTTTAGAGAAGAGAAAATTGACTTAAAAAAACTTTTTGTGAATATGCTGTTGGCCGTTACAGGCTATTATTTACTATCTACAACAGTTCATCCTTGGTATTTGTTATTACCCTTGGTATTAAGTGTTTTTACCACTTACAACTATATGTTGATTTGGTCTTATCTAGTTATTTTGAGTTACGCAGCTTACCAAACCGACACCGTCAATGAAAAAAACCTACTCATCACTTTGCAATATGCAGTAGTCATAATAAGCTTAAGTTTGGAAATTTTTTATCCAAAATCTCTTAATCGATCTTAACCGCGCGCTTTTTTATAAAGAAATAACCACCGATTGCCAAACCACCAAGAAGACCTAACCAAATTTGTCCATCAATAGGAGCTGGAACGTCAATAGTATTATTATTTCCTCCTCCAGGCGTAGTAGGATTACTAAAGGGATTGAAACCTTGGGCTGTAATGGAACCTATGGAAAAAAGTGAAACAAAGAGAAAAAAAAGTATTTTTTTAGTTTTCATAATTTACAATTTATGATTTCTCAAAATTAAACAAGATGTTTTATTTATCCTTTTTAATACTTATACGATTTCACTAAAATTGCTTAAAATTCTAAAAGCTTTTTAAATTGCTAAAAACTGAACAGAAATGGTAAAAACTTACGAACTAAAAAAGCCTAACTCCTTATTTTTAAACCCATATGTCTTGAAATAAATTACTTGAGGTTTACATATAAATGGTGAAGGCAAACCAAAAGTCCATTTAATTAGTAATATTAATGAGTTAAGAGCGAAAAAGATTAGCTCTAGTAAAATCAGCTATTATTTATATATTGAGTTCATGAAAACAGAAAAGCTCAACAAACAAATTCTCTTACTTCCAGTTACGTAGTTTGAAATTTCGAAAAAACATCAAGCCATGCTTAGGAAAAATTAAGATCAACAAACTATTAGATTAATGCTAAAACATTTTTCTTTTTGGTTCAGAAAATAAGGCTGGCGAATTATAAATAAACAAGACATGTTTATTATAGATATTTTAAAAGACTAGTTGCCTTTAATTCTTCTCCACAGTTCAGAAAACAAGGCCTTTGCATCCTCTCTGTTTTTTGGCTCTTCAGTAATTATTAATTCGTTATCACCTTCCAATAAATTGTAAGAAAACACAAATTTCTCTGAGGCTGGATCTAAGCTTACTAAACCGAAACGCAAATCATTCAAATACAATTCATTCTCTCGTTCAGAAATTGTAAACCAGCCGCTAGTTATACGAGTTAAACGCTCTAAGTTTTCATATTTCAGCAAGCCTTCTATTTTTTCATGCTGTTTTGGGTAAGCTCTAAATCGAATAGGCTGTGAATCAAAAATAGAATACTCACCAATAAGAAATTCAGTTGACGTTTTAACATTGGCAGACCATAATAAAATATTTAGTGGTGATGGCCTAGTCTCTAGTTCAGAATAGGTGATGTTTTGAGCAGCTAAAGCATTTTCAAATTTATCAAAGGCAAATCCTTTCGACACGAGAGACAAAATAAGATAGCTAGAACTGAGTATTAATCCCCATCGATTCAATCGACGGCGCTTTACAGAAGTTCTTTGGCACCTTGAAGCTAATATTAAACAAGTTAAGAATGGTAAGGTATATAAAGGATCTATCACAAAAATTGATTTGAAAGCAATTCTCGGGTCCAAAGGCCAAAGCAACTGTGTTCCCCAAGTTGTAAAACAGTCTAGTAACGGGTGTGTAAAGAGACCTAAGAATACAAGAAAAGACCAGTTTTTCCAAGTCGCCTGTTTATGAATTTTGGACAACAAATAGCCCAAAATAGGAGCCATAAAAACTGAGAATACAATGGAATGTGAAAACCCTCTGTGAATCTCTAAAGCGGTGACTGTATCGTAGAAATTACCTATAAAAACGTCCAAATCTGGAATAGTACCAGCCACAGCTCCATATATCATGGCCTTGTTTCCCACTTTACGCCCCAGAACCAGTTCTCCTACGGCAGCACCTAAAACAATTTGTGTTAGCGAATCCATTAAACGGTGACAAATTGAATCGTCTCTTTATACGACTGCTTTAAAAGTACAGTTTTATCTTTTACTATATGCTGTATAGACGTATCATCATAATGACGTATGGTATAAAGCGAAACGCCTTTCTGATAGTCAACTTTAAATTTCGCCTTAAATATATCAATCAACTTATCTACGTTCTTAAATTTATTATCAACACAAACTGAAAAACTAATCGCTGAATTTTGAATAAGATCTACCTTGACTTGATGCTTGTGAAAAAGAGCAAAGACCTCACTGATATTCTCTTCTACAAAGAATGAAAAATCCAAGGTAGAAAGTGAAAGAAAAACCAAGTCTTTTTTTACAATAAAACAGGGTAACAGTGGGCTGATCAATTTACCTTTCCCAACTTTCGTCCCTCTATTTTTGGGATTATAGAACGACTTTACAAAAAGTGGGATTTCTTTTTGTTGCAGAGGTTGTAAGGTTTTAGGGTGAATGACAGATGCCCCAAAAAAAGCGAGTTCAATGGCTTCTTCATAAGAAATCTGTTCCAAGAGTTTAGTATTTTCAAAAACATTGGGATCACCATTAAGCACGCCCGGAACGTCTTTCCAGATCGTGACATTTTCTGCATTAAGACAATAGGCAAAAATACCCGCTGTATAGTCAGACCCTTCCCGACCTAAAGTGGTTGTAAAATTATTGGAATCGGAGCCAATAAAACCTTGAGTTATACTCAATTCCTCGGTATTGATATGGCTGAGTATTTTTTGCTGTGTATTTTCCCAATTTACCTCAGCATCTCTATGGGTGCTATCTGTGTCTATCAAATTCCTACAGTCATGCCAAACATTGTCTAATTGAACAGACTTTAAATAATAGCTAACAATACTCGTGCTGATAAGCTCACCAAAACCAACTACCTGATCATAAACAAAATCGTAGTTTGGGGACTTATTTCTATCAAAAAAAATCAACATCTCATCAAAAAAATAATTGGTTTTGGTATAAACAGGACAAGACTTGTCTTCAAACAATTCATTTAAAATTTCATAATGGTCGCTTTTGAGCTCAGAAATCGCCATTGAAAAATCCTTGCTTTTACTAAAATAGAGCGAAATGATAGTTTCGAGCTTATTAGTGGTTTTACCCATAGCCGACACAATAACGACTTTACGTTTGGGACCTGTCGTTTTTAAAACTGTGGCTACATTTCTTACCCCTTTAGCATCTTTTATGGATGCTCCCCCAAATTTAAATACTTGCATTTATTTAGGAATTAAAATGGTTGATTTGTTCTTCATTAAGTTGGACAGTACGCCATTCCTTAAAGACTTTGGCTCCATATTTTTCATAAAAATCAATAGCGTTTGTGTTCCAATCTAATACCACCCACTCTACCCTTTTAATTTTTTGAGTTTTGGCATACCTTATAACGGACTCAAACAAGGCTTTACCAATAGATTTGCCTCGCATAGGTTTCGTGACAATTAAGTCTTCAAGGTGTATCGTTTCTCCCTTCCAAGTAGAAAATCTTGAATAAAACAAAGCCATACCTATCACTTTAGAATCGACTTCAGCGACAAAGCATTTGTACAGGGGATGTTCTCCAAAACCAAACCTGCGGAGGTCTTCTATATCGACTTCAACGGCATCAGGTTCATTTTCGAAAACAGCGAGTTCTTGAATATGCTTCAGCATATCTGGTAAATCCTCTTGAGTGGCAAACCGCACTTTAAAATCCATTTTAAGTAATTATAAAGTAAAACTAATGAAGTAAAAATTAAAATGATTCAATTTCATGATTACATTATGTTTTTTTCTACTTTTGGGTCAATTACAACGTTTTCGCTATGAAGAAACCCAATCAAACTCTCGGAGAGTTTATTATTGAAAATCAAGAATCCTTTAAATATACGTCTGGAGAGCTGTCCAGACTCATTAATTCTATCAGATTAGCTGCCAAAGTCGTAAACCATGAAGTAAATAAAGCTGGTTTAGTAGATATAGTGGGTGATTATGGCAGTCAGAATATTCAAGGTGAGGATCAGAAAAAATTGGATGTTTATGCTAATGAAACTTTTATCCGCACCCTTATTAATAGGGAGATCGTTTGTGGTATTGCCTCAGAGGAAAATGATAGTTTTATAACCGTACATGGCAACAATAAAGATCATAAAAACAAATATGTGGTCTTGATGGATCCACTTGATGGCAGTTCTAATATAGATGTAAATGTCTCGGTGGGGACTATATTTTCAATTTATACACGGATTACACCTATAGGACAGCCAGTAGAAATGGAAGATTTCCTACAGCCGGGTAATCAACAAGTTGCTGCTGGATACATTATTTACGGCACTTCCACAATGCTGGTCTATACCACAGGTCATGGAGTAAACGGATTTACACTTAACCCAGCTATTGGAACTTATTATCTTTCACATCCTAACATGAAGTTTCCAGACGATGGAAATATTTATTCCATTAATGAAGGAAATTATGTTCATTTTCCACAAGGGGTCAAAGATTATATAAAATACTGCCAAGAGCAACGCGATAAAAATCCTTATACTTCCAGATACATAGGATCATTGGTGTCGGATTTCCACAGAAATATGATAAAAGGAGGTATTTATATGTATCCTAAAAGTTCAAGTGCAGAAAAAGGGAAACTAAGATTGCTTTACGAATGTAATCCTATGGCTTTTATTGCTGAACAAGCTGGAGGAAAAGCTTCAGACGGTTTTCAAAGAATCCTAGATGTCCAACCCTCA
>Ga0307931_1000066_pt1 | contig 52245 bp, 9 predicted proteins | sample OrgLakmetageno47_FD_201816 | JGI IMG/M metagenome (GOLD analysis project Ga0307931, IMG submission 201816) | Saline water microbial communities from Organic Lake, Antarctica - #47 | ecosystem: Environmental > Aquatic > Non-marine Saline and Alkaline > Saline | place: Antarctica: Organic Lake...
TGCTTCAACGGCGCCACGAAGGCCACTCCAACCGTCGTATTCCCGGTTGCTCCCTTTGACAAAGAGGTTTGTGACTGGAGTAGCCACTCCTAGGCCTTTTGCGAGCGTGTTCGCAAAGTACTCGGATCGAGTTCGAATGTCCGTTCCAGTAAATTTGAGGACGAGAACGGATTCGGCTGCTCCCTTGTCCGCGCTGTCTGCGAAAAAGAGGAAAAACACCGCCCCTTCAGAGTTCACCTGCACCTGGGCCCCACCGCGCGCGCTTGACGCTTCGGCCAAGGATTCTGCGACATCTACGCCTATGAGATGATACCCATCCACAAAGTTTTGTCTAGTCCTATTTTGCGGTAACAGCACTGACGGCAGTGGCTTTGCAGCCTTGAGCCGTTCCTTCAGTGATAATGTGCTACTTTGAGTAGATGACGACTCGGAGCTACCTTGGGAAGGTGAATGTGAGCATTCTTCGATCAAAGCTGGACTGGTAGAACATTCCAACGTAGTGTCTAAACTTGCTGACATGTTTTGCTCCACATTGATAGGTGGTGTTGGCTCAGGTTCGGCCTTTGTCTCAGGCATGTTACACTCAGGTTCCATCACAATCGTTGGCGCAGATCCAGCATCTTGACTGAAGCCAGCATCAATCTCGTCTGGCTGATAGGTCGACGAAATGCCTTCATCGAAGTTCGAATCTTCACAGGAGCGCGGAGCCAACTCTGCGTTCTTCTCTGACTCGTCTCCTTGTTTGACTGGTCGTTTCCATAACTTTTTGAACGCTACTTCTCCTCGACGGAGCCAAATACGACTTGAAGCCTCTACGGTGTCGGCCCCCGACTGCTGGTTCTCATTCGATTCAGGTATTTGGCCACTAAAACAACTGCCGAGGACACAACGAGTCATGATTAGGCTGACTAGCGCACTCCCTTGTCCATGAATGTCTATATAGCGGTACAAGACAAGAGTGGCCAAGCTGGAAAACGACGAAACGGTGTAGTTTACAGGGATTTTTTCAAAATCAATCCCCGAAGGGGGAAATTGGATCTGTTTCACCGCTTTTACTGGTTCAAATACTCGGATAAGAGCGCTATCGGACTGATAATTAGGAGGGCTCGCGCGCCTTGAGCGGCGCGGGGCTTAGCGCCTGGTGGGCTATCAAATGTGGTTTCTTCACATATTACTGGCTATTGCTTCTTGTACGGTTGAGGTGATAGCGCGCCCAATAAACCAAACGGCTGCGCTTGAACCGAACCAGCCGCCAATACTCCATGCGCCATTCTCAGAGATCGATGTAGCTCAAGGCGAAAGCTCGCTGTTGCTTGCATCAGCGATTCTGGACGATCCTGACGTACGCAATGATATGTTTGGCGCCCTTCGCGTGGCTATGACCGCGGAGCATGGCCAGTTAGTTGGCCCGGCGCCGCATTCTCCTGCCCTAGGTGGAGTACGCTTCCTGACTCTCGCTGACGCCGCCACAATGACTGAGGAGACTGCCGGCCGGCATTTAGAATGGACCGGTCCACCCGAAGGGTGTGCCGTTGCTCTACAGCGTGTGAAGTATGTCGCCCCTAGTGATTTCGTTGGAACGGATGCTATTCATGTGAGCGTTAGCGACTTAGGATTCACGGGCGTGGGCGGCGAAAAGACGACCAACTTCTCCGTTGCCGTCACCGTGACCTACAAGCCGTTGCCCCCTACGCTAAGTGCTGTGGCCGAGAATCTCCTCGTCAACGAGAGTAGCGCCTCAGGTTCACTAGGCCAATACTTCATGCTAGGACCTGTGCCGAATTCTAACACGCTCAATGCCTCAGCAGCCAGCGTAAATGAGCTGTTGTCGCCTCGCTACCAGCTGGACCTAGCGGCAGCCCTTGGGACTCTCGCCCCAATGGCTGCAGCAGACACTATTTCCAACAGCACAGCCAGTGCTGCTGGATCATGGTCAGCGTTAGGCACTTTAGCTGAGCTCCAGGCTGCGCTCTCAGCTCTGAGCTATCACCCGCCTGTTGGGTGGCACAGTGCCCGTCTGCCAATTCGCACCGAGCGACTCGGCGCTACTCTTGCTCTGGTCATCGAGCCTAGTCTTAGTGCTATGGCTAAGGTAACAGGCGAGGAGGGTGATACTGCGTCCGCTGAGCTGGTGCTGGGGCCCGCCGCGACTACCACTTTGAAAGTGCACGTGGCACCCGTGAACGACCCTCCAGTTTGGCACATGAGGAGCTTGGAAGACACAGGTTTACGCACTGCCGAAGACACGCCGCTACGCCTAGCGGGCGCAGTGGCTGTGGTAGATCCTGACATTGGTGAAGCTGGTGGAGCCGGCGATGGCCTCATTGCGGTGAGTGGCATAATTTACCTCAAAGCCTTAGCATATGTCCATGTTATACATTGCTTGCATTCGATTTCTGTGGTATTTAGGTTGCGCATTCTAGCAATTTCTGCGACTTTCCAGTCTCGACATACGTAGCAAAATCGCTTTATTTTTCACTCGCATGTGCAATATCTTGACTTTTGCAGGTGCGGCTCAGCGTTGGCCACGGCTCGTTGGTGTTGACGCCCAGCGCGCGGTCCTCGGGCATGATGTGGTCGGACGACCGCCTCGCGCCGCACTTGACGCCAGAAGGCGGTACCCCGCGCCGCGTCCTCGTTGGCGTAGGCTCCTTAGCGTCCCTCAACGCTGCGCTTGCTGACGTTGCCTACGCGCCCGATGCGCACTGGTTTGGCGAGGACGCGCTCGACTTGTGGTGCAGCGACGGCGGACGAGCGGCGCTTCCGGCAGCAGCAGCCTGGGCTGGCAACCAGACCTCCACCACCACCACCACCACCAGTAGCGCTGCAAGCAGTGATAAAGACCAGTGTGGTGCAGGCTTACCGTCGGGTTTCCTGGCGGCTGCAACGCGCGTGCCCTTGAGCGTGGCGGCAGTCAACGACGCGCCTACCGTAGACGCGCCCTGGCTGGACGGTGCCCTCTGGGATGGCCTCGACGGGCGCTGCGTGGAGGACGCACCGGTGTTTCTAGGGCCCGTGGTTCTCGCTGACCCGGACGATGAAGCTATTCAGAGCAGTAGCACTGACGGCGACACGAGCATTCTTAAGAGCTATGGCGACGACGACGACGACAGTGACGCTGTGGTGGCCGTGACGCTGACCGTAGCTCTCCATGCGCGGGGCAGCAAGCTTCAGCTCCCCGACCACGCTGCAGACGGCCTGCGCTTCTACCGCGGCAGTGTGGCCGGTGGCATGGCGGGCGTCACGGAGTTTCGCGCCACGCGTCAAGCTGCAAATCTGGCGCTCGCGGAGCTAGTGTACTTGCCGGGCCTTCATCTCAATGCTCGTAACGCCCACAACCACGTTGCTGCGGGGCCAGACTCGGCTCTGCCCCTGCCCGCTGGATCCATCGCTGCCTTTGACGCTGTTGCTAATGCAGACAAAGAAGGAATCATAGCCCGCAGCGGGTGGGACACGGTCACGGTCAGCGTGTCGGACCTTGGGGGAATGGGGCGCACCGGCAGCGGCGGCCCGAAAGACGGCGCGCGCACCCTGCACCTCGCGCCTGCACCCACCAACGATGCTCCGCAGCTGCTGCTCGACCCTCGGCTTACGGCCTGGCACAACGCGTCTACGAGCACCGGTAGCGGCAGCGTTGCCGCAAGCAATCATATGCCAGCTGTTGTGCTTCCCGGCCTAGAGGACACGCCAGTTCCTGTGGGCCGGGTAGTGGCAATCGCTGATGTCGATGCTGCCGACGGCAACGGCGACCTCACTCTCGAACTCTGGCTCGCAAACGGCCCTGCTGCTGACGACAGCGCCCTCGCCAGTGACAGCGGTGACAATAGACTTGAAGGCAGCCTTCGCTTGAAAACTGACCCAGCCGCTGTGGGCACGCTTCTAATTCCTGCGAACGCCACAGCCAGGGCTGGAGGCGGTGGCTCGAGGCTGTTGCTGCGTGGATCCTTGCCGCACTTGTCTGCTGCTTTGGCTGCTGTGGAGTGGCTACCACCATCAAACTGGCACGGTGACCAGTGGTTGCGCGTAGAAGTTAACGACCTCGGCAACGGCAATGATGCCAACCCTAACGACTCCGGCGAGAAAGTGAGCAGCAGCAGCAGCAGCAGTTTGGCGTTGACCTCGAGCGTGGCCCTCCTGCTTAGGGTAGCCCCCGTGAACGATGCCCCAACTCTGCGTGCTTCCGCGAACGCAGCTGCTCTAGCGCCAGGCCACGGGGATACTGCTGTTGTGACGGCCGCTACGCTTTGGCCGCCCGTCATTCCCGAGGGCGGGCGCCTTCACTTGGGCACTGCCGGTTGGGCGCTGGAGGACGTGGACTTTGGCGATGGAGACCCGAAGGGCCTGCGCCGCTGTGCCGTGGAGGTGACCGCTGACGTGGGCAGTTTCGAAGTGAATGCCAGTGCTGCACTGCCAGACGGCCTTCTCTGGGAGAGCGGCGTGCCGCCTGGGATTGGCAGCAGCAGTGGAAGCAGTGGAAGCAGCAGCAAAAGTAACTCCAACGGCGCAGGTGCAGTCGCCTTCACCGCGCCAGGCCTAGAAGCAGCGCAGTTGGCGCTGTCGCAACTGACGTGGCGCCCCCCGCATGACGTGTGGTCGGGCGCCGCCTCTCTGTCCATTACCGTCAACGACCAGGGGTACAGTGGAAGCGGTCCACAGGTGCCCCTGTTTACGACTTCCACCTTTGTCGTGCAAGTTGCTCCAGCCTTCAAGTTGCCACTGCTGCGGTGGCGCCCAGCTCCCATGCCTTCTTCTTCTTCTGCTACCAGTGCTGCGAGTGGCCGCCGAAGCAGTAGTGCGCCTCTTGCGCTCTCCACGGCCGCAGCAATGGAAGCGGCTGTGTTGCCTATGTCTGGCCTCAAGTTACTCGACCCGTACGCGCTCAACGAGTCGTCGAGTAGCCGCGTCTCAGGGGCACCTCCAGCGTCGCTGGTCTCCTTCAATGCGACGCTTTCCGATGCGGCATTGCGGTCGGGCGCTGGTCTGCTCTTTGCTGCGCGGCCCTCTACCTACGGCCTCACTCGCCTCGGCACTGCCAACGGAGCCAGTCTCGGCAGCAACAACAGTGTAAGCGCAGCCACAGCTGCTGGAGGCCCGTGTGCACGTTGGCTGCGCGATTTGTCGCCTTCGGTGTCCCTTGTAGGCACGGCGCGCGCGCTCCAGCACTTCCTTGCGTCCGGCGGCCTTGCTCTCTTGCCTGGGGCGCCAGGCTCGCTGCCCCGTGGGGCTTTTTCAGCCTCGGTGCAGTGGCACGACCCTGCCATGGCGACAGCCGCCGCTGCCGCCGCCGCAGCCAATCAAAAAGCAGCTGGAGCATCATCGTCGCTGCCAGCAGCCCCAGCGCCCAGCCTTTCGCTCGCGGTTGACGTGGCACCTGCGCGGCTGCCCCCCACGCTGCTGGTGGGCAACGAAGCCACCACAGTGTGTGCAGTCGACGGCCTTCAGCCGGCGAGCCACACGGCCTGGGCAGCTCCATCGGCAGACGCAGCGCGCACGAGCCGGGAAGCCGAACCGCTCTTCCTGGATTTAGACGAAGACCGGAAGGCGCTGCTCCCCACTTTAGTCATTGCCTGGCCCGACGGTGACCGAGCGGACAGTGCGTGGATGTCTGCCCAATCCTATTCTGGCAGCGCTTCTGGGGCGATGATTGAGGACCGTACCGACGATGGTATGGTAGCTGCGGCAGAGAAGGTGAAAAACGCCAACCGGATCGTTCGCGTAGACCTTGGCTGCCGTGCCGAGGGCGGTCTCCTAAGCTTGGTAAATGCGTCGGGTGTTTTGCTGGACAATCTCATGGGCGAGTCCAGGCCCCTCACTGGCCTCCAAACTACACTCAACAACCCTAGCGCAAATGTTTTGCTGCGTGGCGGCGGAGACATCTCTTCATTCAGTACATGGGCGAGCACATTAACCCTCGAAGGCCCCCTGTCAGCCGTGCGCGAGGCGCTGGCCGGAGGTGTCGCCTACACGCCTCCTCCTGACTTCAACGCCGCCAAAGATGGGATTGATTCGCTGACGGCCACGGTGGCCTACGTGCCTGCGAGTGCCACTGCTGCAGCAGCTGAGGAGCGCATCGCTCGCACGGCCGCCCATGCTGTGGTTATGGCGGCTCACTCTGCAGGGAGCAGTTCGTCATTTTCTACTTCGTTGCTTCCTTCAGGCGAAACCACCGCTGCTGCCGTGAACGCGCTTGGAGAGATGTACGAGGTCGCAAGTGTGCGCACATGGGAGTGCCAAGTTCGTTCATCCAGCGACCCCGCTGCTTGGGCTCCACTGCTGAACGAACCTAGCAGTGAATCTGTCGGTGGCGCTCAGCAGAACAACAGCCGCGGCTTAAAGTTGCGTTTTCTAGGCCAAGAAGGCGTTGCTACTGCGCTCGGCTCAGCTCAGCTCGCGATTGCAGACCCTGACCTCGCCCCTAACGCAGATGGTGGGATGTACCAAGTGCGTGTGTTCGTAGCGTCGTCGTCGTCAGCAGCGCAAGTAAGCGAAGGTGATCATGTGATGGAAAGCGCTTCCTTCTTCAGTGTGCCTGCATCTAGCCTCGCTGGACTCTTCGCGACGGCTGTTGATGAGGACAGCAATCTCAACACCGAAGGCAAGAGCAGCAGCACTGTGAGTGACTCAGAAGCTTACACTGCAGCCGTGGCCGCCGCCAAAGGTGGCGTGGTGGGGGCAGCGCTTCTGTTGCAAGGCTCGCGGCAGGCCCTGGTGCGCGGGCTCCGGGGTTTGCAATTGCATGCGCCTCCGCACTGGAGTGGCTCGCTCGAGATTCGCCTAGCCCTGGCGGACCTTGAGCATGTGGTGTTTCAGGAGGATGAAGCTCTTCTTGAAGTGGAAGTAGCGGCAGTGGACGACGCCCCGCGCTGGAAACTCGATGAGGCCAAAGCTCCTTCACCCCAACCTTATGGGAGTGGCAGCAGTGTGGGCAGTGGCGGTGTAGCGCTCTTTCCTGGCGGCCAAGGCGCTGCTCTTGAAGTGGACGAAGACGGCGAGCTTTTGCTCGGCGGTGGTTTTCTCGCTCTCGTAAGCCCAGAGCTTGAGCAACTGGTGGCTGTCCGCTTTTCCGTAGACTCGGGCAACTTGACTGTCGTGCATCCTTCCATGTATTCTGAGAGCGGCGAGAAGGACGTCAGTGCAGTTGCTACCGACGGAACAGCCGACGGGCTGGGCTACCGGATCACCACATCCCGGCGGTTTAGTTCGCAGGGCTGGCAGCTCGAGGCGCTGGGGCCAGCAGAAGCCCTCAATCGCATGCTGCTTGGGTTGACTTATACTCCGCCAACAGACTGGAGTGGCCGAGCTGCCATCACTTTGGCTGCGCACGACGACATGACGACAACGACGACGGGAAATTCACAGGACTCGTCTGGTGTTATCCCCGCGCATGCTCCGGCTGTCCTGACCTTAGAGGTCGCTGTGCGCAGCGTGCCTGATGCACCCGTAGTTTACGGTCGAATTACACCCCTTGAACTCGACCATCCTGGCTCGCAGCGTCCGCTTCCGTGGTACGACTCCAGCTCCAAGGCAGAGCTGGGGGCTGTAACAAGTGCAGCGTTTGAGTTTGCCGCGGCTGACCGAGACAGCGGCGACGAACTTGCGCTCACCCTCATGGCCACGCACGGAATCTGGACTTCAACCCCATCGCCAGGTGTGCGATTGGCCTCGTCGCCTTCTTTTACAAGCAACCATTCTTCCTTGGTGCTGCATGGCGCGGCAGCTGCCTTGACGCGCGCTCTAACCAATGGGGCCGTGCAATACAAATCTCCCAGCCCCCCACCGCCCTGGCCGACTCTGGCGGCGGCGGAAGCGGCTCGCTCTTTCCATGGTGGGCGAGTCGTCGTGGACGAAGTCACCTGTTCTGTTATGGACTCGTTTGGCCTACTGGCGAAAGCTGCCCCGGTAGAGGTGATGCTTGCTCCGTGGGCGCCTATGCTCTTCCCTGAGGCGGGTCCAACTCTTGTGGGTGGCGACGCTGCTAACAAGCAAGTGGTGCCAAACTGGCTCCACGTTGATGAAGACACGCAGTTGTCGCTGCGTGGGGTTGTCAACCTCGTGAATCCAGCTGGAGCAGACGACCCTCGCGCTCATTCGCTGGTACTCTCGGCTGGGTTTGGCGTATTTGTGTTCGGTCTCGACAACGAGGGCGACGGCAGCAGTGACGACTTTGAAGCGCTGAATTTGACCTTGCCTGAGGCCTTGGCCAAGGTGGGTGGAGTCCGTGGAAATATTGATAGTGCTGCTAGTGGTAGCGATTCCACTCGTGGCCGCTCGGCAGTGCTCTTGCGAGGCACCGTAGCCGCGCTTTCGTCTGCTTTGGACCGTGCAAACTACCAGCCTTGCGCCAACCAGCACGGCTTCGACGAAATGCTCGTGTTGCCGCTTAATTTAGAGCCGGTGGCGGGTGCAGCGGCAGGCGCAGAAATGGAGCGCGCTGCTGGAGCAGCATTGATTGCGCTCGAGGAGGCACTGGAAGCTCACGTCTTTGGGGCGCGGTCGCTTTCGACGAGCGAGGCGTCATCGCTTGCAGAGGCAGCAGCACCATTGGTAGATGCATCGTTGCCAGTCACGACCTCTCGAGCAGCACTAAGGCTTTCGGTGCACGTGCAGTCAGTGAACGACCCACCCACACTTACCTGGGAAGGACTCCAGAACAGCTTGGCGACTTCCGAAGGCGCTGCTGACGCAATTCGCATCGTGGGGATCCAACTTGACGATTTGGACTCGGACTTGCCAGGCACCGACTGCGTTGCCAACCTGCGTGGACACGCAGGTCAACTGGTGCTTCGTGCGTCTGCTCCTAACGGCACGCTGACCTTGCGCAGCACCTCTTCAGGTCATCGCTTTGGCAGCAGTCGCACTGGCAGTAACTTGTTGGTGTCTTGGCCTGGAGTGGTGGCTACACCGTTAGCACTGCCACAGGTCTCGGAATCGGGAGTCAATAGCGTGACCAACGACACGGATGCTGAGGTCATCGGCTATCAAGGCCTGGAGCTGAGGGGTGCCTTGGAGCACTTGCAAGCGCTGCTCGGTGCGGGTGCGCTGGCTTACGAGCCGTTGGACCATTTCCATGGGAATGACGTCGTCACGATTGTGGCTGACGACCAAGGCAGCTGCGGAGCTGCTCTCAATGATGAGAGTGCAGCGGCGGCTGCCACCACAGCCACGCTCAAGATTCCTGTCATCGTAAGCCCCGTGAACGAACCGCCTACCATCTCCGATAGCCTAGCGCCAGCTGTTGCTGCGAGCTTGCAGGCAGGTGCTGACCTTGTTGTACACGAAGGCAGCGACCCCGTGGTCTTGCTCCCGGGCTTGGTGCTAGCAGACGACAGCGACGACGACAAGGAGCTCATGGAGAGCGTTGTTGAAGCTACGATGACTGTGCGACACGGGACATTGGAGTTGCCCCTTCTAGCCACGGCTCATGAAGATGCCGTTGCTGCTACGGGGAACGCTGCTGCCGAAGAAAACGTCATATTTCAAGGCAGCGGCGGGGACCGCGGCGAGACGGCTGCCGGAGTGCGCTCAGTTCCCATACCTCAGTCCCATGTTGACTTCACGGGCGCAAGTGCCTGCGCTGTTCCTCAGCGGGTGGTCGCTGAACGCGTTGCCAACGGCCGTGGAGTTGTAGTGCGAGGCTCCACGGCCGCTCTAGTGGGCGCTTGCCTCGCAGCGCTGCGCTACCAACCTTATTCTGGCTTTCACGCTGCTTGGAGTGCAGAGGACTACATCAGCACCAATGCTACCAAGCATGGTGTCGTGAAAGCAGCAGCAACAGGAGCAGCGCGGCTAGGAAGCCGCAGTGATTTGGCAGTAGTTGGCGACGACGGCCGCGAATTGCTCATGCTGGCAGTCACGGACAGCCAAGGGGCCACGGCGCAGCAATTCTGGAAGGTCGCCGTGCTTTGGCGTAATGACTCTCCACGATGGGTGGTTAGACTTCCTGGTGCTGAAGGTTCATCGTTGCCCTTGTTGAAGGTCAAGTCAGGAGCGAATGTGCGGCGCACTTCTCTAGCTTCGGTTCAGCTGCAGGACGAGGATGCTCAAGACGCCCCGAACGCACCACTGCTCGTCGCCGTGACCTTCTCAAACAGCACCATTCAACTACCCGGAAGTAACAGCAGTGCCAGCAGTAATATGGAAGCAAGCGGAGGATATTGGTGGCCGGTACTCCATCTAGACGAGCGGTTAGCTGGACCTCTTCGTGAGGCTGCCCGGGCCTGGCTCGATCAAGATCCTGTCTCCCGTGCAGATATCGTGCCACAGCACCTGGTCGTGTATGATCCTAATTCGACCGACTGTTCTCTGTCGTCTCCTGCCTTCACGGCAAACGGCACCGCTGCCAACAACTGCACGCCCTCTGTTTCTTGGGCGCCCGACACTATCGTCTTGTTAGGGCCTCTCGGCTTTCTAAATCGCGTCCTCGCCACGTTGACCGTTGACGCTCAGGATAACGGCTTGGGCGCACGCGGCAACGCTACGCTTGCTTATTGGGGTCACGATTTGAACCACGCTGACCATGGCAGTGCTGCTATGGCCGTTGATGCACACGCCGTGGAGGGGCTCGAGGCATCTGTCAACATTACTGTAGCTGTCGCATCCGCCAAGGGGGCGCCACCGCAGCTTCTGGGGCTTGGATCAGGGGGCATGGCTACACAATCGAGTGCGTCGTCGCGGCTGACGATGCTTGAGGACAGCTGTGTGGCATTAGGGCACGGTTTATCTCTAGCTGGCTTAGCTGGCGACGATCCAAATGCGGCGCTTGAAGTCAATTTAACGGCTAGTCACGGTGCCGGGCTCATTCTGGGTCCTGGCCAAGACTCTCTGACTTCTTCCACGGGTGGATGGGTATCCCTCGAAAGCGACGGTGCTGAAGACGCCCGTTGGCGCGGTCGGTCGGGAGGGCGCCGCAGCGTTGCCACTGTTGTAGCCAGCGCAAGCCCTCCACATGGGCTCTCAGCCCCCTCGCCCGAAGTGCAACGCGTCAGCGTGGCAGTGCCGTGGAAAGTGGAAGTGCAACGGCTCGATTTGCGGTGCGGGTGGGCTGCTGAGCGAGACGCCATTGCTGCGCGGAACCCAGAACGAGCCCATCGGCAAGAAGCGCGCGGTGCCTTTGCGAGTCAGCTTGCGAACACTTGGGCCGAGCTTGAGCTCATTTTCTCGAAATTGCCGGCCGAAGGCTCGCCGGACCGCGCGTCTTACGACTCAACCCGTTGGGACTTGACTTCCACCCGCAGGATTCGCGTGGTCCTCAACGGCAGCGCTCTCGAGCATGCAGAAGACGACTTGGCGAGTGCCCTCTCGGAGCTTGGCGTGGGACGGGTTCAAGTGACGAGGCGTAGTTTGCAGCCTACCTGGTACGACAGCTCTGGTGGCAGTGGGAGTGCGTCGTGGACTTCGAGTGGTAAGCTCAACGACTCAGCACCTACCTCCTGGGGAACCGCCCTGAGCTTCCATGTGCAGTTTCCCGACGCCAGTGGCGATTTGCCAACCCTGAATGTAACGGCGATTCAGCTCCAGGGCTGCAGCTGGGACGGTGCGCTGGCGGCAGCCGACGCAGACCACCTCCCCACCCAGGAGCTGGGGGTCTGGAGCCGAGACACGGCAGTAACCATGGCCTCACGGCGGGGCGCTGTGGTTGTGGCCGAGGTGCAGGCAGGCACGCGGGTGAACGCGGTGCAGCGGGTGGTGCTCCGCCACAATGGGTCGGTGACCCAAGGGCAGTGGGCCTTGGTGGTGCACCCGGGCAGCCACGGCGATCTCCTCAATGGTGCCGACGGCAGGAACCCTACGAGTGCTAAAACGGCCACGACGGCCACCTCTGGTTACTTGAAAACGCCACAGCCCTCGCTTGGTTCCGTCATGTCAGGCCTCTTTGCGTGGAACGCGTCCGCAGAGGAGATCGAAGCGGGTCTGCATTACTTGCCGAGCGTGCGTGGCGCTGTTCGGGTGCGGCGCACTCTCTTCAACAACGCGACAGCACTGAAGGTGTGGCGCCCCATGAACAGTGAAGTATCGGCTTGGAATGCTTCACTGGGCACTCCAGCGCCTACGCCAATCAACATCAATGCCACCGTGAATACCAACAACAACGACACGATGAACTATGGATGGGTAGCAGTAAACGCAACAGTGTACGAGAGTGCGTGGGAAATTGAGTTTTTGAGCCGCGGCGGTGACGTGCCTTTGCTCACGCTCGTGTGGGCGGAAGGTTCCTCGGAGTACCAGCAAGACCACACTGCCCCACCCAACTCGGACCTTGCTGGTCACCCCACCGTAAAAGCCGCGTCTCCCCCTGTAGCGAGCCGTGCCGCCTGGGCGCGCTGTGAAACTTGCCAGCCTTTGAGTGACGCGCCTTGGCAACCCAGCCAATGGGTCACGGCACCGCGCTCCGCTGCGGACGCTGCCGCGCTGGCGAGTGTAGCGGGTGTGCCCAACCAACGAATTCCTGGCGGTGTGGCGCTTCCCGGCTTGGCGCGGGGAGCTGTGAGCCATGTGCAGCACGGCACTGCTGCTCTTGGGGGCACTTTTCAGCTCGTGTTTGCCCCGCCGGGAACCACCACTAGTGCTACTCCAGCGCAGTCTGTTAAAATGTCAGAAAGGGAGGGAAGCAGCACGGCAGTCGCAGAAGCGGCTGCTCGAGCAGATCGCACTACCGCGCCCATTTCGGTGTTTGCTAACGCTGCTCAAGTGCAGACCGCGCTCGAAGCGTTACCTTCTGTGGGGTCCGGTGGAGTGGCAGTGCACCGCTTGCGCCGCGGCTACGAAGGCGGGAGCATGTGGAGCGTTACATTTGGCGGTGAAGCGCGTGCCCAGCACCCACTGCTCGGGAATGATTTGCCTCTGATGCTCGTTGAGACTACGCCAGTGCCATACCTTGGAAGAGCAGCATCTGCAGATGGTTCACGCATCGGCACAGAGGAAGGTTTGCTCGGCACAGATGCGACTGCTTTGGTGTCAGGTGTGCTAGACGGTGCAGCGCCACTGTCAGGCTCTTTCAATCTCGCCATCGAGCTTGCCGCACCGTCGTTGTCAGAGCCGTCGGTGGCTGTAGTGTCACACAGCATTGAAGTGCCCGTTGGGGCGACATCGGAAGACCTTCGCCGCCGCCTCATGGCAGTGCCTGGCTTGCTAGCTTCGAGCCCCTCTGTAACGGTACACCGCCGTGCTTTGAAACAAGTAACCAGCGCGCCGTCGATTTCGACGTCCAATTTGGAAGGCTTTGAATGGCAAATCACCTTCGCTGCACCGCCCGAGCCTCATTGGGGCCAAGAAAACGGCGACGATGAAGACTTGTGGGCGTGGGACGAGGATTGGCGGGCGAGCGCCGTTGGCCAAGCTTCAGCAGCTGCAGCAGCGAAGCGCAGCGTGCCCCAACAAGCAGCAGGCCCACCTCCGCTGCCCATGTTGCGTGCAGCGACAACTACAGCTGCATCCGTCAATGCGCTGCAAGGGACTGGAGCGTTTGTGGCAGTAGATCCAGGCTCCGTGGTGATTGCCGATTATTACGACGATGACAGTTTGTCGTTGGCGAATACTGGTGGTCCTCGTCATGACCCTGCAGGCCTTTCGAGTGCTCACGTAGTGGCCTTGCGCGCGCTTCAGCCACCTCAAGCTACGCCTGAAGTGCAGCTCCTTACATGCGCCGCCAGCGTGCCTTCCGAGATGGCCAGTACGAGTTCGCCTTCAAATGTGGGAGCCGATGATGGCGATTTCGCGAACGGCCGTTCGTTTACGCTCGAGTTCCGAGGCCACCGCACTCAACCCATTCGATTCGATGCTGCAGTCACGCCAGCTGATTTGCCGCCTTGCTTGCCACACCGCGGCCCTTCGCCGTGCGCCGGTGACGGCTCGTCGCTTCAAGAAATTCTGTCAGCGCTGCCCACCGTTGGTGAAATTGCTGTGAAGCAGCTTCCTCGAAGCCCTGAAGGTGAGGCATCAGCAGTCCCGCTAAGTGAGCTCTTGAATGGCTACTCTGTAGGCGAAGTAAGTTACTACCCCAAAACATGGCCCGAGACTCTTCGCACCGTGTGCGCGCCACCAATTTGGTTCAACGGCTCTGTTTCGACGAGCAACTCGACCGTGACCGCCGTCAATGAAAGCAACCGCACTGCTGCTAGCACCGGTGCTGGGTGGGTGATGGACCCTCACCCCCCACGCATTGCACTGGTGTTCACCGATGCCGTTGCACGCGGCGACTTGCCACTCTTAGCCGTCCAGCCTGGCACTGCGGGAGCTGCCGGCCTCAATGGCTCTATGGTATCGGTAGCAGAAGCCCAGCGCGGCCGCAGCGGCACTGTACCAGAAGTGCAAGTGTTGCGCCTTGCCTATGACTTGAATGCTACTCGACGCCGCGATGTGTCTAGTGAGGCGGAAGCAGCAACTCCAACCGCTTTAAGCTGTGCGAACACGACCATTGAAGGCTTCTTCGCGCTCAAGCTCGGTTCCGGAGGCCTCGCCACGCCACAGATCTCGGTAGGGTCCAACACAGCCCATGACCTCGAATCGGCCTTGTCGGAGCTCACTGGGGGCCACGTGGCTGTCTCACGCCGCAGCGCGGATGCTGCACCGGCCGATTCTGCTCTTGCCGGTCTGCCTTTCGGAAGCGAGCCTTATGTGTGGTCGATTACTTTCTTGGGGGGCGGCCGCGCCGCGGGTGACGTGCCGCTGCTGACGTCCGCTAACAACACGTGCGGGAGCAGTAGTGGTGCAGGCACCGAGTGCTGGCTCGCCGCTGCGTCACACGATGTGCACAGCGCCGCTCGCCCAGGCGCTACCCCCGGTGAGAGCGGGCGGGGCTCGCAAGGGTACGGCATGGCGGTGGCTCTGTCGGTGACTGAAGTGGCGCCGGGCGTGGCACCGCTCTGGGGTAATCTGAGGCTCCAACTGAGTCTGCCTGAGAAGGACCAGGACTACGCGAGCACTAGCCAAACTTCCCCACAGGTCACGCCACCACTGCACCCCGACGCGTCAGCTGCCACGGTCAAAGCCGCGCTTCGGTCTCTGCCGCTCGGTGCTTCGGCCCAAGTAAGCGTGCGTAACCGCCCAAGCTCTGACGCACTCTTTCAAGACGCCAGCAGCAACAGCAGCAACAGTGAAGTTGGTGCCTTGTGGTTTGTGTCTGGCCTGCCATCCGGCGCTTCCCTGCAAGTGGTTGAAGACTCAGTGCCTCAGAGCACCGCTGCCAGCAGGAGCCGATTCGGTCTACAGGGTATGGATGCCTTTTGTGCAGCCTGCGAAGCTCTACAAGCCAACAGCCCGAGCTTCCGTAGTCCTGATATAAGCGAAGACGACAGTGATGGGGCGTTTGATACCACAGGAAGTGCGTGGCCTCGATGCCGCGGCTGCGCTCAACCGCCTCTCCTCCAACCTGCGCTCTCTGTTGCTGAAGCAAGCGCACTAAATGCTTTTACCAACGGATCCTTCATCTATAGCAGCCTTGCAAACAACAGCGTGCTTGCGCCTTCCTTGCCTTCGCTGCTCCCAGCGCCTGAAGCGTGGGTAACCACCCGCCGCAGCCGCTATCGCCTAGTGGGCTCTGCAGCTGCGCTCACGTCTGCGCTGCAAGGCTTATCGTACTGCCCTGCGCCCCACTGGAACTCGCGTCTCGGGGGGCTAAGCTCAGTGGTGGTTACGGCTGCTCGCCGGCCAGCGGAGTTGTCGTCTTTCGTCAAAGAGACGGTTGCAGCGGCTACGTCGAGAGAAGTGGCGAAGATGGACTTTAAGATGCGCGTGCTGGCAGTCAATGATGATCCCTTTTTCTACTTCGGAGAGGACAACACTGACACTGAAAATAACTCGTCAACTTCCACTGCTACGTTGGGCCCCCTGATTGAAGTCTCCGAAGATGCGCCATATGGGGTCAGCTTTGGCGGGCTGGAGCTCATCGACTGGGACTTAAGCGGTGTCCCCGACAAGCAACGCGCGTGGGCGGCCCAAGTTGAAGTTGAAGCATTTGTACGGCATGGCAACCTGAGCTTGCCCGCCGCGAGTGGAGTAGATCTTTTACCGCTGCAGCACTTCAAAAATCCATTCCTGACGCAGCTCGAGGCCAGCGTTGCAGGAGGGCTGTCGTGGCACGATGCGGAATTGGCGGTTCACCCCCCCGGAGCGGTGAGCGTTGGTCCACCAGGAAGTGCTGCGTCCGCCCGGGGTGCCGTGTACGTGGGGCGCGCCCTGCGGTTCAAGGGGCCCGTGGAGCGGGTCACGGCAGCTCTGGCTGGTTTACGGTACACCCCCGACGCGCACTGGAATGCCCTGAGTCCGCCCACCACTTTTGACCTTGCTTCCGGTGGCGATGTTGGCGAAGAAGGAGGCGGAGGACCCGTGTTTGAGGTGCAAAGTGTGGAAGTGCGCGGGGCCAGCAGCCGAGAAGTGCAAGTCGTGGAAGTGGCCAGCCGCACCGGCACTCTCAACGGTACCTTTGCGCTCACGCTGGCTTGCAGCTATTTGTCGGGCCCCACTCGGGCGCTGGCCGGCAATTTCACAAACGGGTCGCATTCTTTGGAGCTGCTTGAGCTCACGGTGACAGGCGTGGCGCAAACGGAAGCACTGCCCTATGATTTACCCGCTACCGCTTCTACTTATAGTGGGGCGCGTAGGTCTCCAGGCAGCCCTTGGTATGGCACCAATGCGTCCATGGAAGCGGCTGTCAACGGCTTGCTCGCGAATTGTTCTGCCATGGCTCTTGACACGCTTGTCAGTGCTCTGAACGCTCGTGAAGGCAGTGACCAACTCAACGACTACGGTCTCTCGGGCACATCCACGAGTTGGGTGAACGCATCCTCGGAGCTGCTACTGGACGAAGCGCGCGCTAGTTTGCGGATCACGGCCCACGTGGCAGGTGGCCAGCCTATCAATGCTACAGGCAGCCGCCGCTGGGAAGTGGAATTTGAAGGCTTGCCGCCCCTGTCTCGCGTTGGGGGCTTCCCTCTGATGAGCCTCTCGAATGTGAGCAATCACTTGACTGTGATTGGTCGAGCGCCGTGGGACGTCGCAAGCTCCATAGACGAGCTCTTTCAAGCACCTCTGACGGACTACGACAGCATGTACGGCGGAAATATGGCTTATGCCACCTCAGCGCAAGTGTCGTTGCGTGAAGGCTTCGCTGACGGCTCGGGACGCGGCGATGGTCGGGGCAGCGGCGAGCACGGAAGGTTGTGGTTAGGCCCTGACCGCAGCGCGCTCCCCAGTGGGCTCGCCTCGGTGACCCGTGTCCAACGCGGGAGTGCGGTTCCACTTGCAGGTGCCTTTCGCCTGGTCTTCGAAGGCGCTGCGTCAGAGCCCTTGGCATGGGATGCGTCCGCTGCTCAGGTGCAAGATGCACTCGAAGCGCTGCCTACGGTAGGGCACGTGCGTGTGGCGCGATCCTTGGTAGACCCCTCGTGGAGGTCGGGCCCGAGCGGCGGCAGCGACGATATGGTGGGCAGCGGAGGCTTCGCCGTGGGGTTCACTTGGGCAATCACTTTCCTCCCCTCGGGGGCTCCGGTTCATGTGCATGACGTGCCGATGCTGGTGGTGGACACAACGACTTTACGGTCAGAAACGACGCGCGCAGCCAGCTCGGCGGACCACTTTTCCTTCTTTGAGGATTCCATCCAACCAGGCGTAGTTGCTCCGCGCCGCAAGGTAGTGTCTTCTCTGGCCACCGTAAAAGAAATGATCAAAGGTGCTGGGCGGCTCGATGCCCTCGAATTGTGGGCGTCGGACCTCGGCTTCTCCGACGACGCTACCAACGACTTCAACCGCTTCAATGTGACGTTTGGCAGTGATGGCAGCAGTGATGCCACCACTGCTCTCGCTTCGGACACTAAGGCTCTCACCACTACTGCGCGTGTACCTATTTTGGTCCTGCCGGTCAACGATGCACCGGCCATTACGTTCACTCAAACCCTTTTGGATTATGGCGCAGCAAGCAACACCGGGCGAGCGCTCTTGTTCACCGATGAAGATGCCCCCTTAGGGCTGAATGGTTCGTTTGAACTGACGGATCCAGACGCTCAGAGTATATCTGCGCAGCCTATCAATTCCCGGGGACATAGCAGTGTTCCCCTTCAAGACCGCGCTATTACCCTCGTGGTGAGTGTCACGCGTGGAGCTGTGGCTTTACCGCCCACGGAGGCCAACCGGGAAGCTCTTGCTCGAGTGGTAGTTGTCGACCCTGCAACTCAAGCTCGTAACTCCCGTGCCGATGACAACGCCAATACTGATATTTACGGGCTTGAGAATTTGCCGTTGTCGTTTGAGGAAGCTTCCAATGGCTGGGCGGATCCACGCAAAGTCCCCTCGGAGATCAGTGGTCAGAGTGCTGCGGTGCCCGTGCCTATGCTAGCCTTGCGGGGTCCTGCTGCAGCGCTCCAGGAGTGCCTCAACGGAGCAGTGTTCACGCCTCAGAATGACTTCCACGGCAGCGCTAGCCTGGTGTTGGAAGTGCGTGACGACTCTGGCGGCTCCAGCCGTTTGAGCGCGACAGTGCGCGTGGCACCCGTGAACGATGCGCCAGAAATTGAGGTGCCCCATGCAGCTCTAAGCGGGGCTGCAGGGCTGCCGCTGTTGGTACCTGTGCGTGTGAGTGACGTGGAAGCAGCCGCTGCGCCCCGGGCTAAAGTGGGGTGGGCAGGTGAAGCCATGGCCGATACCAGTAGCAGTCGCAGTGGTGGCACCGCACACGTTGGCAGCGTGCTCCATGTGGTAGCAGTCGCTTCCTCGGGGAACCTTCGAGTAGTGGCCGAGACTGAACTGCACGATCTGCGCGATGGAGGTCGGAGCTTGCTCATTGGTTCTTCTTCGTCGGTGCCTGACTCAAGTAGCCGAAGTGTGACGCTGGCGGGTCCTCCATCAGCGCTGAACGAACAGCTGCGAGGCCTCTGCTTTACACCTGACCATGAAGCTCCCTCAGGCAGTGACAGCGATGTTCCTGATGCGTGGTGGGCGTCCGTGACGGTTACTGTGACCGATGGGGACGGGCTGAGCAGCGGTGCGGCGCTACATGTGCGGGTGTCGGCCACCAACCAACCACCAGCCATTGCCGTGGGGGCACCTTTTGAGTTTGGGGGTGCCGTACCTCTCGAACTGTCCGAAGATTCGCCTCCTTTTGCGCTCATTTCTCTCACGGTCTCGGACCCTGACCTGTCGCCAAGTGCTGCTGCTCAGCTGGCGCTGCATGCCAAGGCTAGCACGGTAGTGTTTCGCTCGCGTGCTGCTCTTGGTCTCGAGCCTGTGGAGGAGGCAATGAGCTCAGATCTTGTGGAAGTGGCCGAGTCTACCTCTGGTGTGGTCTTGCGTGGGACTCTGGTTGCTCTGAACGAAGCTTTGGGTCTAGGCCAGATCTTATATGTGCCCAAGCTCAATTTCAACGGCCTCGACCACGTCAGCGTGACGCTCACGGATCCTGGCGCTTCGCCTACGAGCTCGGGTGAAAACACAGACCTCGGCAATAACAGCAGCAGCAGCAGTAGTCACATGGCTCGGATGGCTTCAGCGCAGCTCAGCTTGCGGTTGTTGCCTGTGAACGATTCACCAGTTGTGCTCGTGCGTGGCGCTGTTTCCAGTGGGCCATCAACTGGTAGCAATGTCACCAACGCAAATGCCACTGACAATTCATCTTCAGTGATTCCAGCCCTTCGTTCCACTGGCCGGCATGCTCCCATGGCCGTTAATGTCTTTCAAGTCCGCGATCCTGACAGCAGTGATGGCTTGAGGCCCTTGATTTACACCTCCGAGGAGGAAAACAACGATTTCAGCGGCGTTTTACAACCCGAGGCCTCCTTTGGTATCACGGTTGGCGGTGGCGGCGGGCGAGGCGCGGGTGTCTTCTTGACGGTGGAGGTGTCTGCATCAGTTGGGGAAGTGGCGCTGGGTGAGAACAAGCCCGAGCTTCAAGAATGGGCACCTCTGGTCCGAACCACTTATGGCAGCAGCGCTGTCTCCTCTGGTGCTGCTGCTGCCCCTACTGAGATGGCATATGAAACGAACGCCGATGCTGCCCCCTGGGCTTCATCACTAACCATGCATGGCTTTGAAGCCGACGTCAACGCTGCCCTTACCGGGCTTCGCTACCGACCACCTGAGCGGTATGTTGGCCTGGCCCAGATCAAGTGTGCCGTTTGGGACATGCACGGACCGGCGAACTATTCCGAACATGATTCCCAGGTAGGCTCAGTTGCCTCTGTCTCAGTGCAAGTCCTGGCATCACCACTCGACGGCACGCAGCTTGACCTTGCACCTTTGCGGAAAGCCGCGGCTAAGGCGATTTCTGCTGCCACCATTGCGAACAGCAACAACACTGCTGGCTACGCAAGCGTAGCTTCCCTAGCTGTTCCCATGGTTGAAGATACGCCTCTGCTGCTGACGTCACTCGCACCTGACGCTTCCCTCGATCACCACGATAATGCGCCACTAGTGGCCGTGTGGGCAGGCACAGGCCTGGAGGTAGCTTCAGCAGCGGCCGTCGTTACACTCGAGCTGTCTGCTGGAAAAGTGGACTTGTTCCTGGTGGAAGCCGGCGATGGCCAGGCAGCAGCTGCAGCGGCACTGGCTGCATCGGTTAACACGAGGCCTTTACTACAAGACGAACAACAACAGCTCCTCGCTGGCGTTCAAGTAGGGCGGTCAGATCCGCACAGCTATCGGCACATTTCTCTTATTGGTTCTGCGGCAGCAATCACGACAGTGCTACGGGGTTTGGTTCTGGTGCCGCCAGCTGATTTCAACGGACTAGATGAGCTTCAGTGGGCAGTGTACGACCACACTTCGGGCGACAATGGTGATAGTGTTGGCGGCGCCAATAGTGTTGCAGCAGATACAGCAGTGACCTTGCTGAGTGTAGCATCAGCGGCAGATCCTCTGACCTGGCGCTTCAGCAATGGCTCTCACGCGTCTTTGCAGTCATCTCCGCTGCGCCTGTTTGCAGCTCCCGGTGAAAGATCAGTGCCGATTTCGTGGCGTGACGTTGATCTAGAACACGCCAAGATGTTTTTAGCGGATATGGACGCGCCTTATGCACCTTTCTACGGCCAACGAGCGCTGTTGCTTGAGGCTCGTGTGGCACCTGAGAGTGCTTGCACTGCATGTGCACTGAAGCTTGCGCCCCTGGATGAGGCCAATCGACGCCCACCAGGCTTGGCAATGGCGACCGTTGCTCTCGGCCATACTACGCTTGGAAGTGCACCGGAAGCTTGGGATGGAGGTCCAGGGCAGCCTTTGCGGCTAGCGGCAGCCTCGGCAGGTACGGTGACCGCAGCACTGTCAGAAGGTGCAATCGAGCTGGTGATACCCCGAGGCTGGGCTGGCGCTTCTCCTATCATAGTACAAGTTCGCGCTTGGCCGTACGACGAAAATGCTCTCGATGGCGCAACAGACAACTCCAACGCTTCTTCGTTCGCTACCGAATGGCTTCAATTCGAAGTGCACGGAGCGCCTATGTCGTCGTTGTCGTCAGCTCGAGGTTCATCGCACGAACCCGCGTTTGCCTTCGCAACGCTTGTGGGTTGCCCCATCGCCTGGGTCATGCACGAAGATGCCACCCTCTTAGTAGGGGGATCCCAGCGAAACCAAAGCCACCGTTTTGAGCTTGCTGCCACACCCGCGGCTCTGGCAGCGCATCGCATGGCTGTAAACATTAGCGAAATCAAGGCTAGCGACGATTACGGACCATGGGCAGAGCTCACTGTCTCCGTAGCGCATGGTTCCTTAACCACGGCTGTGCTGCCAGCTTACCCCTATGGTGCTGAAGTTGTTGTAATCAATCCCGATGACAACAGCACCGCCATCACCCAGGATAGTGGCTTTGTTGAAGGCGGTCGAAGTCTGACCCTCCGAGGGCCGTTGCAGTCTTTGGCTGCGTTCCTCGGTGGCGGCGCGATGTTTGAGCACCAAGGCGTGGGCGGAGGTGCCCTCGTGTACACTCCATTCGAGAACTTCAATGGTGTGGATCGGCTCAGTTTCACGGTTGCACCGCTGCCCTACTCCTCGGGGTCCGGCGACGGCTACAGCAGCAGTAGTAGCAGCAGCAGCAGTGGCGCGGAGGACAGCGCCCCGTTGCTTTTGGCGACGTCAGCAGCCGCGAGTCTGCAGTGCGAAGTTGTGGTCGCCCCCGTAAACGATGCGCCACGCGTACTTGCACCCCTTGAAATGGTCACCGACGAAGATGTAGCGCTTCGGCTCAGCGGCATTTACTGCTCTGATGTAGATGAACAGGAATCCTCAGGGGGAGCTGCTGTCTATACCCTGGAGCTGAATGCTTCCATCGGGACCTTGAGCTTTGGGTCGACTGCTTCTGCAAATGTAGCCATTGCTACGGACGGTGCCATGGCAGGAAGCTTTGGAGACACGGAGCTTGAAGTGGCAGCCGGTGCCTGGGGCGTTAGTTTTCCTCGTGGGCTTACAGGACAAGTGTTAGTAGCGGCCGGTGGGTTGCGCCGTTTGAACGTGGCTCTAGAGCACTTGTTCTGGACTCCACCATTGGATTGGCACAGTGGTAAGGCAGCTGGAGCAGCGGCCGCCCAAATTTACATCGCAGCTTTTGACGGCGGTGCGTCTGGATTCGGCGGACCACTGTCTAGTGTGCCTGCTGTCATCTCCGTGCTTGTACACCCCGTCAACGATGCTCCAGAACTTACCTGGCAGAATCCATCAGACGATGCCCTAGCGCCTGCCCGTGGCAACCTTGATGCGCACATGACAACCGTCACAACCACTGCCAGTGGTGGCATAGCGGTGGTAAATGTGCGCGAAGACAGCACTGTGCCGCTCCTAGGGTTTAGTGTCGCTGACGTGGACGCTTCTTCAGACGATGCGCCGTTGACCGTCACCCTTGAGGTGATGTCTGGTCGCGGTGCCTGGACCGGCCCTGCTCCGTTGGCGTATTCATTACCTTCTTCGTCAGAAGTGCAGGTGCTTCAAGGTGACCTTGGGATGCCTTTGCTCGTGTTGCGCGTGAGCGGCGCCACTGCTGCAACGTCGTACCTTCGTCGCTTGTCGTTTCAGCCGCAGCTCCACTGGAATGGTTTTGCTCGTCTCAATATTTCCGTGGCTGAAGACGACGAAGGAGAAAGCAGTGGTGAAGCACACGTTGGCAATGGTCCAGCGTCTTGGCTTTGTGTGGATGTAGAGGTTGAAGCTGTGCCCGACGCTCCTGTCCTGCAGCTCTCATCGCTGGTCGAGGACGGTGACGCCGTGTCGGTGCAAGAAGATGGCGTCACAGTAGTCGACGCAAACGTCACCATCACAGACCCCGACGATTTGTGGGCACACGCACGGAGCTCTCACGACTATTTAGGCGAGGTGGGAGACACTCTTGGTTGGTCCGCAGGCAGTGATCCCATCAAACCGTTCTCCGACGTTGCGTATGCTCCGCCGTCACCACCTGTGCTTGCTGCTACGGTTCATTGCGGCACTTCGAATTGTGCGCTCTCCGTGCCTGCCTCTGCGCGCGCTGGCGTGTTGGTGACCTCCTCAACCACCACGAACACGTCTGAACTCAACCTCCGCGGGCCTGCGGCAGCACTAACAAGTGCATTGCGCGGCCTCGAGTATCGCCCTGCGCCAGACTCGGCCGGCCCGGATGTTGTGACGTGGCGAGTCGCTAGAGACGACAGCGAGGAAGGTCTCGGCGGTGGCACGAGCGACTCTTCACTCGTGGCAGCGCCCGAGCAGCGCACGCGTTTGATGGTCGTGGCAGTCAACGATGCCCCTGTAGCCATCGCGCCACACGCAGTCATTGAAGCCACCGGCGAGTGGCACGATACTCATAGTTCTTATGTGAACGGCAGTGCCCACGAGAAGCACGACGACGAGGGCTACTTGCGCGGATCCGCCCTCTTCAACGCGAGCGGGGTGCACGTGACAGACTCGGACTTTGCCGAGGGCTCGGAAGTCCTCACCGTGCAATTGACCTGCTCTCGCCGGGGCCGCGTGTCCCTCGTGCGAGGCCGCGATTTAGAAGACGGCTTGTCGCATTTCACGGCGCTGAAGTTCCTTGTAGGTGATGGTTGGTCTGACCGTGCTGTGAAATTTGAAACCAACTCGATCGCTGCTGCCAACTTGGCTCTCTCGGAACTCGTCTTTTCCACCCTCGTCAATGGTGACGACGATGAAGATGTTGATATAGGTAGGGTGCTTGAGGAGGAGCAGGAGGTAAGTACGGTCAGCCCGAATGACGCCGCTGTGCTTCAGGTGGTAGTCACGGACGGCCACGGTGCCACTGGGACGGCCAGCGTGCGCCTTCGCGCGTCGGCTGTGAACACCGCGCCCGTGGCTCACGTGGCCATACCGTCGTCGTCGTCTGCACTCGTGGTGCACGAAGACGATTCGTTGCTGTTGCCAGGCCTTTCCGTGAGTGACGTGGACGTGGCGGACACTCCTGGAGGCTTCTTGGAGGTGACTATGACGGCGACACAGGGAGGCACCTTGGAAGTGCAAACTTTCACCACTGCTGCGCCGCGCATTCCTGCCATTCACGCCGTGCGCACCGCGGTAGTCCCAGACCGCAGCTCTGGGCGCAACAATGGCAACAGCGTGAATGATACAGTGCAACCAGTGATCGGCGGCGGTTCATTCAAGTTGCGAGTGAACCTGGCTGCCTATGGCCTAGGCGTTGAGACTACCACTGCTCTACCTTTCGACGCACCGGCCTCGTACCACGACGAACTCCGAGGTGGGGTGTCTGGCCTCGGCACAGGCGCGGACGCAGCCTCAACTCTGCACACAAGTGCGTCAGTGCAGGCGGCGCTAGAAGCTCTGCCAGGCTTGCAAGCCCTCAACGCGACAGTGTCGGTGGAACGGCACTTCCGACCTCGTGCGGACGGCGGCTTCACGTGGCTGGTGACCTTCCTCAGCGCCCCCGCTGACTTGCCTTTGATTGAAATGGTGAATGGTGGCGAGGACCTTTTGCTTGCGTTGGAGTCTAGAGGAGAAGGGGGGAACGCCTCAGTTCTCAATGCTTCGTTTGCGAACTCCAACGGCGCCTTCAAGGCAGCTGGTGGTGTTCGAATGGACCGCCCCGCCAACGCTATCGCTGGCACTTTCGCCCTCGGTTTAGGGAGCGCTCGAGCTCGCACTGCAGCTTTGCCCTGGAATGCGTCCCCGCGCCAAGTGCAAGGCGCCTTGGAGACATTGCCGGAAATAATTACGGTCGACGTGTCGCGGTCAAACCGCACGGTGGAGGGGGGCTACACTTGGACGGTGACCTTTTTCGCGCTTCAAGACAGCGCCACTGCCTCTTCTTCTTCTTCTTTGTCCGAGGGACCGGGTATTCTGGTAGGGGACGTGCCGTCCCTCGTCGTGGACCATGCAGGCATGCTGATCTCCACGCTGGGCATGCACGGCCGTTGGTCACCGGACAACGCCACGTATAACGGCATGGGTGGGTTGGCTTCTGCCCCTACCGTGCGGGTGAACGAGCTGGTGCGTGGTGTAGGGAGCCCTGAGCTGTGGTCGATTCACACGGGAGCTCAAGCAGTGCCTTTGAGGCAGGAAGTGCGCTGCCTGCTCGACCAGCACGACATTCCCGCCGAAGGCCACTTCCGGCTTCGGCTGACGATTCCCCCTGAGGAGGATCCGGAGCGCCAGTGGCCGGAAGTCGCGGACACAGGCCCGTTGTTTTACGACACCGTCGCCGAAGCCGAGAACGAAGCAGCGTCCACGCCCAACGACCATTACTTCACGCAGCATGCGGCCACTCCAGGCACGCGCCGAGGAGAGTCCATGCAGCAGAGGCTCGAGGCTTTGCCCAATTGGCAAGCCCTGGGGCCGCACGTGGCGGTGACGGTGACCCGCGAACGCCGCAGCCGGGAAAAGCAAGCGCAACAGCGGGACGGGGCTCCCCGCATGTCAGAACCGGAAACGGTGATAAGTTGGCAGGTGACATTCCACGGTGCCCCTTCTTGGCTTCCTGCTTTGGAAGTGGTTGCCATAGAACCGGCATCCGTTGCGGCTGCTCGTGGTGTGGTGCAGGCTCAATTTGAAGGCCCCAAACCTGTTGAACATCATCAACAAAACGGCCACGAGATGCCCCTGTTGCAGTTTGCCACTGCAGAAGTGCGGGTGTGGGAACCGGGCAATCGCGTTGCAGGTTCTTTCAAGTTGAGTTCGGGCGGCTATGCTCAAGCAACTACATCTCTTGGATTGAACCATACAGCCAACCATGCGGCGCCAGAAGCAGCTGCAGCTACGGCAGTCAAGTCGCTGTCGCCCGCTTTGCCGCACAATGCGTCCGCCAATCAGGTAGCCTCAGCAGTACAGAGTTTGCCTGGGTGGGAGCACAGCCGTGTGGCGGTGGCGAGGTCAGGCCCAGACGGTCAAGGCGGCTACAAGTGGACAATCGCGCTCCTAGATCCACCTTTAGCTTCTGCTCTAGCAGGGCCAGGTACTGTAGGAAGCATGAGTAATGATGATGCGGGTGGTAGTTCAGGAGCAGCGGGTGACTCCTCTTACTACTCACCACTGCTGGTAGCTGATGGGTCTGGCTTGCATTCAAGCCCTGTCTCGGGTGGGCTTGCCGAACGCACGCGCAACCCTAACGACATTGCTGCGCACAGCGATGAGTTCCACTGGCGTGGGCCCGTCGGCATTTCTCATGGGGCTTCGGACGCCGACAGCAATGGCAACAACAACAACAACAACAACACTGATTTCCATGATGCAAGCAACGGCAAGCCTTGGTTTGGTCTCAACTTGACAGCGGGGCGTGGCGCTTTCGTCGAAGCTTCCATGCTGCGCCGCAGTGCCAACCTCGGCTCCTTGAAGCTGGAGCATACGGCTGGCCTCATGCTTGGACCCCTCCCGCGCAACGATCAGGGGCAGCCGCACATGTCGAGCTACGCTGCGAACGCCGCCAGCCCTGCCTCAGGAGCTGCAGCCACAGCAGCGTCAAGAGGATCCTCTACGTCGCAGTCGTCGTCTTTCTCTTCGTGGTCACCGCGCGAAGGGCCTCGAGTAGTGTTTCGCGGCAGTGTGCGCGCTGTAAATGCCGCGCTCGCTGCGGTCCGGTACGTGCCCGGAGTAAACTGGCACGGAGCCGCTAAAGTGTGGTTGCACGTGGCGGATTTCGGGTTTACAGGGATCGGTGGGCCTTTGGCAGACGACGCCAGCCTTGAAGTGGCCGTAATGCCAGTGAACGATGCTCCCCGCGTGCTCTGGCGAGGAGTAGAAGTGCAGAGCGCTGCAGCGGCGGGCAGTCGAAGCGTCGGTGGCCGCGGCAGCAGCAGCAGCAGCAGCAGCGGCAGTGGCGCGGACATTGATCAAATGCTGACTGTGGACGAGGACACGGACCTTTTGCTGGACGCATGCTGCGGCAACTTGGCAGCGGTCGACCACCATGGCCGGCTCGGTGGCCATTTTGTGGACTCCATTTCGGGCCGTGGGGACCCAGAACCGCCTGGCGCACACGGTTTCCGATCCGGCGGTTTCCGGGCTACCTCAGTAGGCAACAGTGATGGTGGCGGGGGTAGCTCGACCGAAATGCGTTCTCCTAGCGCTCACGAGCCAAGGGGGGTGAGCCCTGGTCGGCTTGTCGGTTTAAGGGTCGAAGACGTGGACACCCCCTCAGGAGGACTGGTGGCGGTCACATTGAAGGCAGACCACGGCTGGGTTGGGTTTGGGCGGGCCGACTTGAACAACTTGGCGGCGCTGTCGGCGTACTATGCTGCAGCTCAGCTCAAAGCCAGCCATTCCAACAACAGCACCAGCAGCAACGGTGATGATGGAGCGTTCGCATTCCCGGTTGATTCTAGCAGTGCCTCTTCAGCCAGTGGCACTAGCCGCAAAGTTTACCTCGTGACGAGATCTAGCGCGAGGCGCGACAACGTTCCCTTTGTGAACTTGCCTCCTTGGACGGACCTGCCGCCCACCGTCGCGAGCAGTGACGCGTTCCACCAGGTCTTCCCTGGGCCTCGAGACCAGCCACTGTGCGATCCAGCCGGCGCAGACGCTGCTTACACCGAAGTGATTCAGATGGCTACCGGGGAGCGGCGACTCCTCTCTACAGGCTGCCCTTACTTCAAAGCTGCAGCAACAACAGCTGATACCTCATTGGTGGCACCTCGTTTGCGCGCTACGGTGCTCGCTGTGCCGTTATTTCCCATGCTCGACCCCTCTAATGAGGAAGCAACCACCTCCGACTTGCGGCGTGTGTCGGGGGCCGTGGGCTATTTGCGTGACGGAGTAGCCCTGTACTCGCCTTACCCGGGTCGAGGCGACACCAGCCGCGTTTGGAACCACGTGGAGTTGGACCAAAACACAGGGGCGATTGACGCGTGCGGCGGCATGGTGGCGACCAACGGCGAATACCATTACGTTACCACGCCGCGGTGCCTCTTGGCTGCTTTGCAAGGAGGAAGCAATCACAGCGCAAGCTCGACCGCAGGAAGCGCCAACGATGAAGCGGAGATTCTACAAGAGGAAGCAGCCCAAGAGACCACAGCCTATGAAGCTAGCCCTCAGCTTGGATGGATGGCTGACGGGTTTCCGGTGTACGGTCCTCGGGGCCCGAATGGAGTCGCCATGAAAGCCTGTGGAGAAAGTGGCGCAGCAATCCCTCCCCTGTGCTTGGACCAATGCGGTGGCTTGGCTGGCTCCTTTCCTGAGCTGGACCACTATCACTACCGCTACTTTTTACCGGGGTTGCTGCCTGACAGCAGCGTCGTTGGCAAGAATTCTAGGGGTGAGGCTGACCTCAGCTTTTATCCCCACACTCCTGCATGCCTGAAAGGGTGCCGGCCTCGTACACCAAGTGACACTCTTGACGAAGATACCGCCCCACTTGATGCGAATGCTTCATCTTCATCATCGCCATCGTCGTCGGCACCACCACTGGAGTCGTCTTATTTCGGCGACGGGAACGATTTGTTGCGACTGTGCTCTGAAAATGCAGTGCCTGGCTACGACACTGCGTTGTACCGCCCGGCCCGTCTGAAGAACCAGTGGCACTTGGGCTCGGGCTTCAACTCCGGCGGCATGAGCCGTTTTTCCGTGCCCCCTATGTCTACCCGAGCAACGGTTGACCAACGGGGCGTGCGCCACGCTTACCTTCCTCGCCGAGACCAGAGCTGGTGGGGTGTCACTGCCGATCTCGGGTTTGAAGCGGGCGCGCCGGGTGCTGGACTCACTATAGTGGGCACAGTCGAAGAAGTCAATAGTGCGCTGGCAACTGCTGTGTATCGACCAAGCGCCGACTGGTGGGGTGTGGACAGCCTTACGGTAACAATTACCGACAATGCTGGCGAAATTGACGACAGCAGTAGCACAAGTAGCAGTGGCGGCAGTGATGGCAATTTGACTATTTCTCGCACTTTGCTGGTGACTGTGGCCCCGCGCAACGATCCGCCCACGCTGCTGCTGGCTGCCCCCGGGAAGGGGGACATTGGGCTGGTGCATGATGACGTCAGCACTTGGGAAGTGGGCCTGGTTGAAGTAGACGAAGACACGACCCTTGTGCTCGAAGGATTGTCGGTAACCGACCCCGACGCAAGCGACGACCCTGGTATACACGGCTCCTTCGATGAGGGAGCTAACAATAGCGAAAGTGAAGCGGGTTGTGTAGACGTTTGGCAGCCGTCCGCATCAATCGAAGGTGCCTTTGCCGCTGAGCTCAACGCTCGCTTTGGCCCCCTGTACAGCTGTGAGAGCGCGGCCGCTGCCGGCGATTGCTCCACCTGGTTCTGCCACAACCGCACCGCCCACCACGCTGGCAGCGACGACCGCCACGGCGGTGGGGGTCTGGGCGACGGGCAGGACGGCGGGGGCGTGCCGCACTTGCATGCGTGCCCTTACGCGGGCCTGTGCGACCACAGCTGCGGGTTTTGTGACTCTTCTTCCAGTACCTCATCTTCTTCCTCTGCCGGCCAAGGCCAAAAAAGGAGCTTCTTTGGCGACGATGCGTTGTTTGGAGCAAGCAATCTCGCAAGCCATGCCCAAGTGGAGCTATCGGTTACTTCCAGCCACGGGTCAGTCTGGTGGGTCGACGCAGCTTTCCATGGCCTCGCCGTTCGCTATCAAGCTGCCGCGAACCACACCGGTAGTATCAGCGAGGGTGCCAGCTTCAATGGTGATAGTGAGGAGCCCAGCGGAAGCAGCAAACCTTACGGTGGATACGGTGCGCGTTCCTCGGACGAGCCGGTGTCTATTGATGAGCCTTACGGCATGCCACCTGTCTTGCCTACTGCTGATGGCGCAGCTCCCGCGCGCGTTGCAGTGGCGCGAGGCTCCCTTGCAGCACTCAATGCAGCGCTGGCCAGCGGTGCTTTGCGCTACCGTGGGGACGCCAACTGGCATGGTGTGGACGTCCTCGACCTCCTGGTGAGCGATTTGGGCAACACGGGCGCGAGCAGCAAAGAATCGTCGCCGTCGTCGTCGGCACAAGTGCACCGCCGCAAGCTCGCCGTTACTGTGCGCTCCGTGGTGGACCCGCCTCGGGTGCGGCTGCCGAGCGCGCTGCCTCGAGGCCTCAACGGCTATGGGTTTTCCGGGGGAGTGCCGTCCGGCGCGACAACAGCAGGAGGTGAAAGCATCAATTCTACAGGTAACGGTTACTACATGTTCGACCACGACACCAGCGGTTCATCGTATAATTACGGTTTACCTGGTGGCGCGGCCGATCAACATGTGGCGTATTTGGTGGCTTTGGAAGACGCCTCAGGCGTGGTTGGCATCGACTGCTGCCATTGGGTGAAAGGTGCTGACGTGCACCGTCTCGGCGCACGCGGAGCCGACAGTTCTTACCTTCATGATGAAAGTGGAGCCTTTGAAGGCTCTTCGGCATCGGCCGTGCTCGGGCAGTTGTCTATGGATTCGATTCAAATCGTGGACGATGACGCCAGCCCTAAGGTGTCACCGGGGCGAGTGCTGCTGAAACAAACGCGGTCGCTGCCCCATTCGCACTACACAGCGTGGCACGCCAACGCTCGGGAAGGCACCTGGGTTCGCGCGGACACCGTGGACTCCTTTGACGATGACGATGGTGATGACGATGATGGTTTGAATGGCGGCCTTCCTTTGGACCAAGGCGAGTGGCTGCAGCCGGAAGTGATTGACGTGCCCGTGCCGCCGCACCTCCAACCGGGTGAAACTTTCACGGCGCTCGTGCAGCCTCGTGCGTCACTCTGGCTCCACAGCAACACCGACTTTGTACCTTACGCGTACCAGGCCCCCGCGCATGTTGTGTTTGGGCCTCCAACGGCGCTCGCAGCGGACTACGACGCATTCCGGCGGCTAGCGTACGGTTACCCGGGCCATGCCAGTCCCGAGACCTACCGCCCTAACGACCGTACGTGGCTGCCCATGAGCGGCGGAGTGGCGTCGGGATCAGGTCGGCAATTTGCCATAGCCGACGGCCGAGTGCTGCGCGCTCTAGAAGCCGAAGCCGCGCGGGAAGCCCGGGCTCAGCCGCATTCCACCGAAGCTGGTGCCCTGCCTCCTGCAGCCCAAGCCTTGTACGATTTCCGTGTAGCTGTCGGCCTCGTGGAACCTTACCTGAACCCACAGCAGTACCCTTCTTCTTCCTCCGCATCCAGCGTCAACGGTTCAGCGCCAAATACGGATGGTGCAGCGCCTTGTTGCTTGATAGAACTCGAAGTGCCCAAGGGAACACCAGCTCGCTTAGGCCCGCCCTCTACGGTACAAGTGCTCGTGCCGTTTCGGCGCTCCGGTAATGCAGGAGGAAGCCAAGGAGGTGCAGTAGCATACGTGCCTCGGCCGGGAAGTCATAGCAACGACGACGATGGTCCATCTCAAGACAGCAGTGCCCACGCTGTGTACGAAGTAACGCTAACGGCTTCGCACGGTTTAGTGAGTCTGACGCGCGCCGCTGACGAAGGCGGGGAATTGGCGTTTGATCCCATTTTGGACAAAGCCGATTCCGGTAATGACGTGAATGGCGGTGGTACTGCTGAAGGTGACGCGCACTCGGTTCTGCGGCGCTTGACATTTGTAGATGGAGACGGTGTAAACGATGCCAAGGTGACTTTCCGCGGCCGACTCCATGCAGTCAACCGCGCGCTCGCAGGTCTAGTGTACACGCCGCAGCCGAATTGGAACTCGGAGCTTCCCCCGCCCAAGGGTGGTTTCGACGAACTTCGAGTCATGGTGCGCAAGAGCAACAGCTCCAGCTCCAGCAGCAGCAGCAGCAGCAGCAGCAGAGACGACGCAGCTGTTTTCTCGCTCATGTCTGAAGCTACCTTACGGGTACGCGTGGCAGCTAGCAATGACCCTCCAGTGCTGGGCGTGCCGGGTGCCCATTTTGACAATACTCTCTCCACAGTGGACGGCCTAAGCCGCCGAGTGGTCCGAGTAGCCACGCTGGCGTGCGTAGAAGACACCCCCATGCTCGTGCCGAACCTAAGCGTGCGCGATGTGGATGCAAACGACGGTGCCAACAACGTGCAACTCAGCCGCATGAGCAGCACAAGCATGAGCAGCGAGCTGGCAAGCGGGGGCGGTGACCTGAATGCAGGGTTGGTCGAAGTGACGCTTTGGGTTGGCAACGGGACCCTGTCTCTGGCCAAGGACGCTCCTGTGGCAGCTTACACGGGTAGCTCTAACGCTGCAAGTAGCTCTAGCAGCAGTGCTCAAGGTGAGTCTACCCTAAGCTTCCGAGCGACCGTAGCCAACGCCAACGCCGCGCTTGCTACCGTGGTGTACCAGGGGCATGCCAATTACAACGGGCCCGACACTCTCATGGTAGCAGTGGAGGACTTGGGAAACGCGGGTCTTACTCCGAAGCGCCTCTGCAAAGGAGCAAATCATGGCGTGAACGATGACGATGGCTCTTCTGCTAGTAACAGTAATGGCCAAGGTGGTTCGGGTTGTGTGGATGTTTGGCAGCCGTCCGCGTCACTCGAAGGTGCCTTCGCCGCTGAGCTCAACGCTCGCTTTGGCCCACTGTACAGCTGTGAGAGCGCGGCCGCTGCCGGCGATTGCTCCACCTGGTTCTGCCACAACCGCACCGCCCACCACGCTGGCAGCGACGACCGCAACGGCGGTGGGGGTCTGGGCGACGGGCAGGACGGCGGGGGCGTGCCGCACTTGCATGCGTGCCCTTACGCGGGCCTGTGCGACCACAGCTGCGGGTTTTGCACCGACGAGGATGCGGACGATGCGCCTGATTCTAGCAATCAATTGTGGGTTGGAGGTGTCGAAGTTGTCGCCGGTTGCTCCCTCGGAGATCAACTCAGCGTGCCTCTTTGGGTGAATGCGGTCGCGGATGCGCCTGAAGTGGTGCTCCCGAACTCGGACGGCTTGCTGTATGCTGTCGAAGACGAGTCCCTCGTCGTGTTTGGCCTGTATGTCGTGGATGTAGATGTAGCCAGCTACAGTCTTGCCGCCAACAATCAAGGCGGTGCACCCGACGGATCTAGCGACGATGGTACTCCACGCGATTACTTGGGCCAGCGATTCCCAGAAACTTGGGCCTTGCCTGGCACCAACCGCCAGAACGTCGCCCCCTACTTGATGGCGGGCATCGAAGGGCAGGCGACGTTCGCGCATTCGGGCGGTGGGCGCACTCAAGTCAACGGCACCCGCAGCCGCTTTGACCTGCACACCGACGGCGACTTCCCCCAGAACGGAAGCCAACCCAGCCGCGAGGAGGATGCTGGTAATGCAGCCGGTGCTTCCACTGCCGCTGCAGCTGATGCGGCCGCTGCCGCTGCAAGCACGGTCTGCGTGTCTTTGACCGTGGCCCATGGGCACGTGACTCTCGCGCGCGGGGCCGAAGGCTTAACCTACCTCGAGGGCGACGGCATGCAGGACAGCAGCGTGACCTTCAAAGGGCCGTTGCATGCGATCAACCGCGCTTTGCATGGCCTCGTCTATGCGGCAGCCACTCACTTCAACACTGACGGTGGGCCTCCAGACAGCATCACCGTGCGGGTGCACGACAACTGGACCAGTAACCAGGAGCCGTCTCCACTCGATGCGGTGGCCACCCTTTACATAGTCGTCGAAGGCGTGAACGATGCGCCCCGAGTGCGGGTGCCCGGTATGGTGTTCCGAGCCAGCAACCCAGCTTCTACTGGGCTCGGCCGCGGCTCACCCGAAGGTGCTTATGAGCTAGCCTATGTGAAGCCCATTGTGGTTGAAGAAGACGTGGCGTTAGCGCTGGTCGGCGTAAGCGTTGAGGACCCAGATGAGCAGTCGCCTCACACCTTGAGTGATCGACCAGAAACCATCCCAGCTGGCGCCATGGGGAGCAGCCCTGAGTCCTTCGCCGCACCCTCGGCAGGAGGTCATTCTGACGCGTTAGCGGAGCTGTCGGTGTTTGCGTCCTACGGGCAGGTCACGCTCGGTCCTGAGGGGATCTTACCACCCGGCTGTTACCTTCTCGATGGTGCTAACGGCCCTCCACTCGCTGACCCTCGCAGCACTAACGACCGGAGTGCCGCGCCCGTGGCCAGCTTGGGCGATTACCGCACTAAAGGAGTACCTGTTGGCGGAGGGCTGCGGTTCTTGGCGCCGCTGGCCACTGTCAACCTGGCGCTGCGGCACTTGGTGTACACGCCGCCGCGAGACTGGCACGGCGATGACTTGGTTACTGTGGCGGTAGACGATCTGGGCTCGGGCCATTCCTCCTCGTCTTCGGCAGCCACTGGGCCATACTTGCTACCGTCGGGCACTGCAGCATCCTTGCGAGCGACAGCATCGATGCCCATTCAAGTCTTGGCGGTCAATGACCCGCCGCGGTGGGTGGCGCCCGCAGCGCCCCTTCTCGCTTCCGAAGACGCGCCACTCCGGCTCCACGGGGCGGTGACCTTGAACGACCCCGACGCTGCGGACGATGCCAGTGACGCTGACGAGAGCAACGCCGCTGCGGCAGGGGGTGCGGCACGAGCATCGGCGGCAGGTTTGAGTCCAGAGCTGGAAGTGGAAGTGCGCTGCGATCACGGCCGCGTGCTGATTGAACTGACAGGACAGGCGCCTGCCGCTACGGATCCTAGTAGCAGCAGCAGCGAGCTGCACTTCTTGGAAGGCGGGCCAGCTGGCGTGTCTAGCCGTGAAGTCAAGCTGCGCGGCACCCTCGCCGCGATCAACCGCGCTCTGCTGCACATGACCTACTTCCCGCCGGAAGACTGGACTTCCTTGTCTTCTGACAGCCTCAGCAGCAGTGGGGCTAGCACTGGTGCATCCGCTGGCCGTGTGCAAGGTGGTGACGTCATTCATTTCATGGCCGACGACTTGGGCCGCGCAGGCAGCCGCAGTGGCCCCGGCAGCAACAGCAGCACGGGCAGCAGCAGTCATAAAGACGCCCGAGGCTTGACGGCTTTTGTGAGCGTCGCCGTAGAAGTGGTAAGCGGTGCCAACGACGCTCCTGTGCTCACGGTACCGGGGACCACCTTCGTGGCGTTCCCATGCGAGTCCGGCCGAGGTGGCTCGACAGCTGGTGAAGCTTCGGGTGCCACGACAGCGCCCGCTGCTCCACTCCACTTGCAGTGCTACCGGCGGGTCGGGGTGGCGCGGCTCTTTGCCGCCGAAGACGAGCCGCTACATGTAGCAGGGGTTTCAGTGCACGACCCGGACGTTGCCGAGACCTTTGGTGCCGAGCTTGAAATTACCCTGTCCTCGAGGCACGGTAAAATTACGCTGCCAGACCAGGCCACCATGGCCACTTTCCCGAGTGGCGTGTCGTCTCCAAGCGATTACCGCGCGTACCACCAACGAGATGACACGACTAGCCCAGCGGCTCAGCTGGCGGGGGCCATGGCGGCAGCGCACGCGCGCAAGCTCATATCGGAGAACGAGGAATCCGTAGCTGCGGCGGGGCTGTGGAGTGCAGGAACGCCTCCTACGCACCAGGGCGCGCTTTTCCAAGGCGGTCTTCAATACGTGGCCGGCACGGTAAACGGTGCCCATTTGGTGCGATTCCGAGCCTCGGAAGCTCGGGCCAATGCCGCCTTAGCAGGGCTCGTGTGGCAGGGCGACCTTGACTGGTTTGGTGCCGACTGGCTCAACATCACGGTCAACGATTTGGGCTACAGCGGCAGTGGAGGCGCCAAAAACGACACGGCTAATATTCCTCTTTTCGTGCACCCTGTAGTGGACCCGCCCGTGCTTTCGGGTCCGGGCGCTCCCGGCTCGCGTGAAGGGCCGCTAGAGTTGTGGGAAGACGGCACCATGCACGTGCCGATTATGCTCACAGATGCCGACGCCGACCCCGTCAACAGCCACGCGTTGCGGCTCAATTTAACGGCTTCGGCGCTGGCGCGAGACCCCACTTTGGGGGTGTATTTCGACCTGCTGGACGCGGGGTGGTCGCCTGCGGCGGTAGCGGCGAATATGGCGAGCCAGGGATTGGATCCAGCCAGCGAGCTGGATGCCAGCCCAGGCAGCGATGCCCGTGGCACGCACGGGGGGCGAGCGCCTCTTCTCGACGAAGCGGCGCTGGAAGCGGCCGTGTACGAATACGACGCACGCACCTACCACGACGCCGGGCTCAAGGATCACCAAAGCGACGCGGACTTTGCCACCTACAGCCGATTGGGCGATGACGAAGGCAATCTGGTGCGCCCGCGAGGCCAAGACGGGGACGAAGCTACCCGAGCTGCCAACGCCACAGAGCGGGGCGACTTTTGGGCGCGGGTGCCCGATGCCACTGCGAGGGCGACGGAAAGGAAACGGGGCCGGGCCGAAATCTTGCTGCAGTTGATGCGCACCTACCCGACCCCGGCGCGGCCCAATACCCCGGGGGCAGGCTTGTTGCGCGCTACGGTGCGTTGCGCGCACGGGAAGGTTATGCTCGGGTGGACGGCTGGGCTAGAGTTCAGCGTGCCGAACGCTACCACGGAAACTTCGCGCCGCAGTGGCAACACGCAGTTTTTCGAGCAGTCGGGCCCTCAGATTCCTCAGGCCGAAGGTGCCGATGGGTCGTGGTACGATTCTAACAAAATGAACCATGCAGCAGGGAGCTCCAGCAGTAGCCACGGCCAACATCGCCGCACGGGCCACCCTGCGTCAGGGCTGGGCGAAGCCACTTCCTTGGGCGACGATTGGCCAGTTTCTGGAGCGCCGTTGGATTTCGATAGCGTCTCCAGCCAGGGTGGGCCTTCTTCAGGCCACTCTGGCGCCCCAGCTACTCTATGGTGGCGTTGGGTGCAAATTACAGGGAGATTGGAAGATGTCGCAAAGGCTCTGGCGGGCCTGGCCTATTGGCCGGACCTCAACTTCAACTCAGACATGACGTCATCGTCGTCGCCTCATCAAGAAGGTAATGGAGGTCTGGAGGCGATCTCCATCACAGTGCGGGACTTAGCCCAAGTTGGCCACTTGGGTGGGTGGGAACAACAAAAAGACAACCAAGAGGGTGCTGACAACGCCAAAAAGGCTTTTGTACCGGATGCGTCGCACACGGTGCTTGTGCGCGTGCATCCAGTCAATGACCCGCCAGTGTTGATGTTGCCTGGTGCCGTGCGCGCTACTTCAGGTAGTCCATACGCGCCAAACAATACTATGGATGACAACGACAGCAGCAATAGTAGCAACAGCAACAATCTGGCCCATCCCACCGTTGGTCCGGTCGCCACCTCGGACGGTTTGAGCTTGCGCATCGTGGCCATGGACCGTAAGTTTGTGGACGAAGACGGCGTGCTTGCGCTCAACCTGGGCCCACGCGTGATTCGAGATGTGGACCTCAACGAGGGTGGGGTTACTGGCACGGTTACCGTCACTCTGGCTGCCCGTCACGGGACCCTCACCCTAGGCCGCTGGCATGAAAACAGCCAAAGCAGCGGTGGCACCGAGCCCAGCAGCAGCTACAGCACGCCTGAGCCTGGCCTCGCGACCAACTTTGGGCGGGACGGGTTGAGCGGTCTGTACTTCATCGAAAGTGGCAACGCAGTAGGCCCCGACAGTCCGGTGAGCCGAGGTGGCGATGGGCTCTGGGGTGCCGGAGGTGCACGCCTGGACACAACCCCCTTGCGTGCCAAAGGCAGCCGCGTCCTGATATTCCGAGCCTCCTTGGAAGACGCCAATGCAGCCTTGGCCAACTTGCACTTTTGGCCGGAAGCCAATTACTTTGGCCCGCGTGCCGCGCTGCGCTTGCACGTGGCGGACAACGGCTACTCGGGCCGGAGTCACCTAGATGCGGGGGTCGCAACATCGCCTGGTTACAACCGTCTGGGCGCGCGGTCTTACGGCCGTTTCCGAGGGCTTCCGGGTGAAACTGACGCGAAGACCATTGCTGGACGTGGCCCTTCCAGCGACGGCAGCAGCTGGGCAACAATGATTGGGGTGGACTCTCAGTTGATCCCCATCACTGTGCGACCAGTCAACGACCAACCCGCCTTGAAAATGGCCGTGGAGCAGGGCGGCGACTCCGGTGGAATGAGCCCAAAGCGTTACTTCTTGGACGAAGGCCAAGAGCTTCGAATCGGTGGCGTCACGCATTTTCCTTACCTCGGCACAAGGGGCGGTGGGCATTCGTCACCATCGTCGCTGTTGCCCCTGCCTGCACCTACGGGCGCCGCCGCTTCGTTTGCCAACATCGCAGCCACCGGCTCAGAGTTGTTCAAGTCCGCGGGTGCCACGTCACCGCACACGGACTTCGGGGAGTGGCAGCGAGGCCAAACAACCACCACCACCACTACTTCCACCAAAAATCGCCTGCTGTCTACCTCGATACCTTGGCGGGAAGCCCTGGTCAAGGACATTGCACCGGGCAGTGAAGCGTCCGAACCTCGCTTCCTGGAAGCATACAAGGGGGACGTGTACTTTTCCGCGTATGACGCTACGGGAGGGCGTGAACTGTGGCGCAGCGACGGCACTACGGCCGGCACGACCCGGGTCAAAGACCTAGCTCCCGGCCCCAGGTCTTCGGACCCACGCTGGCTCACCCGCTGGGGTGACCTCCTGTTCTTTGCCGCCAGCGGCATTGACACCACCTGGGCCCTCCCCTTTGAGCATCTAGACCATTGCGGCGGCTTCCGAGCGTCGCAGTTTCAGCCGGCGCAAGCGCGGTACCTGGTGTCGGACGCTGGTGCGCACAACGTGTGGGACCCGCGCCGAACCTACGACTGCCCGAGCGGCTGGCACTGGGCTACAACGGCGGAGGCTTATGCGCTCTTTCCCGTGGTGGCTGCGGATGGGGACGGGGACGCTGCGCACACGCGAGGTGCCATGGCGGAAGAAAAGACGTACTTCGATACCTGTGGATGGACGGGCTACGAGTGGGGTGGGTTTACTCGCAAGCATTTCCGGTTTGCCGACAGCCACCTCACGGGCGCTTACAAAGACGCGGGGGCTCGGGACTCTCTGCGCCCCAATGTGGACACCTTGGGCCTGGTCACGGACCATTTCGCGGGTATAGTGTGCGTGGCAGGGGACCCAGTGGACCATGCAGCACCGTCGGTAGGCGCCTATGGGGCGGGTTTCGTGGAATCGAGGCACGGGAGCCCTCCTTGGAGCGAAGACACGCGCAGTTACTGGCGGGCGCACGGCGAAGGGCCGCAGTTCCGAGGTGGTGGTGCTGGCCGAGGTGGGGCCGACGGCGGCTACAGTGGCGACAACGGCGGCGCATCTGCGTACTTTTCAGACCCTGCGGCGACGAAAAGTGCACCCAGTGATGACGCCTACCGGAACAGTTACAGCTACGGTGGTGCCGAGAGCGGTGCTTTAGCTGAGCTGAGTGGCGCCGAGTGGGGCTGCCGCGGCGCTGATGCGTGGTCTCCGCCAGCGCACAGCGACTGGATCAACCAGCGCGGCTACGGTGACTTCGAGCCTCGGAATATGATGACGACATCGCCGTCATCATCGTCTATGGGCACCGGCAGCAGTGCTAGAAGCGACGCCTTCAGTTGGGCTGACGGCGCAAGCGGGGCGCGGCAGAGGGCGGGGGAGCAGGCGCAGGCCGGCGGGGCGCAAGCCCGCGGGTGCCACGCTCGCAGCGGCCAGGAGCTGTGGGTCACCGACGGGTCGGAGCGAGGCACCCGGCGGGTTGACGACTTGGCGAGTGGGCGGGGCGGGAGTTCCCCGCAGTACTTGACCGTGTTTCAGGGGGCGCTGTTTTACGCCGCCACTACGCCGCACACGGGAGTCGAGCTGTGGAAGCACGGCGGCGACGGCGCAGCCCTGGGTTTGGACGGTGGGGCCAAACTCGTGCGGGACATCAAGAAAGGTGGGGCGGGGTCTCAGCCCAAGTACCTCACGGCTTGTGGGCACTTGCTGTTCTTCGCGGCCAGCGGCGACGGAGGCGGTGGAGATGAGTTATGGGCTTCGGATGGCTCCTTGGGCGCACTCGGGGAAGACCCAAAGAACGCCGATGAGCCCGCCGGCTACCCGCTCCACGGTGCTTCTACCTCGGCCAGCCACCGCGGCTACCACAGCCACGTGGGCACGTTTATGGTCCGAGACGTGCGCGTAGGACCTACGGGTTCTTCTCCAGGATCGCTCGTGTGCTTGGCGCAACCGCGCCCTAGCAACGCGTCAGAGGTCAACAACAACAACAATACCACCGGAGCAGCTGCCAACCAGGCGACTTCAGGCAACGGCACAGTGAGCGTGCCTCCGTCCCTGCTGCCTTCGAGCAGCCCTACGACGATGCCACCTTCTATGGTGCCCACGCCGGACTCCTCGAATTCGGGGAACCCTACGGCGGTACCCACTTCGTTACCCACTGTGCGGCCTTCGGCGCTGCCTTCAGCACTGCCCACCCCGCTGCCTTCAGAAGCACCAACCTTACCACCTACTCCGCTGCCATCGTTGCTGCCCACGCCCATTGACTCGTACAGCACGCCAGCCAACGGCTCCAACGCATCTCTGGTAGGTACCTTCCTGCTTTTCGCAGCAGATGACGGTGTGCACGGCGAAGAGCTCTGGCGCAGCGACGGCACGTACGAAGGCACAGAACTGGTAAAGGACATTTGCCCGGGGGCGTTTGGGAGCCAGCCCATGTACATGACGGCGTTCAAAGGGGCCATTTACTTCTCCGCGGACGACTGCGACCACGGCCACGAACTTTGGCGCTCGGACGGCACTGCGGAGGGCACTACCCTGTTAGTCGACCTGCGGAGTGGGCGCGAGCCCGGGCGCCCGGCGTTCTTCACGCTGCACGTAGACGCCCCACAGGGGGCGCGCAGCGGTCGTGGCAATCCCGGAGCAGGCCCTGCGGAGGATGGCTCCCAAGAATCCGAGTTCCAACGCGCGGGCAGTGTCTTCGACGGCGTAGTGCCATCGACTTGGGAGCTGCACGACAACGCCCAAGGGTTGGCGTTGCGTGAACCGCCAGGCAGTGTATTGTACTTTGCTGCTACCGACGGGGAATTGGCCCCGCGCGGTGGAGCTGATAGGTCCGACAGCGGCAGCGGCAGCGGCGGGGGTGGCTGGGGTGGCTTGCAGTTGTGGGTCACCGACGGCACTGCAGCCGGCACGCGGCGCGCGTTTGACCAAACGATGAACCGCCTTGACTTGGACGTGGAATCTCTGGACAAAGACTGGCCGAGGCAGCTCACTTCCTATGCGGGCAGTGTCTTTTACCCCGCTAACGCAGGCACTGGTGCCGCGCAGCTTCCGAAAGGGTTTGCGCGCAAGCACCAAGACCAGTATGCTCGTGTGCTCCGTGAAAGAGGTGGCCAAGGCAGCGGTGCCGTCTTGCCTGCCAACACTTATGCAGCCGTGCATTACTCGACATTGGCCGGTGATGCATCATCCAGCATACATTACCGTGATGGATTCGGTGGCTACACTAGCGATGAGTCTGGCAGCAGCCATTTGTACGATTCAAGCAACGAAGCAACAGAAGTGTGGCCCTCCTTGTCGGAGGTCTCCAACGAAGACGTGCTCCGTGGCGTCGACGTGGCGTTTGAAGTCAGTGACGTGGACACCTTCCCTGGCCTGCTAGGCGAAATAGCACAACCTGATGTCACTAGCCAAGCAGACAGCACCTCCAAGAATAGTTCCAGAACAAGTCGCAGCGCTCTCACGCTGCGCCTTTCGTGTGCCAAGGGCCGATTCACCTTCGGCTACAGGCTGCGGCAGGACAAGGGCGCCTCAGAGGGGCGCAACGACGGCCTCGGCCACGGCTGGGACGACTTCGCGGAGCTCAGTTTGGGTGGAACCGTGGGCTACCGAGGCGGCGGCGGTGGGCGCGGGCGCCGGGCGGTGGCAGGCCTCGTGTACACGCTGGGCAGCGGGGTGAACGACGACTACCTGGAGGTGTCCGGGTCTGCAGAGGCCCTGAACGAGGCGCTCCAGGACTTGCGGTACCGCGGCAAAGACGGCGCGACGGGCTGGGACACCGTGGAGGTGACGCTGAGCGACTCGCCTCTCAACGTCTGCGGTGGGTTCGCTGCTGCGCAAGACAACGCGTCAGATAGCGCTGCTAGCAGCACCACTCCAGCTGGTAATGCGTCTGCATCCATGCAGTGGTTTGCAGACGTGTGGCACGCCGAAACAGCTCAAAGTAATGTGCTCGGTTCCCTAGGCTTCCGGTCCGGCCCTAACCCCATGCACCAGCCTAATTGGCTAGGTGGCGGCGTTCCTGGTGGTGACGGTGAAGGCGCCGGCTGGAGTGGCCTTGGTGGGCGAAAAAGCCCTTCCACCGACGGTGGTGGGGGGCAAAGCAGCCAGACTGAAGAGAGCGGCGGCCAGAACCACCACAGCCAACCCGACCCAAGGCTGGAGCGCTGGGGTGGCGCGGCCAACTTGTGCGACATGGGCACGGGCCACACGGTGCACGCATCCTTTGAAGTGCACTTGAGCCCGGTCAACGACCCCCCACACGTGGAAGTACGCATGCCCCCACCTGGCGCGCCGCCTCCCCCGCGGCTGCTGCCACTGGAAGCGTGGCCGTCGCACTTGCGCCGCGCCGCTGCCCAAGGGGGCGTTTCAAGCAGCAACACTGAGATTGATGGATCAGAGCCAGCGAGCGCTAGTGGAGACCAGGATCCTGGGGACGGCGCATGGCGAATTGCGCTCGGCCCACAGCGGCACTACTTGCACCCTGGTGCACTGACTGTGAGCGACCCCGATCACGCCGAGGCTAGAGAGCAACACCTCGACGGCACCGCTGCCAGAGGGGCGGCGTCTGCGGGCAGCAGCAACGCGGGTGCTGCGCCAATCACGGTCACGGTGCGGGCTGCTCGCGGGCGCCTCACGCTGGGAACTTGGCGCGAAGACGGCACTGTGCTGCTGGACAGCGGAGACCACACCACCACCGCCACTGGCGAGGGTGGCAGCAGCAGCGGCGGTGGTGGCGATGGCATGGACCAACCGACTTTGCGGTTCGCGGCGTTTGGTTTAGCAGCCGCCAACCGTGCCCTGGAAGGCCTCGGCTACCGGTGCGACGCCGCGGCATTCCCGGCTCCAAACCCAGGCCTGGACCCGGCACGAGCATTGCCTTGTGGAGTGGGCAGAGACGAAATCACGGTCCACGTAGACGACAACGGCTTCAGCGGCCGCGGCGGGCCCTTAACGGCCGTGGGCATGCTCACGGTTTGGGTGGCGCCTGCTGCCGGCTCCGAAAACGACAACGACCCAACGACTTCTTGGGACGAGTGGGCGCACGGGTACCACGACAGCGAAAGCGGCGACAGCCAATGGGCTCTTGACGACGTTTACGACGCCGATGCTTCTGCTGTGGACATGGAATATGGCGACGAGGCTGACGCAGCAGAAGAGCCGAGTGCGGTATACCCCGGTGGTACGCTATCGTGGCATGACGTGCACAACAACTTCGGTGCGGAAGAAGACGAACCGCGGAGCACACGCCGCATGGGAAACGGCGACTTCTGGGACGAATAAGTCCCCATCGTTCTACCCAAATCGATTCGGAGTGAGATAGAGTTTTCTATTGTATTTCGTATCGGATTATCATATCGGTCTAAACAAATCCGTTGTTCGCCACTGTGCAGTTGACTACTTTCCATTGCCGAATAAGCATTTAAAGTTAAAGCCACATCCTATTTTAGATTTTAGTGCTTAATTCGATCCGAAGATTATCTGGTTTGTTCGGAAACCCCTACTTTGTTTCTTTAAGGCCATCGCGACCTTCCATACCCCGAGATCAAGTCTACTAGAAATTACCAGTCCAGTCCCAGTTACTTAAAGTCTTAAGTCTCCAGGCGACTACTATCTACTATACAGAAGATGTATACGACTATGACGGAAGTCGGAAGTGGATTTGTTGATGACGTGTCGCGTTCATCCACTTTCATTCGAAGACTTTTCCTGGAAGACTTCGTTGACTTCGTTGACTTCGTTTCGTTGTTGTCAGAGGTCAGGTTAGAGAACATAAGACGCATCCTCCTCTAAACCCATGTCGAAAATGTTAGCAAGCACATTGATGGTGGCACTTTTGTTTAGCTTATTGTCAAACCAGTCGGCGAATGGATTTCTATCGGGTCGCATTCCAAGCCAATACGTGAAAGCGTTGCGACTTGACGAGAGAACACCGATGGCGCCCAGGGAGTCATCATTGTGTCAGACCTACGCAACATCAGGGGTTGAAACCACAACTTCCAACGCTGCGCCAACCAATGAAACTGATGATATTATGGCCATTCGCTCGCCTCTTCGTTTCATTGGCCCATATCCAGCGCTAGCCCTGAGCTTTCCAAACTTAGCCACGCCAGCGCAGCGAGCACGCGGCGCGTCAGGCGTCACCCTCGATTTCGTGATTGACACTGCCGCCAACGTGAACACCATCAACGCTGCTGTGGCCAAGGAACTCGGCTTGGAAGCTGTAGGTCAGGCACCAGGCGGCGTAGGCGCGAGTGGCGCTCTAGCTAGTGGCGGTACTACATTCATGCTTGGGGACGTGCAGTTCGCTGACGTTGCCGCTTCTGAGCGAATGACCTTCATGGGCGGGCTCACCGCAAGTTCCTTACCAGTAGCATCTCCAGCTGCAGCAGGATTGCTAAGCGTGGCATTTCTCTTCTCTTTTCCGGGCGGTTTTGAAATCTGCTGGGGTAATCAAGCAGCAGCGCCTGAGGCAGGAGCTCTGCCCTCTGAAGTGAATGAGCCACTTGTAAAGCCATCTATAACTTTTTTTGGCGATCTTGTGGGTACAGAAAGCATAACCCATGGTCTAGCGCAAGTGCCAGCACGGCAGCTTGAGAGTGGCCTCGTAGCGGTAACCCTCGTCGTGAATGGCGTGGAGTTACCGGCGCTACTTGACACTGGCTCGCCTATCACGGTCCTCAATGCAGCTGCGGCCAAAGCTGTCGGGTTAGAGTTGCCTTCTTCCGCAGTTGACGCACCCACTAGCACCAATGAGCAGGTTAAAGATGCCGCCGCCTTGGCTCGCAGTTCAAACCCGTTTGCGCGCTTTGCTGCGAGCGTGAAAGCGGACGTTGAAGCGAAGCAGGCTACAGTAGCAGCGCAAGCCGCAGCCCAAGCTGCTGCTCAGAGCGGTGAAGTGTTAGCGTTAGGCGGGCCTAACGGGCAGCGCATAGAATTGCGGCGGCTGCCTGCCGCATCGTCGGTGGAATTAGGTGGAGCTCAACTAGATGGCTCTGTACGGTGCTACGTGGGCGAGCTGCCTGGCTTAGCCGCATTAGACGGCCTTGGCGCGGCTGCAGGTCCGGCTGCTGTGCTTGGCACAGATATTTTACGGCGCCGCTCGAGGCTTGTGCTCCAAGATGGAAAGGTTTACGTCTAATGCCCTTTGTAATCAGTCCTGGATTGTATTTTGTTTGACTTCTCCTGAATGAATTAAGAAAGGGCGGGTTCCCCGATGTAGTTATAGCTAAAAAAATATAGATGGCGGGTCGTGGGGCTGGGGCTGAAGATTTTATGCTCCGTTTCTAACGCTTGCGTTACCTGAAGCCGAAGCCGCAAATACTCCCTTCATTTGAAGTTTTGATATAACTTATTGTCGAGCACAGTTTATTGAACATTGAAGCTTACTTCAAAGTGCATCCACGTGCAACGGAAACGAGACAAAAGAAAACAGAGATGTAGAGCCACCAATAAACAAGTATTCCGATGCGGCACTTCTCACTTAAACAGCACCAGCCACATTGATCGTGGCCGCATAATCACGGCCCTGAAACGAAACCGCATCACCGAACCGGTCTTCACACACCTGCAGCGCTTTCGTCGCATGGCGAGTGATCCGGCTCAAAATGCGGCGCAACCAGTTCACGGTAGCCAGGCGCTGCAGCTCTCGGCCCTTTTGCACGTCCCACAAGTCGGTCTCTACTGGGGTGGGCTGCGTGAGCGTGAACCCCACGGAAGGACCTTCAGCAGCCGCCGGAGCAGCAGAAGCTGAAGACGTCGTGGGGCTAGCGACCGGAGCCGGAGAGGTTGGCGTGACGTTGCCGTCGTCGTCCCTCGTGAAGCCTGCACCGCCGGGCACGTCCATGCTGGCGCGGCCGCGGGATCCCAGGCGCGATCCCGAGCGAGAGCCCGGGCGCGAGATGTTGGGGTTAAAGGGCACGCTGAGCGCATCGGCGTTGGCCTGCTCTTCGGCTGCTGCTGCCTGAGCTTTCTCGGCCGCGTTGGGTGGAACCCCAAAGAGCATGGGAGTGGGACGCATGACCCAAGCCGAGACCTGGCGCAAGCTCCTTTCTTGGTCCTGGTCAAAGAGCTCAAAGGGTTCAAGCCAATGGCCTTTCTCTAGCAGGGCTAACCGTGCTAAGGTGTATTCTCGCAGCCGCACGAGAGCCGCGGCATTCTCCCAGGCACCTAAGGCCTCGTCCAATCGCGCAGTGTCGCCGAAGGACGCCGAGTAGCGGGTCAAAAACGCCAGCTGTTTTTCCGTCGGCATTTCCAGCGCTTCGAAAAGGGCTGCGGTGCGCTTGCGGGTGTCTTTCGTGTGGCGTAAGGGTCGGTGGAGCTTGGCAGCAGCGTGGGAAACTTCCGTCGTGGACCCAGCAGCAGACGTATGGGCTGTGGGCTTCGATGGTGGCGGTGACGGTGCCCCAGGCGTGTACAGCCGTGCTTTGCTGCCTAGTGGCAGCGGCTCGTCTGCCGCCCATTCATTGCCACCACCAGCACTGTTATTACTGCCGGAAACAACGCTGTCGTTTTCACCGTGTTCAACCTTTTCGTTGCCGTTCTCTTCCCTGCTTGCAGCACCTTCCCCATCGCCACCTTTGTGAGCGCGCTGCCACGCCACGAGCTGTTTTCGGTTTTCTTCTTCCTGCGCCATCATTTCTCGCCTCGACAAGCTTGGGGGCTGCAGTGCCAGTGCTCCTTTCGGATGTAGGGTAGCCGCTAGAGGTGAGCCACCGCGACGCAGAGACGAAGAGAGCGTGGCTCCGACGAGCGCAGGGCCGCCGGCCATATTGACCGCTGGCAATTGTTCCGAGTTGCCATGCCCACTGGGGCTGCTATGACCATTGGGGCTGCTGCTACCTGGGGGTGATTGTTGTTGGCCCAGGTTGCTCCTGCGCAGGAGACGATTGTAAGTGGCTTGAAAGCTGCTGACGTCAGCCAAATCAGCCAAGTTGTCACCCCCGCTTGTTCGTCGCTCTCCTCCGCGGTTGGCACTGTTAGCATTTGCGTCGTGGTTGTTGTTGTTGTTGCGGCGGCTGCCACGGGTGTTACTGCCAGTTCCTCCCCCCTGCTTCTTTTTCGATGCTGTTGCTGTGCTCGGCTCTTCTGACACCCGTGCCCGCCAAAACGCGGCCGCGCCGTCGGTGTTTTCCACCAATGGGCCGTTGGGAGACGCGCGCCCATTCCGAGCCCAGGCAGGCGGCAGGTCTTTTTCGCCGTTATCCCAAGTGATCTCAAGCGGGATACTGCTTGTATTATTACTCTGGATTACACCAGCGGCGCGGCTTCCTCGTCGGTCGTGAGGCGCTGCACTACTCTCAGCAGACGACAAGGACGCCGCGTCAGCCAACTCAGGATGCTTGTGGCCGGCGACCGTCGTGCTTTGCTCGGAAGACCGAACCGTAAACAAGTCCCTGGGGTCTTCTCCTTCTTCGATGTTGTTGTCGACATAGTCCATTTCCTGCCCATCGACTCCTAGCAATGCCCGCTCTTCAGCCCGCTTCTTCGCTCTTGCCTCTGCTGCTTTGGCCGCTTGTGCCTCCTGTGCCCTGTGCTGCTCTTGCTCGAGCCGCTGCACCTCCGCAGCATGGGCGAGCTGATTTTGTTGGCGCCGCACGCGCTCTTCGGTCAGCTGCAAGAGCACCGAGCGAGGCACTACCACTGGCTGCATGCCACTCAGCGAAAGCATCCCGGATGCCACCGGAAGTTCTCTCATCTCTTCGTCCATCGCACCGCTCCCATAGCTGCTGCTGTTGTTGAAACCTGCCGCTGAAGAAGAAGACGAAGAAGCTCCATTCTTGGCTTCTAGGGCTCGGCGGCGGTGCTTTCTGAGGTCTTCTTGCCGCTTGGCACCGCTACCGTTAGACCCCCCATTGCTATGAGCCGCCAGCGCTGACATGGCTTCTTGGTGCGCTCCTTCAAGCGAAGCCGCCATCTGTGCTCGGCGCTCCTCGCGCACTCGTCGCCGCTCCTGCGCCAAGGCAGCGGCTGCCTCTTCAGCTTCAATCGCCGCGGCAGTGGTTTTCGACAACCTCGACGACGACGTCTTGCTAGTCTTGTTCTTTGGCGCCACCGCTTGTGCTTCGGCACGCGCTGCCTCCACGGCAGCCTTCACTTCTTCGCAGGCCGCGCGCGCTGCCTCTTCAGCGTCGTCAGCTTCGAACCGACCACTGGGCGCGCGGGGGAAACGCAGGCGCCGCCGCACGTCGAGAATGCCTTCGATGAGGTCCAACTTGAGGCGGTGGGACGCCGACGGTATTTCAATGTCGATTGCTGTTGCACGGTCCTAAACGTGTTCCACAAGACACGTAACGATTGGGCATTATGAGAAAGAAAGCAGGAATACTTTCTCCTAGAAAGCTTTACACGTTGATCTCGATACCATATGGAAGTACGTGACCCATCCGTAGGAAAAGCGATAATCGGGGGGGGGGAGACGATTTATTGCTGACCTTCAACTGATCGAGCCTCATTTCAGAAAGCGCCTCTCGCTGGCGACCTTCCCAATCCTCTCGTTCGGCTTTTGCTGCCACGGCTAAGACGCGCGCGCCTTCCACCTTGTCTTCGGCCTCTTTGATCTCGTGCTCACCTTTCATCTCGCGCAACACCTGAGGGGGAGGGATGATAAAATGAGTGTGCATGCATACTTCATGGTATGAAAAAAGATCAAAGGCAAAGGCGTCAAGGTAATCTTAGTCCATTCTTTTCGCTAGAAAAAACACACACACATACCTACACACCCCTACCTTTTCGTCAGCTTTGGGCAAGTCGAGCGCCTCCAGCAGGGCTACTCGGCTCGCAGCCAGCGCGCGTTGCCGGTTTGCGTCGGGGTGAAAGATGCCTTTCGCCACCATCGCACTTGCCTCATGGCCCACTCCCCTCAGAGCCTCTTCCACGGCTCGCTTCAAATACGCCACGCAACGTTCTCGCCGCTCCCGCGCTTTGTCGCGAGGCAAGTGCGCAGCGAAAGCATACAAGTCGGGATGCAGTGCCGACGCCGACAAGCTTTGCACGTCGACGCTCCGCTGGGAGTGTTCAAAGAGCCACACTTCAGCGTTCCCACCACCGCTGCTGCTGCTGCTGTTGTGGCTGGCGTCACTTTGTCCCAGCGTCGTTGGCAAGTTGGTCTCACGCAGCATGTCAGCCACTGCCGAGCCAATCTTGATGAAGTCTGCCTTTGCTTTCGCGCCTACAGCCGCAGACGCCGCTGCTCCACCAGCGCTAGCGCGCGAGTCTGACCTTGACAACAAGCTTGAGCTAGCCGCTGGCGTAGTCGTGCCCGTCCCACTCGCCAAGGTAGCCGCCTTCGTGGTGGCTGAAGCACCACCAGGCTTGAGGAGGTTTGGCATGTGAGCGGCGAGCATCGAGCGGCATTGGTCGACCGCTGCGCGCAAATCGTTGTCGGACCCGCGGCTGCTGCCTCCCTGTTTGCGGAGGCCCGCAAGGAGACACTGCGCGGCCAGGACCGCGAGTGCACCTACTCGTAAACGACGCAACAGCGCGCCATCGCGAAGCTGTTTCGCCCGCGCTGCGCCTGATGCTAGCCGATTCGCGGCGACTACCACTGCTACACGCGACCGGAGTTTTGATGCGGCTGCTCCACCACGCGCCTGCGTGCACGTGTGGTGCAAGAGAAAAAATAAAAATATTTAGATGTGGGGACAATTATACTCGTTCAGGAGGTATCATGAGCTCTAACCGCTAGCTGAAGCTTATTGTAAGTATAATAAGTAACCTTGAGAACTATGTGGCATTAATTTCGACGAGTTGGCTTGATAGGTGATCACCTGAGCCTCGTGAATATTGCGTAACATAGTCGCCTGCGACTCCACTAGCGCAGGCGACAGTGGGGCAGCTGCGCGCATCGCTCGATCTTCCAAGATAGCGCGCCCCACTTCTGCTTGCCGCAGCCGGTTCCGGTAAGCAACCCGCGTGGCACCGCTTCGCCGAGACTGTTTCTGAGCCCCTGCAGCTAGCACGCCAGGGTGGAGGGTAGCGTCCACGCATTCCTTTGCATACGCACTGCACAAACACCAGCAAAAAAAATAATCGTTAGCATGAAGAGGAATATTACCTAAGAAGAGGCAAAAAGCTGCATTGCAACGCAAACCTGATCTCGCCCATAGAAGCGACTCGAATGTCTTCTTCCATGTATTGCCCAGCTCGTCCAGTCAAGTCCTTGAACGTCGAAGCCGACCGCTGAATGGCCTTCGAGGCTGCACCATTGTGACCGGGCATTCTTGTCCCCGAGAGTCTCAAGCTCGACGTCTGCTGTCAGAAGAAGTTGACCGAAAGGGAACTTGGAAAGCACTATCAATGGAAGCAGATTTGAATCGTTTCGAGACAATAATGGATATGTCTTTAGCCTTTCTAGGCGTCGGCTAGGCAATGGATGCTTGTCGTAAGTACGACCTAACGCAACTTTGCGACTTGCTGTCTCATCTTGATTCAGCGTCGGGTATTCGTAATTTTAGGTTTCCCATGAACTTTTTGAGACAGGCCCCGAAGGGCCGGAATTAGAAGGCTAACAAGTAGAGAAGAAAAGCAAAGCAGCGCAAACTAAAACTAAAACTAGAGGCCTGTCTCAAAAGTAGAAAGCTAATCAGGCGCTTTTGGAGACAGGCAGACTCCTACCACAACCACCACCACCACCAGCCACCAGGCAGTCAGGCAGGCTCCGTACTCCTGTACTCCCAGTCTCCTGACCCATTCGGCATTTGCGCAGTGGAAGTGCATGTGGGGAGTTGAAGTAGAGTGGGAGGCTTCTGCTTCGGGTAAGCTATAAGCCATGAGTTCGGTGCTATGTGCTAAGAAGTAAGAAGGGAGCTGGCTTAACTCATAACGGCATAGCGGCATACATGTACATGTGCTGGCCGTAGATAAACAGAATAAGTCCCAATTACAATTATAATTACAACTACCAGGTAATTTACGCGCGTTTCTCACTTCCGGACAACAAACGACAAAGGCAAACAAAACATAACAGCAAGATAGCACTCTCAGACGCTGTGGATGTCCTCAGCGTGCGCAGTACCAACAACAGGATTCACGATGGCTCCTCCTGTGTTCACGGGGCTCTTGCCACGCCTGCGGCGGCGGCGGAAGTGCGGCTTTGCATTGGCTTTAGGGGCGCTCGCTTCGGATTCCTCAGCTGCTGCTGCGCCACTGCGGCTATTAACCTTGCCGTTTGTTTCATTGCCCTCCTGCGGTTGCTTTGCGCCACCATTCTCGTTGCTGCTGTTGCTGCTACTGCTCCCGTTGCTGCTACCAAGGGCTTCGTTGGCTTTGCGTTCCTTTTCGCGCTCTTTTTCACGGCGGCGATGGTAATAGCCTGCAACGCCACCACCAACCGCTACAGCCGCCACGGCAGCGCCTGCAGTCATGGTGCCCATCACGAAGAGGGCTGCTGCCCCTGCGGCCACTTTCTTGTGGTGCTTACCCTCCTTGTCATCCGATGACGATGTAGGCACTTTTCCTGCTTTTCTACGGTTGTCGTCATTGTCGTCGTCATCGTCGTTATCGAAGCCATAGTCAGCAGCACCAGCGCCAGCAGCAGCAGCAGTAGCTGTAGTAGCATCGCCACTGCCACTGTCAGCATCGTTTCTAGCACCACCTGGCCAGGAATTTGCAGCTTCATTACCCTTCTGTGGACCAATTATCGGCTCAGCGAAAGGTTCATCAATAAATGCGTTGATTGCATTGAGATCGTCATCTCGATACAAAATCGCCTGCTCTTTTGGCAACTCCAGTGACTGTTCAGCATCCTCGGGTACATTCAGGCCTGAAGCGGCAATGGCGCGCACGGCTCTTGCGTGTGCAGCAGCAGCAGCA
>Ga0307931_1000069_pt1 | contig 51576 bp, 43 predicted proteins | sample OrgLakmetageno47_FD_201816 | JGI IMG/M metagenome (GOLD analysis project Ga0307931, IMG submission 201816) | Saline water microbial communities from Organic Lake, Antarctica - #47 | ecosystem: Environmental > Aquatic > Non-marine Saline and Alkaline > Saline | place: Antarctica: Organic Lake...
TAAGCCCCTAAGTTAAGCCTAAATAAGCTTAAATTAAAACAAGCTCAATTTAAGGGGAAATAAGCTCTGGGCTGTGACTATGAATGCCGTGGCCTGGACCCTTAAATTTAAGCTTAAATTTAGGCTTGAATTAGGCTTAAATTTAGGCTTAAATTAAGCCCTTAAATATGCTTAAGTGCACGACCACCGAGGAGGTCAAGAACGCCGTGGCCTGGACCCTTAAATTTAAGCCTAAATTTAGGCTTATTTTAGGCTTAAATTTAAGCTTAAATTAAGCCCTTAAATATGCTTAAGTGCACGACCACCGAGGAGGTCAAGAACGCCGTGGCCTGTGCCCTTAAATTTAAGCCTAAATTTAGGCTTGAATTAGGCTTAAATTTAGGCTTAAATTAAGCATCGCAAATATGCTTAAGTGCACGACCACCGAGGAGGCCAAGAATGCCGTGGCCTGGACCCTTAAATTTAAGCTTAAATTAGGCTTAAATTTAAGCTTAAATTTAAGCTTATTTTAGGCCTAAATGTAAGCTTAAAATAAGCCCTTAAATATGCTGAAGTGCATGACCACCGAGAAATTCATGAATGCCGTGGCCTGGACCCTTAAATTTAAGCTTAAATTTAGGCTTATTTTAGACTTAAATTTAGGCTTAAATTAAGCCCTTAAATACGACCACCGAGAAATTCAAGAATGCCGTGGCCTGGACCCTTAAATTTAAGCTTAAATTTAGGGTTATTTTAGGCTTAAATTTAGGCTTAAATTAAGCATCGCAAATATGCTTAAGTGCACGACCACCGAGGAGGCCAAGATTGCCGTGGCCTGGACCCTTAAATTTAAGCTTAAATTAGGCTTAAATTAGGCTTAAATTTAAGCTTATTTTAGGCCTAAATTTAAGCCTCCCACTTCCGCTTCCCCAGACCAACCGAATTGACCTTAAATTCAAGACTAGAACAGGCTTAAATTTAGGCTTATTTTAGGCTTAAATTTAAGCTTGTTTTAGGCCTAAATTTAAGCCTCCCCGCTTTTCCAGATAAACCCTCACCCTAACCCTTACCCCGAGAGGGCCGTGGCCTGGACCCTTAAATTTAAGCTTAAATTTAGGCTTAAATTAGGCTTAAATTAGGCTTAAATTTAGGCTTATTTTAGGTCTAAATTTGAGCTTATTTTAGGTCTAAATTTGAGCTTATTTTAGGCCTAAATTTAAGCCTCATGAAACCTCTTAAATTATTATTTTCCTTAATTAAGCTTAAATGGATTTAAGCTCGACTGGGTTGTGTTATGTTTTCTTGAGCGCATTTGATTATAAATGGGCATTAATAACAAAGAAGTTTAATCTATACGTATACGTCCTGCGTCGCATGTCGCTTGCCAGCCTTACCAGTTATTGGCCAATGATGGCCCTTTTGGAAATTACGCTAGTAATATTAATTTCCCTAAATGAATCAGAAGTGCGATTGAATAACAATAACAACTAAGTAATCATGGCCCAACCCCAACCCGCGCATGGATGTACACAAAAACACCACCACCCTTTTTGCGATTTTGAAGCTCCCGAGTTAACATTCCTTGAGCTCAGGATTCCGCGAACAAAACCATCATGGCGACAAGGAAGCAAGCCGGCGGGTTGAACGGGCCGACGCATTCACCGTGACTGTCGCTTCATAAGTGGAGACTTCACCGTTGTCGTCGACGTCTTCGTCGACACCTTCGGAACGGCGTTTCTTCGACCTGCCGCGGCCCTTGGGATGATCGTCGTCTTGAGCTTCTTTGCCTGCGTTCACGCGGCGGTCTCCCTTCCCCAGCGGCTGCCGAGCTCGGTAGGTGTAGGTGACCGAGGCGGAAGCTGACGCAGACGCCGAAACCGACCTCGTGGTGGGAGACGACAACTTCACTACTGGAGAGGGTGGCGAAGATGCTACGGCCTTGGGTGTTTTGCTGGATGACGACGATGTAGCGCCTTTTTTAGCAGGCGATTTCTTCTTGGGCTCAACAGCTGCTTCTGCTTTTTTCTGCTTCTTTGCTTTTGGGCTCTTGATCACAGTGCCATGTGGCCCCACGTCCGGTGCTGCTTCCTCGACCACTTCGTCGTCCGCTGCTCCTGCCAGGTCAACGCTCTTGCTTGGAGCAGCCTTCTCTTTGGCAGCCTTCTTTCCACCTCGCTTGGCTGAAGCTTTACCCGCAGCAGCAGTGGGAGCTACTGTTGATGCTCCAGAAGTACTAGAGTCCGGCATGGCGGCGAGGTCCCGGAGCAAAGCGGCAAAGGCGGCGTAGTCCGGTTCAGCTGCGAAGGCAGTGCCGCGTGCTAGGGCCACCCAGGCAGCTACCGGGTGACTAGCAGCACCGTTACGGCTGCCGCCAAGCAGCTGGGCGACGTCCGCAGCCTGCTTCGCTTGAAGGCCAGCCTGATGGCTGGAGGCGCCGCCCCAGGGCAAGCTCTTGCCCTTGAGGGCAAACTCCAGCAGCACAAACCCAAGCGCCTCCAGGTCGTCCTGTCATACAACATCAATGTAGTCAATACGTATACATGAAAGCAGGCATCACAACAACAAAAAATCAAGAAGTTTTCGCAGGCAGGATAGTCAGCAATTCCCTCACGACAGTGCTGAGAAAATTCAGCGACTTACTCGGCGGCTGGGCGTGCCGCCCCCATGCACATGTAAGCTTTGGTATTGGGGCGTGCCCGCGGCGCCGCTGCTGCCCTCTAGCCGGTGGGCACCCTGAGCCGAGAAACGCAAAGAGAAGTGGATATTAGAATAAAGAATAGAGGAGATTATCTTTCTAATCGAGTTTATACATCATTTGAAGTTGCTGCGTCTAAGGCGCCCGAGAAAAGAATCACCTTGGAATCGATGAATTTTTCGGCGACGCCAAAGTCGGCAATGACCACTTTCCCCGCGTTTTTGCCACTCAAGCCCAGCATGAAATTATCAGGTTTCACATCAACGTAAAGAATTTTACGCGAATGGCATTCGCGGACTGCGTCAAGCATGGCTTCGCCATACTGTGCCAGTTTGGCATTGGTAAAAGAGCACCCGGTGGACCGGAACAAGTCCAACAAATTAGTGCCCAAACGCTCCATCACGAGGAAGCGGACACCATCGCTGTCGCCGTAATCCATGCGAACCTAATAGTTACAAGAAATTACTGAGTGTGAGCAACTATTTAAGGTCAGAAAATGGCATTTGTTTGATATCTGAAGAAACATACTAGACAGAATCAAGGAGAAACACATCGTTCTGAAAAACCAACCGGGGTGGCTGGGACAGACGGGTGATCGCGAAGGATGCCATGGTAAAGAGTGTGCTCCCAAGCTAGAGTAGTAGCAACTAGTTCCTCTTCTGTAGCCTTGCGGCGCTTCTTCTTCTGCGCCGCACTTAGAAAAGGGGGCTCAGCGCAGAGTTTGGCTACGAAGCCGTTCGCGCTGTCGCGTCCTTCATACTTAGCTGTTGCCTCGTCGCAACTAACGGCCCAAACTTCAGCACATGCACCTCGAGCAAGGTACTGTGTTAGCTTCCACTTTCCACGTAAGACTAGCCCGACGTGGCCTATCATTCCATCTTTTGCCAATGATGCCATTGTTCAAACCTGATGGTGTTTTGGTGTTCGTTGTTTCCAACGACTCCATGTTCTAATGTTGTGAAAGAAAATATCACGAGCCACACATTTTGCACGCTGATCCTCTTTCTTCACTCTTCACGCCCACAGCACAAGATGGCGGCGATTGTAAACCCCAAGCCGTTCTTGAGCGCGCTTACGGGCAAGGTAATGAATCATCGTCATGCACGCGAGAGAAGTACTAGCATAGGATATAACCTATTTTTCTCAACGCCTTCTTGTCCCTGAGCGTATATTCTCTGTGCTTGTGTAGCCGGTGATGGTCAAGCTGAAGTGGGGCATGGAGTACAAGGGCAGCCTGATGTCGGTGGATTCCTACATGAACATTCAGGTGAATATCTTAGCCTACATATAGCATATGCACACGGTATTCAAGCATGGAGATGCTTCTTTGAGCACTATTCTTGCGAGCTCACGCGTTCACTTGCCTGACATTTTGCTTCTTTACTGCGCTCTAGCTCGGCGACGCGGAGGAATACGTTGACGGAGACTTTGCCGGCAAATTGGGAGAAATTCTCATTCGGTGTAACAACGTTATGTACATGCGCGCAGCCCCAGATGAGACAGGAGGCGGTGGCGCTGCAGAAATGAATGAATGAGACACGAAGAGCGCTTCGTCTCTTGAGCCCCGTCTTTCCACGTCGCAGCACAATTATTTTGACGAGGAAAGAATTAGCAGAAAGAAACGCAGTTTTTTTCAGTGAGAGGAAGCATAAGCCAGCACAAGAGCTAGCTCAACGTAGAGTCGAGGCAGAAGAAGTGAAAGACGTAGGCGTTTTTCAACAGCCCGAGTTTCTAACTCGAACTTTTATCGAACATCGAAGCCCCAAGTCCTAGCAAGGCGTTTTATAGCCTCTAAATCCCGAAGGAAAATTCCGCGAACTGCGCGGGCAGTGTAATAATTCCTTGGCAGTAACCCGCGTATCTCATGTCCGTATTATACATCCGTGCGCGTGTGGATGCAGGATGCACGGATCACGGATGCTCGCGAATACGCAAACAACAAACAACGAAATAACCCCATGAAGAGCTAGATATAAAAAACACGAGAAGTTCTTCGAAATCAAGTCGAGATCAGGAGCTGCTCTTGATAGTAGAATTGCTGTATACAAAAACAGAAAAAGAATTCCTAGGTCGCAATTGGATAGGGTTCGCCGTTTTTCAGTTTTCCCAGGGCCATGTTCAGCATCGCGACGAAGGAGTTGTCGCGCCCATACGCAGCTTCCAGGATGCGCAGAGCGCGCTGGGTATCCTTAATGGCAGCTTCCAAGCGCCCTGCTTGCCACTGCACGGCCGCTGCGTTGTTCAGGGACATGGCGACCTGAAGACAGGTGGGACCATCAAGACCACATAAAAAGAAGAAGGCGACTTCTGAGGGGGCAAATAGAGATTGTGAAGTAAACAGTGGAAGAGAATGAAACAAAAAAAAGAAGAAGAGAGCTTCTTTGTGGGCGTGCACTACGAGTAGGCTAGAAACGCACCTGAGGATGGCTCGGCCCTTGCAGGGACGCCCAAGTGTCGGCAGCGGCATGCAACGCTTCCACAGCGCCGCTCACGTCGCCCAAAGCGCTCAAGGTCAGGCCCAAGTTGTTCTCAACAAGAGCGACGTTGTAGTGCACAGGCCCATGCAAACGCTGAGGATAAAGGAAGGCAGAGAAAGGAAGGAATACACATGGAATGGACAAGGAAACAGGCATCGCACGAAGCGAGAGAAAGTGTTGGAAAGAAGTTGCACAGAATACGAGGGTATGTAGCGCGCATGTACATATAACCACAGTTGAGGTTGACATTGCTTGCAAATATAAGTTCAAGTGCCACAAAAAGACAGCAGGCTCATACACAAATATCTGATTTTTGTCTTTCATCCAATCTCGGGCACAGCTCCTATCGTTTGCGCAAAAAAAACCTTATAGATGGCGAGCGCGCGCTGGTTCATGTGCTTCGCTTCCTGCAAGTCTTTCTGAGCGCTCGTCCAATCAGACGACGATGACGAAGAAGCCGTTTGACCACTGTGCTTTTCGCGCAGCAATTCAGCGAGCGCGTTCAACGACGCAGCGACATCTTCGCTCTCGCTCGTGGAGCTCTGAGCCAACCCCTCACTCAAAGCTGCAGCGACTGCCTCGGCTGTGACCTCTACTGTTTCTTTGTTTGGTTCCTTCGCTGCTTGCTTTACTTCTTCACTGGTTGCAGTGCTCTTGCCGGTTACGTTGTTTCTGCAGTCTACCCACCACTGATCGCAACTATGCACGCTTTCTGCGAGGCTTTGGCGAATGCGAAGGGCGCGGCGATGAACGCTCTCGGCATCGTCACGGCGGCCCTTGGAGAGAAAGATTATGGGTCAGAGAGAAATGATTAAAGAGGAATTGAAGAGAGAAGGAAAGAAAGAAGGTGCGAATGCATAAAGAAAGAAATGGAAATCTTGAATGCAGTCTGAATTAGATCAAAGATGAAAATTGTACAGGAAAAGAAAGACCAGAAAACGTAGAAGAAAGAGCGGCTGTGGGTTATGTCAGTAAAAAGCGTACCATTTGAAGCAAGAGACTCGCGACTCGATGCACGCTCGCAGCCACCCATGGATGATGCTCGCCCAGAGAGTGCTCCAGGTCATTCGCCGCCACACGCGTGAGTGCTAACGCCTCTTCCAAGCGACCGCCTTCCAGCATCGAGCGGCCGCCCTGTCCTTCGAGAAGCGAGGCCAAGTCGAGCTGCAAGCTAGCGCTGTCTGGGTGCCTCGAGCTTCGCCCGCCTCCATGTAATCCCAGGGACGCCAAGGCTGCGAGCCGTAATCGGGTAGCTTTGCGCAGCATATCTTCCGCTTCGATTTGACGTGCTCCAACCGCTGTTGGTGCTGTCGATGGAGAGGCACTCGATGACGCCGCAATTACTTGCGCGAGGCGCCCGAGCGAAGCTGCGAATTCTGATTGCGCCGCTGGAGGGTCGCTCACACGGTGCAAGGCAGGCAAATGCAGTTCACGAAGCGATGACGCGCGCCGCAAAAGCTTTTCTTCCTCTCCGGTGGTGCTGCCTTTTCCTGATGCGCTGCTCGCGACAAGCTCGAGAAAGATCGCTTCGTAGCGCACTATTTCTCCATTCACTCGCTGCTTCGTGCCATCGTTGTTGGGGTTGCTATTGCTTGCCACTACAACGCTGTTGGCCTTACTGCTTTCGCTGCTACTGCTACTGTCATTAATGCTACCGTCGCTCGTGCCGTTACTGCCGTTGGCGTTCACTGCATTGCTGTTGTCTTTGCGTGAAGGCAAATGCCGGTGTGCCGCAAACCAGGCAAGAGCTCGGGGAGTGAGCCAAGCTGCTGCATCTTGGGTCGAGAGACAGGTCTGAGCAAAAGACAATGACACGGCTAAATGGCTGCTCTTGGAACAGTGCTCCGCCTTTGATGATGAAGACATCAAAGCGGAGGAGCCATCCACGCCTATTTCCATGGCTGCAAATTTCTCAGCAACACCTCCAGCAGCTCTAGGATCAAGGTTCTCAGCGGCAGTGCGCCACTCTTTTGACTGCGCCATGAGCAGCAAGTCAAAGAGCACGCGTGCAGCTTCGTTGGGAGGTATCAACGAGTCACCCGACAGGAGAACAGCAGCTGCATCAACCAATGCAGCTTGCGACGCGAGAAACGCCCAATCAACGGACTCGGCTTCCTTTGTAGCATCCGTTGAAGGCCCTGCTCTAGCTGACGACTTCCCAATGGCCTGACGAGAGGGCTTTAAAACCGAGCCTACAGGCGGTGCAAGAGAAAGACCATGGCAGACTCTTGCAACGGCGGCCTGTCCTACGCTCGTTCGCACGGTGTCTGAGCGTTGCATCAGGTGCAGCACAGGGCTGGCGCGGCGGCCGGTGCCTGCTGCTGGCCACCACTGGCCGGGGTAACTGTTGAGGGCGTCGCTCGGGGTTAAGGCCACGTGCCTTTGCACATTCCGAGCGTTGGATTGCCAGAGGGCACTGAAGACGAGCTGCTCGTAGGCGCCCTGTAAAGCCAACGGGTGGTTCCACCACGCTTCGAGAAATGCTAAGCTCCAGGGAGACACCTTCCACAACATCACACCTGCGTTTACGTCACCAAGCAACGAGTCTCGCTGGTCGGCTATGATTGCATGCACGCCCGTAAAATCTGCTGCTTTACACTCTTTTTCTTTTGCACTATTCGAGTCTGCCTCATCAGCAGCATCCACGTTTGAGGCACGGCCAGTGCTGCTAGCTTTCCGACGGCATCTCGAATCGGCGCCAGGTCGGCTATACGCTTCCACCAGGTCCGCAGCAAAGTTGCTCCCTAATGGTAATGAACTTGGCATTGTGGCTCCATCCAACACTACAACGTCACTGTCTAGCCACAGTAGCCAGTGCTCGCCATCTTTTTCAACCCCACCGCTGTTGCTTCGTACGGCTAGAGCTTCACGCATTGCTTGGGCCAAAAGCCATACTTTTCCGAAACGTGGGTCGCGACCGTCCGGTGTTGGATGCGTGTCATTGCCGCCAGGCAAAGCGCCGTAGACAAGGAGCGGTACAAGCCGAGGCGTAGCCCATGCATGGGCTAAAGCGATGAAGTGTTTCGCGTAACTGCCAATGGGATCTGTAACTTGCATCAACGCCGTGAAGGACACGCGACCACCACCATTGCTGCCGCCGCTGCTGCTGCTGCTACCCATTGCTGAATCTGTAGAATATACATCTGTACCCCATATGACCGAACTAGCATTGGCTGCAGCGACCACAGTACGCCAGTCGGAATCGCTGACACCACCTCCGCTGCAGTTCAAAAGTGTTGACACTGCTTTATTTGTCGGTGCTTCATTGGCGACGGCAAAGGTGGCTAGACCACCGGCACAAAATAGCAGAAAATAAACCCTAGCTGAGAGTTGACGGCGATGCATCATTGATGCTGCATTCTTCAAGCACTGGAACAACCTAGGGCTAGTGAAGGGCAGTTACTGATAGGCAGCTTCCTCATGACCGAACGCGTTTTGCGTTTTGGCTACTTAGCTACAGGGGGTTTAGTCAAATACCGAAAATCACCTGCTTCGGAAGTAAGCATAAACGTAGTGTTGAGTATTGCAGACCTGTAGTATGGAGTACTTTGTCCTTAGCAAGTCCTTACTGGGTTTAGTTGTCTAGTTCTAGATCCTCGGTGGATATAATTCCCATCCTAATCCCTCCATCTACGCTGGGTGACGGGCTCTAGCATAAAGCCATCGCGCCACGGTTCATTATAATTCAGCGCGGCGCTGTGTGCTATGTGTCATTCAAAAACTCGCAGCTCACGATGGCCAACCTCACTCAGCATGGCTCCTTCGGATTGCTGCGCTTTTTGCTTACTTTCCGATTCAATTAATTCGGGGAGTCGCAGCTGAGCTTACGCCACGATGGCGTTTTCGCCAGCGGCAATAATTTCGTCGAGGATGATTTGGAAGTCCGCAGGCTCGATGCTCTTCAAGTCGCGAACGGTTGTGTCTTGGCCTTGGATGCCGGCGTTGAAGATGCGAATGGCGCTGTTCATGCGCGCGCGGTCCATGGCGTTACGGACCTAACCAAAGCCGCGTGGCATTACAAAAAACGCACCACAGCAACGAAAAGCAAGGAGGCACCGGATTGAAAATCGAAGAAAGACGAAACGAAACTCAACAAACGAAACGCAACTTAATTCCTGAGAACAGCAAAAAACAAGGAGCTACATATCTGAGCGCTCACCGTGCGCGCGTTGGAGAAGAACGGCATGGTGCGGCGGCGGTCGATGTAGGTCTTGAAAGTGGCATCAGCGCCGGGGGCAAGCTCGTATTGCAGGTCGCGCATCATCACCTGCCAAGACAAGCAGAGAGCAGCAGCAGAAGAAAGCAAAGAGAGGATCAATAGGGTGCAGGAGGAAAGCTAAAAGGGGCACCCGATCAACGAAACGCGTGTCAAGCAGTGTAACAAAGCAAGCTAAATTGTGCACCTTGGCGATGTCGACGAGCTCGTCGGTTTCGTAGTTGGGGAAGTCCACGTGGTTGCCGATGCGGCTGCTCATGCCCGGAATGAACGAGAAAAACGTGTCCATGCGGTCCTTGTAGCCTGAAGTCATTGGAAGGCAAGGAAGAAAGTAAAGGAATGGTGTGACATTTGAAGCGAAACTGCTTGAAATTGACACATTTCAACTCTCTCTTTCCGAAATGTAGACTGCACGCGATCAGACAAGAAAGCTGTTTCATGAATTATTTACCTGCAAGCACCACAATAAGATCTTCCTGCTGCTTTTCCATCACGTTGAGCAAGATTTCAATGGACTCTTGGCCGTAATCGCGGTCGTTGCCCGCGTTGTACAGGTAGTAGGCTTCGTCGATGAGGAGCACGCCGCCCATGGCCTTCTTGATCACTTCCTTGGTCTTGGGCGCGGTGTGGCCCACGTACTGCCCTACCAAATCGTCGCGGGTCGCCACTACCACGTGGCCCGTGCGGCAGTAACCCATGCGCTGCAAAATTTGCCCCATGCGCACCGCCACTGTGGTCTGTTGAAAGAGATAGATAGAAGGACAGTGTCGGGAAGCACATCACCGAGGAACAAGATAACAAGATGGCGTGGGAATCAAGAGAGAAGCTGAGTCTTGAGCCTTGAACCTTCTAAAGTAATAGCTCAGAGCAGAAAGAGTCAACACAAGGTAGCTTTAGTGGCAACCCCAGTATACCTTGCCGGTGCCGGGGGCGCCAGTGAAGCACATGTGAAGCGAAGGCACCGAGGTTTCGAACCCGAGCTTGCGGCGCATCTTGTCGAGGACGAGAAGAGCCGCAATTTCGCGCACGCGCTTCTTCACGGGCTTCAGCCCAACGAGGTCGTGGTCGAGCTGCTCCAAAATCTCCGTGATGCCACCTTTGTACATGAAGTCAGCCACCTGTATGACAAACGGTTTGATGTTCATGGAATTTAAATTCAAATCGACTATAAATCACGAGAACGTCTCGAGCTTATGAAAGGCGTGTGAAATGCATGTGGCATTGAATCATTTGGCCGAAGAAAAGCGCATCAGGCTTGAAACGACCAACACTCGCTAGTCGGTAGCAATGAGGATACCTTGCCGGCGGGCGTATCATCAGGCACACTTTCCATGAATTCAATCTTGCGCTGGCGCTCCTCCCGCGCGAGCTGCACAGCGTTTTCGCGAGCCAGTTGCTCTTCTTCGGCTTTCTTGCGCTCGATGTCACCGTCAGCCAGCTTTTCGGACAGCTTGCGGAAGTTCCCCGCGCTGCCCTCGTCTTTGTACTTCTCGGGGTTGTAGTCCAGAGAGGGGCCAGTCCCTGTGGACGCTAGGCGAGTCACCCGCTGCAGCGGCGCAGGAGGCGCGGTAAAGGCGCCGGCTTCGCACAGGATGGCGAGAGCCAACACTACCTTGGTGAGCATGATGATGGCTTAATGGGAGTTCAAAGGGCCCTGTGGTGTAATGGTGATCCTAATCAATTCCTGCGTTCAACTTCAAAGTCACTCGCAAGACTACGTAACTACGTAAGTCAACTATCCTCGGCAATCGGTATTTTCCCTTGGCCGCATCAGTCAGTGATTGGTTGACTATCTGTGTGACAATGTGACAATGACATCCGAAACTAATTCTACGAAGCCGTAGTAGCTATTGCATACTTGACTTACAGATAATCTTACGTATACTTACTCTGCAAGGTTGGGTCGGCGAGAAAACAGACTGTTCCGCGCGCTCCTCTCTGCACCCTTGAGTTTACCCACGCAGAAATCGCTGCTGCTGCTGCTGCTACTGCAGTTCATTGAGCGCTTGAGTTGTTATTATGGCCGATGAACGTTGCACGATGACTAGTAAGCGTAAGCGCGGGGAGGAGCCCAGCTCCGAAATTAGACCAGTCGTTGAATCGACTCCTCCCACATTAGGGCAGGAGAGTGAAGCCTCTTTTGATGAGTCAGTGGCTGCGGCAGCTGTGTTGTTGGCATGCCGTGTAGCCATGGCGAAGAGGGGAGGGGGGGGGAATCGAAGGCCAACACCATCTTGCGCTGCACTCGCCAAGCACAGATCGTCCATTGACCCTGCCCTGGTGAAGGCCCTTGAGCTCGTTAGAGGCTATCAAGAGGTATAAAGTCTCATTTTGCCATTCTCTTGCAAGAATCCTGGCGCTGTATCGCATTCTCACCCAAAGATCAACACCCGTACTTGCGATGGTGACTAGGCATGTTTTTGTACTTAGCATGAGACCTTCTTCTTCTTCTTCTTCTTCTGATTTGGTGAGATCGCATTTCCGTCTTTTTGTGCTCCTAGGAGTACTGGGAGTCGGCTCCGCTTCAGAAAGCTATGGAGAGAGGAGATTTGGCGACTGCACATGCACTGATTTTGGCCGGCGCTCCTGTCAGTGCCATGAAGCGAGATGGCGCAACACCTCTCGACCGTGCTGCCACTGATGAATGTCGCGACCTCCTCAACCACCACGCATCCAACCTCGCTGCTGCCACATCAGACCCGGCCGCCCTTGCATCTGCGGTTCAAGCGCACTGTGTCGACCTTACGAAGGAGCTCCAGACAGCTGTGCCAGCCACGGTGCCCTCTCTGCGCGCCTATCACCGTGACCCCCTATTTCTGTGGGCCCCACCCGACGCCTACGCTGCTGTCGTTGCGTGGAACCGAAAGGCTTTTACAGTTCAGGTCGCAGTAGTTTCTCAGCTTTTCCAGGAAATATCAGACGATATCGCCGGCGACATCTTTGAGTTCCTTGAGCCATCGATGTCCCGCACCGAGTGGATGCACGTAGCGACAAATTGCTCGTCGCCAGAAGCACGTACTTGGGTGCGCTCGATGATGGCGGCGGCTGTCGCGGTGAGTGATGTAGCTTGCTTCAAGTAACAAATATTTCTAGGCACTCGCATTTCTTGTTGTTTTCTTTCGTTGTTGTTTTTTTGAACGTCACTTCATCAAGTAGGTCAGCGCGGTTGATGGCATGCACACTGCTGCTGGAAATGGCGACTTGGCGGCCGTGCGAGACAGCCTTATGAAAGGTGTTGACGTTGACACGTGGACTGTGGTATGTGACTGCGTTGCCTTCCAACCTTTTCTAACATGCGGATACAGTTTGTATACCTAGTGTTTGTGCAATTTGTTCGTCCGCTCATGCCTTGAAGCACGCGCTGGCTCTTTCTCCTACACATTTGAGCTCTCGTTGCATGATTAAGTTTTATCTTTGGTGTCTTTTCTCGTCTACCGCGTGGAGTAGGAGGGTTCCACTGCTCTTATCAAGGCCTCGGAAGAAGGCCACGCTAGCATGGTGCGGCTTCTACTGGATGCAGGCGCGGATAAAGACGCTGAGGACGACGTGAGTTGCCGCTGCGTTATCTGCGTTTTGATTTTGATTATGTGGTGGCAGATTATGCATCAGCTCTTTTTTTCTTCTTTCTTTTTTAATTGTATCAGCAACTTTCCCAACTCGACATCTTGGCAGTTGTCTAGTTTTCTGAATTAATCCATTCGATTCTTCCTATTCTATGCAGCCTTATCAATCTTTTGTCTTCTATCTTTTGACTGGTAGAATTACTTCACAGCGCTCATGATGGCCTCGCAATATGGCCGCATTGCCACCGTGCAGTTCCTTTTAGGAGCAGGCGCTGAAATGGAGGCGACGGATTCCGAAGTGAATCGCACAAGAAACACGGCCTGATGAAGATAAAAAGAATTGACTCGTATTGTTCAGATGCAAACCCTGTCGTAATCGCATACACGAGCTTTTGAAATTTGTACCTATTTCCTAAGCTCCTTGAGTTATCATTTCTACCTGGTGATACGTCTTTTGGCCTTTGTTTCATGTGGTATGGTAGGATGGCCTGACTGCGCTCGGCCTAGCCTCGCGAGAGAAATGTATCCCAGTCGTAAAGCTCCTCCTTGAAGCAGGCGCTGACGTCGACTCCAAGGCTTCCGTGAGTCGACGCTCCTCTTTTGAATGCTTCAAAGTGCACGAAGCGCCACAGAGATGATTTGAAGGCTTACATAACTAACCAAGCACTTTGTTTCCTTTTTTTTTTTTTTTTCGTTTTTTTATCGCTTAGCATTGGCAACCTAATTCTAAAACTTCAAAAGCATTTTATACCCCATCTTTCCTTGAATGTTGCCTTTGTTATCTTCATGGGATAGCGTGGCTGCCCGCCGATCGTTGCTGCTGCGAATAAGACCTTCAGTGAAGATGATGACGTCGTGGATCTCCTTAATCTCCTCGTTCAAGCAGGCGCTGATGTGAATGCGAAGGACACAGTGAGTCACTTCGAACCTAACTTACTTTGATCAAAACGGCATGATGCTTGCAGTCAGTGAAATTAGGCGCAGTTATGTTTTACTGTTTAGCCCAACCGCGCAATGTTTGTATAAGCATCATTACTCTGCCCCTCCTACCAAGTGCTTTCCTTTCATCACTTGTTTCCCTTTCTTCTTTCGTGCCTTAGTCTTTGCCGTCTTCGTCACCGTTATCTTTGCTTTAATAGGATGGCACAACAGCACTCATGTGGGCTGCCGTTTATGACGATGTTGCCGCCGTGGAGATTCTCTTGGAAGCAGGTTGCGACGTAAACGCCAAGAACGACGTAAGTTAGACTACTGACAATAGAACATGTACACGAAGTTGAATACGTGCTACTTACTTGCTTGGTCCGGGAATGGTCTGGTTCTTCATCACTAAGTCTTTTATTCTTTTGTCTCCCCTCTCTACTATTGCCTTAAATTTACTTGTTACCCTTCATATCTCTTTTTTTTTGTTACGGTAGCATGGCGAGACAGCACTCGTTAGAGCTTTAGAAGACGACGAAGCAAGGACTACAGACATCGCGAAGCTTCTCCTGGAGGCCGGTGCCGACAAAGAGGCCAGGGACAGGGTAAGATGCACTTGTCGATATACAGGTTCATGGTGGACATTTACTGGGCGGCAGGCATTCGCCCTCTTGAACTCCTTACGACCATCCTGATATTAGCTTGCTCATACGGAATTTATATTAGCCTTCTATAAAGTGTATCTCCCGTGCATTCTTTCAGGCTTTCCGCAATCAACTTTGAAATTGGCCTCGCAATCCAAAGCCATATCTTATATGCGTACTCTTCTTTTTATTGTGCATTCGTTTTTATTGACAGGGCGGAGAGACCACCTTGGATTGGGCCATAAGATGGGGCCACGCTGAGCTGGTTGCCTTTCTTCAGGAATGACGAGTTTCTTAGAAGAACTGGAAACCCGAGTACGTGAAAAATGATGTGTCACCTATTCTATTCTACTCTAGCTTTGTCGCTGAGTAAGCGCCTATACAGTAAACATTGTTTACGTATACAGTAGATACCTAAACAGCTTTCACCTTTTTCCGCACTTTTTTTTGAAAAATGCTTTTTGACCGAACCATTTGGAATAGCAGGAGCGGCATCACGGAGATTAGAAGGCATCTTTGAAGGCCAAATCCTGCCCAGTGGTCCACGTAGATTTCCATTGCTGCGAACTGCTTGGCATTTCCATTTTTCGTTGTATTCCGCGAGGAGTATTTGGAGTATTTGGTAGTTGCAGTAGCAGTAGGCAGAGATTGGATTGGATTAGAATAGATTAGATTACACTTACACCGCCATTTTCAAAGGAATATCAACAAATAGCAAAAAGTTACATGATAAAACTACTGCACTGTTATTACTTATGGGAGGCTAAGCACCATGGCAAATGCCATTCAGTAAACTACAAGAATAGACAACAAGGAACTTGGCAGCTTTTTACCAGTAACCAAGAAAACCCAAGAGGCTGCTGTGTTTTCCTTCAGCGAAATGAAAATTTACCGGATCTTCTGCCGAGCCGAAGTCGGTAAAAACCCGGAAAACCCGCGGTTTTCTTGGCTACTGCTTTTTACGGGATTTCGTTTCGTCAAACGAAAAGTCGTTGCGGCGTCCTGATAGGGCGAAATTCGTTTTTTAGCGCAATTTCGCCATATTTCGGCTTTGTACTCTTTCTGACTTGTTGAGTCAGCAGTTGGCGACGACAACGACAACAGTTCACAGTGCAACAGCGACGACGACAGCGACAATATCAGCGACGAGCAACGAGGCCCAAGTGCCAAGCGCGGCCATTTAAGGCTTGTCGCTTGTCGAAAGCGGCGCATTAAGGAATTGGGTCTCTCGAAACGAAGTGCCTCGAGATGATACTGCGGCACTGCGGCGCAGGGGGGCTAGGTATCCGGTGTTGCTACCTTGACTTCTTTCTGTGCCTTCTGTGCCTTCGACCCCCCCCCCCCCATTTCCGCTGTATATGGCTCCCTTTGGTGTTCAGTGGATTTCGGCAAACGAAATTTTGCCGATTTCGCCTCATCAGACGAAATCGAAACGAAATTACGAATATATCCCGAGGGCCGCCGTAAAAAGCAGCCAAGGCAAGGAATGGAAAACCAACATGCAGCATAGAAAATGATAAATTTACCCAGGTGGCGAATCAGGTGAACGAGATTGGCAATTGACTACGCTGAGTGCACTTTTGAAAGGCATGTTTATGATAGCCGATGAAGTCGACATAGGAGCAACCTGCGCCCCAAAAAGTCCTCGCTTCCTTTCTGTGCCATCGTGCCGCCTCTTTATCGCTCTGCGCCACGCCGCGCGGCCTTCCTCAAATAATTCCCAAAGACACTGCGCCTCAGCGTACCCTTAAACACCTGCCTTGCTGAACCCAATGACCGCCCCTTCTTCGCTCTGTGAAAAATGTTGTTGAAAACAATAACTCTCAGAGCATGGAGGAGCGTACCACTTTGGGCCGCTACCATCACTTCCATGGCCACTCGTGCATATGTGCGCCTGATTAGCTTCTTAGGTCTAGTTTGCGCTGCTTTGCTTTTCTTCTCTACCTGTTAGCCTTCTAATTCCAGCCCCTCGGGGCCTGTCTAAAAAAAAAAAAAAACAGGTAGTTTTGGGTAATAAGAGGCTTCCACGCTAAGAGACTGAGGCTCAATTTAGTTTGCTTGCTAAGAGGGCGAGGGTTCTCAAGATCGTCTCCTTGTTTTGTTTATAATACTTCGTCGGTCCGTTAGTGTAAGTGCGGCCAGGGACACCCCGGGCCTCGCAAATAAGAGCCCGAGGGTTTCCTGCAGAAAACAAGGGGAAAGATAAGAGCGCGAGAGCTGGGAGTTAATTTTGCTCATCTTATTACCCGAAACTGCCTGTGGTTATATTGCGTGTTGTGTGCAGTAACCAAGAAAACCCGCGAGGCTTCTGGGTTTTCCTTCAGTGCAATTAGCAATTACCGGATCTTCTGCTGAGTCGAAGTGGATTAAAACACGGGAAACCCGCGGTTTTCTTGGTTACTGGCTTGTGTGGTGTGATGAGATGTTGTGGGTGTATGGAATCAAACCTGTGAAAAGGCCTTCTAGTTCCGGCCCCTCGGGGCCTCTGTAAAAAAATGGTGAAGGCGAAGAAGTTGGCCAAGATTTATGGGGCAAGGGTGCATGGACAGCACCTATGAGCAAATTGATTAATGAATTACGAACACCCCATGCTCGGGGTGTATTCCTTATTTTTGTCTCGTGAGATATCGCTTTCTTTGTAAACTCGGGCACTCGGGGGTAAATTAAGAGACATTACCTGACCCCCGAGCCCCCGAGGGAGGGACTGAATATCGGTATCTAAGAGGAAAGGGCGCCCGATTTTAATATACGCGAACCCTAACCACCTTGAGAATAATTCAAATCCAGAAGCCATAGCCTTATCGATCTGGGTGCTTCTTTGCTTCTGTTTCGATCTCTAAGCACCTGCAAAATTTAAATCCGGCACCATCAAAGCTACTTCGATGATGGCGTGTTCCCATTTCAAATTTCTAGTTGAGTCTGACAGGCGACGGCATATCACCTCAGCAGGATACTAGAAGTGGGAGTCAGCCGTCTGGATATTGTGGAAAACGAGAGATCTAAATCGCCGCACAGGACAATTTTGCCCGCACGATGAGCAGCAAGTGCCCCTGTATCGTTATGAGATTCCTCTTCGGTCCACGAAAGTACATTGGGCCTCTCGCTCGCTGAATTCGCGAGGACGCCCGCGATAGCAGGATCCATTATCAGGGTCATGGCAGATGTATCTTTACGAGGTTGCTGCGGGCGTCCTGGAGCTTTCACAGTAGATTGAATTGCATAAAGAGCCGTCGTGACACGAGCCATAAGAACCTTTATCCTTTCGAGATCAGTAATCGCGCTCCTAATCCGGGGCTCGGCTCCAGTAATCCTGGTCTCTTCTATTTGGCCTCAGGAAATTTTGAAGTCCTCTGCTCGGCTGTATGAGTCCTCGGCTTCTGCTGGGTCCTCGGCTTCTGCGCTGAAAAGTCTGCCTTTTCCGCTGATCCGCTCCTTGGCTTGAGCTGAAGTGTTCTGCCTGGTCCCCGTGTCCCCGTCCCGGCATTATATTTTCTCGTCGTCTCACTGATATATATGGATCATTTATCATGGTTCCAGCTCCAAATGGCACAAAGATCTTTTTGACTAATCTCCCATAAACCCCACACGATAATCTCAGACTACGGCGCGAAGTCGCGTTCACTTACACTAGTGTCCACCCTACCGATTGACCGGGAAGAGCGCATCGCCAACTCTCATAATCCCGTTAATTGGGCAAATCGCCCCCCCCCTCAAAAGGGGAGTTTCTCTATAACTAAGGACCTCCTACTACATATACTAATATACTTGATTTGGTCTCTGTCCGTAATCCCTAACCCCTTCAACTGTAGACGGTACAGTAAACGTAACCGCGAACTTCCACGCACTTCCATTAGGATCCCAATCTTTCATCTTTCATCTTCCGAGCTTTAATTTTTTCTTTTAGCTTTTACAGGTGTTGTTCAGTCACCTATTTTACCACACACCACACCACAGGCGAGTGCAGGCAAATTGTAAGGAAATTTCGAAGGTGCTTCAATCGTTGCATATAGGTCCTAATTATGATTAATACGCCAGGAATCCTGGATCATGGCGAAATGGGAAATGAGAAAGAGAAAGGGGAACCAGCACGCCGGATTTGATTGATTCATAAGGAATTGCCCATAGGGTGTGACAGGCCTGATAAACTTCAAGGCCATTTCAAAATTTTATAAAGCTCGCCCGGGATTATTCTAGGAACCGTGTTCGCGCCCCGCATTTGTTTTCTCTCGTTTTACTTTTTGAAAATTATTCGTCCCGTCGACCTTTCAGTGGAGTGCCAGTGTTAACAATCTCCGACTCCTCAACTTTCGCATCGCCAAATCCAGCAGCTGCTGCGGCTGTCTGCTCTGAGGTTGCTCTTTTCTTTTTCCGAGGCCTGCGCAACGGGTTGGAGAAGAGGCGGAGCAGAGGATGAAGAGGCAACGGCATTAGTGGACAAATTGTTGGGGGAAGTGTGACGTGAAGGTATGAATGGAGGAAACAAACACAAGCACAAACCCCTAGGCACGCACCTAAACCCAAGCGCGATGGGCCGCGGCAGGCCAAAGAGCATTTCCGCTAGGATTGGGTCAGGCATGTTGTTTGGGATCAGTCGCCCATTGATTTCCACCATTCTGTCCCCGAGCTTGACCCCTCGAGTCCCGGCTTGCCCATCCGGATCTACGCTAGTCACCAGCAAGCCCAGGCCGTTTTGAGGGTTGTAGATCTATAACAAGGTTTGGACCAGCACAGCAATCAAGGATAAGAAAATCTTATATACCTCGGAGTTCATCTTGCTAGCTAGCTTACGCAAAACCGTTGATTCTGCCTGAAGACTTAGCTCATGTTACAATTGCGTACCATAATCCCCAGCCAAAGGCCTTCGGTGTCCCACTCCCAGCGTGAAATTTCATCACCCTCTTTAGGTACAGCTGGTTCCCACGTTTCGAACTCCTCGAGCTGTATAGGGTATCGAAAAGTATATTTGATAACTGGTTAGCATTAGCCCACGCCCAATGCCCTCTACTAAGAGATTCAGGGCACAACTACTTACCAAAACTTCCTGGCTCGCCATGCTATAAAATCAGCGTTTCTAGTAAGGGCAAGTAAGTGCGAAAATGGAGTCGATGAAGTTCCTCGTCGCAAGTGCTTTTCTATGGTTTCCTCCGCCTTAAGCTCGACTAGCTAGCCCAAAATTATTTTCTGAAGGCAACCAACCATCAAGAAATTATCGACGTAGGTTTACGAACGATAGGGAGTGCCATCAAGCAACAACGGTGTTTAGAATTCACTACAGGGGAGATCTTATCCTAATTGATGACTTTTTGGCACGTTTTTGAGACAGGCCCCGAAGGGCCGGAATTAGAAGGCTAACAGGTAGAGAAGAAAAGCTAAGCAGCGCAAACTAAACCTAGGAAGCTAATCAGGCGCAGTTTTCTTTCTATATTCTTCTCCCTTCGGAGTTAAAGGTACATATTTCGCCATGAGCTGTTAGCAGTAGAACGAAGATGTGCAAGGGCCATCGAAATCTAGTCCAAAACGGCCGTAAAGGAGGTTCTGAACGATAAAAAAATATGACCATCTTCCGTTGTTTTTTTTATGTCGCAAACGGCGCCTTATTTGTGTATTGCAACGCAAGGGCCATCTGCCATTTGATTCTCATGCTGGCTAAACAAGGGCATGGTGCCTTTCACCTCCCACCCCCTACGTCCATCAGGATGGCTACTACGTCCACAAAGTCATTGAACGTCAGCACGGCGTCTTCGTCCGCTTCCAGCGACGCCACCACTTGGTTCACCAGATCTTCGGACACCTCGAGCCCGGCCGCGCTCACCACGCCCCACAAGTCGCCACATCTCAGAAAGCCTCGGCCAGTCGGGTCTGCGTCGTCGAAGCGTTCCCGCAGAGCTCCCATTTGATCCTCGGTAAAAGCAGGCGCTGCGTCTCCCGTCTGCGATGGAGAAAGGCCACACAAAGAAAATACATCAAGGGAGATCTGAACCTCAGGACCCGAATGTCTCAGCAGAAAAAGTAGTAGGAGCTCTGGCAAAAGCGCCTCCTTACCTCGGACGCGCGACTTCGTCGCACGCTGGCCACCGCATCTGAGACCACAGTCTCGGGTCCCAGGAGCCGCAACAACGGCAGCGACGCAGACGAGCTGCCGGAGTTGCCTTGGTTGCCGCCGGGACTGCCACCGTACTCGTCGGCATCAGGAGGAAAGCTCCCTGGTGGCGCAGCTTTTAACTCGCCGCACTTTGGCGCATTGTTTACCCATTCACCCTCGTACACCTAGACAGAACGCGGGCAATCCGATTAGCTTGCAATTGTGCAATCGATGTTGAAGACCCTCCTCTCTCCATTCAGCAAATGTTCCACAGTTATAATCACCTGGTTCGTGGCCTTGTAAAAGTAGCGGCCCGGGCCTTCCTTTTGGCTGTCGCGCCAATGGCCTTCGAAGCGGTCGCCATTTTTGAAAGTCAAAATCCCTAACCCCGAGCGCACTCCATTTGACCAGCTGCCGTTGAAGGAAGCTTCTGGAGCTTCGGGCCCATAAAACATCTTCCCCATGCCATGACTCTTGCCAAATTGCCACTCGCCCTCAAATCGATCGCCATTCTGAGCCCTGAGAGAGGAAAAAGAAAGGGATCAGGTGAGGAAGGTAGGGCTCAGGGTAACGTTATGAAAAATAACTCGGGATGTGTAAGGTATGGGTCTGCGAGAAAGCCTTACACGAACACTCCGACGCCATGGCGCTTGTCGTCCAACCAGTCACCGGTGTACTGTTTCCGCAAGCTCCCCTTTTCACAGACCCAGTAGGTGCCCTTCCCATTGCGCTTGTTGGCCGCCCATTCGCCTTCGTACTTGTGCCCCTTGGTCCAATACTGATCAAGGAGGGTTGAGGACGTGATCCAATGTTATTTCCGAACATGCCACAAATCTAGAAGTACACGTATTTGCAGATGGCTGAGGAGCACTATCACAACTCTACCTGCGTGCCGAAGCCTTCTTTTGTATTCTTATTCCAGTCGCCAACATACCTAGGAAAGAAATTGTAGGCCGAGACGTAAACGTGACTGTGTTGGGGGGCAAGCGTTTGGAAATACACACAGCTACGAAAGTGTTTCAAAGCAATCTAGACCAAAGGCTTACTTTTCAGCCCCAGTGAATGGAAAGGTAATAATTTCCTTCAAGCCGATTTCGCGCTTCTCCTCGTAGAACGCTTCATTAGGCCGTACACCGAATATAGCTCGCCTCGAACCCGTGCGCTCCTAAAAAGTAATTCGCGGTGAATACATAGATTCAGACTACACTGAACAAAATACCAAGTGAATCTTACAGCTCTTTGAGACTTCATCGCAGAAGTAACCATCTGCGGGCGCGCGGCCATCGCGACGAGGATGGGCAGAGAGCTCTGCAAGACCGCGTGCTTTTTTTCCCCAACGCCGGCCGTGAAACAAGACGACGACGACACGACGACTGTATGAAAAAATATTTGTTGAATAGTATATTAGCACCATTAATTTTTGAAAAGCGAAGTCGAAAGCAAATCCATAGCAAAGCGGCAAAGCGGCAAAGCGGCAAAGCAGCAGCGCAAAGCGCAAAGGCTGGGCAGCCGTCAGCAAGCAGCAGACTATGGGTGACCGAACAGATATGGATGATAATCAGGCAGGCGCGAGAGATGCGAGGCGTGCACGCAGCGTAGCAAACTTGCCTCAGGCTGAGGTTGTGCGGGACGAAGTTATGGAGCTCATGCAGTCGCGCTTTGCTGAGTTTTTACAAGAGTTTAGTTCAGCGGCGGAGGGTGACGGTGAAACGGAGATCAGTCAAACTGGTGGATCGGGGCGCACCACTCAGTACCGCGACTACGTGATGCAGGCCAATAACATGGTGGAAAATGATACTACTACGCTGTACGTGGACTGGAAGCACTTGCTCGACTTCGACGCCGAGCTGGCCGAGGTGATCGAGCTCGAGTACTTCCGATTCGAGCCGTGCTTGTGCGATGCCGTGCGCGAATTCATCGGACGCCATTTTTCTGACTATATCTGGAACACCGAGGATGCTGGACGCGGGGAAAAGAAGAGCTTCTTCATCAGCTTCTATGATTTGCCCTGCGTGGAGCGCATCCGCGCCCTCCGCACGGACCGCATCGGCCGCTTGCTCTCGGTGAGCGGCACGGTGACGCGCACGTCAGAGGTGCGACCCGAGCTACTAGCAGGCTACTTTACGTGCGGCAAATGCGGCAAAGCCGAGCCTTCAGTGGCGCAGCAGTACCAGTACACCAAGCCGCCGTATTGCCGGAACCCAGCGTGCAACAACCCCAACGACTTCGAGCTCGACATGGACAAGTCTCGCTTCGTGGACTGGCAGCGCGTCAAAGTCCAAGAAAACGCAGATGAGATTCCTGCGGGCAGCATGCCGCGCAGCATCGACGTCATTTTGCGCCACGAAGTGGTGGAAAAAGCCAAGGCTGGCGACAAGTCTGTCTTCACTGGCATGCTGGTGGTCATTCCGGACCACGGCAGCATGGCGCGCGCCGGCGAGGCCACTGTTGCAGCGCGAGGCGATGCGAACGCCGGCGTGCGCGCCAAAGACCAGGGGCCCGGGTTTCGGGGCCTCAAAAAGCTCGGCGTGAAGGAGCTCACTTACCGGACCTGCTTCATGGCCTCAGGCGTGCAGCCGCTCGAGGTGCGGACTGGCGTGCACAACGTACGAGACGCGCCCGATGGCCCGGACAACTTAGCGTCTGAGTTCACGCAAGAAGAGCGCGACGAAATTCTCCGCATGTCCCAGACCCCAAACTTGTACCAGAAGATGGTGGAGTCGGTGGCGCCGTCGGTGTTTGGCCACCAGTGGGTGAAACGCGGCGTGCTGCTGATGCTGCTCGGTGGGGTCCACAAGCGCACGCCTGAAGGCATCAAACTGCGAGGCGACATCAACACGTGCATTGTAGGCGACCCATCGACCGCCAAGTCGCAATTTCTCAAGTAATATTCAGATGTTTCAAGTACTGTCTCACAGATCGTTACCAAGTGTTGTTTTGAAGCACTGGAAGCTGACGTTCTAATTGTAGCATTCGCATTAGTTACGCAGTTGTATTGCTAGGCATCTTTCCCAGAGATCATACGTGCATGATTAAAATTTGTTCTATCAATCTTTCATGTTCCGTCCTTTCAGGTACGTCCATGGGTTTTTGCCACGCGCGGTGTACACCTCAGGCAAGGCCTCGTCAGCGGCCGGTCTCACCGCGTCGGTGGGAAAAGACCCGGAAACCGGCGAGTTTTGCGTGGACGCTGGCGCGCTGATGCTTGCCGACAACGGCATTTGCTGCATCGACGAGTTCGACAAAATGGACGCCGCTGACCAGGTGGCCATCCACGAAGCGATGGAGCAGCAAACGATTTCCATCACGAAAGCGGGGATTCAAGCCACCTTGAACGCGCGTACGTCGATTTTAGCCGCTGCCAACCCTCGTGGAGGCCGCTACGACCGCTCCAAGAGCTTGCGCGCTAATGTGGACCTTTCAGCGCCTATCATGAGCCGGTTCGACCTCTTCTTCGTGGTGCTTGACGAGTGCGACGAAGCGTCCGACTTGCACATCGCGCAGCACATTTTGGACTGCCACCGCCAAAAGCTAGAAGTGCTCGCTCCACCGTACACCACGGACGAGCTCCAACGGTACATTCGCTACGCGCGCGCCTTCGACCCGCAAATTAGCCCCAGCGGCGCGCAGGAGCTGGTGGACTGCTACCGGCAACTCCGGCAACAGGACACGTTAGGTCGCAATCGGAGTTGCTACCGTATTACGGTCCGGCAGCTTGAGTCGCTGGTTCGGTTATCGGAAGCACTAGCTCGTTTACATTTGGATGATGAAGTGAAGCCCGTCTATGTCCGCGAAGCACATCGGCTGCTTAAGACTTCCATCATTCACGTTGATGCCGATGATGTGGTGCTCGACTACGATGAAGAAGAAGAGGATGGTCCCGGCGATGGAGGAGGTGGGGCCAATTTGAGTGGCGGGCTTGGCGCCGAAGACGACGATGACGACGACTTGGAAGCCTACGCGGGGATGTTGCCGAGTGCTAGCGATTCTACGAAAGCAGCACGAAAGGTGCAGTCAATATCGAACGAAAAGTTCAAGGAAATTTCGTCGATGATTGGGCGACACTTGAATCAGCTTGACGAGAGATCGGGTGGGTCAGGCAGCGGAGTGCAATGGGACCAGGTTGTGACGTGGTACTTAGAGCAGCGCGTCGATGACATCGGTTCAGAAGAAGAGTTCGATAATGAAAAAGAAGTCGTCAATAAAGTCATCCGGAGGCTTCTCGGCAACACGCTGATTTTGATTGGGATGCCAGAAGCCGAAATACCTGAAGAGGATCAGATGATTGCGCTCCACCCGAACGTCGATATTCGCTCCCTTTAGGCGATTTGTTTTGTTAAAATAATGGATGTAGAAACCTTTTGCAAAAAGGGAACTGCGATTTAAATGCACCTCTATGCCTCGGATCGGCCCTGAACCCATATCCAAGTCGAGTGTGCCTCCTAAATGCAAATGCCAGTCCCGAGTTTGTTATGGCATAACAATTAACATTAGCAATAGCCAATATGAATAGCCAATAGGAATTGGAATAGGAATAGGAATGTCAGTGGCAATACAACGACAAAAAGGGCACAACCCGCACTGAAAAGAACAAGGAAATCGCCTTCGATTGGCGTTTTTCAAAGAATTTAAAGCGATTATTCCTTTGTAGCCGAAGCAGCTCGAATAAGCAGCGAGAGATGCACAGGCAGCTGGTGGCCTTGATACTTGAAGTGATCTTACCACGATCATGATTGTGAACGCTCACGGTAATTTCTTTTGTATCCATATCGCATACCAAATTGTGCACCCGAATGTAGCTTAGAGGATGGCGCTTTGTACAAATAAACTGTGTCAAACATCGCCATCTATATTTGCTTTTTGTCCTGAGAATTGTAATTGACGTGGGAACTTTGAACTAAGGCTTATTTTTATTTACAGTAGTTGTGCTTCACATGAGAGAGGGCTTGGGCTGAGCGATATGAAATTCATTGGTGGACATGATTGATCTGGAGACTTTGTTGTCTTTAAGCACCATTCATGATTTGAATATAGACAGCAATTATCTCGAATAGGCGACCAACATCACGATAATCACTAGATTCAGTTGACGGACGTGCTTCAAAAAGTCCTCGAAAATGTGTTTGTGGAACGTAAAAGACCAGCCCAAAAGTTTACATGTGATGCATCAACAATGACTACTTGCACGAATGAAAAGTCCAATCAATCAGCTCAAAACTAATTTGCCATGGAAACAATTCTTCGTTCCCTTGCAGCGTCAACACTTATACTATTGTTGATGATAGGAAACACGCATAGCGAGTTTCAAGCAAATCGTGACGTCGTTTCCCAGCAGGAGGCTCTTGGAATACAAGCTGCTGCTGTGATGATGCAAGCAGCAGAAGAAGCACGACAGTGGTGTGCGAGAACTAAAGGCACATCTGAGCCTCGACTTCATATCTACAATCGCATCGCAAAAGCCGGGAGTTCATCTATGCAAAGCATATTGGGCGCATCATCAAGCGAAAAAGATGTGCGCAAGCGTGCCACACTGGGCGCAACAGCAGCGTTAAGCATAAATTCCTCGCTATGGGGCGATCTTGGACATTCTAATCGGATACCCCAATTCATGGAGAAACTGCACTTTGTCTCTGATTTAAGTGTGGAAAACAACGTAGCAGCAGTTGTAGATGGACACTTCCCATTCTTTCCAATCCATGATGTTTTCTCGCTGCATGCCGGCGACAGTGCCTTATTCTTACCGTACTTACAAATGATGAGAGATCCCGTGGCAAGGACGATTTCTCATTTCTATTACATGAAATTTGAGAGCGAAGACGCATTACGTCGGCAAAGAGAAAGAAAAGACGTGACAAGTGAAGCGGGCGAAGGTATCTTGAGCTTAGGTGACGAGTGCGCCGACAATGAACACTGTAGAGGTTGGTTAAGTCGACGCTGCCGAGCGCAAATGACATACATCTCAGGGATCAAAGACAAGAATAAGATGCTTGAGTATGCTCTTAAACAAGCAATTAATCCACAGGTCTCGCACTACGTAGCAATTGGCCTCACTGAATACTTTGAGGAGTCCTTAGAGATGTTTGAGTGCCTAGCACCGATGACCTTCCAAGGTGCCAGTGCCAAGTACCGAATACATCCAGTACACAAGAAGGAAGGTCTGACCCATGCAACTGCATATGTGAGCCAGAAAACGGCACATCTTATGGAGGAGTACTGCAAGGAAGAAAATGTGCTATATAGCGCAGTGAACCGAACTTTCTGGGCCAGGTACCAGGCAATGAAAGAAACACCTGAGTTGTGCTGCCGGACTAAAGCCAGATCGCTTGATTGAAAGTGCAAGATGATTCGCGTTCGCGTCTTCTTCGCCACAGGTCTCAAAGTAGTGCACATCGGTCTCAAATTTTTGATATAAGTAGTGGTGATGAGAAAGCAAGGAGGTTAGATGGCCCAAGACCACGGCTGTTAGGGCAATGTCCAGAAGAAACATATGGTCTCTTAGTTATCCGGAATTTCCACCAACCTACAAAACGAGCGCATATGTGTCGTGGAAACTGGCGATTGACTTAGAAAGGGATATAGAGATTCACCGATCCTCCCATTTGTAATCCAAACGCAACTGCGACCCAGCAGTGGCAGTGACCTGGGAGCTCAGAGCTCGAAGGGAATTTCTTTTCTTGGCCAAGAGCTTTGCGGTTTATGGCTCATCAACCCCCACTTTGCATATTCATTTCCATTTGATTCAGCCATGAACTCGAACTAATACAAACCCAACTGACGTAGGAGCCAGTGCTGCGGGCAGAACCCCATACATTCATACATGTATAATAATTAGCCTCTGTTTAATCCTTAAGTTTATTCTGGCCAACCTCAAAGCCCAAAGGAAGTGTTGTCATTGGAAGCAGGAAACCTAAAAGGCAAGCCCGGATATGAAGGCGTTGAAACCTGAATTATTTGCAAACGAATATCCATTTAGGCTTACTTTTACTCGGCTACATCGCTGGGCGCATCTAGGGCCCTTTACCGAGCCGTGCGCCAAGGCGCGCTGAGCGAAAATGTCGGCACAAATTTGTTGATTTCGTCTTTTTGCTGCTGCACGATGCACTCTGAAATCCACACCAAGTTCCGGATTTCTTGCTCCTTGAGCTTCACGTAAGCATAAAAAGGACCGAAATGCATTTGCCCGTCGAACGCGAGCTCCAGCAGTTGCACTTCGCGCTCGAAGAAGGCGTCGTCGATGGACTTGTCATTGACGCCTTCGTTCACGTGCACCTGCCAAATCGCCGCGTAGACCCCACCCACCCGGTCCAGGGCTTGGCCCAGCGAGGCCTCGTCCGACACCTTCACCAGCTCGGCCGTGCCCTGGGGGTACAAGAAGCCAATGCTGGGGAGCAAGCTCTTGCGCGTTGGCCACCCGTCTCCGTCCCGCATGCTTGCTTCGTTGAGGGGGGTCCCAAAGCTGTTGAGGGTCACGTTGATGGCGCGCTGGTCGGCTTTGGCCTTCAGCAAGTCGCCCATCACCGTGGCGGTGTCGCCGCCGAGCTCCATGCAAAAATAGTAAAAGTCTTCGAGGTAGAGCTTCATGAGCGAGTGCTTCAAAATTTCAATTTCCACTTCTTCCAACACGTGGCGCACTTCCGACGCGTTCTCCAGCTTGCTGCTTTTCTCTTCCAAAATTTGCGAAAAATACTTGCCCACAGGGGTCTCCACCAGCACTTCCTGGTACAAGTCACTGTAGCCTTTAGGGGAGCTGTCCGAAGTGGTGCACATCTTCATGGTGGACTCCTTGAACATGCCCAGCGGGTGGCACTGCGCCAAGAGCTCGTTCACGTCGCGCCCACTGGAGTATAAAAAAGAGGCCACGATTAGAATGGAAAAGTTCAGGGGAAAAGGGGAAGGCTACCCGTAGAAGCAAACGAGTGAAACGACTCTGCAAACAATACAGAAAGATAAACAAGACCCATCAGGTACCATAGTAAATCCAGTTTTCCCACCCAACCTACTCTGTACACGTCTTCGTACCTCAGCGTGCCCTTGAGAAGGAGCATCACGTTGTCAATCATGTACTCCACCGTGATGAAATCCATAAAAGTTGAAAGAGGTTCAACCGAGTGAGCGCGCATGATTTGAAACTCTGTCACCATCTTCCGTGTAGCCGCACCCTATGGAGTTAAAGGAGGCATATGGGGAGTGGACAAAGGACCAAGGCCAAGGATGAGGTACACGAAGACGCCCGCGGGCCATTACACATACACTACACAGCGTAGTGGCACGAAGTAACAGCCACCTACAAATTTCAATCTACCTGGAGGATAGCTGGCGTCACTGCGGGGGCATCAGAAAGGAAGGCATCGTAGTCTGTCTCCTGAAGGTTCATTTTCATATCGTCCAAAGTCTCACACTGCGTCAAGTGGTGATAGTCCGAGTCTTTCAAAAAGCCGGAACGTAAACCCCGAACTAGAGACTCTGTGTAGCCGTGCTGCATGTTGAATGTGCCCATGCCTGTGCAAGCACCGATCCCAAGCATGTTAGTACAGACGACAATTTCACCCTTCTCCTACGGATAGTAAAAACAGCCGATGCACAGAGGATGGCCTCACCGCCTGTGGGTACTACACGGGGCTCAGGTTCGCCTGACATAATCGCTACTTTGGTTCACGAGGCTTTCGCTCTCTCCTTCAGATTAGCTTTAGTAAATAATGCCCGCAGCAGCTACTATAGACCGAGGCTCAAGCCGAGGCTACAAAAAAGTGACCGGTCGAGAGCAAGCACACGACAACGCGACCGACAACAACAAGCAAGAAAGGAAGAACAACAAACGAGCAGACAGACGAGCAGACGAGAGGGGACTCGCGTAAATTTACGAGTTGTACAGAGTTCTTCATCCTTCATCCCTTGCTTCATCCACCAACGAGCTACTGCTGTTCTGCTGTTGCTGCCGGCATCATCCATCCCATCATTCCATCGTCTCTCAAGAAGGGACTCAAGAAAGGATTGGTATCTAACATTAACAAGCTGTACATTTAAGCCCATCTCCTCCCTTGCATCTTTACGTCGGGCCATCAGCACCTTCAGATCTTTTAGGCTTCACCATGATTGCTGCGGACAAGCAAGAGCTTCAAAGCCGGCTGAAGCAGGTAAATTGTCCATTTGAGTGCTTCGCATTCTTGATGCATCCCGAGGAACCACCGCACAAGCGCATTTACCACATCTGCTACCAATGCGACATCTAAGACCAAAGCACGAGCTAGGCTGCCATATTTTTATCTTGTGCTGCTTGTCTCAGCAATCTATTGTGTCGCATAGGTCACCCTGCAAATTCGAGAAAAGGAGATCAGCGTGTTCACAGACAATTTCGCGGTTTTGTCAACACAAAGTGCTTTCTTGACGGGGCTGGGCTTCGGCGGATTGACCATGGTGCCCACGTGGGATTCTGACAAGAAGACAGAGGAAATTATTTTTTACACCCTAGTCTCTGTCAGCATTGGGTTCAACATTTTAACGCTGTGCATTTCGTCGTGGTGCATGATCTTCGGACCGGGTCTAGCGATCCGCGGGCCGGACGGGTCTATGTCCCGCGCTGTTGAAGGCATGTACGCCGAGCGCAAATGGGCGCTGCGCTTCTTTTGGACGGGCTTGTTTTTCATCATGCTCAGTGGTATTTCGTTGGGTTGGCTGAAGTTTCACTGGAAAACAGCGACGACCATGACTGTGATCTTCATGGCGTTTATCGTCACGTTCTTTGTCTACGTCAAATACGTCACTAGGCCTCGATTTCGCTTTCCAAAAGGTACACATATGTGGTACTTCAATTTAAATTAAATGTATTATCTAAGAACAAGGGCCCGTATGAGATCGTGTTTTTCACTGCTTAGTTGATACATGCAACGCTTGTTTTACTCTAGCTGACACGCTGCTTGCACACAGATGCGAAGCGCAAACCGGGCGAGTTTCGAGTTGCTGGCTACGACCCAGAAACAGGCCAATTCAACGGAGCCGTAGACATTGACCCTTTGCTGAAAGCCATCCAAGAGGTGGAAAGTCTCAAGGCGCGGGGGTTCTTGAGCGACGAAGAGGCCACGTCTAAAATCACGCAGATTCAGCAGCGGGTCGAAGCCGCGGCGGCTCTCGCCGGCAAACCAACGAGTTTGCGCAACCGGTTGTTTGGCAGCAACGGCAGTGGTGGTGGAAACAGTAGCAGCAGCACCAACAACACCTTAGCCAATCATTCGAGTGCGACGCGGATTGCGGGAGGAGCTGAAGATACCGCTTCCATTGGGTACTCGATGCATTCCACGGGGGGTGGCAACAGTGGCGCGAGCTCGCACGGAAGCAATGGTGGCGGCATGAGCGCACCCGGCAACGACTTAATTTCAGGCATGCTGGTGCGGGACGGGAAGTTGCTCAAGTACGCGTTGAGCCACAGTGGGTCGTTGAGCCAAGCCACCATGCAGGGCGCCGTTGAAAAGCAGTGGCCCATCAGCGGCGACCCCCTCGTCACGTGCACTGAAGATGCGAGCAAGCCCAACCATTTCACCATCACCGTGGGCGGCGGAAAAACTAAGCTGAAGCTCAGGGCTAGCAACGAAGCAGAAATGAACCGCTGGTTGGATGCCATTCGAAAGACCGCTAGCTCGCCCTAGTAAGTCCTCGGCGTGGACATTGGGTCTGAGTTTGATGAAGATGGCACGAAGGGGCCAAAGAAAGAAGAGAATAATCCCGTGTGTCTAGTTGAAGAAGACAGAAAAAGCCCTCCGCTTTTGAACTGGGACTTAGAGAAAGATCGCGGAATCAATTAACAGAGAAATAATGCTAATGAAAAGCAGTGCATTAAGAGTTTGAAGAAAGCCCCTGGCGCCCGGATATTCGAATTTTACTCTTACTATCGAGCTAGCGGATTAGTCGTTACTCTCAGCAGCTCAGCCATACACACGAAGTGCACCATAGTTACGATGCCTTTCTGTATATGTTTATGGTGCTCCACATAAAAAAGCAACCTATCCCCGATGATTTTTCTTTAATTTTAAAGTTTCGAGTTAGGATTCGGAGAAATAGACAGGAGACGGAGTCCAAAGCGAAAAGCGCCCCGATTCCAGTGCTGTCACCTAAAAGAATTTCCTTTCTGTGTATCAGCCGTATGCGCAAATGCAACACCAAGGCCGAAAAGGGCGAGCTGAAAGTAGAATTTGCTTTCCGCCTTGCGATAAGACTTCCGTCAAACTGTTCACCGAATGGTCACAGGCGTGCGAGGAGCTCCGCCACCAGCCACAGCGGGGTCCAGGAAGTATAGCAGCGTACTAGCGAGCTCAACGAGATGGGCCGAGTCCTTCGGGAACAACAACAGCTCTACGCGCCGCCCTGCCTGGGCGCCGTCAGTGGTGGGAGCCAAAGCGCGAAGTGTGAGCACCAGCCGAAGCTGTCGCTGCTGCTGCAGCCGTTGTTTCCGAAGCGCGGCGCTTTGAATCAAAGTGCCTTCAAGGCTAGCAAAACCTGGAGTCAGGCCACAGAGGAGCTGAAAGGCCGAAGCAGGGCCCCCGTTTGTGGCCGCACTAGCCTCACTGCACCACAGCCGACCATGCAGCAGGTGCAACGTCACGAGCGTGGGCGCAGCGTAATACTCTGGTAGTTGCCGCGGCGCTGCACCCTCCACCTCTGCCTCCCCCGCAAGTGGCGGAGAGCGGTGCAAGAGGACGCAGCGGGTGCGCAGCGTGACGAAAGTGCCGAGGTCGCGAAAGCGGGCCACAGCCGTGTGTGCTCGAAGCAGGAGCCGCGCTGCAGCGTGCGCCGTGCAGTCGTCGATGTTCACAGCTGCGCTCTCCAATGGTCGACTCGAAACGTTGCGGATGCTTTGGCCGCTCCTAGCAGCAAGCTTGCGCGACCGAGGAGGGCCAGCCCCTTTCGTCGCTGCTGGCTTCGAAGCCGCTACAGGGGGCGAAGGAGGGGCGGAGGGGTCCAATGGCGAATTTGCCGTGCTTGACGGTGAGCCACGACGCCGCACCACGACCGGCGATGACCGGCGGTCGGGACTCCCAGTGGAAAGGGTGGGCACTGCTTTGTCGAGCAGCGCCATTGATTCTCTTTCCACGTCTTCTGCTGAGGTCAGAGCGCTCTCATCATTTGAGGCTCCCTTTTCATGCAAATTGAGGGATGTATCGTCTCCATTCCCGTCGTTGTCAAAGCTTGCTGGCACCACATCTGCAATGGCCTCATCGTTCCGAACTGACTTCTCGCCTACTCCTTCTTCGTCAACTACTTCCTCACCTGCTGGTTCACCCGTCACTTTCTCCACCAACCTATCACTTTCATGCCCTTCACTCAGATTGTCTTCATCGATTGGTTCATCCTCATCAGAATCTTGACTCAATTCTTCCTCATCTTGGTCTTTGCGGTTATCACCACCTTCAGCTTCATCACCAGATCTTTCCTCATTTGTTGGCTCATATGAAACTCGTACATCTTGATCACTTCTCTCAAGCCCTTCACTCGAATCGTCTTCGTCGGTTTGCTCATTTTTGCTAGAATCTTGACTCAATACTTCTTCATCTTGTGCATTCGTGCCACCATTATTATCTCCTTCATGAGAAAATTCCTCCTCATTCGTTGGCTCACCTGCGACCCCTTCGTGTTCCTTGTCAAACGCACGGCCATCACCCAATTCATTCTCATCAATAGGCTTATCCTTGTCATGTTGTTGATTCAATTCGTTTTGGTCGTCTTCCACCCACTCGGTGTCGCTTTCTTCCGAATCAACATTCAATCCTCCGGCCTCGTATGCAAAATCGTCGTCGCCGTCGCCATCGCCAGTACCGCATTCTACCCATTCTTCTTCGGCTGCTTCGCTGCCTTGATCGTCACTTTGTGTTTCAACCCAGTCCTCGTCTTCGTCAGACCCCGGAGGTGTTTCTGCCGCTAGTTTGTCGTCTACCTGCGGCTCATCACCTGCGGGATGTTCATCAGGCCTGATGGAAAAGCCCTCCGCCTCTGTTGATGCCTCCGATAATTTATCTTCCGCTATTACATCGGTGACACCCATTTCTTTCACATCGTCATTGTTGAGAGTAGCAGTCAAATCCGGTTCTGCGGGACCAACTTCAGCCATGTCAATACTTAATGTGATTGTTTCAGTTTCACCATGTACAGCCACTTGATCAGTGCTACTAACCGAAAGAAGCGCAGCCACCTCATTATCATCAGCCAGTTCTATAGAGTCGCATGCTGTAGGCGCGGCTATTAAAGCATCAACCGAATCATTGCTCAGAGCTTCTACACTCACTTCGTTTGTTGTATCTGTAGTGACATCTTCAACTTCGCTAGCACAAATTCTTGTTGTAGGCACGACCGTTGGTTCATCAGCCGAAGCACCTCTGGAAAGAGGCTCATATAATCCATCATTCGCTCCCAGTTCATCACGCTGAGAAAAAATCGGTTCCGATGCAGGTGCAGCCGAGCTATTCTCGAGACAGGATTCTTTCAAATCTGAGGATAATGATCCATCACTCTCTGCTGGCTTCTCGCCTTCGATAGCACTTGCACTGATACTTGAACTTGGTGAAACCATCTGCGATGAATCCCCAGACATATTTGAGTCAACCTTTAAGCCAACCGAAAGAGCCAAGGTAGCCGCAAAGTTTGTGTAGTCGAGAGCTTTCTTTGAGCCTTTGGAACCCTCTTCCTGCGACGCTGCCTTCATGATGTTTTCAATAACCTTATTCGAGGCACCAGGCATATCTACACTTGCTAAGGCAGCTTTAAATTCATTTTTGTTCAGTACCCCATTTTCTTCAGCGTCAAAGCGCTTCAAGATTTCTAAAATGCCTGTGCTGCCGAGAGAACTTGCCAGTCCCCGCAAGGTTGTCCACGCACGCAACGTGGCGGCTTCGGGATCCATTCCTTCTAGAGTTGCAGCCGCTTTGGCCGATTCAGTTGAGTTGGCAGTAGAACTTATCGATTTCGATACAGACACGCTAGCATTTGCCACCGGCTCGTTTGGAGCAATGCTTGGCTCGCTCCCAGCTGGGGGAATTACTGATTTCTCGCTCGCAATCGGCGCATGACTGTCGCTTACATCCTCGGATTTAGGGGAAGTCGAGGCTTCGGATGCTGCGCCAGTCTCAGTAATTTTCGCCGCCGTATTCTTTTTCTTCTTTTTAGGCATCTTACTGCGGGATAAGCCCTGCACAAACTACAGCTCTTCTCTGCCCCTGAAGTGGAATGAAGCTAGCAAGGCAACAGCAGCAAGAGCAACACAACATAAACGGAAAACGGATTGGTCGACAGGTGATTGGTCAATTGGTCCTTCCTCATCAGACCTCGTCAGATCCGCAGATCCACGGAAAAGGAGAAAGATGGTGACCAGAGAAGATGACAACACGATACACAAGAAGCTCACGCAGTAGTAATGAGCTTTTAGCTCTACAGATGTAGTAGCGAATAACCTTACACTTTCACGTCAGTTCCTCTGCTCACTCAGTTACCTAGTTGATCGAAGAGTATACACGCGTTAGACTAGCGCAGCTGCGACTAGTAGCTCTTCTGAATTATTCTTGTTCCGTTATCGCTGGTTACCGTGTACTCCTCGAAACTGCACACAAGCAGTGTGCCCCTTAGCTCATCCTGGTGGGCACGTTATACACGCATATAAGCCCTATATTGATCTCTATCGATGATTGATGAAATATACGAACGAGTTGTGCGCCTCAGGTAGCTGATTCTGGTGAGCGTCAAGTTATTGCAAATTCTCTAAACCCTACGATAAGCTTATCAGTTGTCTTGCGATTTTGTTGTCTGCACCGCTAGATTGATGCATAACTTGATGAACCAGCCACTTGCCCAGCTTCTGCTGTGCTATATCGCTGCCATAGCAGTTGCAGGAAGTTTAGATGAAGTCGGGGTAGATGCTTCAGCTATTCGCACATGCCAAGTGGCTGGCGCCTCAGCCCTGGCTTGCGAACTTCGCCTGCAGCAACCACTCTCAACTGATCCCGCAAAGGCACCGCTGCCTGCACCCTGGTGGAATAACAGCACTGCTTTTTCAGCGTACCAGCGGCGAGCAGCGGCACCCCGCAGCTCCACAGTGAATGTAGGCGTCAAAGACACAGTTCCCAAGCCTCAAGCGTGGAGTCATTGTGCCCATTGTGCCTTGGAGGTGATTGAAAATGACAACAATCCCCTGGGCCAAGATGGAGACCGTGGTCAACTTCGCGCAATTTTGTTCGATCCTCGTAGCGCCCTTAGAAAGACGCTGGCGGACCCGCCCACGCTTTCATCCTCGAAATGGAGGGGCTTCTTTCACACGCAGCCAGAAGGTGCCATCGCTCGCTTCGCGCCTTCAACTGAGACTTTTGCCAATGCCATTATACAGAGAAGCAATAGTTCAAACAGTAGCTCATCAGTGCGCGATCAAAGTCGGCACCCTCATCAGCACCGCGAGCAATGCCAGCGGCTCGTCACGCGACCTGTGTTTGTGTTTTCGATTTTAACGTGGCAAGTTGGACATCTTTTGGTCGATGTGCTCGAGCCGCTCCATGCGACTATGGTGCAACACTATGGTCGGATCCCCACCGAATTATCCCCCGTGCTTGTGTTTGAAGTAGCCAACGATGAAGAGCAGCACGTACTCCTTGAAAAACTCATAAGTGATGTCTGGGAGCGCGATACACCGTTCAGCCTCCTCAAGGTGTTCGTGGGCTCAGCTGGCGCGGTGCACACAACCAACGCCTTGCGACAACTCTTACGTGCCGACGCCGCGGGCGAACGCACAACTGGAAGCGGCATTGATAGTAAATACAACAACGATGGAGATGCAGGCTTGACCTGCTTCACAGACTTGCACTTGGGGCTGGATATTTCCAAGTCATACTACGCGCATGGCTTCGACCGCCACAATTCTCAAGTTGCAAAGCGTGGCCAACGTAGCGCTCCTTTGCAAGACCTGCATCGTGATGCAAAGAAGGCTGGCAACCTAGACAATTTTGATAAACATGTATTCGAGGATGATCCAGAAATGAACCTGGATGAGACTGACCCGGAGGAAGAAGAGGTGCGGCAACGGTACAGCGCCTTTCGGGCCTGGCTCTGGTTGCAGCTCGGATGGAGTGCTCCTGAAGTCAAGCCCGCTGCTACAGTGCCAGACGCAGGCCTGCGCACGGTGGTTTCTGTGGTGCGCCGTATCAGTACACGATCTTTATTGAACCACGACGAAGTCCTCACACTTTTACAGAAGCACTTCAACAATAGTGATGGCAACACGAGCGGCAACGAAGGCAGCAGTGGCAGCTATCAGCGCAATGGAGGTCCAGTGCCTCCCTCAACCATTGTGCGCGAACTGACGCTCGAGAAGTTGACTTTCACTGAGCAAGCAGTAGCCCTGCGTGAAACTGACGTGCTGGTATGCCAGTACGGTTCTGCTGCACACAACGTGCTCTTCATGAAGCCAGGCAGCGTCCTGGTCCTTCTCATGCAACCTCATTGGTGTAAATGGGCGTGGGCCTTTGCGTCCCAAGCCACCCTGCTCGACATTCATGTCTGGATATACTGTGACGAGCCAGAACAAGAATCGCTTCCGTCGTCATCGCCTCAGTTGTCGCCTGTGCAGTCGCACCAGAATGCATACCGTAATATGTTTCGAGCGCGATGGCACGAGCAGAGCTGGTTGCAGGGGCCGTGGTTCAGCAAAGACGAGTCGTTTGCCGTTGACCTTACCGCCCTTCAGCAGATTCTTCAACAACTTTCTACCCACCATACGCCCATAGTTCGCGCCACTGCTGCCATTACTGGAGTAGCTAACGTTGCCACATCAGCAGCTTCTTTAGGTACAGCAGCAGGGAGCAAAGGTTGTGTGCGGTATATGGTCACAGCAGCAACGAAAGCGACGCGAAGCTGCAGCCAAAGACACTATATTGCCTTTGCTGCTGACTCGACCGCAACTTCGGGCAACGAAACAGGAGTCGCCGCTTTGCTTGCGGCACAAGAGAGCACTTTGGATGCGTTTGCAGCTTTTGCTGATGACTACGGACCAGTGTCGTGGGATAGTGGCGAAGTCGATAAGGTTCAGCCCCTGGCGACTGACAGTCGCAGAAGAAGTGGGACCGGAGACTTAGGCTGGCGAGTTCACATTGGAAATGTAACGGTAGAAGTAGTAGCACCCGATCAAGGCGACGGCGGGGGCGCGAGACTGAAGGTGCGCACCTTCCGTACCTTCTTTTCACTGAGCGCACATTATAAATTCACAACCACACCAGGAATATGCATTTATGCTTAGCCCAGAACTTAATGCCATTTCACGTTGTCAAGGAAAGACTTGCTTTGATTGATCACCTTGTCCAATTTAACAGATAAAACTCGTTCCCGAGGTGGTTTTCGACTTTGAGGGCTCAACTAGCGCTTCGTCTGTGAATAAACCTCTCGACTTTCTGCAAAGCCACTCAGAGCTTGTGCTTTGCAGCGAGGTCATAGACCCAAGCTCTAGTGCCAACGATAGCGGTGGGGCTGCCTCATGCCATGGTGCGTCCACTTTTGCGGAGTTTAGCACACTGGATTTGCACATGAATCATGCTATGAGCGTAGACGCGAGAGGTCAAGTAGTGTACAGGAATCCAGTGGTGCTTCATGCTTGGCTGGCTCAAAGCCTGTCGGCTACACAATACGAATCTACAACAACCATGGATGCAGCAGGTGGACAAGCTCCAAATAGACCGCTTCCAGGCTCAGATACGTATTTTCCAGTGTCAACTGGGCATCCTCCAGGGCAATTACAGCACCGTTCGGACGATTTTGCTTGTGGAAGCGCGCCACTGCGAGTGCAGGTCACGCTCCCTGGTGATTCGCCAACGGATCCGCACACGCTGGAGGTGCCGCTGTGGACACCCGCAGAACTTCAACGCACCGGCGCAGTGGCCTGCAGCTCCTGGAAATTGCAGCCCAAAGAATGCGCAGCGCTCGTGATTGCGCTCGCCGAGCACGCCGCGCCGTTTGCTGCGGCTGAAGCATTGGGCTTGCCACCGCCGCAACACAAACCAACGCCCTCGGAACCGTTCGTGTTTTTGCACCACGAAAAGTGCGCAGGCACCTCGCTGCGGCGCGTGCTGGCGCGCTCAGCGCTACAGGCCACAGGCCCCAACACATTTCACATTCCGTGCTTCGATCCCATCGACGCAAGTGGCCCCATCATTGACCTGGCGCCAGGGTCGCACCGCGCCTCGTGTATGAGCTTTGATTTGACCCCCGTGCCAGGCATTTACCGCGACCAACTTGCCGTGCTCGGTGGCCACTTCGCTTGGGGTGTCTGGCACCAAAGAGATTTAGATCGCAATCTTTCTATGAGTGAAATCAGCGAGCATCTACCAGAACACTCACTGCCAAACCCACTGCCTGTGGCGGCAGTGCCTCGAGTATTTCTCATGCTCCGCGAACCTATTTCACGCGTAGTGTCCCTGTACTATGAGCGTCTTGAGCCACAGACTCAGGTGCCACTCAATGCACTCTCTGAGAACGAGTTCGCGTTTTACTTGGAGAACTTTCGTGGCTCAGCGTATGGGCGATGGCGAGATGAAGGTTTTCAAAACGCCGCATGCAAAATGCTTTGTGACCTTCACACGCACAAGGGGAAGGAGCCCAGCGAGGTAGACGCTGCTGCTGCAGCTACCCAGGTCAACACGATACTCGCTGTGGCACGCCTTCAATTATGTGTAGTGGGTTTGACCCATCGGTGGGAGGACACCAAGCGCGTGTTCGCCTTTTGGTTCCCTTGGGTAGATTTCGCAGCGGCAGGTGATGTTCAAGAGAATACGAGCCGAAAGAGCAGCAGCGCAGTTGAGACCCGAGATTCACTAAAACCTGCACACCTGGCACGAATCATTTCGGCCAATCAGTGCGACCTAGCTGTATATGCCGCAGCAGAGGAGAGATTCGATTTGCAGCTGCAAGCCCTTTCTACCACTTGGGCATAGGTATTGTTAAAACTTTCTACTTCTAGCTTTTAAAATTAGCGAGCAGCGAGTTACATTCGATTGGCCCCTCTAGCCAGCGAATGTTCACAAACCAGAAACAAACACAGCAATAATACATGATTCTTGATGAACCCTTTTACCTCCACGCCCTTGTATTGCTCATCGATAAACAAAACTAATGAATTTGAAGTAGCCAACTGCCCTATCTCTGAGATCCCAGGTGCGAGGGGTATGTATAAAAAGTAAAAAAGCGTTTCTATTTTTTTTTGAAATGCACTTGCAAGTAACTAAAATGCGGTTTATATTGTTCTTTGAAATGCCTCAATCCGGAAACCGTCGCTACGGGCGACACCGCCTTTATATGCTTCTGGCTTTGGCTTTCAAAACTTACAAAATCATTAAGCTCTTTCGGGCGGAATAACTAAGGTCAGAGCACCTGAATCATACGAGGCCTTTTTGCTCTCCCAGTGTGCGCAGTCTTGGGTACGTATTTCTTCGTTATTAGCTGCTATTTATATTTCTTTGACACAAAACATGGAACATCCTGTTGCTCATAATTCTGGTCACAACCGGTCTGCGCTATTCGCAGAGACAGTGCTTACACATGAAACATGAAACCAATTGAAAGTTTCTCAATTGCTTGACGTAAAGGATGCGATGACTCCACGGGGAGATTTCATCTTTTTGCCAATTTCTTCTATGAGAAGCTGTATTTCATCTTTTTGCCACTTCCTTCTATAGGAAGGTGTACGTTTGGCAAGTCTTTTTGAAGGCCCATATCATGGAAAACATCTGGCATGTATCTTCATTCACGAAAATCATCTTGATTGTACCGCATACGTGAAATTTTATTGATGGCGAAGGTTGCCACGCTTGCCACCAGTATTGCCACCATCACACCAATGTCCTGAGCACTGAGAGCACCGATCTTGCGATTCAGCGCACCAACCAACGGCTTTCGATGCTTCCGAGCACTGGCCGCCACATGCGCTGCTGTCGTTAGGCCAGTAACAGCAATAGCCTCCAGTATCACTGCTCTCAGGTTGAGGAGCAGGAACAGGCGCAGGAGGAGCTGGAGCTGGAGGAGCTGGAGCTGGCGCTGGAGGAGTCTCAGACGACGATTCGCCGGCACACCAATGTCCTGAGCACTGAGAGCACCGATCTTGCGATTCCCCACACCAGCCGACGGCTTTTGATGCATCAGAGCACTGGCCGCCACACGCACTGCTGTCGTTAGGCCAGAAGCAACAATAGCCGTTGGCGTCGCTGTTCTCGGGTTGAGGAGCAGTGACGGGCGCAGGTGCAGGAGGAGCAGGTGCAGGAGGAGCTGGAGCAGGAGGAGCTGGAGCTGGAGGTGCTGGAGCTGGTGCTGGAGGAGTCTCGGACGACGATTCGCCGGCACACCAATGTCCTGAGCACTGGGAGCACTTTCCTTCCGATTCCCCACACCAGCCGACGGCTTTTGATGCATCAGAGCACTGGCCGCCACACGCACTGCTGTCGTTAGGCCAGAAGCAACAATAGCCGTTGGCGTCGCTGTTCTCGGGTTGAGGAGCAGGAACGGGCGGAGGTGCAGGTGGTGCAGGTGCAGGAGGAGCTGGAGCAGGAGGCGACGGTGCGGGTGCAGGTGGAGAAGGTGTAGGAGGAGCTGGTGCAGGAGGAGGGTTTGATGGCGTGTTGCCGCCGAACTGCACATCGATAACGTTGTAGAAAGCCATCGGAGTATCCCCTACGTCCCATACAGCAAGGATGATGTGGTACCCAGAGTTGCGTGACGGCAGGTCGCACGTGTGCGAGAGCGTGAAAGGTGGTTTCACCATGTTGCCAGCGACGGTGCAGAACGGGTTCAGGTCGAATGACGAGCGCGAAAGGGGCAAATTAGGATTCCAGCCTTCTTTGGTCAGGTAGTAGCGCCAGTCGCGGGTCACATGGTTCGCGGTGAAAACCCACGAGAGATCGATCGACCCTGCTTGAACGTTGGTCTTCGCCCAACGCCCGCTGGACTGTTCATCCAACTCAAGAAACAGCCCTTGCGTCTGCGAAGGCGCTTCTCCGTCAGCGGAGGCGATACGTCCGTTGGGTGGACCAGAAGATGGAAATCCTTGAGGGCCTTCAAGGCTCTGCGGTTCGTAGATGATGAGCCCACAGTTTTGGTTGACGCCATCAACACATTTCTTGGCGCGACTCAAGGTAACATAACCATGTGAGTGCACACCATGGAACTTGAATGAGGCAAGGAGCAGGAAGAGAAGATGGTTCATCATTGTTGATTATGTTTATTTTTGATTTTAACCCGATCTTGGTATCTTGTCGGTGTTGTTGAGAGTTGTAGGTAATGACATTCGGTCGAAGAAGAATGACAGAAGGTAGAGCGAAGGAGCGAATGTATCACAATTTCGAACTTAATCACGTGCTTATGTTGCACGCAACAACATGACGTTGCCCTGTCTAGGTTGTAGTGGATACCTTTGGTCCTATACTACTATCATATGTAGTACTAATCTGCTGCAGCGCTTCAAAGTCAGCACGATTTACAGTCTTTGCGCACTTATGTCTTGTCAAGCGTAGCATTTTAGTCTCAGCAAAAGTTTTCGTGAACTCGAACATGGCATTGGTCATCGATGATGAGTATTTTGTCTTCATGCGTATCCACTTTCTTGATGATCAACTCTGCTTCACCGCTTAACATTATTGAGGTGAATAAAAATAATTAATTTCTTCTTACTGAAGTGATTACATCAAATTTAGGGCTCTAGCTAGGCTCCAGATTCCAGACTACTCTGTGCTCGATACTTGAATCATGCTATGAATGACAATTATTGCTTTAACGAATTCATTGATATCTGCTTTGATTTGATCCAAAAGGAAATATCCAAAAATTGAATGCTTCTTTTTCGAAAACACACGCCACGCTTCTTCAATGGTCCAAATCATTTCGATCTTTACGTCTCCGTGCAACTTACAATTTTCATTTAAGTTGAATTCAAAATCTTAGACATTTTAAAGAGGTGGCAACCACCTAAACTGGCAGCGAGTAGGAGCACTTGTTCTTAGACAATGGCAATCTGTGTTCTCTGCTTCAGATACAACAAGTATAGTACTTCTCAGTAAGTGAGATGAACAATTGGCCTACTCTTTGATCTCAGAAGTCTAGTTTTTGTGAGGTCTCTGGACGATGTTAATGGTCGCAGTTTAGAGCGCCTTGTGAAGTCATTAGTGCGGACAAAGGCCTTAAGTTTAGTCACCAACTTCATTTATCACTTCGTTCGCTTCGAGAAGTACTATCATAGTAATCCTGAACGCATTGAGACAACTTCTTCCATTCATGCTCGATCTTTATTATCATGAGTGGTGAATGTTCCTCCTTCTAATAAATGGCTCATCATAGCTTCAAATAGATACATTGCTTGCATCAATTCTACAAGCTGGAGCAGCAGCATCATAAGACCTGAACATCTGACATACATCCTCTCTGACCCAACAATCAGGGCAATTTGGCCTTGAGGTGGATGAGAAGTAAAAATGACTGCAATTACTACAATTTTGATTTTTTTTGTGCGTGGAAATCGATAAAATACCAAATAATAAGGAAGCCTCAATCGGCTTCATCACATGCGCTGTTATACAAATGGAATATCTACTTCAAGAAACAATAATTCTTCAGCCAATTACTCGAATTAGTGTCATATGAAGTCGTCTAGTTACGGAAGTCTGCTAAAGTTTCATCGGTGAATTTTACTTGAATTATCATGATTTAAAAACAGCTTAGACAGATATTAGTGAGCCTGCACATTAGTTGCGGCAATTTCTCATGTACACAAAACATAAATTTAGACGATTGTTGCGAAAACTTTTCGATTGGACTCAATCGCTGTGCTCAATTTAATTATAGAAAGCAGCAAACTTGAATAGCTATTCATGAAGGTGCCATTGCGTCGTGCGCTGCACCAGAAAAATACTACAGGTATGGTGATGCAATCATGGATTATTTGCGGCGAAGGTTGCCACGCTTGCCACCAGTATTGCCACCATCGCACCAATGTCCTGAGCACTGCGAGCACCGATCTTGCGATTCAGCGCACCAACCATCGGCTTTCGATGCATCAGAGCATTGGCCATTACAAGAACCACTGTGGTTGGGCCAGTAACAGCAATAGCCGTCGGCATCATTATTATTAGGTTGCGGAGCAGGTGCAGGAGGAGCTGGAGCTGGAGGTGCTGGAGCTGGTGCTGGAGGAGTCTCGGACGACGATTCGCCGGCACACCAATGTCCTGAGCACTGAGAGCACTTTCCTTCCGATTCCCCACACCAGCCGACGGCTTTTGATGCATCAGAGCACTGGCCGCCACACGCACTGCTGTCGCTAGGCCAGAAGCAACAATAGCCGTTGGCGTCGCTGTTCTCGGGTTGAGGAGCAGGTGCAGGTGGTGCAGGTGCAGGAGGAGCTGGAGCAGGAGGAGCTGGAGCAGGAGGAGTTTTTTTCTTAGGTGCTGGTGCAGGAGGAGGGTTTGATGGCGTGTTGCCGCCGAACTGCACATCGATAACGTTGTAGAAAGCCATCGGAGTATCCCCTACGTCCCATACAGCAAGGATGATGTGGTACCCAGAGTTGCGTGACGGCAGGTCGCACGTGTGCGAGAGCGTGAAAGGTGGTTTCACCATGTTGCCAGCGACGGTGCAGAACGGGTTCAGGTCGAATGACGAGCGCGAAAGGGGCAAATTAGGATTCCAGCCTTCTTTGGTCAGGTAGTAGCGCCAGTCGCGGGTCACATGGTTCGCGGTGAAAACCCACGAGAGATCGATCGACCCTGCTTGAACGTTGGTCTTCGCCCAACGCCCGCTGGACTGTTCATACAACTCAAGAAACAGCCCTTGCGTCTGCGAAGGCGCTTCTCCGTCAGCGGAGGCGATACGTCCGTTGGGTGGACCAGAAGATGGAAATCCTTGAGGGCCTTCAAGGCTCTGTGGCTCATACGCAATGAGCCCACAGTTTTGGTTGACGCCATCAACACATTTCTTGGCGCGACTCAAGGTAGCATAACCATGTGAGTACACACCATGGAACTTGAATGAGGCAAGGAGCAGGAAGAGAAGATAATTCATCGTGGTTTAAATTCAATTGTTGAGAGTTGTAGTTAACATATTCGGTCGAACAAGTATGGCAGAGTTAGAAGGGAATGGGAAGGGAATGCGATCTATTCGGCACAGCGTATCAGAACGGAATCGTGGAATCACGTGCTTATTGTTGTACGCAACAAGTGCACTTCTTAAATCAGTCTACCGTACCGTTTTTTTAGGCTTAAGTTTCACTTTCAGTATCAAAGCGTTCACTTCTTTACTACTTATAAGTAGTGCACGTAGAGACAATACTTGCCCAGAGTTGCAGACGAAGTATCACATATTTCAAGCAAGAAGTCATCGTTGTTAAAATTACACACAATGAAAAATGTATTATTCTGTAGCGAAGGGCTCATAGATACACTTGATATTAGTATCATTAGAAGTAAGTCTATGGTTAGAGTACGAGAAACCTTGATTGCTGTGCTGCTGAAGGTGCGTTTTATACAATACAGTATTTGTCAAGCGTCAAGAGCCGTGCAAGTGGAAGCGGTGTATTACTGATTGGTGAGTTGTGCATATATTCGGGTCCTGTTTGTGTCATCGTCCGTCGTAAGTAAAAATCTGTTGCAACACAAAGAGGCGGGCGCACGTGGAGAAGTACCGAAATACCCAGTGCGGGAGGAGATGCTCGTGCGGCTGTACAAACTGCAACCCGCAGCACAGAAACACAGAAAGCACTTACACAAGCAGACTAACTTATTTCCAAAGCCTCCTTATGCATGATGGCTGAAGGACACTTCTGCCCGCAGCATTGGCTTCTGTATCACGCAAAAAGACACTCAGCCCATTGAGACTTGTTCTGAAGATTATATTTTTCTCTTGCTATATGTTACATAGGTAATTCTTTTGTATTTAGGGAGCATTTCTAGACTAGACTAGACTAGACTAGACTAGACTAGACTAGACTAGACTAGAAGACTAGACTAGACTAGTCTAGTCTAGTCTAGACATCCAGGCGGCTAAGTTATACTTTGCGGCAGGTTCCGAGGGGCTACTCCTTGAGTGGAAGTAACGAGGCTTATGGCCCGCGAAGAGAGAAAGCGGAAACAAAATTTGCGATTGTCATATACGAGTAAATATATACCGTAGCATTATTCTATAGGGTAAATAAATCGCAGTATTTTCTTTCGTGTACCCAGGATGGTTTTAAAATTCGTTATTTGCCATTTATCTCCAATCTATCTTGCGTTAATGTGATAACGATACGCAGTCCATCGCGCGGTGAATTAGCCCTAATGCAGCTGATAGTTATGTCGCATTTCCTTTCTGCCCACTGAGCACAAAAGCGCTCCATATCTTAAAACTCAATCAAGATACGAAAGTTGGCCATCTCGTAAACCCTCGGTTTATTTAGCTGTTTTGCGGCCATGTCAGCCACAGACCCGCACCGAGGGGGTTGAAATAAAAAATAAAACGTATGTTTACGTAAATGCAAACGACACGTAGTTTTGCCCTCTGGCTAGCGGGCCATTTCCTGGCGTAATTTCCGAATCAGGTCTCAATTTCCGAGGAATACACCATTTCCCAAGATCACGGCTCTACGTATTAGGATTTCGGTCCTGCCTTGACAACTAAATTGACACAACACAACACACAACCGTACTACAGAGTACTGTCGTACCGTCGTTAGTCTAGTCTAGTTAATACTCCCCAAAATACAAAGAAACACCACTGTGGCAAGTAGCAACAGAAAATATAACCTTCAGAACAAGTCTGACTGGGCTGAGTGTCCTTTTGCGTAATGCAATTGTAATCATTTTCTCTCGAGGTGCGTGCCCTTCAGCCGTCAGGCATCAGGGGGTTTGGGAATGGAGTGAGTCAGCTGTCTCCACTTCGACCTGTCCTTGGCAATGGCGATCCACTCATCGAAGTCCTTCGAAATGCCCTTACTTTTGAGCGCGTTCTCCAACGTCCTGCCCCAAGTCATCTGTGGACAACCAATCGGTCGAGAATGCGATACCCAACCAGTCAGTAACTGCCGTAGCGCCCGGCTCATGGGCATACGTGCGACGTGGCCAGCCCAACGAAGAATCCGATTATGAAAGTAACTGCCGATGTCAAGAATGCCCAAGCGACGGAAAAGACTCGCGGAAGTGATATGGTGGCGGAGGGTATCATGGAGGTTCACACGGCACATGCTACGAGCACACCTGTTATGGAAACTTCGAAGGCGCTTTAATAAATCTTCACGCAAGGACCAAGCTTCACAACCGTAAAGTAAAGTAGGCAAGATAAGAGCCTTGTATACTTCACCCTTAAGTTCCTTCGAAAGATACTTGTCAGCAAAAATGTTTTTTAGAGCGCCAAAAGCAGCCGTCGTTAGGGTTCGTAAAAATAAGTATTGCCTACACATGCGAATTTTCGGTGCCAAATAAGTAATTTTATAAGTAAATAAGTAAGAGATTTTCCCTTTCCCCCCCCAAAATGGAACCTTAGAAATCGGACTTCCAAGAATTGTACTTTATCGCCCTAATATATGGTATCTACCACCATATATACCGTATTTACTTACGGTAATTATTTACTTATTTGGGTCAAAACCGTTAATTTTATTGTTTTTACGAACCCAAACCGTCGTTTAAGTTACCGTCGTGACAACTGTGCGTGGTGTGGCGGTAGGGTTGATAAAAATTTTTATTGTTTTTACGAACCCTAACCGTCGTTTAAGTTACCGTCGTGACAACTGTGCGTGGTGTGGCGGTAGGGTTGATAAAAATAAGTATTACTTATATATGCAAATTTTTTTTAGGCCAAATAAGTAATTTTATAAGTAAATAAGTAATAGATTTTACCACTTTTTCCTGAAAATGGGACTTCCTAAAACCGGGATTCTAAAATTGTTACTTTCTCGCCCTAATATACGGTATATATCACCGTATATGCCGTATTTACTTAACTATTTACTTATTTGGGTCAAAACTGTTACTTATTTTCACGAACCCTACTGTATGTGACGGTGAAATAGAGTTGCGAGCGAGCGAACTCGCGAACTAACTTTATAACTGCTAGTAGGCAGAACAAAAAAACATGAGCGCGCGCGCACTCGATCTAGTGGTATTTGGAGCAACTGGCTTCACCGGAGCAGAAGTAGCCGTGGCGCTTGCTCAATGTACTTTCCCTGGCATTACATGGGGTATCGCGGGTCGAAGCCGCGACAAGCTCAAGGCGCTTGCGGCGCGATGCGAAGCCGAAGGCTCCGTGCGGCCGCCCATCCTGTTGGCAGATTTGGACGACATCGATGCCATGCTGGCTTTAGCTAGGAGCGCCCGACTGTTGATAAATTGCACAGGGCCCTACCGTTTCTTTGGGGATGCTGTAGTTAAAGTGTGTGTGGCTTCGCAAACCCATTACATGGATTTATGCGGTGCGTACACTGCCAACACTGCGCGGCATTTTCTGCCCGCATATGCTAGGTAGCTGAGACCTCAACATGACTGCTATTTTTGTGCTTGCTGCATAATCAGGTGAGCCCGAGTTTTACGACCGCAGCCTGCTCGACTGGCACGCCTCGGCAGTGGTCTCGCAATCCTTGGTGGTGCACGCTGCTGCGTGGGACTCCGTGCCCGCGGACGTTGGCACCTTGCTCGCTGCCCGGCAGTGCCTTCGAGACACCGGGCAATTAGCTGCGCGCGTGGAAGTGCTGCATCGCTTCAGTGGTGTAGCTGCAGCTCACGCCACCACCTTCGAAGCAGCAGTTCACGGCTTTGGTGCTGCATCGGATGGTAGCTTGAAGAAGCTGAGGGCTGACGTACGCCGACGCTACCCTGACCCTCCAAATCTCGTTGCTCATCGCAAGGAAGTGAAAGGCTGCGTGAAGAGTACGAAGGTGGACTCCTGCTCTATTGTATCGCCGCACAATGCACAAGTATCTTCTCGATTCTAACGCTGCATATGTAACAACGCAGTACGCATTAGTGGTACCGTACTTATTACTCACTTTCTCCTACTATTCTCTTCTCACTTTTTGGGATCATTGCTTCACCGCAAGTAGCTCGGCTGGTTCGGATGGGACCCTAATTTCAGCGCCTACCGCGTTCGCTTTCCTGGCTCTGACGCTGCTGTAGTTCGCTTCAGCCAGCGCTGGCTCGCCTCAGCAACGGTCCAAGAGACTGAGCTCCTAGGCTTCGAGAACCATGGCGCAAACACACCTGAAGCGCTGTGCCCACCGGTAGCGGTCTCTGTGCTGGTAGATACCTTACAAGGGCTCCTTCTCGTCTCAGTCTATGGGCTCGTCTTTACGCTGCTCGCTAAATTTGCCTGGGGCCGGCGATTGCTTCTTGCGAACCCTAGCCTCTTCAGCAGCGGCGTCTTCACGCATGAGGGGCCTTCCAAGGCTCAACTAGCAGAAGCTACCTTTACTACCACACTGTTAGCGTACCCTGCGCCGAGATGTTCGGATAACAAAGCTGTAACTCCAGCATCTGCGGCAACTGCGCCTTTAGCGATCGCTATTAGTGGTCCCGAGCCAGGGTACGTTGCCACTCCAAAGATTGTCCTTTCGCTGGCGGCCACGCTCCTGTTCGCAGACAAACGCGCTTCTCCATCGCAAGACACCAGTGGTGCAGCCCCGGCCCTTGAGAAAGGCAAAGACTCAGCAGGAAATACTTTCAGGTACCGGTCTGCACCTTACGTGTTGGCGAGGACATCAGGGTGCTGTACGCCAGCGGCGCTACTGGGATCTGGTGCTGCGCTGGATGCATTCGTGTCCAGGCTTGAGACAGTCGGCATCGCTATCACTGGTGTCAAGTAAATCTAGTTATTCACAATTGACAATAGGCATCTCCCATAACGGACCCGCCGTGGTGGTTTATATTTTTTGTATGAATTGAAGTCAATACACCATAACTGAACCATAACCATAACTATAATTGCCAAACGGACGTACAGGCCAAGGAAAGGCACCAAATCCAATTGGCATTTCTTTGGTATCATAATTTTTTATTCGGCATTGAAAAGTAGAGACATACAGGAACGGTCGTACAAGGGAAGATTTCGAATCTCAAAACCAAATACACACCCAAAAGCCTGCATGTAAAAACAAAACCCCCGGTAGTTATGTACAAGATGCATGCTATACGTGGCACCGCACTTAAGATGTTGCCACGCACAGGCATATTTACACACCAACGACAAATGGCCTTAAACTGTCATCGGTGCTCAAAACGGCAAGCATCTCCACGAGTACAGCGCCCTTTTTGAAAGTCAAAGCATGCACCACTCTGGTTGCCTATTCGCCCTCCTGGAGACGGCCTCACTTGTTGCGAAGCGGTTGTATCTGCAGTATCTTTCGCGGGAAAGTAAGCGCTGTTGTACTTGCGCCTTGTTAGCTCCGCCACGAACCCTGCAGCCTCGTCAGCTGGGGCATGCCTGGCCACGGTGTCTGCTGCTCGCACCCGCTCGGACTGCTCCCGCTCCAGCCGCCGCGCTCTCAGCTCTGCCATCGACAAAACTCCCTGAACAACGCCGTGCGTGGCTTTCCGGCTCTTCCTAGAGTCTGCATCGCGACTGTCAGTGCTTTCCGAGGAGGAAGTGTCGTCGTCGCTCTCCGAACGGGATCGCTTTTTCTTCTTGGCCTTGCTGTCTTTCTTTCTCGCCTTCTTTCCCTTCTTGCTGTGTTTTTTCTCCCGCGTGTGTGTCTTCCTTTTCGTACGATCATTCTCAAGGCTAGACGACACTAGCCATGTGCTGCTGCTGATGCTACTGCTAGTGGCTGCTACGGCTCCATCGCTGCTGGTCACTACGAGCTGCCCCATAGGATCTTGAGCAACTTTACGGCGGTCATTTGCTGCGGTTGACCCGTTCTGAATCCGCTCTCGGATCGTACTGTGATTCGCCAATGCTGCACCGCTACTGCTACTACTGCTACTGCCCATGCTAGTTACTGGAGCCAACTGGGAGCTCGTGACCGCAGGCAGAGCTCCTTTTGCGTAAGTAGTCCACCAGGGCACGTCGCGAGCCCTCTCTTCGCGCGTGCCGCCTAGCCCTAGTGGGTTCACACGGCCCTTCCTAGCCTCGAGATCTTCCTTTGCACGGCGCTCGCGCTCCGCATCTTCGTTAGCTCCTAGGGCATGCTCTGCATCGCTAAATAAATTGATGTGCCCTGATGCCGAGTAGAGGCTTGTGGCACCTTCGTTGCTAACCACCTCACCTGCTGCGGGAGCAACCGCTGCTGCCACAGCTGACTCCATAGAAGAATCTGGGACACTAGGCGCCAACGTAGGCGCAGATGACGATCCTTCTTGAGCATGATGTGCGCGCTTGCGAAGGGTTTCGAGCCTAGCTTCGGCGTCTGTGTCTCGCTGATTCGCCGCCGCCGCTTCGATTGCCTCTGCATGGTCGCGCTCGTCGTTTCTCACTTTGGCAATCGCTTCACGGTTCCAAACGTTCCACTTTTTGTGCGGCAATAGAATGAGTCGCCCCGACATTATTTGTTTGCGCACCTACGTGTAGAATCCAATATTTGTAGCTCGCTCTCGAAGACGAAGACCACCTATGTATTTGTAAGCTTCAAACCTAAACTTCTTCGTTTGCGACAGCTACTAATGTGGACTGCGGGTCTAAAGCCAACAAAGAATTATACCAGCATGCAAAATGTGGCCTCCAATCTAGTCGACTGTATAAGACTCTTGACTCAAGCGCCCAGCATCATGCGCAGTAGCAACACTGATGAACACGTATGTCGAAGCTAGAAGCTAGAAGCACCATCTGGTCTGTAGTACGGAATAAAAATTCTGAGAATCAGGATTTGTTTTACCCGGTAACACATTTTGCGTTACACACAAAAATGAATCGTCGGGACTAGTGATCTAGTGATGACCTAAGAGTGGTATAGTTTTAGTTGGTGTCCGAGGATGTCATTATCTCGAAGTCCAAGCTTGTCATTGCAAAGACGTGAGAAGTGTGTTTTAACCATGAGTGGGGATTAGTTCCTGT